>Ga0326734_1000546_pt1 | contig 10288 bp, 11 predicted proteins | sample 15_GP2_1315_FD_207944 | JGI IMG/M metagenome (GOLD analysis project Ga0326734, IMG submission 207944) | Glacier ice microbial communities from Ngari, Tibet, China - 15_GP2_131.5 | ecosystem: Environmental > Aquatic > Freshwater > Ice > Glacier | place: China: Ngari, Tibet | collected 2018-07-18
AGAGGCGACTAGCCGTCTGGTGTTTGTTGATGGCATCTATGCGCCGGCTTTGTCCACCGCCGGGATAGGCATCGGTGCAGACAGTGGCGTGGTGGTGTCCAACCTGTCGGCAGCAATTGCTGCGCACGCGAGCAGGATCGAGCCGCATCTCGGCCGTCATGCGGCGTTCGACAACGATGTATTCGCGGCGCAAAATACTGCATTTCTGCATGATGCTGCCGTCGTCCTCGTGCCGCGCGACGTCGCCGTGGAGGCGCCCGTGCATCTGCTGTTTATCGCGACCCAAAAAGATGTCGTCAGCACGCCCCGTTGTCTGGTGGTGGCCGAAGCCGGTAGCGCCGTGACCGTGATCGAGGATTACGTCGTGTTGTACCAGCCACGCTGGCAGGAGGAGCCCCATTTCACCAACGCGGTGACCGAAATCGCGCTGGCAGACAACGCCCGCGTAAATCACGTCCGGGTTCAGCGCGAAGGTAGTCAAGCATTTCATATTGCAAACTGCGCGGTGTCACTCGGACGCGCCAGCAATTATTCGTCGGTGAGTGTTGCGCTGGGTGCGCGCATTTCACGCTACAACCTGAAGGTGGTGCAAGAGGCCGAAGGCGCCACTTGCACGCTCGACGGCCTGACGCTGATCTCGGGGCGACAACTGGCCGACACCCACACCCTCATCGACCATGCCCAGCCACATGGCTCGAGCCACCAGCTGCACAAATGCATCGTCGGTGGCAGTGCGCATGCAGTGTTCAACGGCAAGGTCATGGTGCGCAAAGGCGCGCAGCGCACCGACGCCCAACAGTCAAACCGCAACCTGCTATTGACAGGCAAGGCGCACATCGACACCAAGCCGCAACTGGAGATTTTTGCTTCCGACGTAAAGTGCACGCATGGTGCGACCGTTGGCCAGCTCGACAGCGAAGAGGTGTTTTATCTGCAGAGCCGTGGATTGACCGAGGCTGCTGCCCGTAAGCTGCTGACGTATGCCTTCGGTGCCGAAGTCATCGACCGAATCCCGGTTGCATCGCTCAAGCGCCAACTCGAACAGACCGTGCTCGAACAAACCACTAGCCTGCCATGACCACCATTCAGACTGCACCGAAGGCAGAACCAGCGACGCCGGCAGCGCGAACGGCACCGGGCTTGGACATTGAGCGGATTCGCGCCGATTTCCCGATCCTAAAGCTCCAGGTCAATGGCAAGCCGCTGGTGTATCTCGACAATGCGGCCTCGAGTCAGATGCCGCGGCAGGTGATCGATTGCCTGGTGCGTTATCAAAGCACGCAGCACGCCAATATCAATCGTGCAGTGCATACCCTGTCGGAGCTTGCAACCAACGAATTCGAGGCAGCGCGTCGCAAGTTGCAGCATTTCATCCACGCGCGAGAAGAACGCGAATTGATCTTCACCAGCGGCACCACCGATGCGATCAATCTGGTGATGCACGGCTACGGTCGCAGGTTCATCGGGCCAGGCGACGAGATTGTCCTAACCACGCTCGAGCACCATTCGAACATCGTGCCGTGGCAGATGCTCGCAGAAGAAAAAAGCGCGACGATACGCGTGGTGCCGGTCAACGACGCTGGCGAACTGCTGATCGACGATTACGAAAAGCTGTTCAACGAGCGCACCAAGTTCGTCGGCGTGACGCACGTGTCGAACGCGCTTGGCACGATCAATCCGGTCAAGCAGATGATCGCCTTTGCCCATGCGCGCGGAGTGCCGGTGCTGGTCGATGGTGCGCAAGCGGCGCCGCACATGCGGGTCGACGTCCAGGATCTCGATTGCGATTTTTACGCATTTTCAGGACACAAGCTGTGTGGCCCGACCGGCATCGGCATCCTTTTCGGCAAAGCCGCGCTGCTGGAGTCAATGCAGCCGTTCAAGGGTGGCGGCGACATGATTTTGTCGGTAACGTTCGAGAAAACCACGTACAACACGATCCCGCATAAATTCGAGGCGGGTACGCCACCGATCGCCGCTGCGATCGGGTTGGGCGCCGCCGTTGATTATCTGTCGGCAATCGACATGGACGCGATTGCCGCGCACGAACTTGCGCTGCTCGACTATGCCACCGAGCAGATGGTTCGACTGCCGGGCGTGCACCTGATCGGCACCGCGTCGCACAAGGCCGCCGTGCTGTCGTTCATTGTCGACGGTGTGCATCCGCACGACATGGGGACACTGCTCAATCTGGAAGGGGTCGCGGTACGCACCGGACACCATTGCGCGCAGCCGGTGATGCAGCGCTTCAAGCTGCCGGCCACCACGCGTGCCTCGTTTGCGTTTTACAACAGTATGGCGGAAGTTGACGCCCTGATCGCCGGCATTCGCGCCGCGCAGAAAGTGTTCTCATAATGGACGACCCGAGAGCGTTATACCAAGAGGTAATCCTCGACCATAACAAGAAGCCGCGCAACTACGGTACGCTCGCGTGCCGCAGTCATCATGCGGTGGGGCACAATCCGCTTTGCGGCGACCATATCGACGTTGAACTCAATATGGGTAAAGCGCTCGGTAGTGGCGCCGCCGGCCAGTCCATCGAGGCCATCGCGTTTCAGGGTTCGGCGTGCGCCATCTGCAAGTCGTCGGCTTCGATGATGACGATGGCCGTCAAAGGCAAGACGCGCTCCGAGGCCGAAGTACTGATCAATGAGTTTCTCGATATGGCGACCGGCAAGCTCGAGTTTGCCGACGCCCACCACATCGGGCGGCTGCGGGTATTTTCCGGCATCCGCAACCTGCCGGTGCGCGTGAAATGCGCGATCCTCCCGTGGCACACGCTGCACGCCGCGCTCAATGCCATGCAGAATACGTCGACCGAGGCCCAACATGATCCGATGCACGCGGCGATCGGGGATGCCTGATCCGAATCCGATAGAGAGGGAATGACCATGCCAAAGATTGCCGAAATTGAAGACACGCCCAATCCGAATGCGGTGAAGTTCACTCTCCATGAGCCGCTTAGCTGGGGCATCGCGCACTCGTACGAGAACCCCGTGCAAGCCAAGGACGATGTGCTCGCCTCAACGCTGTTCGACATCGAGCATGTCTGCAATGTGTTTTACGTTGACCGCTGGCTCACGGTCACGCAGGACGGCGGCGCCGACTGGCCGGACCTGGTGCGCCTGATTGCCGTACCGCTGCGCGCCGCGCCGGCGGCTCAGGCGCAATCGGCCGCCACGGTTGCCGCAGCGAGCAGCGCAATCCTCGATCTAAGTGCCGACGATCAGCAGCGCCTGGAAAACATCAACGAGCTACTCGACGAGCAAATCCGTCCCTCTTTGCAAGGCGATGGCGGCGACCTGCACGTGGTCGGCCTGGCCGGCAATTATCTCAGCATCCACTATCAGGGTGCCTGTGGCACCTGTCCGAGTTCCATGGCGGGCACCCTCAAAGGTATTGAGAATCTGATTCGCACGATTGAACCGGAGATCGAAGTGTTGGCTGTGTAGTCTTGATGCGCCGTGGTATTTTCCGGTTGATCTGTGAGAACCGCTTGCGTTGAAACGCAAGCACACAGCATGACACTGATTGCCTTGACCATCGTCGGGTGGGGTCGGTTTGGCGCTGCCGACATGCAGTCCGACCTGGAGATATTTAAGCCGCGGAACGTCGCACCCCCTGAACTGAAAATGACAAGGAACTTAGCCATGCAAACGACTGACCAGAACCCGCAAGAGAACGCACGCGCCTGGCACGTCATCACACCAGGCGGTCGGCACCGGGAAGCTGCCGGGGATACGGCAGATCATCGCCGTCGGCACCGCCAAAGGCGGCATTGGGAAATCACCGGCGCGAACCAGCGGAACGAAGGTGAACGCTTCGGCCTCTTCATGATCGGCTTGGAGTTACTGACGGCCACTTCGGCTGGCAACCGTTTTGACAAAATGTGTGGTGGAACTCGTTGGCGCGCAAATAGATGAATGAGGAATAGCAATGAGTGAATGGGTAACAGTCGCGCGTGTCGCAGAGTTCGGTTCCGGCGAGCGCCGGGTTGTCGAGCTCGATGATACGCAGGTCGTGGTGTTTAAGCTGGGCGGGCAATACTATGCCATCGAAGATGTATGCACGCATGATGGCGGACGGCTCACTGGCGGCACTGTCGAAGGCGATCAGATCGTTTGCCCTCGCCACGGCGCACGTTTTTGCATTCGCACCGGGGCGGCATTGTCCGCGCCGGCCTATGAGCCAACCAGCACGTTCCCGGTACGGATGCAAGATGGCGTGATTCAGGTACGCGACGACCGTTGGGATTAATTGCACAATAAGTGAGGACAACTGCAACATGAGCACCGAAACCATCACCTTCAGAAATATTGTCTCTGTACTTCCGCAGCCATCGGAGACCAATAATCTCCCTGATCGGACGGACCAGCAAAGAGGCTCGCACAAGACCAAACGGGACCAGATTCTTCCGGGCGCTAGATTGCCCAAGCCAAGCTGGATCCGCGCCAAGGCTCCGTCCTCGTCGGGCCGCTACAGCGACATCCAGAACATCGTCAGCAGCAACGCTTTGGTGACCGTCTGTTCGGAGGCGTCGTGCCCGAACATCGGCGAATGTTGGAGCAAAGGCACCGCGACCTTCATGATCATGGGTGACAAATGCACGCGGCGCTGTCGGTTTTGCAACGTCAGCACTGGCCGCCCCGACGCACTCGACGCCAACGAACCGGAACGGCTGGCCAAAACCGTTGCGTTAATGATGCTCAATTACGTGGTCATTACCTCGGTAGACCGCGATGACTTGCGCGACGGCGGTGCCAGCCATTTTGTAGCATGCATCGTCCAGATCCGCGCCCGGGCACCGGCCATGCGCATCGAAATTCTGACGCCTGACTTCGCTGGTCGGCTCGACCTGGCGCTTGATATCCTCAGCGGCGCGCCGCCGGATGTGTTGAACCACAACATAGAAACCGTGCCGCGTCTGTATAAGGAAGCGCGTCCCGGCGCCGATTTCCAGAATTCGCTGAACCTGTTGCAGCGTTTCAAACAACGCCATCCTGCCATACCGACCAAGTCCGGGATCATGGTCGGGCTGGGCGAGACCGATGCCGAAATCTTGCAAGTGATGCGCGATTTGCGGGCGCACGACGTCACCATGTTGACCATCGGCCAGTACCTGCAGCCTTCCGGCGGTCACCTGCCGGTGCGCCGCTATGTGCACCCGGATATGTTCAAGATGTATGAGAAAGAAGCTTACAAGATGGGCTTTATGAATGCGGCGTGCGGCCCGATGGTGCGCAGTTCCTACCATGCCGATGAGCAGGCTGCCCGAGCAGGCGTGGTTTAATTTTAATATTTACCTGGAGTCATAAATGAATGCAATTGTTGAAATGCCGGCACCGATCATCTTTACTGATAATGCAGCAATGAAAGTCGCCCAACTGATTGAAGAAGAAGGAAATGCTGACCTGAAGTTGCGCGTATTTGTGCAGGGCGGCGGTTGCTCAGGTTTCCAGTACGGCTTCACTTTTGACGAAGTCATCAATGAAGATGACACTGCGATGGTGAAAAATGGCGTGCAATTACTCATCGATTCAATGAGTTACCAGTACCTGGTCGGCGCAGAAATCGACTACAAGGATGACCTCGAAGGGGCACAGTTCGTCATCAAGAATCCGGGTGCGACGTCAACTTGCGGCTGCGGCTCTTCTTTTTCGGCCTGATTTTAAACATGACGACGCACTACAACCGCATCGGGGGCGTTGAAAAGCTACGCGCGCTAGTTACCCGCTTCTACCGGAGCATGGACGAACTGCCGGAGTCCTATGGCATTCGCCAGATGCACCCCGACAATTTGCAAGGCTCGCAGAACAAGCAGATCAAATATTTGTGTGGCTGGATGGGCGGACCAGCGCTCTGTGTGCAGCAATACGGTCACTCAATGCAGCGCCGGCGTCACCTGCCTTTTCCCATCAGCGACTGCGAGCGCGACCAATGGCTGCTATGCATGAATAGTGCACTGCGCGATGAGGTGGAGGACGCCGATCTGCGCCGTGAGTTGTCAAACGCCTTTGCCAAAGTTGCCGACCACATGCGAAATATACAAGAATGACCCTGACGCTCAGCAGGCTCAATGACAGCGTTTATCGCGTCCTGGCTGACCAGGGTCTGCATGTGGGTAACCTGAAGTTTATTGATGGGCTGTGGAAATTCAAGGCCATCGGTTACGAGCGGAATGGCGACATCATTCCAGGCTGGGGTCCGCTAACTGCGCTGCACAATACCACCTTCGTCGCGCTCGACGAGGCTTTGATCAACGCCAGGCTTGTGCCTACTTGAGAAGCCGACGCTGCGCTTTACCGTTTAGATTCCAGGAATTGTAATGAGCCAATTATCTTTAGACAAATCAAAAATCCGCTTTCTGCTGCTGGAAGGTATACATAAGAATGCCATCGATGTGTTGAACAGCAATGGCTACACCAATATTGACTACCTGCACACGGCGCTCGATGAAGATGCGTTGATTGAGAGAATCAGGAACGCCCACTTTGTCGGCATCCGCTCGCGCACCAAAATTAATGAAAGAGTATTGCAAGCGGCCGATAAGCTGATTGCGATAGGCTGCTTTTGTATCGGCACCAACCAGGTCGACCTGCGCGCCGCGATGTCAAAGGGGATTCCTGTTTTCAACGCGCCGTATTCGAATACGCGCTCGGTGGCGGAACTGGTGCTGGCCGAAGCGATCCTGCTATTGCGCGGAATTCCAGAGAAAAATGCACTGGTGCATCGCGGCGGTTGGTCGAAATCCGCGGAAGGCTCGGTTGAAGCCCGTGGCAAGACAATGGGTATTGTCGGTTATGGCAACATCGGCAGCCAATTATCGGTGCTGGCGGAAGCGCTGGGCATGCAGGTGATTTATTATGATGACATCACAAAGCTACCACTGGGCAATGCCCGTCAGCTTGGCACACTGGACGAGCTGTTGGCGCAAGCCGATGTCGTATCTCTGCATGTCCCTGAAATTGCCTCGACCGAAAACATGATGGGTGCCAGACAGTTTGCAACAATGAAACCTGGCAGCATCTTTATCAACGCCGCACGTGGTAATTGCGTCGATATCGACGCGCTGGCTGTGGCGCTGGAAAGTAAACAACTCGGTGGTGCGTCGATCGACGTGTTCCCGAAAGAACCGAAAGCCAACGATGAAGAATTCCTGTCGCCGTTGCGTCGATTCGACAATGTTATTTTAACGCCGCATATCGGTGGATCGACGTTGGAAGCCCAAGCCAATATCGCTCTGGAAGTGGCCGAGAAATTTGTCCGCTACTCTGATACTGGGGCCACGCTGTCCGCCGTGAACTTTCCGGAAGTGGTAGTGCCGCTGCTTGCTGGCAAACACCGTTTGCTTCACATACACAAAAACATACCCGGTGTATTGTCAGCAATCAACCGCATTTTTGCCGAAAATGGCTTTAATATTTCTGCACAAAGCCTGATGACCAACGATGCGGTCGGTTATCTTTTGATGGATGTCGATGCCGACTACTCGACCTTGGCGCTACACGAACTGCAGGAAGTCGAGGGTACGATTTGGGCCCGCGTATTGTATTGATGAATCGACATCAGACCATGATCGAAAGACTGCAAGCCATCGTCGGCGCGACCCACGTCAAAAACGATGTCGACAGCCTGGCAAACTGGGCTTGTGACGCAAGCCGCCAATATGCGCCGGCCGCCACAGCCATTGTGTTTCCAGCCAGCACCGAAGAAGTGCAAGCCATCGTTAAACTGGCCAATCTGGAAAAAATCGCTTTGGTGCCATCGGGTGGACGCACCGGTTTGTCGGCCGGCGCCGTGGCCGCGCATGGCGAAGTCGTGGTCAGCTTCGACCGGATGAACAAAGTGCTCGAGTTCTTACCTCTCGATCATATGGTGCGGGTCCAGGCTGGCGTGCTGACCGGGCAACTTCAGCAGTTTGCCATCGAACAAGGGCTGTATTATCCGGTCAATTTTGCGTCGGCCGGTTCCAGCCAGATCGGCGGCAATATTGCCACCAACGCCGGCGGAATCAAGGTGATCCGTTATGGCATGACCCGCGACTGGGTGCTTGGTTTGACCGTCGTCACCGGCAACGGCGATATTTTGCACCTGAACAAGGGTATGACGAAAAATGCGACCGGATATGACTTGCGGCATTTGTTTATCGGTGCCGAAGGCACGCTCGGTTTTATCACAGAAGCGGAGATCAGGCTGGAACGCCAACCGCGCGATTTGCGTGTGATAGTACTGGGTATGTCCGACTTCAATTCGATCATGCATGTCCTGGCGGCGTTTCAAGCCAGGCTGGACTTGACTGCATTCGAGTTTTTTTCCGAACTAGCGCTGCAATGCGTGATTGCCGATGGCAATGTGGACCGTCCGTTCCAGGATGCGACACCGTTTTATGTGTTGCTCGAATTTGAAGCTTCATCACCCGCCGTTGAAGAATCGGCGATGCAAGTCTTTGAAGCGTGCATGGAGGCCGGCTGGGTACAAAATGGCGTGATGAGCCAGAGCGAAACCCAGGCCAGCCAGTTATGGCGCTTGCGCGAAGACATTTCGGCGACGATCGCCAAATTCACGCCATATAAAAACGATATTTCCGTGTTGATTACGCATGTGCCGGCATTTATTACCGACATCGACGCCATCGTGCAGGCCAACTATCCGGACTTCGATATCGTCTGGTTTGGCCATATTGGCGATGGTAATTTGCACCTGAATATTCTCAAGCCTTCCAACCTGAGCAAGGACGAGTTTTATGCCAAGTGTCAGTTCGTGAACCGATCGGTGTTTGAAGCCGTGCAAAAATATGACGGTTCAATTTCTGCCGAACACGGTGTCGGCATGACCAAGAAGCCGTATTTGGGCTTTACCCGATCAAAGGAAGAAATTTCGTATTTACAGGCGATCAAGCAGGTGTTTGATCCGAACAACATCATTAATCCGGGCAAGATTTTTGATCTGCCATAGACAGCATTTGCGCGCACTGACTGTTCTGCCGGTTCTGTCGCATTAGGGAAGCGCTGATCAATTGACTATTTCAGCGGCTTTTCAATTTTTAGAGCAAGCGGCATCGCCAAAAAAAACCGATACGATTTTTCGGGCCGCTACTGCCGATTTTTCAGCAAGATTGCCGTATTTCTTGCGCCTTTTGGCGCTCAGGACGCACTTCGGGTTTCAGTGATTTTAAAACGCCGACCGGCAAGCACCAAATTGGCGAAGCCGAACAGGGTGAATAGCTGCGCGGTGTTCTTGGCCAAGCCACGGTAGCGTGTTTTCCGATGACGGAACAGGTTCTTGATGACATGAAATGGATGCTCAACTTTCGCGCGCACGCTCGCTTTGAGATGCTCAAGCTTTTCGGTCATGCGACCCAGCTTGTTCTTCGGCAGCGCCTTGCGTTTGAAGCGCTTCATGGCCACGTGCCAGGTCACCGGTTTGCCGATGTTCTCGGCCCGCTTTTCGACGCCCTGATATCCCGCGTCGCCAAACGCTGCCACTTCATCGCCGTGCAGCAGCGCGTGTGCTTGCGTCACGTCGGAGACGTTGCCGGCAGTGGCAACAACGGTATGCACCAGGCCCGACGCTGCGTCCACGCCGATATGGGCTTTCATCCCAAAGTGCCAGTCATTGCCCTTCTTCGACTGGTGCATTTCTGGGTCGCGTTCGCCATCCTTGTTCTTGGTCGACGGTGGCGCCGCAATCAAGGTCGCGTCAACAATGGTCCCTTCGCGCATCATCAATCCCTTGGCTGCCAGGTGCGCGTTGATCGCTTCAAAGATCTTCTGCGTCAGTCCATTCGCTTCCAGCAGGTGCCGGAATTTGAGCAACGTCGTCGCGTCCGGTGCGCTCTCGCGATTGAGGTCGATACCGACAAAACCACGGATCGCCTGACTGTCGTAAATCGCATCTTCAATGCCTTCGTCGGACAGGCCAAAACACTGCTGGGCAACGTACATGCGCAGCATGCGCGCCAAGCCGATGGGTGGACGACCAGGGCCGGTAACCTTCGGATAGTGTGGTTCGATCAGCTTATGCAGTTTGCCCCACGGCGTGGCCAAGTCGATCTCGGCGAGGAAGCGGTCGCGGCGCGTCAGCTTCTTCTTGGCGGCGTACTCAAGGTCAGAAAAACTCTTTTGCATGATCGATCGAGGTGCGGTGACAGTGCAGCTATTGTCTCAGAGCTGGACCTGGACGGAAACCATCATCTTTGAATAAATCAGTGCTTCCTTAGCGGAGCCGTCGCCGGTATCAGGTAGGCTGTGGCGCCGAAAACCGTAGACTGCCTACCAAGCGCCCTTTC
>Ga0326734_1000547_pt1 | contig 10287 bp, 4 predicted proteins | sample 15_GP2_1315_FD_207944 | JGI IMG/M metagenome (GOLD analysis project Ga0326734, IMG submission 207944) | Glacier ice microbial communities from Ngari, Tibet, China - 15_GP2_131.5 | ecosystem: Environmental > Aquatic > Freshwater > Ice > Glacier | place: China: Ngari, Tibet | collected 2018-07-18
TATGGCGACTGCGCATGCGGCAGCGCCAGCCGTTCGAGCTCGCGGCAGATCGCCTGCCCCAATACCAGCACGGCGTCGGCGTCGGTCGCCGGCGCCAGCAGCGCGAACTCCTCGCCGCCGTAACGCGCCGCCATGTCGCCGGTGCGCCGGCCGAACGTCTCGATCACGGTGGCCACCGCGCGCAGGCACTGGTCGCCCGCCGGGTGGCCGTAAAAATCGTTGTAGCTTTTAAAGTGGTCGACGTCGAGCATCGCCAGCGCCAGCGAGTGGCCGTTGCGCTTGGCGCGCCGCCATTCCGCCGCCAGTGCTTCGTCGAAGCCGCGCCGGTTGGTGATGCCGGTCAGCGCGTCGGTGGAGGACAGCATCGCCAGCTTGGCGTTGCTTTCCTCCAGCTCGCCGGTGCGCGCCGCGACCAGCGCCTGCAGCAGCTCCTGGCGCCGCGTCAGCCTGCGCACGCGGGCGTGGTAAGCCAGCGCCAGCAAGCCGGTCGCCAGCAGCGCCGCCAGCACGTAAAACCACCAGGCCCGCCAGAACGGCGGCAGGATGCGGATCGTCACACTGGCCGCCTGTTCGCTCCACACTCCCTGCTCGTTGGCCGCCTTGACCTCGAACAGGTAGGCACCGGGATCGAGGTTGGTGTAGGTGGCGCTGCGGTGGTTGGCGTCGGCCTGCACCCAGTCGCGGTCGAAACCCTGCAGCCGGTAGGCGTAAACATTGCGCGCCGGGTTGGTGTAGTGCAGCGCAGAAAATTCAAGCGAGAACACCGACTGCCGTGCCGACAGCGTGATCTCGGTCGGCGCGGTGATCGTGCCGCGCAGCTTGACGTCGGCGCTGTGCCCGCCTTCGGCCAGCGAACGGTTGAACACCCGGATGTCGGTAATCGCCACGCGCGGCGCCATCGAGACGCTGTGCACCTTGTCGGGATGGACGCCGGTCATGCCATCGAGGCCGCTGAAATACAGCACGCCGTCCGGCGCGGCGGTGGCGCCGTTGAGCGCAAATCCATCGGACAGGCCGTCGGCGGTGCTGTAGCTGCTGATCTTGCCGCTGTCTGGGTCAAGCCGCAGCAGCCCTTTTGCCGTACTCAGCCATAGCATTCCGGAGCGCGCGCTGCGCATCGCCAGGATCTTGACCGCGCCGACGCTGCCCGCTGCGCTGTAGCTGCGAAAGCGGATCGCGCCGTCGGCTGCCGTCAGCACCTGCTGCACGCCGCGCACGGTGCCGGCCCACAGCCGGCCCTGGGGATCCTGGTACAGGCTCGACACGTTGTCGTGCGCCAATGAGGTTGGGTCGGCCGGATCGTGGCGGAAATGGCGGAAGGTGCCGCTGGCCACATCGAGCAGGTCGAGCCCGCCGCCGTTCCATTCCGAGCCCATCCAGACCCGACCCAGACTGTCTTCGACGATGCAACTGGTGCCAGTCACGCTGCGCCTGGCCGGGTCGAGCGGATCAAGCGGGTTGTGCGGGTAGCCGGTCCACTTGCCGCTGGCGATATCGTAGCGCACCACGTGCTGGCCGGTGCCGAGCCACAGCGTGGCGCCGGCGCCGGGTGCAATGACGTTGATGAAATTGGCGGCGATGTTGCCGAAGCCGATGACCTTGAACGCGCCGTCCGGCCGGTCAAGCCGGTTCAGCCCGGCCGCGGTGCCGGCCCACAGCGGCCCGCCCGGCTGCTGGTACAGGCTGTAGACGGTGTCGTTGCTGAGCGCACCCGGGCGCTTAGGCGCGCTGCGCCAGGTCTGGATCACGGTGCCTTTGGCCGGATCGAACAGCGCAATGCCGCTGTTGCTGCCCAGCCAAATCCGGCCGTCGGGCGCGTTGTCGATGCTGCGGATCGCACTGTCGCGCAACAGGTCGTCGGCCACGCTGTCGAACGGGATGACGCGCTCGAAGCCGCGGCTGTTGCGGTTGACCTGGCTGATGCCGTTGGTGTACGAGCCGACCCACAGAATGCCGCCGCGGTCGTGCAGCACGGCGCGGATATGGTCCGACTGCAGGCTGTGCGCATCGTTGGCGCGGTGCACGTAATGCGCCGGCTTGCTGCTACCTTTATCCCAGCGCAGCAGCCCGGCGGCCATGGTGCCGGCCCACACCGCGCCGTTGCGGTCGCCATACAGCGTGGTGATCCTGCTCGATGGCGACGCAATGCGCTGGCGCGCCGACCATGGCTGCGCCGAGTTCCAGGTGACGATGCCGTTTTCGGTGCCGATCCACAAGGTGCCGTCGGCGGCAAAGTACAGCGAGCGGGCGATATTCTGCTTGTCGTCGGGCGATTGCGGCGTGTCGATCCGGTAATGCACGAAGCGGGTTGCACCGGGCGCCAGATAGTCGAGTCCGCCCGGCCAGGTGGCGATCCACAGGCCGCCTTGCGCATCTTTTGCCAGCGCGTTCAGGTCGTTGCTGCCGAGGCTGGCCGGGTCGTGCTGGTCGTGCGTGTACAGCGTCACGGCGCCGCTGGCGCTGTCGACATGCTGCAAGCCGCCCCAGGTCGCGACCCACATGCCGTGGGCGCCGTCGCCGACGATCGCCTTGACCATGCGTTGGCGGCTTGGGCCGGGCGGCAAGGTCAAAGCGGTGAAGTCGCCCGATGCGGGATCGAAGCGCGCGACGCCGTCCTGGGTTCCGGCCCAGATCTGGCCTTGCGGGTCTTCGAACAGCGCCAGCACCCGGTCGCTCGGCAGGCTGCGTTGGTTGCGCGGATTGTGCAGGTAGCTGCTGGCCTGGTAGCCGTCATAACGGTACAGCCCGGCGCTGTTGGTGCCGATCCAGATGAAGCCCTGGCGGTCTTGCAGCAGCGCCATGATCGACAGGTCATCGGCGTCGAGCGCGCCGAGGCGCTTGAAGCGCAGGTCGGAGGTGGGCGTGGCCGTGGCCACGCCGGCAACGGCAAGCAGGCAACACCAGGTAAGCAGGCGCAGCAGGCGCAGCAGGCGCAGCAGGCGCAGCAGGCGCAGCAGGCGCAGCAGGCGCAGCAGTCGAAACGACATCAGGGACAGCATCGAGGTTCCATGGAAAGGCGGCCGCGCGGTCGCGATGCAACAGCACAACGAACTTTGCCTCCTGCAATGTTTCTTGTCAACAATTTTGCATTGTAATCTCCATCAATGTTGCGCGCCCGACACGTGCCGATTGCGCCGGCCCGCCGGCGCCAGACTACAAACCAGGCACTGTTGCCGCAGCGCGCGAACCAACGCCCGAACCAAGGCGCCATATACAGGGACAGCGAATTAGGGTATCGTGTAGCGTTCTGCAAAAGTATCGACGCCAGCCGCATGTCCGCCGCTTCCGGTGCCGCCCGCCATTGCGGCGCAGCCCCCATTTCCTCTTCGAGCTGCCCGCCGCGCGCCGCCGCCGGCGATGCGCACGAAGGGCCGAGTGCACGTGCCTGCCAGTCCGATGTCACGAATCTATTCAAGAAAGCAGGCGCCCGCCGCGCCAACCAAACCTGATGCCTGAAATCGACGTAACCGACGTAACCGACACTTTTCCTTCGCCCGAGTCCGACCAGGCGGTGGCGCGCTTCGACCAGTTCGGCCTGGCGCCGGCCATCCTGCGCGCGCTCACCGACCAGGGCTACATCCACCCGACGCCGATCCAGGCGCAGGCGATCCCGATCGTGCTGCAAGGGCGCGACGTGATGGGCGCGGCGCAGACCGGCACCGGCAAGACCGCCGGCTTCTCGCTGCCGATCATCCAGTTGCTGCTCGAGCACGCCAGCCCGAGCATGTCGCCGGCACGCCACCCGGTGCGCGCGCTGATCCTGACGCCGACCCGCGAACTGGCGGTGCAGGTGGCCGAGAACGTCAAGGCCTACGCCCAGCACACGCCGCTGCGTTCGACCGTCGTCTTCGGCGGCATGGACATGAAGCCGCAGACCGTGATCCTGCGCGGCGGCGTCGAGATCGTCATCGCCACCCCGGGCCGGCTGCTCGATCACGTCGAGCAAAAGAACGTCAGCCTCGGCCAGGTGCAGATGCTGGTGATGGACGAAGCCGACCGCATGCTCGACATGGGCTTTTTGCCGGACCTGCAGCGCATCATCAACATGCTGCCCAAGCAGCGCCAGAACCTGATGTTTTCGGCCACGTTCTCGCCCGAAATCAAGCGCCTCGCCAACAGCTTTTTGAACGACCCGGTGGTGATCGAGGTCGCGCGCAGCAACCAGACCGCCGACAAGGTCAGCCAGGTGGTCTACAAGGTGGCCGAGTCAAGCAAGGTCGAAGTGGTCGAATTTCTGATCCGCGGCCGCCACCTCAAGCAGGTACTGGTGTTCTCGAACACCAAGATAGGCGCTTCGCGCCTGTCGCGCCACCTGGAGCAGAGCGGCATCAAAGCCACCGCCATCCACGGCGACAAGACCCAGCAGGAGCGCATGGCCGCGCTGGACGCGTTCAAGAAGGGCGACATCGACGTGCTGGTGGCCACCGACGTCGCCGCGCGCGGCCTCGACATCTCCGACCTGCCGTGCGTGATCAACTACGACTTGCCGTACAACGCCGAAGATTATGTGCACCGGATCGGCCGCACCGGCCGCGCCGGCGCCTCCGGCGACGCCATCTCGGTGTACTCCGACAAGGACGAGCGATTACTGGTCGACATCGAAAAGCTGATCAAGCAGGACATCGCGCGCGGTGAACTGGTGGGTTTTGCGCCGTCGCCATCGTATTCCCCGTCATCCGCGGCGCCACGCACGCCGCGCGACGGCGCCGGCATGCCGCCGGAGCGCCGCACGCGCCGCCCTGAAGGCGACACCGCGAGCGCGCCACGCCTGCCTGAACGCGCGCCGCGCAGCAGCTCGGCGCCGCCACCGCGCCGCGACAGGATTGATCCGTGGTTCCTCAAGCCGTATGAGCCGGCAGTCGCGCCGACTGCCGCCGCACCCGCTGCGAGCGCATCGTCGGTCAAGCCTGCCAAGCAAAAATTGGCGGCGCTGCTGGGTGGTTTTTCAAAGCAATAAGGCCGCTAAGGCCGCTTGAACCCGCCATCCGGTGCAGCAAGCCGCCGCGAAGGCCCGCGCGGCGGCTTGCTGCGCGCTGCCTGCCTTCGGGGCCGGCAAGGCCAATCCGCCGCCAGCACCTTGGTTATAATGTAAAAAATTATGATCTGGAAGGCGCGCTGGTTTGCCATGCACGCCATCTGACCTGTCTTGGGCAGCAGGCGCTTGATCACTAATGGGCCACTTGGCAACTGACGAGGGATTTTTGCAGCGCCGATGGGTGAGGCTGCGCCGGGCCGTGCGTGCAGGCTGTCGAGCCACCCGGCGCATGCCGCTTTTGCCGACTGCGCAGGCGACGGGCGTGGCGTTTGCCACCCCATATAAAAGGAGTGGGCGCCTGATTCCATCCTTTCGCCGTCGCTTCCAGGGCATCAATGATTTGTTCCGGCGTATGTGGATACTGTCCTGCCAACGCCCGGTTGACGATAAGGCATAGAATGGACCCGGCCATGTTCAGCCATGATCCGCTCAATGGCGTGTACAAAGACATGACGCCGTGAGCAAATAACCACGCCGCCATCGACGTCGTCAGATGCCCTTTCAGGTTATCCCACACCAACAGCGGTAACACCCTTGGCCTGCAAGTTCGCCGCTGCGCGGACAAAACAGGGTTAGCATTTTGGCGATGTCGTTGCGCACATATTCATGCCGCGAGCGACGGGCAATCAGCGTGCAATATGATCGCAGCGCAAACGCCGCACATCGCATGGGCCGAAATGCCATTACTTGAATATCCAATATTTGCCGAGCAGAAAGCCGTTGACGGCGACAAGCGGCAGCGACACCAGCTTGCCTGCCAGCGATGCTGTCTCGATGGGCAACGGTAGCCAGTGCACAGCCACGGCGACAATGGCCATGGTCAGAACGTAATTAAGTCCGACGACACACATGTAGCGGGCAAAATTGAACGACGTGGCGGACGTCCGGAAGGTCAGCTTGGCATGGTAGCTGTAATTGAGCAGCAGGCCACTGGCGAAGCCAGCCGTGGTGGCAAGCTGGTAGGCGATACCGGCGCCAATCAGCAATTGCATGGTGCCGATATCGATCACGGCAGAAAGTATTCCGCCCGCGAGGAACACCAGGAACTGCATGCGGCGTGCCAGCAGCTTACGCATGACGGCAACGCCAAGCGGAAAACGGCAAGGGGATGTTCTGGTTCATGGGCAGTGGGACGCCAGTGATGCTGCGCTGATTCGGATGCGAGCGCATCCGTGCAGAGCGGTGCGCCGCGGCGAAACGATGGCGTGCGGCGATGACCTATTCATTGCTCTTGAATGTCAGCGAATTGAGCATCAGGCCGAGCGTCCGGCTGTCGTCGGACTGGCCAAGCGACTGCGGCGAGGTGGGCTGCGGCACGTCGATCGTGATCGTCCTGGCGCGGCCGTCGGTTTTGAAGTCCAGCGTCGTGACCGATGCCGCCTGGCCCAGCGTCATGCTGGCGGCCGCATCACCGATGCGTACCGTAAACGGCGAGCCGACGTTGGGCCCGAAAGCGGCGGCGCGCAATACCAGCGTCAAGTCCTTAGGCAGCGGCTGCAAGGTATGGAACACAACCTGTTTCGCATCCGACCAGCGGCCGTTCGGTTCCTGCCCTGACAATCCCTCGACCCGTACGATGAGGCCGGCTGGCAGCGCCGCATTCATCATGACGGTCTGCTTGCCGTGGGTGAAGTCATCTCGACCGAGTTCGATCAAGGTATATTGCTCCGCCCGGGCAACCACGGACAAGTGATCCGGAATGGGATGGGTATCGACGATCAGCACCCACCTTCTGCCCGCCGGCAACTGGTCCGTGCTGATCGGGGCACGGTAGGGCACTTCGATAAAATCCGCGCCTTCGGCGTCGATGTGGAACAGGGCCCGCATCAGTTGGGCGACATTCGAGCCCATCACCGTGAGCTGTTTGCGTTCGTGTGCTGGAATGCGGTCGCGGGCAAACTTTCCCGCGGTATCAAAGTACGATTCATCGGCCAGGTAATGCATGCCGGCGCCCAGGCGCGACTCCGACACCAGCACGGTAGCGGGGATGAAAACAAACAGGAACAGCGCGGCGCCGCGCTGGCCGTTACGAGCCCACAGCACCAGCATGAGTAACCCGAATCCGACGGCGGTGTACAGTGTCCAGGAATGGTTCGCAATCGCGAATATTTCCGGCGCGTCGACCAGTAGCAGCCGGTATAGCGGCAGCTTGACGGTGGCCATCAACAAGACCGCGGCCGCGGCCGCGGCCAGCATCCACGGCAATGCCCGATGCCGGCCGGAGCGCGCTTCGCCGAGCGCGCTGGCCGCGCCGATCAGCAGCAAGGGAAACGCAAAGTCGTAATAGCGCAGGTGCAGGCGCAAGGCTTCTGCAGGGTCCGCTGCGGCGATCGACGCCGTGTAGAGCACTGACAGTCCGAGCGCCGAGCCCAGCATCAGAAAGGTGTACACCTGCAGCCGGAGATTGCGTGCGTCCGCATTGCGATCGATGAGCGCTACCAGCAAGGAATGCATGAGGATGACGAGCGGGACCGCATACAGGATGGCAACGGCCATCGCATGGCCACGGCCATTGACCCACGCCTTGGCCAGCAGCAGCAGGCGGTCCGGCGCGGCGGACGCGGTCGAACCGTAGAAGCTGCCGAACAGACTCAGGCCGGCTTTGCCCACCAACAGGTAACTGATGCCGAATTTGGCCAGCAGCATGGTGGCGGCGGCGATCAGGACGATCAAGGCGCTGTGCGGAAAGGAATGCGGCCGTCGCTTGTCGCTCGCTTGCAGGAAAACAAGGTAAATACAGAGGGCAGGGAGCAGAAACACGGCGTGCACTTTCACCAGGCTGAGCACGCCCAGCATGGCGCCCGCCACCGCAGCGTGGAGGCGGCGGTCGGTGTGCGCTTGGGTCAGCACGTACCAGCTCAGCAAGCAGAAGCCGAAATAGTAGGTGGCCTCAGGCATGAAGAATGCGGTGTAGCTGCCTATCGGCAACAGCGTGCTGAGGATGGCGACCCAAGCTGCCAACCCCTTGCTGGTGAAGCTGCGGGCGCTCAGGTAGATGAACGGTGCTGCCGCAACGAATGCGATGGCGTTGGCGATGCGGGCGCAGTCAAGGAAGCCGGTTCCGCACACCTTGGTGGCACCCATGATCCAGAGATACAGATACGAGGGCAGGATCGATTCGGCAAGCGGCGACAGGCGCGCGAATTTGCTGTAATACCATTCATCGGCAAAGACCGACGGATTCCAACCGAAACTGCGCTGGATCAGGTACGCCAGGATCAACAGCAGGATCAACAGCATGCCGGCTTCCAGGCGAGATAGTGAAAACGACAATTTTCTTGTATTCATGGGCTTGAGGACGACTCCGATCGATGGCGCCAACGTAAGTCGTTGGGCAAATATATTGATATGGCCCTATTGCGCCGTGGACCGCTGGCATGGCCGACCCCGCCGCGGATGGCGCTTCAGTTGCTTGGCATGGAAAGGCGGCGGGCAGGGTGGATTGCCCGCCGCGGCACTGAGGCAATATCGTAGGCCAAAAATGCGAGGATCAGCTGCGCGCCCATCAGCACCGGTAGCGCAGCCATCATAACCACGCCGGCCGGCGTTTCGATACCGGCTTGTGCCGAATGGATCAGCGCCGCAATCCCGTAGATCGTGCCGAAACCGAGCAGACCGAGGCCAAGCGGCAGTTCCAGCGACGCCAGTGACATGTTGCGCAAATAATAGTTGTAAAACAGGCGCTTGAGAAAATTGCGCACGTGCTTAAACGCGAATTCGCTGATGATCTTGGTGATTTTCAGGTTGCTGACTTCATCGCCGTAGACCGCATCCATCGCCACGTCGACCACGCGCGCATGCAAGGTGTTCAGGCGGAACAGCATGTCGGTTTCAAAGAAATAGCGCTTGCTGATCTTATCGAACGACAGGATGCGCGCAACGTTGGCATGAATCGCGGTGAAGCCGTTGGTCGGGTCGTAGATATCCCAGTAGCCGGATGAAACCTTGGTTATCAGCGACAGCACCGCATTGCCGAACAAGCGCAGTGGCGGCATCGACCTGATCTGTTCCAAGTCGAAGAAGCGGTTGCCTTTCGCATAGTCGGCTTCGCCCGACAGGATCGGCGCGACGAACCAGGGAATCAGGCTGGCATCCATTTGTCCGTCGCCATCGACCTTGACGATGACGGTTGCGCCGGCAGCGATCGCTGCGCTGTAGCCGGTCATGACGGCGCCGCCGACACCCTGGTTGACCGCATGGTCGAGCACGCTCACGCGTGGGTCGGTACAGTGTTCCCGCACGTAGGCGCCCGAGCCGTCGGGGCACTTGTCGTCGACGACGAAAATCAGGCCAACCTCGCAGCCGATGCCCGCAATGACGCCGAGGATGTGGCGGGTCACCTTGTAGCTCGGGATAACGACGGCGATCAGATTCGAAATAGGCATGGAATAGGGCGGCATGGTGGCGGATGGCGTCATTGGAGTGCGGCGTTGGCGTGGGCTGAGCGAGGGACGTATTTGAGTCAGTCCGGGTTGCTGTTGTTAAACAGCGCCAGCGGCAGCAGCGTATGCGCGCCGCCCAGCATGTCCGAACTGCCGCCCCAGCTGCCCAGGGTGCGTGCCAGGGCGTTCATTGCCTGCTGCACTGGCCGCGCGTGGGCGGCGTCGGCGCCCACCGCGACCAGCTGCGCGGCGTACTTGTCGGCGCTGAACGTGGCCTGAGCCCAGCGCTGGCCGCGCTCGCCAAGCGTCGCGCGCAGCACCGGATCGGCATGCAACTGGGCGAGCGCGCGCTGCAGCGCGCCGACCTCATCCTCCGGGTTAATCTTGACCACGCAGTCGTCGGGAATCTCGCTGTAGAAATTGGTATCGGTCACGATGACCGGCTTGCCGTACAACAGCGCCTCGATCGCCGAGGCCGAAGCGGCCTCCAGACTGGGCAGCCGCAGGCAGACGACGACGTCAGCCTCGTCAAGGGCGCTGATCAGCGTCGGGGCTTCCACCTGGTCCGAAATGAGCAGGTTCACCTGACTGTTGCGCGCCAGCGTGGACAGGGCCACCACGACAGCCGGTGCGATCGCCCCGACCAGGCGGTAAACGGTGACGGCACGCAGCGTCTCGCTGCCGCCGATCGCGCGGATCACACTGGCCACCCGCTTGTTGGGATTGACGTGACCGACCGTCAGCACGCGCAGCATGCCGTCCCGGCTTGCGGCATGGCGTACCGGTGCCGCCGGCGCTGAGTAAGGCAGGGCCACTACCCGCACCGGGCCAGGGCAGGCGTCCAGCACGCGTGCGATACCCCAGCTGCTG
>Ga0326734_1000548_pt1 | contig 10273 bp, 7 predicted proteins | sample 15_GP2_1315_FD_207944 | JGI IMG/M metagenome (GOLD analysis project Ga0326734, IMG submission 207944) | Glacier ice microbial communities from Ngari, Tibet, China - 15_GP2_131.5 | ecosystem: Environmental > Aquatic > Freshwater > Ice > Glacier | place: China: Ngari, Tibet | collected 2018-07-18
AATCAGGATTTTTTTGTGGGATATTCCCCTGAACGTATAAACCCAGGTGATAAAATTAATACCTTAACTAAAATTTGCAAAGTTACATCAGGCTCAAATCCAGAAACTGCTCAAAAAGTTAATGAATTATATAAAACAATCATTACCGCAGGTACACATTTGGCCCCAAGTATTAAAGTCGCCGAAGCTTCAAAAGCGATTGAGAATGCCCAAAGAGATGTCAATATTTCTTTTATTAATGAACTGGCTTTAATTTTTGATAGAATGGGAATTGATACTCATGATGTAATTGATGCCGCAGCCACCAAATGGAATTTCTTGAAATTTAAACCCGGTTTGGTTGGTGGACATTGCATTGGGGTTGACCCTTATTACCTAGCTTACAAGGCAGAATCTTTAGGCTATCACCCTCAAGTAATACTTTCTGGCAGAAGAGTGAATGATAACATGGGGATGTTTGTAGCCAATAAACTGATTAAATTAATGCTCAAAAAAGAGCGTAAAATTAGCGGTTCTAATGTATTAATTTTAGGTTTTACCTTTAAAGAAAATTGTCCCGATATTAGAAATACCAGAGTTATTGATATTTACACCGAGTTAATTCAATTTGATTTAAGCGTTGATGTTTTTGACCCTTGGGCTAATGCCGAGGAAGTGAAAAGTGAATATGGAATTCAACTAATAAAAAACATTTCTTCTGAAAACTATGAAGCAGTTATCATTGCGGTAGCACATCAGGAATTTTTAGCTATTGATTTTCAGGAATTTAAAACCAACCATGCGGTTATTTTCGATACAAAATCCATCATTGACAGAAGTTTAGTTGATGCTCGTTTATGATAAAAATGATAGATTTAGCTGGAGAGTATCAGCTTTTAAAAGATGAGTTAGACCCTGCTATTCAGCAAGTTTTAGAAAAAGGAAATTACATTCAAGGTGAAGAGGTTAAAATTTTTGAACAACAACTCGGCTCCTATCTTCAAGTAAAACATGTGATTTCATGTGCCAACGGAACTGATGCTTTGCAAATATCGCTAATGGCTTTGGGAATTACATCAGGAGATGAAGTCATCATTCCAGCGTTTGCTTACGTATCTGTAATAGAAGTAATTTGTTTGCTGGGAGCAAAACCCGTTTTAGTTGATGTAAACCTTGATACTTTTCAAATTGATGAAAACGAAATTAAACTAGCCATTACTTCAAAAACCAAAGCCATTATTCCAGTTCATTTATTTGGGCAATGCGGAAATTTAGAAGCTGTTTTATCTATTGCTAAAGCACATCAAATTTTTATTATTGAAGATAATGCCCAAGCTTTAGGAGCAAAATATCAGCATCATTTTTTAGGTACTTTAGGAGATATTGGTTGTACTTCATTTTTCCCGACAAAAAGTTTAGCTTGTTTTGGAGATGGTGGAGCTCTTTTTACAAATGATGATTTAATAGCTGAGAAAATTAGAGCTATCGCCAATCATGGACAAAAAGAAAAATATAACCATGTTATGCTAGGTTTAAATTCCAGGTTAGATACTTTACAAGCTGGAGTTTTAAGTGTAAAACTAAGTCGACTTAACGAAAACTTAATAATAAGAAGAGAAATTGCTACCCAATATTTAAATGCATTAAAAAATATAAAGGATATTGGCCTTCCCGAATCAGACGCAAATTGTGTTGCCAGTTGGAATCAATTTACTATCAAAATAAAAAATGATAAAAGAGATGCTCTGAGACAATATTTGAAAGAACACGGAATAGAGACCATGATTTATTATCCAAAAGTATTAAACCAACAAAAAGCATATACTAATTTTGACTATTCATATAAAAATTCAATTATTTTAAGTTTAGAGGTTTTATCTTTGCCTATTCATCAGCTATTAAAAGAAGATGACGTTTTACGTATCATAAAACACATAAAAACATATTTTAAATTATAAAATGGACCATTATATTCATGAGACTACCATCATAGATGAGAATGTAGAGATAGGAAAGGGCACAAAAATTTGGCATTTTTCCCACATCTTGGAAAATGCTTCTATTGGCAAAAATTGTATCATTGGTCAAAATGTTTTTATTGGAAAAAATGTAAAAATTGGAAATGGTGTTAAAATCCAAAATAATGCCTGTCTTTTTGATGGTGTCGAAATTAAAGACGATGTTTTTATTGGTCCATCAGTAGTATTTACCAATATTTTAAATCCAAGGGCTTTCATTGATAAGAAATCTGAATTTTTAAAAACTTTAGTTGAAGAAGGCGCTACTATTGGCGCCAATTGCACTATTATTTGTGGACATACAATTGGGAAATTTGCTTTTGTTGGAGCTGGGAGTGTATTGACTAAGCCAGTAAAAGATTTTGAATTATGGTTTGGTAATCCAGCTCAAAAAAGAGGAATGGTTAATCATTCAGGAGATATATTAAAATAAAAAATACATGAATATCCGTGAAAAAGTAATGATAGAAGTTGGTGGGCATTTAGTCTCGGAAGAATTGATTAAAGAGAATTTCATTTGCCATTTAGAGAAATGTAAAGGGGCTTGTTGTATTGAAGGAGATGCTGGTGCGCCATTATTGGAATCAGAGATTCAAATTTTAGCCGACATTTATCCTGATGTAAAACCATACATGACAGCAAAAGGCATTGAAACTATTGAAACATACGGAACATCAGTTAAAGATTTAGATGACGATTTAACCACCCCCTGTGTTGACGGAAATAAGGAATGTGCTTACGTAACCTGGGAAAACGGAATCACCAAATGTGCCATTGAAAAAGCTTACGAGGATGGAAAAGTGAATTGGAAAAAACCAATTTCCTGCCACCTCTACCCTATTCGATTGACCGCCTATCCGGAATTTGATATGTTGCATTACGACCGTTGGAGTATTTGTAGCTCAGCTTGTAGTTTTGGTGATCAACATCAGTTAAAAGTATATCAATTTTTAAAAGAACCTCTAGTTAGAAAATATGGAGAAGCTTGGTACCAAGAATTAGAAGAAAATGCTAAAGCTTTTAATCAGTCTTAGTTTTTTTAGAATGAAAAATTTGAACAGTAAAACTTAACATAAAAAAACAACTCATTTTGAAAGGAATCATTTTAGCCGGAGGCTCAGGCACCAGATTACATCCTTTAACCTTGGCGGTTAGCAAGCAATTAATGCCAGTTTATGATAAGCCGATGATTTATTATCCGCTATCTACTTTAATGCTAGCTGGAATTAATGAAATACTTATCATTTCTACCCCTCATGATTTACCCGGTTTTCAAAAATTGTTAGGAGATGGAAAAAGTTTAGGTTGTACTTTTTCTTATTTAGAACAACCATCGCCAGATGGATTAGCCCAAGCTTTTACCATTGGTGCAGATTTTATCGGAAATGATGCAGTTGCTTTAATATTAGGTGATAATATATTTTTTGGAGATGGAATGGCAAAATTAATGCAAGCAAATAATGACCCGAAAGGTGGCGTAGTGTTTGCCTATCCCGTTCACGACCCTGAGCGTTATGGAGTTGTAGAATTTGATGAACATAAAAATGCGATTTCGATTGAAGAGAAGCCATCGCAACCAAAATCTAATTATGCTGTACCAGGTTTGTATTTTTATGATAATGAAGTAGTTGAAATTGCTAAAAACATCAAACCTTCTCCAAGAGGTGAATATGAAATTACCGATGTTAATAAGGTTTATTTAGAGCGGGGAAAATTGAAAGTGGGATTATTAAGCCGAGGAACAGCTTGGTTAGATACGGGTACTTTTGAATCGCTGATGCAAGCCGGCACTTTTGTGCAAGTAATAGAAGACAGACAAGGCCTGAAAATTGGTTGTATTGAAGAAATTGCTTTTAGAATGAATTTTATTGGTGCTGCACAATTACGTAAATTAGGCGAGCCCCTAATAAAAAGTGGTTACGGAAAATATTTAATAGACATCGCTGCTGGTAAAATACAGTAGAGATAATCCATAGATTATTTAAGATAGCATAATTGAAGATGACAATACGAATTTAAATATCAATATTTTCAAAATAAATATTAATTTAAAATAAATTAAAAGAATAGAAGATTAATAATTTAAAGTCATTCCATTCTATTAACAAAAAAAGATATGAGTAAAATTGCCTTAATCACAGGAATCACCGGTCAAGACGGAGCTTATTTAGCCGAATTTTTATTAAAAAAAGGCTATGAAGTACATGGTTTAAAGAGAAGAACTTCCATGTTCAATACTGATAGAATAGATCATTTATACCAGGATCAACATGAAGACGGGGTTAAACTGACTTTACATTACGGCGATTTAACAGATTCTACCAACCTTATACGTTTAGTACAAGAAATTCAGCCTGATGAGATTTACAATTTGGCGGCAATGAGCCACGTAAAAGTGAGTTTTGACACTCCAGAATATACCGCCAATGCGGATGGCATTGGAACATTGCGAATTTTAGAGGCGGTAAGATTATTAGGGTTAACAAAAAAAACTAGAATTTATCAAGCATCCACTTCAGAATTATACGGATTAGTTCAAGCAGTTCCTCAATCAGAAACCACACCTTTTTATCCTCGCTCCCCTTATGCAGTGGCTAAAATGTATGCTTATTGGATTACCGTAAACTACCGCGAAGCTTATGATATGTTTGCTTGTAACGGGATTTTATTTAATCATGAAAGTCCGATCAGAGGAGAAACTTTTGTCACTCGTAAAATTACCAGAGCTGCCGCGAAAATAGCTATGGGTTTACAAGGCTGTTTATATTTAGGAAACCTATCCTCTCAAAGGGATTGGGGACATGCAAAAGATTACATTGAAGCTATGTGGTTAATTTTACAGCAAGATAAACCAGAAGACTTTGTTATTGCAACGGGGGTTACTACCACAGTAAGAGAATTTATCAGAATGAGTTTTGAAGAACTCGGAATTACTTTAGAATTCTCTGGAAAAGATGAACATGAAAAAGGAGTTATTATAGATATAGATCAGGAGTTAGCCAAAACTTTAGGATTAAATATTGAAAGTTTAAAATTAGGGCAGACGGTAGTAAAAGTCGACCCAAAATATTTCAGACCAACAGAAGTTGAGCTATTATTAGGCGACCCAACCAAATCAAAAGAAAAACTAGGTTGGACATTAAAATATGATTTAGCGGCTTTAGTAAAAGATATGATTCAGTCTGATTTACACTTAACTAAAAAAGATCAATATTTAAAAGATGGTGGTTACCAAACTATGAATTATTTTGAGTAAGACTATAACTGCATGCAGCGTTAAAGGAATATTATCTAGGTAACGATCACCATAGATGATTTCACCTTGAGCGGATTTGAAGGGAATGGCACCCTGAGCGGAGTCGAAGGGAAAGTTGAAAGGAAAAGAATTATCAATATTAAGAAATTATAGTAATTACAATAATGCTTAAACTCCGCTCAGCATGACATTCTAAGATTCCGCTAGAGTGGATTCGCTCAGGATTATTAAGTTCATAATCCCCTTTTAATTTTTCTTTCAAAAAATTTTAAACAAAAATCAAAAAACTATCCTATTTTTGTGGGCTTAAAAAACATTCAATTAGCTATTAATGAATTTCAGTAAAATAGTATTTTATATATCCTTTTTCGGACTATTCTTTTTATCTCAGCATATCATAGCACAAGGCATCAATCAGCAAAACTTTAGCAATGTAAGAGTTGACGAACTAACAGATGATCAAATTCGTCAGATAATAAAAAATATTACCTCATCTGGAATGTCTGAAGCGCAATTAGAGCAAATTGCTGCAGCCAGAGGAATGCAACCCAGTGAAGTTCAAAAATTAAGGGCCAGATTAAATGCATTGAATGCGAAAGGTTCTTCCTCAGGTGCTGGCGACGCTAACGTAAATGGTAAAGATAGAAATGCAGGTCGAAGTTTTGAAGGAGAAGCGAATAATGACAATAAAAAAGAAGAAAATAAAGCAGATTCTCCACTAAAATCTAAAATTTTTGGAAAAGAATTGTTCTCCAACGCCTCAACCACCTTTGAGCCAAATTTACGTTTGGCCACTCCTTTAAATTATGTTATAGGCACTTCAGATCAGCTTTTAATTGATATTTACGGCTATTCTGAGGTGAGCTACCAATTAACGGTAAGCCCAGATGGGACCATTAATATCCCCTATGCAGGAATAGTACAGGTAGGTGGCTTAACCGTAGAAGCTGCTACTGCCCGAATCAGATCTAAATTATCTCCAATATACAGCGGTTTAAATTCAGGTAATACCAAACTAAGCGTTACGTTAGGAAACATCCGCAGTATTAAAGTGATATTAACTGGAGAGGTTATGAAACCAGGTACTTATACTTTGCCTTCATTAGCTACTTTATTTAATGCCTTATATTCTTCAGGCGGGCCGAGCGATAATGGTTCATTTAGAAATATTGAAGTAATCAGAAATGGGAGAAAAGTAGCTTCATTAGATGTATATGACTTTTTATTAAAAGGCGATTTAAAAAATAATATTAGGTTACAAGATCAAGATATTATAAGAGTACCAGTTTATCAAAAAAGAGTAGAAATTGTTGGTGAAATTAAACGCCCAGCAATTTTTGAAATGAAAGACAATGAAGACTTTAACACGCTACTAAACTTTGCAGGCGGCTTCACAGAAAAAGCCTACAAAACCAGAATAAAAGTATTGAGCAATACTAATACAGAGCGTAAAATTTCAGATATAGTTGCTGAAGATTTTTCTTCTTATTTACCTAAAAGCGGAGATAAATATTTTGTGAACGAAATATTAGACCGTTTTGAAAACAGAGTGACTTTAAATGGTGCTGTTTTTAGACCGGGCCAATATGAATTAACCGAAGGTTTAACTTTAAAGACCTTAATATCAAAAGCAGAAGGTTTAAAAGAAGATGCTTTTAGAAACCGAGCTTACATAACCAGGTTACTACCTGATAATCAAACTGAATTAGTTTCTTTTGATTTACAAAAAGTAATGGACGGTACTGCAGAAGATATTCTATTAAAACGTGAAGATCAAATTTCTATATCTTCTATATTTGATTTGAAAGAAGAATTTCAAGTGTCTATTGACGGGGAAATCAGAAGACCAGGGCAATTTAAATATTATGAAAATATGAGCTTGGAAGAGCTGATTATTTTAGCAGGTGGTCTAAAAGTTTCAGGTTCGAATCAAAGAATAGAAATTGCCAGAAGGATAATTAATGATAATCAAACTGCAATTACTGCAGCAGCAAAAACAGCTCAAATTTTTCAGATTGACGTAAATAAGGTTTTAACAGTTTCTGATGCTAAATTTGTTTTACAACCATTTGACATCATTACCATTAGAACAATACCAGGTTATGAGACTCAAAAACAAATAAGAATAGATGGGGAAGTTTTATACCCGGGAAATTATACCATTGTTAGAAAAAATGAGCGAATTTCTGATATTATAAAACGAGCAGGAGGCTTAACAGATTTAGCTTATACAGATGGGGCTTCTTTAAAAAGATCAGGTTCTTTCGACTCTCAATTAGAAAAAGAAAAAGAAGAACAAAAATTGCAACAATTTATTAAAATACAAAAAGATTCTAAAGATACTTCCGCTTCAACACTCCAAAACGTAGCTTCTAGAAATTCTTTTGTAGGCATCAACATGACTGACATTTTATATAAGCCAGGAACTAAGAAAGATTTGTTTTTAGAAGACGGGGATATCATAAACATTCCAAAAGAGTTACAAACGGTAAAGGTAAGTGGGGAGGTTTTATCACCAAATACAGTTATTTACACTAAAACCAAAGGCTTTAAACAATACGTTCTCAATGCGGGAGGTTTTGGTCAAAATGCGTTAAAAGGGCGTTCCTATATTATTTATGCCAACGGTGCAGTTCGCAGCACTAAAAAGTTTCTTTTATTTAACAATTACCCAATTGTTAAAACAGGCGCCGAAATTTTTGTTCCTAAACAACAAGAAAAAAGAAAATTAACTGCTACTGAATCTGTAGGTTTAATTTCTGGAGTTGCATCATTTGGAGCCATTATTTTTGGGATTTTAAATTTGGTTAAATAATATGCAGGAGATTAATCACGAACAACCAAATGATGAAATTTCTTTAAAGGAATTAATATTAAAGCTCAAAGATTGGTATCTGTATCTATTAAGTAAATGGATTATCATTTTAATAGCAGGAATATTAGGTGGCATTTTAGGTTTTACTTATGCTTACTTTCAAAAACCTATTTATACCGCAGAAACTACATTTGTTTTAGAAGAGGGAGATAGCGGTGGCGGTGGTTTAGGAGGTTTAGGGGGATTAGCTTCAATTGCGGGTATTGATTTGGGTGGTGGAGGAGGCGGTATTTTTCAAGGAGATAACATTCTCCAATTATACAAATCTCGAAGGATGATCCAAGAGACTTTATTAAGTGTTGATACTTTCGACAATAAAACACAATTGCTAATTGAACGTTACGTCTCTTTTAAAGAGCTTAAGGAAGCCTGGGAAAAACAGCCCAAACTAGCCAATATTTCATTTCAAGACATTCCATCTAAATTTACTCGTTTACAAGATTCTATCATTACACAGATTGTAAATGACATTAATAAAAACTATTTAGTAGTCGTTAAACCTGATAAAAAATTGTCCATTATCTCTGTAAAAGTAAAATCTAAAGATGAAGCTTTTGCTAAAGCATTTGCCGACCGTATTGTGAAAACAGTAAATGATTTTTATGTAAACACCAAAACAAAAAAATCTGCCGAAAATTTAGCCATTCTGCAGTTTCAAGCGGATAGTATTAAAAGAGTTTTAAATTATAGCATTACGGGCGTTGCAGCCGCAGTAGACGCTAATCCAAATTCAAATCCTGCATTTCAAACATTAAGAGTTCCTTCCCAAAAAAAGCAATTAGATGTGCAAGTAAATGCAAAAGCTTATGAAGAAATTTTAAAAAACTTAGAAATAGCGAAGATTACTTTTCGAAAAGATAAACCTTTAATACAAGTAATTGATGCCCCAGTATTTCCTTTAGATGTGGAAAAAATTAGCAAAATTAAAGGAATAGTATTTGGTGGAGTGATTTTTACCATTTTGATTACATTAGGACTATTACTACTTAAATTATTAAGAGAAGCCTTATAATCATTTATAAAAAATTTGTCCCTTCAATTTTTGATTTCTCACAAAATACTTGTGAATAATTATATCATTCATAATTAATTAACTAAAAATAAAAATCTCCTGTTGCATAGAGAACCTAATTTCCAAAAATTAAATCAATGGAATCTTCATTAAAAAGCCAAACTATTACAAGCGTAGGTTGGAGTGCTATTGAACGTTTTTCTGTACAGGCCTTTCAGTTTATTATAAGCATTGTTCTAGCTCGGCTAGTTACGCCGTCAGAATATGGACTAATAGCTATGCTAACTGTCTTTATCGCAATTGCTCAATCTTTTGTTGAGAGTGGGTTTTCAAATGCACTTATTCAAAAAACGAATAGGACAGAAATAGACTTTTCTACGGTTTTCTATTTCAATATAGTAATATCATTGATAACCTATTTAATTTTTTACATTTCCGCTTCTTCCATTGCAGTATTTTATAATGAACCCACCTTGGAGTTAGTGTGTAAATGGATGGGATTAAGCATAATTATACAAGGATTTTCCGTAGTTCAAATAGCAAAGTTGACAATTTTACTTGATTTCAAAACACAAGCTAAAGCATCTCTAGTTGCTGTTGTTATAAGCGGTTTTATAGGGATATTTTTAGCGTATAATAATTACGGTGTATGGGCATTATTAACACATACTTTATTGAACAGCTTACTCAATACTATATTTTTATGGGTTTTAACAAAATGGACTCCTAAACTAATGTTTTCATTGATATCCTTAAAAACCTTATTTTCATTCGGCTCTAAGCTTCTTTTATCAGGACTCTTACACACTATTTACACAAATTTGTATAGTTTGGCAATTGGGAAAAAGTACTCAGCCATGGATGTTGGGTTTTATAATCAAGCTAGTATATCCTCCCGTTTCCCTTCGGTAAGTTTAATGGCTATTATAAGTAGAGCTATTTATCCAATACAATGTAAAATTCAAAATGAAAATGAAATATTATCAACCTCATTTATACAATATTTAAGATTATCGTGTTACGTGATTTTTCCAATAATGATTGGAATCGCTGTTTTATCAAAACCCATAGTTTTGATATTATTTTCAGAAAAATGGATAAATATGTCTAATCTGTTATCTATATTGTGTATA
>Ga0326734_1000549_pt1 | contig 10268 bp, 5 predicted proteins | sample 15_GP2_1315_FD_207944 | JGI IMG/M metagenome (GOLD analysis project Ga0326734, IMG submission 207944) | Glacier ice microbial communities from Ngari, Tibet, China - 15_GP2_131.5 | ecosystem: Environmental > Aquatic > Freshwater > Ice > Glacier | place: China: Ngari, Tibet | collected 2018-07-18
GTTGGGGGGGGGGCAAGAAATGATTCGTTGGCAAGTCCACCCACATTTAGTTATAATGACGCTCAGATTATCGCACCTTTGTGTGAGTTAATGATTTTTTTTCCATAAATAGTAATCAAATAACGGTGTTACTTGAGATCTTTTCAATCGCTTCTAAGTGCTACTTTCTGACTTTTCGACCACATCAACAAAGCCTCACGCGTAACACACACACACACACACTGCAATGTGGCAACAAACGACAACACAGCCAACGTCCGTGATGCAAGGCTCGGTGTTTAGTCAAATGACCGGTGGTAACGGTATGATGTCTGCTCCTGTGCCCATCGCTCTGCCCATAACCGGTCGCAAGCAAGTGTGGACGTTTGACACGAGTCAGATGTTGAACGAGCGTTCGGGAATGAATCCTAGTAACGACGCTCGAATCCCAGTGAGTTCCAACACCAACAAGATCAACTGCACCTCTATGCAAGTATCTCAAGTTGACATTCCACAGACACAATGGGTCATCGAAAGTGGTATCAATGATCAAGTGCTGTATCGGGAGGGTGGTATCGAGATCGATCAGAACTGCATGGAATTCTCGGTTGCATGTGACAACAATGCCACACTGTATACCAGTCGAGTCATTCCGACACTGAATCCAATTACGAGTGTCGTTCGATCGGGACCTACGACAGTCACTATCACCACCAAGTTGCCACATGGCCTACTGATGGGATCTTTGATTCAGTGGGGTGCAATCGAACTGATCAACACATGTTGGACAAAGGGACAGATCGTATTGGGGGACATTTCCATTCTGAGTGAGACGATCGCCTCCATCGTTCAACCAGTAGCCGTATGTGATCACCTGATTACGATGCAACCCGAGGAGATGTACGTGTGGTGTCCTCCATACCCAGACGTACAGTCTCTCGTGAATGTGATTCGAGCAGGTTTTCCTCCCATGGCAATGCAGTGGTTTTCAATCGATGTGTCCATTCAGGATTCGATCATCACTGTGCGATCTATCAAGTCTGGCTTTACGATCCGTCTGATTGGTGGTGTTTCGAGTCAGAGTTCCAACCAACCATCTCTTCCTACATTGCTTGGTTTCGGTTCGAGTGGAAATGTCCAAGAAATCAAGTCGTCGTTTCCTGGCCAATTGATCAATAGATTGACGTTGGGTGCGGGAAATTACAACGATAGTCCGACCGAACTTGCACAAGTACTGGAGCAGGATCTCAACCAATACCTACTCAAGCCCGACGTTCCAGGTAACACCTTTGTCAATGTGTGCAACTTCACCGATTCCATGCAAAACAAACATGTGATCACGTTACCTGTTGGGTTGTACAATGCGACAATGTTGATGGCTAGCCTCGAGGGAGCACTGAATTTGCTGGAGTCGGATGCATCTGTCGTGAGTTATACAGTCAAGTTTGCTGGGTTTGGTGGGCAAAATGTTGTGATCGAGTCTAGTCAAGCGCATCGTCACTTTGGTCTGGATTTCACCCAACCTGCGTACCATTCATTTGCAAACCAATTTGGGTTCGGTAAAGTCTCTTATACGGGCAATTGGTTTTATGAAGCCGAAGAGACCATCCAAACTGGGTCATCGATACACATACCGCGCTATCAGTACACTACTTCTGTGCATCCTCGGACGCATCGACTGTCTATCCATGTCGGTTATCCTGGAATCAAAGGTGTAATGTTTGTGACCACCAGTGACAACATGACATATGAGATCTCGTGCAACGACCAGACGCATGGTCTACACGACAAATGTGTCATCACGATGACAAGTACGGACCCTTTAGTGAAACCTTTCAAGATGGTTGTAAATTCTGTGCTGAGTGCGACCAGTTTCAATATTCGTTCTTCCAGTTACTTTGGATCATTGTCATCCGGTTTCAAGAGTTTGGAACCAAGCGCGCGTATCTATCTGTCTCTTCTGTTCTCATCGGATCACTCCGAGTATGGGATGACTTCTGGACAAACTCTGGGTTTCGCCAGTGGAGTGTCGAGCCTGACAAACTCCACGACTTTGACCAGTCCCTTCCCCATGAACCTATTCCATCCCAGTTATGTCCTGCTGGAAGTGGTGAGTCCCATTAACTTCAACACACAACTCACACACGCCTGGAAGGGTTCGATCAAGAACAATCTCGTTGCCAAGGTTCGACTAGACCGTGACACAGGTTCGTCGTATATCGAGTCATTGACAAATGAGCCCATCCAATTCTTTGGCATGCAAGGTATCACAAGCGTACATATGCGCATCCTCAACCCCGACCATTCACTATATCAACTGCATGGTAAGGACTGGTCTGGAACCATTGTGCTCGATTTAGCGTAAGCGTTGTATCATTACATTCGCGCATTACATTCGCGCATTACATTCGCGCATACATTTTTCATCAAACTATTTGACTAAACATTGTATGAGTGCCAATGGATGACAGAACAAAAAAAACAGAGGTGCTTCTTCGTACAACTTCATCCAATGCATATTTAGTTAGTGTAGAAGATTGTGTGGTACGATAGCGGTGACTTTGTTGATGGTGAATAAATCGGCATTCCAGACGCATTCACCTGCGTATTGGACCAGAATGGCCTGAAAAACCACTGGCCAGTCGCGTTACAGTTCACTGTCATGGTGTTTGATGTGGTCGTTGTCGAGAAAGGTGTCGATGTGTTTGTTGTTGGAATGGTGACCCATGTCGCGGCATCGTTGCACATTTTCCATTCCAACGCAGCAATTGGATTCGATGAAGGTGTCAGACAAGAAATATCCCTTGAAGTAGTCCTGGGGATGTTGATGTACTCAGGTTCAAGCAGTTTGGGATCATCGAACCACGCAACATTTACGGTTGCATTACTTGACACAACCGTTCCATAATTATTGCTATATTCCACTCTGTAGAGTTCTGTTGGGTACGCTCGTGTGAGTGTAAACCCAGCAGCCACAACAGGTACATAAATTGTTGAAATATCACCATTTCCCAAAAAAGTATACGTCGTCCCACCATTTCTACTGCGTTGCCAATTCATGGTGTCGCCTAGGTTATCAACTGCCCAGTTGGACACCTTTGACATCAGAGTTCCACTACCATTCTCGGCAATGTACTGAGTGGTTGGAGTGGGATGTTGCGTAATCGTAGGAGCAGCGTTAACCAGAATGTTGGTCGTCACGACAGACGACGTCTTACTTGGTGACAGTCCATTCGTACCGAGATGAGAATACTCGACACGATACTGGTGTCCGTCCTCAGTAGTCGAACCCATAGTCACGAGCAATGTGTCCGACTCGGCACCTACGATTGTATTCCAGGTTGATCCTCCGTCCACTGACTTGGACCATTGAATAGTGGGACTGTTGTACATTGGAGATCGAACCTGACTCGACGTGAGAGTCTTGGAATTTCCCGAGTACATACCTGACGACTCGGATGGATTGATGGTCGGGGTGTCGGCATACTTGACTAGCAACCACCACCATTGTGTCGAAACCGAACCATACGAATTGGTTACAGTCACGCGATACTCTTGATTGAACATACTACGGGTAGCCATAAAGTTGTTCGTAGCAACTGGTGGGATAGACATGTTTACAACTACACCTGTCCCATCTGTCGTGCGTGGTCGAGACTGCCACTCGTACATAATAGGACCAGATCCATTCGCGACTACTTCAAGTGTGACAGAATCACCCTCTGTCGGATACAACGGTTGCAAGTAGTCAGGGTTGTAAGACGCCAGTGTGGGAACGTCGATCACTCCAGTGGTCCATGGCTCACCGATGAGAGCACCAAACGCGTTGGTAAACACGGCACGATACTGATAACCATGTTGGGTAGACGTGATATTGGTCAATGTAAGAGGCGTTCCAGTCACGTTGGAAGGTACACTCGTGGTTCCCTGACCCTCAACTAGATTGGTCCAGATTGCTCCAGCCACCGTGGTCAGGATCTGCCACTTTATGGTCGTTGGGGGGTATAGTGGACCAGACGCTTGTGCTGCCAGAGTGACTGTTGATCCGGGCAAAACCGTAAAGTTTTCCGACACACTTGTCGAGATCGGAATAGGAATGGGATCATACTCCGCAACCTGCGCCGACAGTGTCGGAAGCACTGTGGTGAGGGTCATAGACATCGTACCATACTCGACCTCGAGGCGATCGATGAGTGTATCGAGATTCACCTTGGAAGTCGCGACAAATTGAGTGACCAACTGGATATCGCTTGAAATATCAGCCGTTCCCTGAGTCAACGTCTGAACGGCGGTGTTGTACTGAGACTGCAGTGTGGTGGTCTGTTGTGCGATACTCTGCTCCGTCGATGCCATCGCGCTCGTTTGTGCGATATGAGCGCTGGTCACCGCTCCACTGAGGGTCGACATGGTCGCACTAATAGTGGCAAACTGCAATGTCATGGCATTGCTGAGATCATTCACCATACTGATACCCAGATCTGACAAGTCAGAAATAGCACCATCCAATACACTCACCACATCTACATTACTTGACTGGTGTCTCACAAACGCATCGGAAAACTGACTCAGAGAGCCTGACATCGCTACATTGTAAGCCGTATCGACCGTCGTGACTTCCTGGACTTGCGTATTGATGTTATATATCGCCGTCGCAAAGTTGGTCGATAGCGTCGAAACACTTCCACTATACGCCGCCTGCTGCGTCAACAACGACGAATTGGCCTCAGTCAAGGCAGACGTGAGAGCAGATGTGGTGGCACCAAGACTGGCATAGACATCCGTCACTCCAGTCTGAACGAATTGTTCATTACTACCCAACGCAGTCGCAATATTTCCCAGACTCGACAGATACTGCGCCTGGTCCATTGCCACGCTACTACTCAATGTTGACGAGTCCTGGTTAAATTTGGTGATAGACGTCGTCAAGTCAGATCGCAATGTAGCGACGGCGGTCGTACCACTGGTGAGGTTACCAACCAACTGGGTTGTAAGTGCACCCACTGATGCTGATGCGCTAGTCTCACTCGCTGCAATGGAGTCTCTGAGCATTCCTAGAGACATATTGGTCAGGATCAGTTTATTCGCCCCCTTTGTAGTCATAGCATCGATCGTCACAGCCGTTCCTTCAATGATACTCTTGAGTGCAATCACATTGGTATCCATAACATTGAATAGAGTCTGTGCCTCCGAGACACCAGTCGATAATGACGCCGTGGTGGCAGTCGCATTGGACTGTAGTGTGTAGAGTGTCGATATCGCATTTGCATAATCCAGGTTCTCCTTTGCAGCCGCATCGGCCAACGCAGACGTCAGCGATGCCATCGAGTCCGCAATCGTCAACCCCAATGTGCTGTTACTGGATGACATGGCTGCTAAATGGTTTGACAAACGTGAGTCGAGGCTGGTAAGCATCGTCGTGGTCTCCAGTCGCGCCACATTCTGCAACTCTTGGGATTGGACCACGAGTTCATCCAAATTCGATATTTGACTTTGTACTGAGGACTGTAGTGAATTGATGTCAGACACAGTGTCCTGTGCGAATGTGGTCAATCGCGACCCGACCGCATCCAGTGAAGTCACCCATCCTGCCGAGGTAGACGTCACGTCTGCTTGCAACAGAGCGACCTTGTTATTCTGTTGCAAGAGTCCACTTGCAAGCGTGCTGACCTCAGACATCGAGTTACTTGCCAGTGGTTGATACGTCTGCAATGACGTCGACAATGTCGTCAGATCAATGCTCGCTACACCACCAGTAAATGTGGACGCCAGTGCACCAATGCTGTTGTTGTACTGATTGTACAGACTCGTGACTGTAGACTCCAACGTGGCAGTCGAATGAGCCATCTTGGAAGCATCCATCTGCATGCGAGTCTGTAGCGTGGCCAACAACGCATTGTCACTTGAAATCACTCCAGCCAGTTGTGAATTGAGAGACGACAGAGTGTTGTTATGTACCGTATCCAGAGTCGTCAATCGCTGACGAGACGTCTGAATCGTGGCACCAATCTCGGATGTCTTGACCGGGATGGTTGCACTCAACTGGTTGACACGCGCGTTCAAGGCACTCACGTTGTCAGCCACGGTCGTCGTCAAGCCAGCCAGTGATGCCGACTGAGCGGCCAAGGCACCAGACATACTCGACGACAGGCCCGCGATAGACGCATTCATTGCCGTGACGTTGGTGTTGACGTAATTGTTCAATGACAGCAGAGATGCATCCGTGCTGGTCTTGAACTGTGCCAACCATTTCGTCAGTGTCGGTAGTTGTTGCTGTGAACCCGTCAAATTGGTCTGTGTATTGGTGATCGAACCCGTCAAGTCATTCATGGACACCGACACATTGTTGATGCTTGTATCAAGAGACGCGATCTGAGGTTTGAGAGCATTTCCAGTCGTGGTCAGTGAGGCACATTTAATGACCATGCGCGCCACTTCATCGCGCTCAAACGCCTCCAAATTACTGATGGTGGTCAAAAAGCCGACCACCTGCTTCGACAAAGCGTCACTCGATAACACTTGCGTCTGGAGTTGATTGAATTGGCTGGTCAGTGTGGTGGCCTTGGTCTCCAAACGACCCACCAGTAACTTGAGTTGAGCCACCTTGTCATTGTCTGCCTGCGACATCTCGCGTGAGGTTGATGGTGACACGGTATGGATCAACGCTGGTCGGGAAAAAAGCACGGTCCCCCCCTTTGAGTCTTGTAACAAAAAGGGAATAATTTGGGGGAGGGTTGAACTTTTTTGCTTTAAATCCGACAGAAATCGGAAACAAATGGTAACACTTTGACAACCGTCAACCACCAGTCAACGAAATTCGTGTTCAAATGTCTCTATAGTCTCTCTACGTATTACTGACATGAAAACAACTCAATAATTTCTGAGTCGAATGTTCAACCTCAGTCAACACAAAGTACTTGGCGATTTTGAAGAACTCATCCAAAAAAAGATTGGATCGGAAAAATCACAGATTTATCCCCAACAGTCTACTACTTCGTCTCATTTCAAGAAAAAAAAAGAAACTGACGACATACACAACATTGTAATCGAAATTGTCAAAATTGTTCGATTCGTCTTCAGATCCTTCATTGGATGTTCGCCGATGCGTGCAATACCTGCATCTGGTTTTGAAACAAGATCGTGTGAAGTGCACTGTCGACGTCATGTAAATTGTCAGTGGAGTTGCTACCTATCTCAGCCCACCCGAAATCGATGAATCCTACGTGTACAGTGTGCAATAGAGGGTCGAATTTCTGTTGTGAGACCTCTATTTCACCATGTTTGAGAGCGACCATGACATTGCAGCATACCAGGTCATTATGACAAATCTTGATCGAATTGAGCACATCAATGGCTTGCTGAGCGTGCCGCCGAATCTCATTCGCAACACCCCTGGTCATATTGATTTCTTCAGCGTCCATGAGATCTGACAAACTGGTTCCATGCATCCTGGTCATGATGATGTACTGTTGGTTGTTTGATGTGGTACCCGATGCAATGATACACGGAAATAGTTTGGAATGATGAGATGGTATATATTTGGCGATGTACGTGAGTGCATTCACTTCACTCTCGAATCGAAGTGAATTCGAAAAGATTTTGATGACGTACGATGTCACTCCCCAGTCGTCTTTACTGATGTCGGTTTCAAATTTGTCTGCATGTAGGACAGGAAACACCTGTCCATCATAACCAGAACCAATAGGTAGATCTTTAGGATAACGGAAGCATTCAATATCTTTCACATTGGACATTTCTGAATCCGATATGAATCAGTTCTAATGGATGATTCGAATGAGTGTGTTGAAATATGAACTATGTAATGTATTCAAAGAATATAAGAAACACACAAATTGATTGTTTTTTTTTCTGATATGTGCAATGTCTGAACAAAATCGCTCTGTGGCTTACTGGGTTTCACCAGACTGAATGATAAATGTCGGATTGTTGTAATGATGAGAGCAGACAGATGCATATTGAACGGGGAAATTATCAGTCTCATCTCCCAAAACGATCTCATCTCCATTGTACAATGGCTTTCCATTCTGGTACCTCAAGTTGAATTCGGACTTGCACCCACATGCCACACACTCAGATGTGATCTCATTGCAGTTGGTTGCAAGATCAATCATTCTGGCCGATCCCTCAAACTGTCGTCGCATGAAGTTGGTCTTGAGACCATAGCATTTGATGCTGACGTTGTAGATATCAACCACCTTTCGAAAGGCCTGGATGACATCCTCCTTCAAAAAGTGAATCTCGTCACAATAAGCCTGGGAGTAATTGTTCCAGTTCACACTGTACACGTCATGCACCGTTTTGATTACCACATCAGCCGGAATCGAAAGTTGTGCTACTCGAGAGATGATTGTATTGGCGTCTCCATACCTGGTGTCAATATAAGGCTTCATAGCAAGCACATTCTTGCCTTCTTGACGCGCCTTGTATACCGACATCACCATATGTGCCGTCTTACTCGCACCCATGGTTCCGTGGAAGAAATCCAATGTGGCCGGACTACGCGGGTGACTCTGTTGCGACATTCTGTGATTCCGATTTTGTTTGGTATGTGTCAAGTATCAGTCGCGTGATAGTCTGAGGTATGTGGTCAGGAGGGAGGTGATTTTCAATAGCGCCCTGTGTACAAAAGAAAAAAAAGAAAGATGATCAAGATGGGTGTTTGAACACATTCCGATCAGTTGTAGTGTGTCAGTATCGGAATCATAAACTTTCCTATATCGGAAGTACAAGGCGCGAACTGAGGTTTGACAACATTTTCAATACCACTAAACTGAGCAGACCACCACTTCTGAAAATATCAATGACCATTAAAAGCGGTTGAACAACAAACTGTCGTGACTTCGACTGGTCGCTCTCTCACACTGCCTACGAGACATACAGACTGTCGTGACCGACTCTTGAAATGTCGGAAACTAATTCCGATAAAAAAAGCAATCGGAGTCAAGTGGAACTCACACCCCTGATTGCACACCGTGAAGTTCAGATCGGAAACTTTTGGTGCCCGGAACAACTTGACGCTCTCAGTCAGATCATCTTGCAAGAGGTTGCGTTCTTCTACACACCCGAGCGTATCAAGCAGTACCTGATTCCACTCGTCACACAACAGTCGGAGGTGTCGGGTCGTACATTGGACTGGCTTGTGACCAACTACTCCAAGAAGAATGTTATCGTGTATCGATGGAAGGTGTTTGAGAATAGAGATGCAGAAATAATCAACATTCACACCAAGTACAACGAGTGGCTCGTGGGTTACTGTCGACGTGGATTCGACCCCTTTCGACGCAGCAAGCGTATTTACTTTGAGAAGCCCGATTCCAAGATATCTCTGTCGTTACCCATGACCGCTTCAAATACGCCCATGATTCAATCACTGATTGATCTACCTGACGCATCTTGCACTGAACCACAGATCGTGTACGCGACGACGGTCGGTCAACTCAACTTCTTCTACTTTGCCTGGATTTATGGCATTTACAACTATGCCCTAAAGAACAACAACATGATTTTGGACAACATGAAGGAGACGATGAACACGGTGCAAGTCCTTGTGGACAAGAATGGCAAGCCGTGTCGTCGTCAACTCACTCGAGCACCCACTTTCAAGTGTAGTATCTTCAAGATGTCCCCACATCAGGATGGTACAGAGATGAATGAGTCGTGTCTGGTTGTTGGCACCACGAGAAATGCACTCATGGAGCCGAGTCCATTCCACAGCCGAGTCTCTTCGACGAATGACAACGAGTCACAACAACCCATCCACACGCTGACACTGAGTCGACCAGTATCCTCCGGTGTCTACAAGTTGACCAAGAAACGCAAGGAGATCGACCCCAACCTACCCAAGCGTCCACGAGGTCGTCCCAGAAAGCATCCTCGTATCGATGATGAGGCTCAACCCGCGACGATCACACAAGGTGATTCTACCATCTCGATGTCGGATGAGACGTCGATTTCGACAATCGGTCCGAAGAGTGGTCATATCGCATCAGTCTTTGATGTGGATGATGTGTCGGCTCTTCCGGTCAGTGAGAACAATGATGCACCTTCTATGATGAGGTTGGCGTCGTCGTCGTCGTCTTCGTCGTCAACATATACGCCACTGCATGTTCAAGTCCCTGATCGAAACATTCAGGGTCTGGAATCGTACGAAGACACGTCAATCCATGCTCCCAATACACCCACCATGGTTTTGACTGGTCACATACCACACCATCGAGAGCCTCCTAGCACTGCAAGACCCAAACGTTCTAAAACTCCCATCGATCCCAACG
>Ga0326734_1000550_pt1 | contig 10255 bp, 11 predicted proteins | sample 15_GP2_1315_FD_207944 | JGI IMG/M metagenome (GOLD analysis project Ga0326734, IMG submission 207944) | Glacier ice microbial communities from Ngari, Tibet, China - 15_GP2_131.5 | ecosystem: Environmental > Aquatic > Freshwater > Ice > Glacier | place: China: Ngari, Tibet | collected 2018-07-18
GTCGTTGACGGCGCTTCTGCACTCGGTCATCGCCGCGCACAATGACATCAAGACGCAGGCGCTGAACCACATGCAGCACATGATGGAGCAGTTCATCCTGGCGCGCCACCGCATGTTCGGCGCCAGCTCGGAACAGTCGTCAGGCCAGGGCCGTTTGTTCGACGAGGCCGAGGCGCTGGCTGCTGGCTGCTGGCAGTGATGCGACGCATGACATGGCGCCGCTGCTGACCGACACCAAGGGTGAAGGCAAGGCCAGCACCAAACCGGCGCGCGGTAAGCGCAGCCCGCTTCCAACCGAGTTAGCTCGCGTCGATGTGTTACACGACGTGCCTGCCGCCGAACGCACCTGCCCGTGTGGCACGCCGATGGTGGAAATAGGCGAAGAAATCAGCGAGCAACTCGACCTGGTGCCGATGCAGGTGCGCGTGCTGCGTCACATCCGCAAGCGCTACGGCTGCCCTGGCAGCGTACACGCGCCGGTCACGGCGGCGTTGCCGCCGCAGCCCCTCCCAAAAAGCAACGCTAGCGCCGACTTGCTGGCCATGCTGCTGGTGGTCAAGTTCATCGACGGCCTGCCGCTGGCCCGCTTCGAATACGTGCTGGCGCGCTGGGTCATCGGCGCCGCCAGCGTGCTGCAACCTTTGCTCAACCTGATGCGCGACGCCCTGCTCGAAGGCCCATTCCTGCACGTCGATGAAACCGTGGTGCAGGTACTCAAGGAGCCCGGCAAGGCGCCGACTTCGAACAGCTATATGTGGGTGCAGACGGGTGGCCCGCCGGGGCGGCCGGTGGTGGTGTTTGACTATGATCCGAGCCGCAGCGGGCAGGTGCCTGTCCGCCTGTTGCACGACTATCGGGGTTACGTAATGACCGATGGCTACAGCGGCTACAACGAGCTGATGCGCACCGACGGCATTGAGCTGCTGGTGTGCTGGGCCCACGTACGCCGCCGTTTCGTCGAGGCCGTCAAGGTGCAGCCCAAGGGCAAGCGCGGGCTCGCCGACGAGGCGGTCGCATTGATCGGCAAGCTGTACGGCGTCGAGCGCGACCACAAGGACGCCAGCGACGACGCGCGCCTGCTGGCACGGCAACAGCACAGCCGCTGGCGGCGCTGCGCGCCTGGCTCGACAAGACGCTGCCTGGCGTGACGCCGAAGAGCGCGCTCGGCACGGCGCTGTCGTACCTGCGCGACTACTGGCCGCGCCTGACGCGCTACACGGAGCGCGGCGATCTGCCGATCGACAACAACCGCGCCGAAAACGCGATCCGTCCGTTCATCGTCGGCCGCAAGGCATGGCTGTTCAGTGACACGGTAGCCGGCGCAAATGCCAGCGCCGTCATCTACTCTGTGCTGGAGACGGCCAAGGCGAACGGAGTGGAACCTTACACATGGCTGCGGCGCGTGCTGCGAGACCTGCCTGCTGCGAAAACCGTGGATCAGGTTGAGTCGCTGCTGCCGTGAAATGTGAAGGATTTGCATAGCCTGGATTTAACCAGCGATTTGCCATCCTGAGTAGGCTGGGGTGCGTGGAGCTCTTACAATCGGCCGATTGCCACCCGCGCAGCGGGTGGCGGCGCGCGCCGTGGGCGCGCGGTTCCGATCCTAGCTGAAGGGTGCTTGGGTAGTCTTCGCCATTGCGCGTCCCGAGCCGGGCCCCTCAGGCCTTGACCGGGCGCACCAGTGCGGCCGCCTGCTTGGCGCGCGCTCGCGCCGTCTGCACGTCGTGCGCACGGGCCAGCATCACGCCCATACGGCGGCGCGCGAACGAGGCCGGTTTGCCGAACAGGCGCAGGTCGGTGCCCGGCACGCGCAGGGCTTCGGCCACGCCTTCGAAAGCGATGCCGGCTGCCTCGTGCTGGCCGTAGATCACGGCCGAGGCGCCCGGCGAGGCCAGGGCCACGTCCACCGGCAGGCCCAGGATGGCCTTGGCGTGCAGTTCGAATTGGCTCTGCACCTGGGTGGCCATGGTCACCATGCCCGTGTCGTGGGGGCGCGGGCTTACTTCGGAAAACCACACCATGTCGGCCTTGACGAACAGCTCCACGCCGAACACGCCCAGGCCGCCCAGGTTGTCCGTGACCAGGCCAGCGATGGCGCGCGCGCGCGCCAGCGCGGCCGGCTGCATCGGATGCGGCTGCCATGATTCGACATAGTCGCCGGCCACCTGGACATGGCCGATCGGTTCACAGTAGTGCGTCTGGACGTCGCCGTCGGCGCCGCGTGCGCGCACCGTCAGCAGCGTGATCTCGTAGTCGAAATCGATGAAGCCTTCGACGATGACGCGGCCGGCGTCGACCCGCCCGGCGGAAGCGGCGTGCTCCCAGGCAGCGGCGACGTCGGCCGGGCCGTCGAGCTTGGACTGGCCCTTGCCCGACGAGGACATGACCGGCTTGACGATGCAGGGGAAGCCGATCTCGGCGCATGCCGCGTCCAGTTCGGCCAGCGAGGCGGCAAAGCGGTACGGCGAGGTGGCCACGCCCAGGTCTTCGGCGGCCAGGCGGCGGATGCCTTCGCGGTTCATGGTCAGCAAGGCTGCGCGCGCGGTTGGCACGCAGGTGATCTTGCCGGTCTGTTCCAGTTCGGCGAGCGTGGCGGTGGCGATCGCCTCGATCTCGGGCACCACCAGGGCGGGTTGTTCCAGCGCGATCAGGGCGGCCAGCGCGGCGCCGTCGGTCATGTCGATCACGTGGGCGCGGTGGGCGACCTGGTGGCCGGGCGCGTTCGGGTAGCGGTCTACGGCGATGACTTCGATGCCGAGACGCTGCAGCGAGATGATGACTTCCTTGCCGAGTTCGCCCGAGCCGAGCAGCATGACCTTGATGGCGGAAGGGGAGAGCGGGGTACCGAAAACGCGGGGCTGGTTCATGGGAGGCGGGCCAGAGTAGGTGAAAAAACGGGAAAGCCCACATTGTAATGCCTGGCCGCGCTCTTGCGTAGCCCTCGACCTTGCGGCACATGCGCCCGGTAAGGGCCCTATCGATATCGTTACCGGGAGACTGGTGGCAAGCCACTTCGCGGGTCAGTATCAGGTAGACCAGCCGGATCATTTTGCGCGCCAGGGCGACGATCGCATTTTTGCGCGTCATATGTTAGCCCAGCGGGCACTATGCAGCAGCTTTTTGTTCGCGAGGTTACGATCCCCGGCTTCGTCGAGCTAATCGTGGTGCCGGCCGTGTGGCAGTGTGGTATCGCTGATTAACTTTCTCTGGCGGAATTAAGGGGGGGAATCAATCCACCCAAGTTAAGCCATTTCAGCAGTTTTTCTGGCTCATGTTCTTGTGCGGTTTTTGGCCTGGGTTTCGTGGTTTCGAGAGATTTTGACGGTGTTGATAGGTCCGCCCGGCGGTCAGGTCGAGCAAATTTCTGAGCAGTGCCGCAACCTTTCTGCCTATTTTTGCGCCAAGCAGAAGCGTCGGTAGCAAGGGCTTGAGCGCTGTGTGCGCATAGGCGTGGTTGACGCGTCTGGTCTCGGGCAGATCGGCGTCGGCGTGGGCGGTCAGGGCGACGAGGGCCTGCAAATTATCGCAGACGATCTTGGCGGCGACATCCTGGGCCACGGCCTGCTGCGTCAATCCGGTGACATGCTCCAGACTGAGCCGATGCTTCAATCTTTTAAACGCCTCTTCGATTCCCCAGCGCTTATGGTAGAGCTCGGCGAAGCAGTTGGCCGAGAAAAGCTTGTCGTCGAACAAGTTGGTCATCAACACGCGCTGTTCGCCGCTGGGCGAAGTATTGCGCACCAGACGCACACGCTGCGGTTTGTTCGAACACTCGTAGTCCAGTGCGTCGCGCTTGTTAGGCGCTGGCAGCATGACGACCTGTTCGATCGCCCCGGAACGCATGAACGTGCGTACGCAGGTGAAGCCACTGGCATTGTCGACGCGCATGCAGAACTTGATGGCACGGTCGTTGAGCACGGCAACGAGCCAACGGCAGACATAGCCGCGGTCGAGCAATAGCAAGTCGTCCGGCGACAGTCGGTCGAGGTGTTCAAACAGGAACTGGCGTTCGCCGCATTCGTGGACGTTGTGCAGGGAGGCAGCGAGCATCAGGTCAGGCCCTGGAAGGAACAAGCCGAACAGGATCTGGTCAGCCAGCGCGGCGCGTTTAACATGGCTGGCACGCAGACCGAAACGCATCGTCGACGCGTCGGCGGCAACTAGGCGCAGTCCGTGCCAGCGCGGCACGAACCGGTCCTGCTCGGCGCGCGCAATGAGCCAGTCGTTGAGACGGGGAATGGCCGTCAGGGACAGCTTTGCACGCGCCTGGGCGAACGCCTGCTCGGACACCTCGTGGACCAACTGAGCTTGCTGGCGCAAATGGCCGAAGAAGGTGTCCAGTTCGGCCCGGACGCTCATGCGCATGCGCATGCCCGTGAGCATGAGCGTGACCAGCGTCGCCAAAGGCAATTTCCGAGAGCGTGAGAACGCTGTCGGATGGTCGACATGACGGGCGTCGTGGACCGATGGTATGTCGCCTGAACGAACATGTTCGGGGCCGAATCGGCAACCTGACAATGCCGCCCTGTGTCAGGATAGATGTCGCGTCATTTGATTCACATTAACCGTACCCGGGGGCGGCGCAAAGGCATGCAGTGAAATGTTGTTCAGCAGAGCCCAAGTCAGATCAAGGTCAAGCGCGGTGACACGATCCGGTTCGTCAAGAACAGCGACAAGGTCAAACATGAAATGGTCTTGGGTTCGGTCAAGGAGCTCAAAGAGCACGCTGAAATGACGTGCAAGATGCCGGAAATAGAGCGCGCGGACGATAACATGGTATCGCTCGAACCTGGAAAGTCTGGCGAACTGATCCGGAAATTTTCTAAAGCGGGCAAGGTCGACTTTGCTCGTCTCCAGCCGGGCTATTTCGAGGCTGGCATTGTTGCCAATACGCTTGGTAGCGGCCCGTTGTGGCGTGTCGTGACGGCTGAATGCCGCACGGCAAAACCTGGTTATAAAGGAGTTGAAATGAAAAACGTTTTTAAATTGTTGCTGGTTTTGGCAACGACCGCCACGATCCCCTTGGCCTCATTTGGCGCTGACGGAACGAATCCTTTTAAGGAATCCATTGACAAGGATGCCGGGGAGATGATGATCGAGCACGGCCCTCTGGCCAACCTCGATATAGCCGGTATGACGATGGTCTTTCGGGCAAAGGACGCTGCCGTGCTCGATCAAGTCAAGTTCAACGTCGAGAAGCTTAACGGCGCAATGACCGAGAGCGCGCTTGAAGCCGTCAAGTAACTTTGAAAGGGTCGTGAGTTTGATGGCGACCGTTCAATGGCTTGGCGCGTCAGCGCGTCAGGCGTTTGTAGCGGGCAGTTTTTCTAATGCCGAGTAGGCGATGTGAGCTGTCCCGTCCTCACACTGAATCACCCATTACGAGGATCTAAAATGCATACTCATACTATGTCGCAAGACGAAATGAAAGCTTGTATTGACGCGTGTACGAATTGTCATCACACATGCCTGCAAATGGCGATGAACCACTGTCTCCGGGTCGGCGGTAATCATGTCGAGCAAGGCCACTTCACTCTGATGATGGACTGTGCCCGGATATGCGAGACATCTGTCCACTTGCAGTTGAGCGGCTCATCCTTTAGCGCCGAACTGTGCGACGTGTGCGCCCAGGTATGCGACGCTTGTGCAGACAGCTGCGAGCGTCTAGATGGGATGGACGCTTGTGTGGCCGCGTGCCGTGCATGCGCCGAAAGTTGCCGTGCAATGGCCAAAGCCGTTCACTAACCCACATATAACGAGGAGTACAGCATGGAACTAGTAAAAAAACATAGCAAATCCATCGCGACGATGCGCCGTCTGATGTTGACGGCAGTCATTGCATCGGCTGCAATCGCTGGGCATAGTGCCGTTTCCGCACAAACGCCCATGGCAGGCCACCAAGGTATGGCTCAAGGCGATGCCAAAAGCACCGTCAAGAATCCAATGAAAATGCACGCGGCCATGGAAGAGATGAACAAGAAGATGGCGGCGATGAAGATGACGGGCAAGGCAGATGTCGACTTTGCCATGATGATGGTGGCACACCATCAGTCGGCGATCGACATGGCCAAGGCGGAACTGGAATCCGGCAAAGACCCCGTAATGCTCAAGATGGCAAGGAAGATTATTGCTGCGCAAACGAAGGAAGTCGCGCAGTTGGAAGCTTGGTTGAAGAAGAATCCTCACGCAATGTGATCAGGAGTGCCGCCTTCCTCTTGCAACGTTGAGGACAGGCGGCATCGCGTTCGAGAGCAGGTCGTTGAGAGCTCTGCGGACCATGAGTCGGCCACCGGAGACGGCCCCACTTCCGCAGACGGGAAGGACGATGTTCTTCTCGTCCGACAGCGCTTACGAAGTACGAAGCGAGCGGCAACGTCAAGGCCGTGGAATTGATTACCCAGATATCGCCCGCAACAGGGCGGCACATCCTGCTCAACGGGGGCTACACCTTCCAAAGCGGCGGCAAGACAATTATTTGTAGTGCTTATACACCGACGTGCTGCCGTCCGCTTTTACCAGCAGGACATCGAACGGATCCTTGCGCGGGCCTTCCATGCCGGGCGAGCCAAGCGGCATGGCTGGTACTGCGAGGCCTTTGGCTTTTGGCTTGGCGGCAAGCAGGCGCGTCACATCGGCAGCAGGGACATGCCCTTCGATCGCGTAGCCGCCCACTGTCGCCGTATGGCAAGAGCCGAACTGTTTCGGGATGCCGAATTTTTCGCGGTAGTCCGACGGGTTGTCGACATCGTGCGTCCTGACCGTGAAACCGTTGTTTTTCATGTGCTTTACCCATTCGCCGCAGCAGCCGCAACTGGCGCTTTTGTAGACATCGACGATAGGCATGGCGGCGTGCGCCAACACGGGAAGGAAGACGGCGCCGGCCAGAAATAAATTGGCAATGGTTCGATTGATCATGTTCTGCTCCTTGTGTGGAATGAAACTAAAAGTTTACTTGGCCTTGCGTGACGATCAGTGGACGTGCACGGTTCGGCACTTCCCGCCTTGTTTTTCCGGCACCGTGGTTTCGGTGCCAAAGACGTGAGGCGGTTTGCCGTTCGAAATGCGCTCGTATTCTTGTGGTGTAAATATAGTCCCATCCGCGTGCGTCGCTGGTGCAACCATCTCGGTAAGATTTTACTCCCATGAAGCCAAACGGATGCCATGCCGCCGAATTTTCCAGGGTCTCCCGCTACTTCGTCAGCTTGCTGCGGGCCAGCAGTAGCACCGACGCGGGGCTGTTCGTTCATCAACATCCGTGCTTCACATCTATCGCAAGTATGATATTTTTGCATCAAGCTGGCGAGCGCGCTGCCGGGCCGGTTCACCGCGATTGCCCTTATGAGCCCGATAGCGGATAACCGATAGCGGGTAATACAAGCAGTATTTCCAATCCTGTTCTCATGACGGACGAAAAACGCGACAAGATCTACCCTGCACGTACCCGCCGGCTGCGGCTGCGGCTGCGCATTGACATCGCGCCGATGACCTTCACTATCGCGGCGCTGACGGTGCCGGCGCTGATCGAGCAGGTCTCGAGCCCGATCGAGCAAGAGCCGGCCCTGCGCGCGCACGTGGTGAAGTTCTTTGCCAGCTATCGGCTGACCGGCTTTCTCGCGGCGGCGGTGCGCGACTTGCAATACGATGCGCTGATGATGCTGTGCTATGAAGAGTTCGAAAGCCGCGTGCTGGTGCCGCTGGTGTATGGCCGGGCGCTGCGCTTGCGTCTTCACTGGTGCTGTTTGCCTTGATTGCCGGCGGCACGCTGGCCGGTATCCTCGGCGCTCTGCTGGCCTTGCCGCTGGCCAGGCGGGCGCTGTCGCACTCGAGATATCGCAAGCAAGAAAGAAGGTCGAAGGGGAATCGCACGACAAGCCGGGCCAGGCTGGATGGCGGTCCGGAAAAAACAGGTGTTTGGCCTGCTGGCGCGCCATTAGAAATCGTGCGATTTAAGATCGCACGACCGGCTGGATAACGCAAGCGCGCCATCAGGCAAGATATGACGTCGAACGCAGTGCGCTGCGCAATTCGTCGGCGACCCTGTGGCGCACAGTTTCCGACACAAATCTGCCAAGCTCGACTTTGACGCCGCGGGACGCCAGCCCGATCAGGCGTTGCCGGCGCGTGGGCGGGGCGATACTGGTCCAGTATGGGTCGAGCCGGATGCACTGCGTCCGGCCGGCCTGGATGCGCTCGATCAGCAGGCAGTCCGCGCTGAGCGCGATGCGTTCGCGGTCGCCGGCGTGGCGCGCCCAGTGGCGCACGGCGAGAGCGACCCCGGCCATCTCAATTGCCGCGAAGACCGACACAAACCAGAAACCGCGCCAGGCGAACACCAGGCTGAGCACCGCCATGGCCGCGCCGAGGCATCCGTACACCTTCGCCGACCGGTGCGGTGTCATCGAACAATTGCGTTGCAATAGCCATTCGCGCTGCATGTCGCCTGCTCACTTCACCAGGGGCGGGGTATCGAAGGTGTGGAACGGCGCGGGGCTGGGCACGGTCCATTCGAGCCCTTCGGCGCCATCCCATGGCTTGGCGGCGGCTTTCGGACCGCCGCGGATGTTTGGAATAACGATGAAGAACAAGAAGTAGACCTGGGTTAGCCCGAACATGAGGGCGGCGACCGAAGTAAAGGCATGGAGGTCGGTAAACTGCGCCGCATAATCGGCGTAGCGCCGCGGCATGCCGGCCAGGCCCAGGAAGTGCATCGGGAAAAAGGTCAGGTTAACCCAGACCAGCGAATTCCAGAAGTGGAATTTGCCGCGCCATTCGTTGTACATGTGGCCGGTCCATTTCGGCGCCCAGAAATAGTAGCCGGCGAACAGGGCGAACAGCGAACCGGCCACCAGCACGTAATGGAAGTGGGCGACGACGTAGTAGGTGTCGTGCACCTGGATGTCGATCGGCGCCAACGACAACAATACGCCCGACAGGCCGCCGATGGTGAAAACCCACAGGAAGCCGACGGCAAACAGCATCGGCGTTTCGAACGTGAGCGAGCCGCGCCACATGGTAGCAACCCAGTTGAACACCTTGACCCCGGTCGGCACCGCGACGAGCAAGGTGGAAAACATGAAGAACAGCTGGGCCATGACTGGCATGCCGGTGGCAAACATGTGATGGGCCCAGACGATGAACGACAGGATGGCGATGGCGGCGGTGGCGTACACCATGGAGGCGTAGCCGAACAGCGGCTTGCGTGAAAACGCCGGGATAATGTGCGAGATCATGCCGAAACCGGGCAAGATCATGATGTAGACCTCGGGGTGGCCGAAAAACCAGAAAATATGCTGGAACATGACCGGGTCGCCGCCGCCGGCTGCATTGAAGAAGGTCGTGCCGAAGTGGCGGTCGGTGAGCAGCATGGTGACCGCGGTGGCCAGCACCGGCATGACGGCGATCAGCAAATAGGCGGTGATCAGCCAGGTCCAGCAGAACATCGGCATTTTCATCAGGTGCATGCCGGGGGCGCGCATGTTGAGGATGGTCGTAATGATGTTGATGGCGCCCATGATCGACGAGGCGCCCAGCAGGTGGATGGCGAAGATCGCCAGGTCCATGCCGAAGCCCATTTGCAGCGACAGCGGAGGATACAGGGTCCAGCCGGAAGCGGTGGCGCCGCCGCTGGTGAAAAACGAGGCTATCAGCATGACCGCGGCCGGCGGCAGCAGCCAGAATGAAAAATTGTTCATGCGCGCGAACGCCATGTCGGAGGCGCCGATCTGCAACGGCACCATCCAGTTGGCGAAGCCCACAAAAGCCGGCATGATGGCGCCGAACACCATGATCAGGCCGTGCATGGTGACAAACTGGTTATAGAGCTCGGGCTGGAAAAACTGCAGGCTGGGCTGGAACAGTTCGAGCCGGATGAACAGTGCGAGGACGCCGCCGGTCATGAACATGATCAGTGAGAACCACAGGTACAAGCTGCCGATGTCCTTGTGGTTGGTGCCATACAGCCAGCGACGCCAGCCGTGCGGGTGGGCGTGCAGCTCAGTGTCGGCGTGCTCGACGCGGGCAGCGTGGCCGGGGCTGCCGGCGCCGGGGATTGCGCTCATTGGTCTCTCCGACAAAGGTGAGTGACAGCGGTGACTATAGCGTCCCCTTACGCCGGCACGATTGCCGCGGGTTTGCTCATTTGAGTGGAATCAATTCGCTTACAAGCTTTGGGAACTTTTTATACTTCCCTTTTTTGCAGCCGCCCCGGAAGTGCTGGCAACTACTTCCGTCCGGCCGCGCCGCGGCGCACCAGCGC
>Ga0326734_1000551_pt1 | contig 10245 bp, 7 predicted proteins | sample 15_GP2_1315_FD_207944 | JGI IMG/M metagenome (GOLD analysis project Ga0326734, IMG submission 207944) | Glacier ice microbial communities from Ngari, Tibet, China - 15_GP2_131.5 | ecosystem: Environmental > Aquatic > Freshwater > Ice > Glacier | place: China: Ngari, Tibet | collected 2018-07-18
GTTCGACTTGAAGTCGGACAGGCGCACGATGACCGGCTTCGGCCAGAATGCCGCGCCGATGGTGGCGATGCCTTCGGCCAGCTTGTCGACATAGAAAGCGCGCGGCGAAGCGTGGCCGCGGGCGACCGACTCGACCGCTTTTTTCAGGTCCGCGTCGATGTTCGGATACTCGAGGATCGCCTTCGGATGCACGCCGATGTTGTTGTTGATGATGAACTCGAGACGGGCCAGGCCGACGCCGTGATTCGGGATCGACTGGAAATCGAACGCCATCTGCGGATTACCGATGTTCATGGTGATCTTGACGTCGATCGGCGGCAGTTCGCCGCGCGCCACTTCCGACACTTCGGTTTCCAGCAGGCCGTCGTAGATCATGCCCTCGTCGCCCTCGGCGCACGACACCGTGACAAATGCGCCATCCTTGAGCAGTTCGGTGGCGTTGCCGCAACCGACAACGGCCGGCACGCCCAGTTCGCGCGCGATGATCGCCGCGTGGCAGGTACGCCCGCCGCGGTTGGTGACGATCGCCGACGCGCGCTTCATCACCGGCTCCCAGTTCGGGTCGGTCATGTCGGCCACCAGCACGTCGCCGGGCTGGACGCGGTCCATCTCCGACGGGTCGCTGATGACGCGTACGGGACCGGCGCCGATCTTCTGGCCGATGGCGCGGCCGGATGTCAGCACCGTGCCCTTGCCCTTGAGCTTGAAGCGCTGCTGCGCGTCGGTGGTCTTCTGCTGCGATTTGACGGTTTCAGGGCGCGCCTGCAGGATGTAGATCTTGCCGTCGCGGCCGTCCTTGCCCCACTCGATGTCCATCGGACGGCCGTAGTGATCTTCGATGATGACGGCGTACTTGGCCAGTTCCACCACTTCGGTGTCGGTCAACGAATAGCGGTTGCGCATCTCGATCGGCACGTCGACGGTTTTTACCGAGCGGCCGGCTTTCGCCTCGCTGGTAAATTCCATTTTGATCAGTTTGGAGCCGATGTTGCGGCGGATGACGGGCGACTTGCCCAGTTTGAGCATTGGCTTGTGGACGTAGAACTCGTCCGGATTGACCGCGCCTTGCACCACTGTCTCGCCCAGGCCGTAGCTCGAGGTAACGAACACCACGTCCTTGAAGCCGGACTCGGTGTCGATGGTGAACATCACGCCGGCGGCGCCCAGGTCGGAGCGGACCATGCGCTGCACGCCCGCCGACAACGCCACTTCGGCGTGGGTAAAACCCTTGTGGACACGGTACGAGATGGCGCGGTCGTTGTACAGCGACGCGAACACGTGCTTCATCGCTTCCAGCACGTTGTCGATGCCGACGACGTTCAGGAACGACTCCTGCTGGCCGGCAAACGACGCATCCGGCAAATCTTCGGCGGTGGCCGACGAGCGCACGGCGAACGACATCTCGGTGCTCGAATCGGCGACCAGGCGATCGTAGAATTCTGCGATTTCTTTTTGCAGGCGCGCCTGGAACGGGGTCTCGACGATCCACTTGCGGATCTCGGCGCCGGCGACGGCGAGCGAGCGCACGTCGTCGATGTTCAGGCCTTCGAGGCGGCTAGCGATACGGTCGCCGAGCGAAGCGCCGCCATTGACGGCGTGATCGAGAAAGTCGCGAAACGCCTGAGCCGTGGTGGCAAAGCCGCCCGGCACGCGCACGCCGGCGCCGGCCAATTGGCTGATCATCTCGCCGAGCGAGGCGTTCTTGCCGCCGACCGATTCCACATCGGTCATGCGCAAGGTGTCGAACGAGGCGACATAGACTGCCTCCCCGCCGGTTGCCCCGATGGGGTCCTGCATTGCTGCGTTAGACAAGCTTGTCATAATAAACATCCTTACTGATGATAGAAATCTTCACGTGAGGCTGGCGACCATGTTTTCTTGTTATTCTGGGGCTCGTGCAGCACAATTGAATCTGTTACAGAACATTTTACAGCGTGCGCCGGCAATTTACAGCCCACAATCTTGAAACTATTACAGCACTTAACAAACTCCCATCACATACAACCATGTCTATTGAATCCCGCCCTCCCATGCCGGCGTCGTCCCACACCGTGTTTTTCGTCTCGGACGGCACCGGTATCACGGCGGAAACCTTCGGCCACGCCGTCCTTTCGCAGTTCGACATGCGGTTTCGCCAAATACGTTTGCCGTTCATCGACACCATCGACAAGGCGCACGACGCCGCCCGCAAGATCAACGAGGCGTTTGCCGCCGACGGCCAGCGCCCGATCGTGTTCTCGACCCTGGTCAAGCCCGATTTGTCGGCGGTGATCCGCACCGCCAGCGGCATGCACATGGACCTGATCCAGACGTTCGTGGCGCCGCTCGAGCAGGAACTGGGGGTCAAGTCGACCCACACCATCGGCCGCTCGCACAATATCGTCGACAGCCAGGAGTACAAGGCGCGCATCGAGGCGATCAATTTTTCGCTGGCCCACGACGACGGCCAGTCGCACAAGAACCTGGCGTCGGCCGACATCATCCTGGTCGGCGTATCGCGCTCCGGCAAGACGCCGACCAGCCTGTACCTGGCAATGCAGTACGGCATCAAGGCCGCCAACTATCCGCTGATCCCCGACGATTTCGAGCGCGGCAAGCTGCCGTCGTCGCTGCAGGTGTTCCGCGACAAGATCTTCGGCCTGTCCATCACGCCGGAGCGCCTGTCGGAAATCCGCCACGAGCGCCGCGCCGGCAGCAAGTACGCATCGATCGAGAACTGCCGGTACGAAGTCAACGAAGCGGAACTGATGATGAAGCGTGAGGGCATCCGCTGGCTGTCGTCGACGACGAAATCGATCGAGGAAATCGCCACCACTGTCTTGCAGGAGATCAAACCGAACCGCCGGGATTACTAGTCAGAAACACGCGGGGGCCGGGTCGCCCTTGCGAATGCGGGTGTCGCAAAAGGGCGAATGGCCACAACTGACACGTCGTCCTCGCGAATGCGGGGACCCAATTTTTCGAGAGTATCGACAATGCCTGGCTTCGTCCGTTAAAAAGATGGCCAACTAATCGGGCAAATTGGGTCCCCGCATCCGAGGGGTGTTGCAAAAAGACGAATGGCCACAACTAACACGTCGTCCTCGCGAATGCGGGGACCCAATTTTTCACGAATCTCGACAATGCCTGGCCTCGTCCGTTAAAAAGATGGTCAACTAATCGGGCAAATTGGGTCCCCGCGTGTGCGAGGACGACATCATAATTACGGCCATTTGACGTTTTGCGACACCCTCGCACGCGGCGACCCTTTGCGCTATCAGGCCAGCGAATACCCGACATCACCACTTGAAAGCGGACTGTCCGCCAATCACCGTCTATAGTGGCGGTCCCTCGCGCCGGCGCTTCCGGCATCCGCTTCTATCGTCCCGAGTCCACCTTGATAAAAAAAAGCCTGGTTCCGCTGGCCCTTGGCGGCTTTGGTATCGGTATGACCGAATTTGTGATGATGGGCATCCTGCCCGACATCGCCCACGGCCTGGCTATTACCATTCCCCAGGCCGGCTATCTCATTTCCGCCTACGCGCTCGGCGTTGTCGTCGGCGCGCCGACCTTGGTGGCCCTGCTCGCCAAGCGGGCGCCGCGCAGTGTGCTGATCTGGCTGATGCTCATCTTTACGGTGTTCAACGCGCTGTCGGCGTTCGCCCCCAACTTCCACCTGATGATGCTGTCGCGCTTCATGGCGGGCTTGCCGCACGGCGCCTTCTTTGGTGTCGGCGCAGTCGTCGCCAGCCGGCTGGCCGACGAAGGCAGGAGTGCGGCGGCGGTAGCGACGATGTTAGCCGGCCTGACCCTGGCCAACGTGCTCGGCGTGCCGTTCGGCACCTGGCTAGGCCACAACCTCAGCTGGCGCGCAGTGTTCCTCATCGTTGCCGGTATCGGGCTGCTCACCGCCATCAGCCTGAAAAAGCTGGTGCCGTGGTTCCCGTCCAACCCTGGCGGCAGCTTGCGCCAGGATCTGCGCATCTTCCGCAAGCCCAGCCTCTGGCTGGCCATCGCCATCACCGCGATCGGCACCGGCGGCTTCTTCGCCTGGTTCAGCTACATCGCGCCGCTGCTGACCGATGTGACCCGCTTCGGAGCGGGCACGATCCCGATCATCATGACCGTTGTCGGCGTGGGAATGACGACCGGGGTCCTGTTTGGCGGCAAGCTGGCCGACAAGTTCGCGCCCCTGCCCGCCATCCTGATCCTCCTGGTGACGATGGCGACGCTGTTGTTCCTGAACGGCGTGCTGGCCGCCTCGCAACCGGCGATGCTGGTACTGGCCTTCGCGACCGGCGCCAACGCATTGGCGCTGGGGCCGCCGATCCAGATGCTGCTGATGGAGCATTCGAAGGGAGCCGAAATGCTCGGTTCCTCGCTGGGCCAATCCGGCTTTAACATCGGCAACGCCACCGGCGCCTTCCTGGGGGGCATTCCCTTGAGCCTCGGCTACTCCTACGTATCGGCGCAATGGGTGGCCACCGGCCTGGCCCTGCTAGGGGTCGCGCTGGCGCTGCTGATGCTCGCGCTTACCGGGAAAGCCCAAGCCGTCAGCGCCGCCGCCTGAACGTCCAAAACAAGACGCCGGCGCGGCTGAGCGTCGGAGCTATATACTACTGCCATGCGCATACAGCTCTTTTCCGACCTTCACCTCGAACGTGATCCCCATTTTCGTCCCTACATCGCGGCCGACACCGACGTCGTCGTCCTGGCCGGGGACATCGGCTCCTATCAGCCGGGCTCGCGCCTCGGCTCCGAAGATTTTGGACTGGAGCGGTTTTCGCCGCTTGGCCCGGGCTCGCAGTGCGCCAACGTCCTCTATGTGCCGGGCAACCACGAGTTCGATGCGCTTGAATTCGACGACACGTATGCTCGCCTGCGCGCCACGTGCGAGCGTCTCGGCATCACCTGGCTCGAGCGCGAAACCGTCACGATCGGGCGCGTTCGGTTTGTCGGCACGACCTTGTGGAGCGACTTCGACGCGCTGGTCGGCAAGGAGCACGATGCGACGAAGCAGATGCAGCAGCGCGAAAAGGCGTACCGGGCCGCCAACTACTATTTAAAAAAGAACACGACGTTGACATCCGGCGAACCGGTGCTGGCCGAGCAACTGCGCGTGATGGCCCTGGAATGCCAGGCCTGGCTTCGCGCCGCGCTGGCCCTGCCCTTCGACGGCGTCACTGTCGCGGTGACGCACTTTGCGCCGAGTCTGCAAAGCGCCGACCCGCGTTACGGTCTGACGTCGAGCACGTCCGGCTTTTGCAACAGCCTCGATGCGCTGTTCCCGCTGGTCGACGTCTGGATGCACGGCCACCTGCATTGCGCCAACGACTACCTTGTTCAGGGCCGCGAAAACAATCAAGCCTGGTCATGCCGGGTGGTCGCCAATCCGCTCGGTTACTTGAGCAAGGGCGAGCAGGCGGCGTTTCGCCAGCATCTCGTCATCGAGGTGTAATCGACACGGTTCAGCGTGACGGTGCTGCCGCGCGCGGCGCGGGCATTACGGCGCCGTCCGGAAAAAATACAGCAGACATCGCTTTGGCACTGGATGCGCTGTTCGACCAGCGAGCCGAAAATTTAAGAAGCCGGGACACCGGCTTGTTGCTGGAACTTTTGACTATTCCGCCACCCGCCGCAGCGATGAATCGCCCTGCAACGCAAACGGCACAGCCCTCGCCCAGCGGTTGGCGGAAAGCGAAAACGTCAGCGCGCGCACCTGGTGGTACCACCCCGCCGGCACATACAGCATCTCCCCAGGATCGACGAGGCATTCGATCATCGATGCCTGGCACGCCAGAGGGAATTTCTCGAAATCCGGCGCCTCCGGATCGAACGGGGAGCCGAACAGGATTGCGTTCGCCTCTCTCGTGTACAGAAATTCGCCGTGGTGCGGCGGCGACAGGAAAATGCGTTTACTGCCCCATATCTGCGCGAAGATATTATCGTCATAGTCGCAGTGCAGCGGCGTCACCGTTCGCGCGGGGCCGATCCAGAAGCGCGGCGGGCCCATCTTGTCGAAATATGCGGGCCAATGGCACATGCTGTTCAATTCGCGCAATTCCAGGTTGCCCAGGTAGGGTGGCGGATATTCGGATCCGTCCGAAACAAGGTCCAGATACTCGCGCATCGACATGTCGCGCATCGCCCGGTCGACGGCGAACGCGGTGTTGATGTAGTCGCCCACCCGCGCGCGCACCGGCAGGTGGCCGAAGCGCTCGTGGAGCAGCTGCGGCGTGAACTGGGACAACGGCCAGCGCCCGACCAGGCCGGTGATCAGGAAAGGCAGGCCGAGCGCGGCGCGCGCGCGAAAGGCCGCGGCATCGAGCTTGCCGACGCGCGGCACTACGGAGATAGCCGGCAGACCGCGGGCGGCACGCCGGATCGCCTCGCGCATTGCGTCGATCGAGGCAACGCCGCGTACCTGCGCATCCTTGCGCTCGCGCGCCTGCTTTCTGGCGATCGCGTCGTCAAGCGACCCGGTATCAAGCGCCAGCGTCGGCGGCAACCGCGACAAGGCGCGATCGGGCGTCGGTTCTTCTTTGTTACCCACGGGATGTCTCTGGTCCGTCACATCTAAAAAAACAAACGCCAGTCTTCCAGCCAGCCTGGAAACGCATCGGCCTCCATCGGCCGCGCGATATGGTAGCCCTGGGCGTAGGTGCAGCCCAACCCCTGCAAAAAATCCCAGTCCTGCTTGGTCTCGACGCCGACCGCCACCGACATCCGGTCCAGGCTGCGCGCCAGTCCCAGGCAGGAACTGAGCACCGTGCCCAGCGCGCGTTTTTTCGAGGCGCCGTCGACGAAGCTGCGGTCGATCTTCAGTTCCGAGAAGGGAATGCGCGCCAGCAGCTGCAGGTTGGAGCGGCCGGTGCCGTAGTCGTCGATCGCCAGGCCGTAGCCGGCCATCCGCAGCCGCACCAGCCGCTCGACGAAACTCGGGTCGGTGGTCAGTACCGACGATTCGGGCATCTCGAAGGTGATGTAGTCGGGCAGCAGGCGGTGGCGGTTGACGCAGGCGCCGATCTGCTGCATGAAGGCCGGATGGGCCAGCGTCTCCGGCGCCAGGTTGATCGAGATCGAGATCGGGATGCCCTGGTCGTGGAACTGGCGGCAGCGCTCGACCGACTTTTCGATCATGCTCCAGTCGAGGAAGTCGATGCGGTTGTTCTGTTCGAGCGCGTCGATGAAAGCCGACGGCCCCAGCACGCCGTGCTCCGGATGGCGCCAGCGCGCGAACGCCTCCAAGCCCTTGACCTGGCCGGTTTGCAGTTCGATCTTGGGCTGGAAAAACGGCTCGAATTGGCGCGCCTGCAGGCCGATCCCGACTTCGGAGAACGTGAAGCTGGGGCCTTTCGGCGTACGGTTGGCCGCCAGCACCGGCGGCGTGTAATTGTCCAGCAGCGAAGCGAGCCTGGCGTTCGACACCGGTTTGGTCATGGTGCCAAGCAGGTCGAAGCCGTAAGCCTGCGCCATCGTCTCAACCGAAAACATCAGGTTGCCGGTCTGCGCGCCGACCACGATCAGGCGCGCGCGGCAGTTCATCGCCGCCAGCGTGCGGATCAGTTCCAGGCCATCCATGCCGGGCAGCGCAAGGTCAATGATCGCCACGTTCACCGTCGGCGTGAACGCGTCCTGGAAACAACGCAAGGCGGTATGACCGTCGTGCACTTCGGTGACCTGTCTGGCGCCGAGCCGGCCCAGCATGTCGACCATGGCCAGCCGCTGCGCCGGATCGGCTTCCGCCACCAAAAAATGCAAATGCGCGATGTCCATCATTACTCCACTATGCTCCAGACGAAAGATTAACCTGTAGCAACCAGCCGCGTCTACGCCTGATTTTGCCGCAACTGCTCAAAAAAACACACTGCGGCGCATGCCGCCACGTTGAGCGACTCGATTTGGCCCAGGTGCGGAATCACCACCTGGTGAGTGGCCAGGGCCAGCAGGTCGTCGGCCACGCCCTGCCCTTCATGCCCCAGCAGCCAGGCGACCGGCTGGCGCAGGTCGACGTCGTACAGGCGCCGTGTGGCGTAGCCGCTGGTGGCCAGCACCATCACCGTGGCGCTTGACACCAGCGCGGCCAGGTCGACGTTCTCATAAATCTCGAGCACGAAATGGGCGCCCATCGCCGCCCGCAGCACTTTCGGCGACCAGCAGAAGGCGGTGCCGGCGCTGCAGTAAACCTGCGTAATGCCGGCCGCCGCGGCGCTGCGCAGGATCGAGCCGACGTTGCCGGGGTCTTGCAGGTTGTCGAGCAAGACCGCCGACTGCGTCAACGGGCCGGCAATCGCACGCACCGGGGCGTCGACCAGGAACATCAGGCCGATGCCATTGTCGACCTGGCTCACCGCGTTGTAGAGCGGGTCCGGCAGCGCCGTCACATGGGCGTGGAGGTCCTCGCAGCGCCGGACGACATCGAGCACTTCCGGATTCGCCAGCGCGCTGTCGGCGACGATGCAATGCACGGGCGCGCCGCGCAGCGTCAGGTAGCCCTGGCATAGGTGTACGCCGTCGAGCAGGGTGCGGCCAGCCTTGCGCCGCGCCTGCGAGCTGGCGGCCAGTTGTTTGAGTTCCTTGTAGAGCGGGTTGTCGCGCGAGGTGATGGTTTTCATCGTGATTCCTCCAGGCCAAAGTCGAGCGGCAGCGACCGGGTAATCAGCTGGCCGGCCAGGGCCCGGCGCACCGGGGCGAACGAGCGCCGGTGCGCCGGACAGGCGCCGTGTTCGGCCAGGCGTTCCATGTGCAGGCGGGTGCCGTAGCCCTTGTGCTGGTCGAAACCGTATTGCGGATACAGTTCGTGCAGCGACACCAAGGCGCAATCGCGCGCCGTTTTCGCCAGGATCGACGCGGCAGAAATCGCGTGTACCTTGTCGTCGCCTTCGACGATCGGATGGCAGCGCACCTGCATCACGGGGCTGCGGTTGCCGTCGATCAGGGCGATGGTCGGCAGTATGGCAAGCGCTTCGACCGCGCGCTTCATCGCCAGCATGGTCGCCTGCAAGATGTTGATGGCGTCGATTTCTTCATGCGAGCATTCGGCGACGGCCCACGCCAGCGCGTACTGCCTGATTTGCGGCGCCAGTTCGTCGCGCCGCGCGGCGCTCAGTTTTTTCGAATCGCGCAGGCCGTCGATCGGGCGGCACGGGTCGAGAATCACGGCGGCGGCGAACACGCCGCCGGCCAGCGGCCCGCGGCCGGCCTCGTCGACGCCGCAGACGACGTCCAGTTCGGTGAACGGATACTGCGAACTTTTAAGGCCCGGGTAGAAATTGATTTTCTTTTTCGTCATAGTGAGGCGCGTGATGAAGATGATGCTTGAATGACGCGCAGGACGGCGGCGGCGCTTTCCTCAGCGCTGTTGCGCAGCAAACTGTGATGCATGTCGGTGAAACGCTGCACCAGGCGCAGGCGGTTCGGCGCGTCGTTCAGCTGGATCCAGACGGCGTCGGCCAGCGCCTGCGGCGTGGCGGCGTGTTGCAGCAGTTCGGGCACGACGAATTCGCGCGCCAGGATGTTCGGTAAACCAATCCACGGCTGGTAGCCCATGTGGCGCATGACGTGCCATGACGCCGCCATTACCTTGTAGGCGATCACCATCGGCTTCTTGAACAACGCCACCTCCAGGGTGGCAGTACCAGAGGCCACCAGCACCGCGTCGGCGGCGCAGATCGCCTCGTGCGAGCGCCCTTCGACCAGCAGGATGCCGACGTCGCCCAAGCCTGCCCGCGCCACCAGTTCATTAAAATAGGCGCGCTGCTTTTCGCCGGCCATCGGCACGATGAAGCGCAGGCCGGGGTCGCGCGCGGCGAGCAGCTTGACGGCACCCACAAACGGCGCGGCCAGGTACTTCAGTTCGGCCATGCGGCTGCCCGGCATCACGGTGACGACGCGCGCATCGACGGCGATGCCGAGCGCGCGGCGCGCCGCGTCCTGGTCAGGTTGAAGCGGGATCATCTCGGCCAGCGGGTGGCCGATGTAGGTGACCGGCACGCCGGCCGCTTTATAAATCTCTTCTTCGAACGGGAAGATCACCAGCATGTGCGACACGGCCTTGCGGATTTTGTTGATGCGCCCGCCGCGCCAGGCCCAGATCTGCGGGCTGACGAAGTGCACCGTCGGGATGCCGGCCGCTTTCAGCGCCATTTCCAGCCCGAGGTTAAAGAGCGGGTAATCGGCGCCGATGAACACCGCCGGCCGTTCGGCCAGCAGGCGCTCGCGCAGAGCTGTCTGGATTGCCTTGATGGCGCGGTAACGGGGGATGAT
>Ga0326734_1000552_pt1 | contig 10233 bp, 11 predicted proteins | sample 15_GP2_1315_FD_207944 | JGI IMG/M metagenome (GOLD analysis project Ga0326734, IMG submission 207944) | Glacier ice microbial communities from Ngari, Tibet, China - 15_GP2_131.5 | ecosystem: Environmental > Aquatic > Freshwater > Ice > Glacier | place: China: Ngari, Tibet | collected 2018-07-18
ATGATTGAAACTCTTGACAAAATGAAAATTAAAGCGTTGGACCTAACAGTTCAACGTTTAATTATGTCAGATGAGGAATATTTTGGTAATGGTTTAAAAGGCTATACAAGTAATTCTTTGTTAGGATTAATTAATCCAGAACAAGGAGGTAGTTTTGAGAAGTTTACTAAAGGCTTCACCGAAGGAAACAAATATGTTAGTGCATTTCAATTAGGAAGCGCTGTTCATGCTCTTATTTTAGAGAAGGATAATTACAGACTTTCTGATATGGAAAAGCCTGGTGGTAAAGTTGGATTCATTGCTGATGATATTCACACTCTAACTACAAAAAAATGTGATCCATTAGGATTTGAGGAAGCTTTGAAACAAGCTTGTGCTACACATGATTATTATACTACGACTTTAACTAAAAAACGTTTGGATACCGTTGTTGAAAAAACCCGAGACTATCTTGAGTATTTAACCACTGATATCCCTACCGGAACTATAATATTAACAAAAGAACAAAGAAACAAATGTATTGGCGCTGTTGCCTCTATTAAAGGTAACAGAGATGCCATGAGTTTGCTTTATCCAAGTTTTGAAAACAACCCCTTTGCAGAAATTTACAGCTTTAAAGAAGATGTAATCACTATTGAAGTGGAAGTTGAAGTGACTGTTGGAGGTGATGAAGTGATGACTATTGTTTTACCTTTAAAAGCTAAGTTGGATGATTGGTCTATTGATTTAGATGAAAAGATTATCACACTTAATGATTTAAAAACTACTGGTAAACCAGTAAAATACTTTCCAGGAGCTAGAGATAATTCTTATTATCAGGATGCAAATGGTAATACGCAAATAGAGAAGGTATTCTATCCAGGTAGTTTTCAGAACTATCACTACCCTCGTCAGATGGGAATGTATGGATGGATGTTATGGAAGTACTGTCAACATGAGTATAAAATGGATTCTACATGGAAGATGAGATCTAATATGATTGTTGTAGAAACTAATGACCCTTATAACTCTCAAGTGTTTAAAGTGGATAAATGTTGGATTGACTACGGTTATTCTGAATTTACTAAATTAGTCAAGATGGTAGCTTATTATAAGCTGTTTGGTGAATCCACCTCTGAACTAATGTTTGAAATAAAGTAATGTTGAACTACGAAGACAGACTAAAGATCTACAAGGAAGAGTATAATCCTCATGAATACGGGATAGCTGGTAAACACTCCTTTAAATTAATATCATTATTATGCATTCTCACAAAAGGTGCTAGAAAGAAAACGCCCACCGTTAAGGTAGAGGATGTTTTAGCTAAATGTGGTGTTACTAGAGAGGAGTATTTTGATTTTGTAGAAAAATTAAGCTTAAACTGTGATGCACTGATAGCAAATGTCGATGCACAGTTTGATAACTACGGCTATACTAAGGCTACCGATATGGTAACTGAAATTAAAGCTATAATGGAAATGTGGCTTCCTTTCTAAAACGAGATGATTATATAATAATACAATAAAAGTGTGAATATGCAACTATTAGAGTTGACCGATGGCAATGGCGAGGCAGTATATATTGATGTACAATCGTCTGAATTACTAATGGGTAGTGAGGAAGAAGAAGGTTCCGAAGAACCTAAAGAAAAAGTTAAATATAACGAATGGATTAATGATGGCGATCAATATTTTCCTGCAAAGGATACAAAAATTTGTAAACGGCTTGACCCTGGACACTATAGCATTAAGCTTAGCAATAATCAGTTCTCTTGTGTAAAGAAGAAAGTCTCTACTGATGAGATTTATGTTTTACCAAACGACATTGTTAATGTATTAGTAAAAGGTATTAGTACCTTTTGGGATAACAAAGACTTGTTTGCTCAATATGGGATAACTCATAAGAGAGGTGTAATGCTTGCAGGTGACCCTGGAAATGGTAAAACTAGCATAATTCACCAACTCACTGAAGAAGTAATCGCTCGTGGAGGGATTGTCTTTAGTGTGAAGTCTATATCAGAGTTAAACTTCTTATTAGACTTTGTTCATGCCTTCCTTAGGGAGATTGAGCCAGATACCCCTATTATGACTGTAATAGAGGATATTGACAGTTTAGTTTCTACTAATGAAAGCTTATTGTTGAACTTCTTGGATGGAGAAGATCAATTTGAACATAATGTTGTAGTAGCAACTACTAACAGACTACATGAACTAAATGACTTGTTAATGAGACCGTCAAGGTTTGATGAAACGTTCATTATAGAGTCTCCTTCCTCTGAAGTTAGAGAAGTGTTTCTAATTAAAAAAGGTGTAAGTAGTGATGAAATAGCAGAGTGGGTTGACAAATCTAAGGGGTTAAGTATGGCAGAATTGAAAGAGCTATTCGTAGCTGTAAAGCTGCTTGGCAAAACTCTTAGTGATGCAGTCGATCAAATGAAAGCTAAAGCTAAGCATGTGAGTAACAAGACGTTCCAAAGAAAGCCGGAAACGACAGGCTTCTCTTTTAATAAGAAATAAAGTTGTAGAGATAAGCAGAAATGCTTATCTTTGTTTTAATAAAGAAAAAATAAATAAGAAATAATATGAGTAACTTGAAAATTGTATCCGGAAAAGGATTCACTAAAGACGAAGCGTTTGCTAAACAAGCCAACTACGATGTAAAATTTAATGCTACATTAGCATGGAAAAAAGCTAACTCTCCAGTTGGCACTGAATTTAAAGCCTTTGCTGCTGATTATTTGGGTAAAAAGCTTAAATCTGTTGCAGGTATTGGTGTATTTGTAGTAGTAAGTTCAGGTGTTGAAGACAACCGTGAACGTCCGTATACTACAAACGTTATTGCAACGGAAGGTAAACGTAAATACAAAGCTAACTATATCATCGTTGATAAAGCGACTGAAGCTATTGTAGGTGATGCTGGTAAGAAATCAGAAGCCATCGCTAAAGGTAAAGACATCGTTTCTGAAAAGAGAATTGATGTAAGGATTGAATTGATTAAACGTGTTTCAGAAGGCCAAGCAATTGCTGCTGAAATCACATATACACCTTCTAAAAACGCAAAAGAAGGTAGTTTCATGTTCTTTGGTATTGAGCCAGAACAATAAAAATTACAATTACAATGGTATGACTCTTGGGGATTTGGTTCCTCAAGAGTTTTTTTATTCTTAGATATATTATAAACGAAAGGGAAGATGTGATATGATGATGATAAAACTCTTATAAGAGAGTATAAATAAGAATAGCATTAATGGCTTTAACATTACACAATTACTTCGACGACTACCCTAAAATTATTAAGGGTTGCGATGATGTATTTAAAAAACATAACGGGATGTTGATCCCCGAGAGAATAGCAGCCGAGAAGGCCCTATTAGCTCCTTTAGTAGACAGCGATGAGTTGTTTGAGAAGAAAGACACTACTCTCGTAAGAGATAAAGTGGTCTATATCTTTTTAGATAGTGAAGACTCTATAAGAGTAAAGAAGGTTAATAATGATTTCACTACCAATATGCCAATAGCATATATAGGTATGGGGACTATTGATAGACCTGCTGCACATTGGGCTGGCGGTGCCGGCGTTAATACAAGATTCCATGAATGGATTAAAAGTAAGGAGCAGTTTGATAAGATCTCTCCCTATCTCATAATCTACTCCTCACACATGAGTGATGAAGAAGCCAAGGAATTGGAAGCAGACCTTATAAGTCAAGTAATAAAGATTCAGTCACCAATATACGGTATGCAAGCCTATAAAAGTACTAGATGTCCAATTAGATTATTTAATAGTAAAGAAGAAACGTCTCATCAGAGAGTTTACAGTGTACACGGTAAGAGACAAAAATAACTAATGGAAATTACAATAAACGAGCTACTACAAGGTAAAGCTACAATTATAAAAAGTAAAGAGTACTTCTCTACAAAAAGTTACGTAGAGCCATTTTTAGAGTTAATGAAACCATTCACAGGCGACTTTAGAGTGAGAGTTCAATTGCCAAATCAAATAACATTTGATAAGGATCAGGACCTTACTTATAACAGGGTGCTTATAGAAGCGGTACTTCCCAATGATCATACGATTGATGCCCATGACGAAGTCATAGGGTTTGTGTATGGATTAGATGTAAGAAAACCAGTAGCTAAGTTCTACAGAGGTTATCTTAATCAAGCTTGTACGAATCTTACAGTGTTTAATCCTAAATGGATAGCCACGCAAGAATTGAGACCAGAAGAAAAACTTACTTATAATGTAAAGAATCTTATGGAAATGAGCAGCGATTTCTCAGCTAAATTGAAAGCACTAAAAGCAACACACATAGACAAAGCAGACGTTTTCAAACGTTTAGGTGGATGGGTGGATGGATCTCTAAGGAAGAGTAATTATAATGGTATACACAACGTTAAGCTATCGTCTAACGTTCCTGTAGATGCTTATAAGAGCTTATTCATAGACGATAAATCCGAATACTTCATACCTGATACAGAAGAAGCAAGTATGTTTGATGTGTATAATGCATTTACACAAATACTGACAGATGATAAAAAAGATATAATGAATAAGTTTGAAAAAACTATTCTTGTAAATGAAATACTTGAAATCTAATGTCAAAAATTACAACAAAACGATTAGCGTTTAAACCTTTTGAATATCAGTGGGCATATGACTACTGGTTTCAACAACAAAACGCACACTGGCTGCATACAGAAATAAATATGCAAAAAGATATTAAAGATTGGGCTTTAGAGCTTGATGAAGTGGAAAGACTTACTATAGGTGAGATCCTAAAAGGCTTTGCACAAACTGAAACAGCGGTAGAAGACTATTGGAGTGGTTACATTCCTGCATGGTTCCCTGTTCCAGAAATTAAAATGATGGCTGTCACTTTTGCTGCATTTGAAACTATTCATGCTACAGCATATAGTTATTTAAATGATACTTTAGGGTTGGACGATTTTGATGCATTTATGGATGATGAGGCTACAATGGAGAGGTTGGATCAATTGATTAACATTCCGGAACAGTCTACACCATTTCAAAAAGCAGTATCGTTAGCGGTATTCTCTGCCTTTGCAGAGGGTGTTAGCTTATTTTCTCAATTTGCTATTTTACTTTCGTTTAGACAAAAGAATCTATTAACAGGTATTGGTCAACAAATGATCTTTAGCTGTAGAGATGAAAGTCTACACAGTGAAGCAGGATGTAAATTGTTTAGAGAGTATATAAACGAAGAATTTGCAGAGGATGATATTAATGGTATTAAACTTGCGATAGGTGACGCTTCTGCGTTGTTCTTAAAGAAGGAATACGATTATATAGACTCTATTTTTCGTCATGGAGAATTAGAAACTATCAGTAAGGATCAAATTAAGAATTTCTTAAGAGACCGTATGAATAGGAAACTAATAGAACTTGGCATAACTCATATTAAGTATGAGGTTGATGAAGAGCTTTCTAAACAGATGGAATGGTTTTATTTAACTATTTCTGGAGAACAACAAACAGATTTCTTTGCTAATAGAGAGACTGGCTATGCAAAGCCTAATGAGGATTGGAACGACGATCTATTTTAAAATGGGAAATATAAAAGAACAAACGCATGCTTTAGCTAAAAAGAAAGGCTGGCTACTAGGGGTTGATTATCCTACATGGGGTAACAATCCTCTATATCTTACAACTATTCAAGGTGGATATCTTACACAAGATGAAACCCCGATAGAAGGTTATAGAAGATTAGCACGCACAGCAGCTAAATATTTAAAAGATGATTCCATAGAACCAAAGATTTTTGATATTCTGAATAATGGCTGGTTAATTCCATCCACACCAGTAATGTCTAACATGGGAACTGATAGAGGCTTGCCAATATCATGTTTTTCAGGAGTGGTGGGTGATGATATGTATGATATATCTCGTAAGTGTGCTGAAATGTCTATGCTTTCTAAGCATGGAGGTGGTACAGCTTATGATTTTTCAAAAGTTCGTCCAATTGGATCGCCAATTAAAGGTGGTTTGAACGGTACCAGTGATGGTATTATTCCATTTATAAAAGGTTATGATTCGTTTATACTTGCTTCTAAGCAAGGAACAATGAGAAGAGGGGCGGTTGCCATCTATCTTAATGCTCGTCATGATGAGTTTAAGAGCTTCTTAGAAATCAGAGAACCTAAAGGCGATGTAAATCGTCAGTGCCATAACATTCACCAAGGAGCAATTTTTGATGATGAGTTTATGGAAGCTGTTGTTGAAAAGAACGGTAAAGAAAGAGAAATCTGGATTGAAACTATTAAAAAGAGGGTTAAGACAGGTGAACCTTATACTATGTTCATTGACAATGCAAATCGCGATCTTCCGGATTTCTGGAAGAAGCACAACTTAACTATTAAACACTCCAACTTATGTGCGGAGATAATGTTACCTACAGATGAAGAGCACACTTTAGTATGTTGTTTATCTTCTATGAACTTGTTAAAATGGGATGAATGGAAGAATACGGATGCAGTTTATATTGCTACTAAGTTCTTAGACGCTGTTCTATCTGAATTTATAGAAAAAGCTGCTAATATTAAGGGTATCGAAGATGCTCTACGTTTTGCAGAAAAGTCTCGTGCCTTAGGGTTGGGAGCTTTAGGATGGCATTCTCTTTTACAAAGTAAACTTATACCGTTTGCCGGTATTCAAGCGTCTTCTTTAACTAGATTGGTTTTTGGCCATATCAGAAGTGAAGCAGAAAAAGCTACCTTAGACCTTGGTGCACTATTAGGTGAACCATTATGGTTAGAGGGTACTGGTAGAAGAAATCTTACTTTACTAGCTATTGCTCCAAACAGAAGTAGCTCTAAATTAGCAGGTGGCCTTTCACAAGGTACCGAGCCTATTGCTGCTAACATATATATGGATGATGATGCTAAAGGCACTCACATTAGAAAAAATACATTCCTTACTGACCTTTTGGTTTCTAAAGGAATGGATACCTCTGAAGTGTGGGATCAGATTTCTGAAGATAGAGGTAGTGTTATGAATGTTAAAGGGTTATCTAAAGAGGAAAAGGAAGTATTCTTAACCTTTAAAGAAATAAATCAGTTGGCACTTGTACAACAAGCCGGTATCAGACAGAAGTTTTTAGACCAAGGTCAAAGTATCAATCTTGCATTTTTTCAAGACGCTCCTGCTAAATTTATTAATAAAGTGCATATTGAAGCTTGGGAACAAGGGTTGAAGGCATTGTATTATCTACGTAGTGAGAGTAATTTAAGAGCAGATTCTAAACAGCAAAGAGATCTTTATTCAGAGTGTTTAGTCTGCGAAGGATAATGGAACGTTGGGAATTCATACATGATGCAGAAATGAATGCTGAAAAGCATTACAAACATTCTACAATGATGTTGATATTGAAAAATAGGACTTTAGTTTTACAAGTACCTTGCGAGATGATTGAAAATAATAATTCTTGGAAGAAGGTAGAATAATGGTTACAATTTTAAAAGTATATAAGAAAGGTTGCGCTCCCTGTGAAAGGGTAGGCGCAATCCTATCACAGGTGAAAGTGCCATATGTGTTGGAAGAACTTGATATCGAGGATAGTAAGTTTGCTGTAAGAAGAAAAGCTAAAGGGTTGTTAGGTAGTCACGGTACTACTAATATACCTTTGTTGGTATTTATAAAAGAAGATGAAAAGGAAGGGTACGCTGCTCATTATTATGAGGAGGGTGATCCCACGGTGGAAGTAATAAAAGCTAAGTTAGCTTTAGGAGAACCACCTGTAGAAATTTTAAAATAAATTTGTCATTGATCATTCAATGGGATTTGTTATCTTGCATTATCATATTAACAGCATATAATTATGGCTATCAAAAAAAGACAACAACAAAAAAAGGCTCCTAATAGACCAGAAGGATCTTACGGTAGAAAACTTACCATTAACGACATTAATTTAAACATTGAGTTAACAGAAGAGCAGAATCTAGCTTATAAGTTGGCCATGGATAATAAAGTAGTTGTTCTTAGAGGAAGACCCGGTACAGCTAAAACTACAATGAATTGTTACATAGCTTTACAATGTCTACTAAGTAGACGTGTAAGTAAAATTTATGTAACGCGACCTAATGAAGGTATTGGTAAAACTAGTGGTTTATTGCCAGGTGAAGCTTATAGCTTCCATGAAGGTAAAATGGCACCATATTTAAAACCTGTACTTCATGCATTTTATGAACTTCATGGTAAAATAGCAATAGATAAACTTATCGAATTAGAGAAAATTGAAGTACAACCTCTTGAATTTATACGTGGTTCAAATATTAAAGATGCAGTTATCATAATTGATGAAAGTCAAAATTGTACTCCAGAAGAGTTAAAAGCTATTACTACAAGATTGTGTAAAGATGCTAAGATGTTGTTTTCAGTGGATACTAATCAAATCGATCTACGTAATAAAAAGAATTCAGCAGGATGGTACTTTGATAATATTGCTGACCTTAAAGGCGTAAAAGTAATTGAACTTCTTGAAAACTTCCGTGACGAGCTAGCATTAGCTATTATGGATAGAATTGATGAACAGCTTTCTAAAGAAGCACAAGAGAATAAAAAATAATAACTAAGCCGGCCAATCAAGCCGGCTTTTTTCGTTTATGATGATTACATTAAATGAAATCAGTATTGATCTTGAAAAAGATATTGATTTTCATCACATACTAAATAGCCAACAAATAGGTGCGTTAGAAACTATGGTTGAATTCATAGAATCTAGCACACAAATATGCACTATGCAAGGATCTGCTGGTGTTGGTAAGACTACAATTGTAAAGATACTTCTACACTATCTGATGATAGGTAGATCTGATAGAATGCCTTTGCTTTGTGCTCCCACGCATAAAGCCCGAATGGTATTACAAAGAGCCAGCAACGAACAAGTTGCTACAATACACTCCATCCTAAACTTAAAACCCAATCTTGATGTTGCTTTATTTGATGCTAGAGAGTTAGACTTTCTATCTGAACCTATCCTACCTATGTTTGCGTTTGATAAATATAAAAAACAACGTGTTGGTATACCTTATAAAGGATTGTTGATTATAGATGAAGCATCTATGATTAATGATGACTTATTTGATCTTATATCTAAAAGGTGTAAAGAGAAACAATGTAAAGTGCTATTTATCGGTGATATAGCTCAATTACAGCCTGTTAAACAAGGCGGTATCTCTAAAGTGTTTGTTGAAACTGATGACAAGTTTACTATAAAACTTACTAAAGTTGAAAGACAAGCGGATGGAAACCCTCTACTTGAAGTGTTAACAGTACTACGCGATAAGCCAGTATTTAAATACACAACCCACTTAGTCAACAATGTTGGTATCATACAATATGATGCGCAACTTGAGTTCTTTAGAGCTATTAAAAACATTATGAATCCAGACGCTATTATAGCCGACCCTTATAGGAGTAGAATCCTAACTTATACAAATAAGAATGTGGTTAAGTATAATAGAGCTATTAGGAAGATTATGGGATATACAGACGAAATCGTAGTTGGAGATTTGCTAATGGCATTTGACAACTTTGGTAAAGCCACTGAACCCGTATTGACTAATTCATGTGATTATTTAGTTCTAGATAAAAGAGACTATAACATAGATATACCAGAGTTTGGTATGGTTCCAGGTTATAGACTTGAACTAAGAGACTTAGCTGTTATTGATGGTACTGATAAGAAAATTCTTTTTCTAATTAGAAATGACCTTCAACCTTACATTTATGAAGCTATAGCAACCGCTATGGAACGAATTAGAGTAAAGGCTATGGCAGCTAAGAAAGCAGGTAAATCTTGGGCAGGCATGCTTTGGAAGCAGTTTTATTCTATAAATGAAACAGTAGCCTCCATGCAAGACTTAGTTTACGATGGTAGAGTAATAAAAAAGAAATGCATTAGCTACGGTTATGCACACACTATACATAAAAGTCAAGGAGCAACTTATGATAACGTCTTTGTAGATATGACAGACATTACTAAATGTTCCGACCAGAATGAGTTGAGACAGTTACAATACGTAGCGTTGTCGAGAGCTCGTAATAAAGCACACATATTAACATAGTAAGAGAGAGATAGTTCTCTCTTACTTTATTCTAAACAGATGAAAGAGCAATTAATAACATTTAAAACAGCTGAAATAGCTAAAGATAAGGGGTTTAATGCTGTAGTAGATTCTTTCTATGAAAACACCTGTCGATTAGGAGGTAATATCTTAAACGAAGAATACAAGG
>Ga0326734_1000553_pt1 | contig 10228 bp, 10 predicted proteins | sample 15_GP2_1315_FD_207944 | JGI IMG/M metagenome (GOLD analysis project Ga0326734, IMG submission 207944) | Glacier ice microbial communities from Ngari, Tibet, China - 15_GP2_131.5 | ecosystem: Environmental > Aquatic > Freshwater > Ice > Glacier | place: China: Ngari, Tibet | collected 2018-07-18
TCATATTTGTTTCCGTAGCAGCTTTACCTTCGTATAGTTCTTTTGTACGTTCGTAGTCTCTTTTTAATTTTGCTTCAGATAATTCAATCGCTTCTAAATTCAATTGCTTTAACTGCGAATCTATTGTACCAATGATCTGACCTTTACTTACGCGTGAACCATTTTCAATAGAAAGGTGCGTTATTTTACCCGCTACATTGACTGCAATTTTTGATTCTTCTATTGGTGCAAGTGTTGCAGGTAAATCAAAAGAGCTGCTCAATTCTTTTTCTTCAACTGTTGCAACTGCCACCGAAACTGGGATCTTTGAACGATCAACAACTTGTTTGCTTTCGTTGATTTTCTTTTTGTTACTAACGAGTCTTATTGTAACAACTGCAATAAGAGCTATGATCCCGCCAATGATTAATATTTTTTTCATATCAATTTATAATTAATGAATGTTTTAAAGTTTTTCTGCAAATGATATCAATGTTCCTTTAGCCCGTTCGTTATTTAATGTTGAAGCCAATAAATTTAAAATTGAAGTGATGTAATTGTTTTGCGCTTCCTTCAATGAGTACTCCGCATTTAGAAGTTCGGTTAGTGTGCCTATTCCTTTTTGATATTGAAGATTGGTGATTTCAAATACTTCGTCTGCCAGATCTAAATTTTCTTTGTTGTTCGAAACATCATTGTATGATTTTTGTAATTGCGTATTCGCATTCAAATACTGAAGCTGTAACGTATTATTATTTATAATGAAATTTTGTTTGGCATTTAATAAGGTAAGCTGACTTTGTTTCAATTGAGCATCTCTTCTAAATCCACTGAAAATTGGAACATTCAATCTTAAACCAAGGGTAGAAAAATCAAACCAACGGTCGAATGCAGTTTCAAATGTTGCGCCATAGGATTGTGCCCCATAACGTGCGTATCCCGATAGCGTTGGTATAAAAACAGATTTTTTCCGTTGTACATCAATTTCCTGCAAACGGATTTTTTGTGCATTGATTCTATAGGTGTATAATCGTGTCACATCAAATTCAGCTTTTTCTACATCTGGCACCAAACGTGTATAATTTAATGAATCGTTAATTGTCAGCATTTCTTGCAACGTCATTCCCATTGCATCTTTTAGTTTGTTTAATGCAAGTTCGCGGTTTGTTTCAGCCAATGTTTTTTCTGCTACAATGTTTTTATATACTACAAGAATTCTTTTGTATTCAAGTTGTGTTGCAACACCTTTTTCATACTGGAGTTGTTTGATGTTTAATAATTCTTTGTATTTACCTTCATTTGTAGATAAAATTCTAATCTTCTCAGAATAGATTACTGCTTCTACATAAGCAGCAGTAGTAGTATATATAAGTGTCTCTTGATTTTGTTTTAGAGTTAAAGCAGAGATTTCTTTATTGGGCGTATTTGCTTTAATGCCATATAAAAGGGCTTGATCGTATATAACCTGGTCTAGTTGCACAACCGGAGTAGTTAGAAATGGCTGACCGAATTGAACTTGTCGCTCTGGTGTACCAGGTCCGAAAGTATTTGCAGGAATAATGGATGTTTGACGTTTGATGTTATAATCAAATGTTGTTGAACCCGATACTTGCGGCAAGTAGCTGGCTAATGCTTCTCTGCCTTGCTGATTCGCAATTTCTATATTGTTTTGATATACCTGATTGCTCAAATGATTTGTTAAACTATAATCAATACACTGTTTTAGTGTAAATTTTTGCTGTGCGATCGTTTGAAAAGCGGTTAGCACGAACAATATGCCTATGGCGTAAAGTCTCATGTTGGTTGATGTTTAAGAGATATAGGTTGAAGTCGATTGAGTAAATAAAATAGTGTTGATTGCGTTTATCATTTTTTTGTCTCATTCCAACGTTCTATGAGTAACGGAATTTCTTTGTGAAAGAAACTCATAAAACTATGGATCTCTTTTAAGCTTGAATTAAATTCAGGTGTAGATTCAGGACGTTGTTCAATGATTTCTTTCATCAGAGAATGTATGGTAATGGTGCCTTCCAGTTTTTCTTTCATGTGTGTTTTCCAATTCAAGATAGTTGCCCTGAAGTACCGCTTGCGTTCACCTGGATTGGTAAAATATTCAACACGTTTTGTTGTAAGAAGTAAGTTAATTGCTGTGCTGGTAGCACTTTTGCTGATGTTGAGTGCATCTTTAATTTCATCGAATGTTAATTCATTCCGATCAGCAATCAGTAAAAGCGCAAGTACCCTTGCACCAGCAGGATGAAATCCCTCGTGTTCATAAAAAACACCAAGTTGTTCTATGAATATGCGCTGTTTTTCAGTTATAATTTCCTTTGTCATTATTAAAAGCACTAGACTTTGTTTCTGTTATTAAGTAAAGTTATGAATTATTTAATTAGTTCTGAAACAAAAGAACCAAATTAATTACATAGATTCGTTTATTTTTATAATTCTTTAAATCAAGTACTTATATTTATTTTATTATTTTTTGGATCATGAATTGTCAATAAATGAAAGTTTTTGTGGTTGAATCTGTAGGGATTGAAGTAAAGTCAAAAACAATTCTGGACAAAATCGATTCAATAAAATTGGCAATAAAAAAACTCAATCGGTTCGACTGAGTTTTTTTATGTAAAAAGTGGGAAGGTTAATTACTTAACTTTTTTAGTAAGTTCAGTACCAGCTTTGAATTTAACTACTTTTTTAGCTTTGATTTTAATCACTTTACCAGTTTGTGGATTTCTACCGTTACGAGCAGCACGGATAGCTGTTTTAAATGAACCGAAGCCAATCAATACAACTGATTCACCTTTTTTAAGCGCTTTTCCAGTAGCATTAAGGAATGCATCTAAAGCTCTTTTAGAATCTGCTTTAGTTAATTTTGATTCAGTAGCAATTGCTTCAATTAATTCTGCCTTGTTCATAGTGTGTGGTTTTTGTTTGTAAAAGTTAAAATTGTTATACGAAATTATAGGAAAACCCGTACCCCACAAGCGCTTCAGCAATAATTTATCCAATTGTTGATAACTTTATGGTAATTCACATATTCTGTAGGCTCCGTTAATAGTGAGTTAGAGTACTAAAGTGCAATTTGATTTTAATGTTATTTTTTAGTAAAGCTAATTTCACTATTTGTCAACGCTATTATTCATAAGTGATACAGGAATAGTTGTAAGTTATAGACATTTATTTTTTATGTGTGGATATTGTAATATTTCAATCCGTTCGTTCATTTATAAATAAGTAAGCCTTGCTAAGCCTTTCTACTTGGGACTTGACAGCACTTCAGTATTTTTTCCCGTTTGATGTGATTTAAATTTCAACAAAAAAATATTGCACCTAATTCTAGAAATTGAATTTGACGGTGTATAAGGTGGTGGGTAAACTTGAAATATATGTTGGCAAAGGTGTTATTTTTCCACAAAATGGTTTAAATTAGTATAAAAGTGGGTCAAAGTGGGTTATAGTGGTTGCATTTTGCTTTTTCTTTTCTAAATTTGAATTAACCAATTGTAAATCAGTATACCTATATGGGGTTTTTTTCAGGAGAATATGACTGTACAGTAGATGCGAAGGGCCGAATGGTCCTGCCTGCTCGTATTAAGTCAAATTTACCCGAATTAGACGCTGGTAATGTAGTACTCACAAGAGGTTTTGAAGCATGTATTGTTTTGTATTCTCAAACTGAGTTTAAAAAAATCTATTCAAAAGTATCGGGTTTGAATGAGTTCAGCGAAGAATATAGAGTGTTTCAACGAAATTTCTTCAGAGGAATTAATGAAGTTGAATTGGACAACAACGGTCGCTTGCTTATTCCTAAGATGCTTGTGGGTCATGCACAGCTTGACAAGGAAGTTACAGTGGTAGGGATGGGGAATCGTGTTGAGATTTGGTCACCCGATTTATATCAAAAATACTTAATTCAGGATTCTTCAGAATTCGCTCAATTGGCAGAAAAATATTTAGCACCACATTCGAAAAAAGAATAAAGACATATGTATCACGTTCCGGTTTTATTAAAAGAAAGTATAGAAGGCTTAGCTATTAATCCGGAAGGGATTTACGTCGATGTAACCTTCGGCGGCGGCGGTCACAGTCGCGAAATTCTAAAACATTTAAAAGGGGGTAAACTCTACGCCTTTGATCAGGATGCCGATGCCGTTGATAATGCAAAAGATCTGATTGGTCCCAACTTCACACTCATCCCCGCAAACTTTAGGTACATCAAAAAATACTTACGTCTCAATGGTGTAGACAAGGTAGATGGTTTATTGGGCGACTTAGGTATTTCTTCGCATCAGATAGATACACCTGAAAGAGGTTTTTCTATCCGTTACGATGCTCCATTAGATATGCGTATGGATCGAGCCATTGATAAAACGGCTGCTGATATCATAAATAAATATTCGGAGCACGGCTTGCATAGCATACTTGGTATGTACGGCGAAGTCCGCAATGCAAAAACACTTGCACAAGCATTGGTAAAAAATCGCATCAACAAGCCTATCAATCGTACATCTGAATTGATTGAAGTTTTGGCGGAGTATGCACCAAGAGGAAAAGAAAGTAAATATTATGCGCAGGTTTTTCAAGCACTTCGAATTGAAGTGAACGAAGAGCTTGAAGCATTAAAGGATTTGTTGGAACAAAGTCAGCAAGTGTTAAAATCCGGCGGTAGACTTTCTGTCATCAGTTATCACTCTCTGGAAGATCGTTTGGTAAAGAATTTTGTACAGCATGGAAAATTTCATGGCGATGCGGAGAAAGATTTGTATGGAAATACAAACAAACCTTTTACCGCTGTGTGTAAAGCAATAGACCCAAACGATGAAGAAAAAGAACGCAACAACCGCGCGCGCAGTGCACGCTTAAGGATAGCTGAACGCGTATAAACACATGGCAAAAAATACAGTAAAAGCTACTCCACAGGTTGAAGAACCTATTGAACAGGACGAAAAACCGTCTGGCAAAGGAATGTTTTCTATTGTAGATAAATACATGCCTATTGGAAATATATTTAACGAAGGCTTGCCTGTTCAATATGTACCAAAGGTTTTGTTTTTTGCTTTTATGATGATGTTGTATATCGCCAATGCACATTATGCAGATAAACTTGTTCGTAAAACAAGCAGACTAAATTCTGAAGTAAATGATCTGAGAGCTGATTTTACTACACTCAAAGCCGACTTGATGTTTAAAAGCAAACAGTCAGAAGTAGCAAAACAAGTTGAAAGTATAGGATTAAAAGAAAGTACCGAACCACCAATAAAAATAACTGAGAAGCAACGTGAATATTAAAAAATCCATCGTCCTTCGAATTCGTATTGCCTTTTTGGTAACGCTGTTATTTTCTTTCGCAATTGGATATAAGATCATCAATATTCAATTTATAAAAAGCGAAAGATGGGCGAAGCTGCATGAAGAAAATTTACTCGACTTTAAAGATGTAAAACCAACACGCGGCAATATTTTTTCTGCTGACGGAAGTTTATTGGCTACCTCATTGCCTTTTTATAAAGTATGTATTGATCCAACAATTGCGGACAATGAGGTATTTAATAAAGGAATCAATCAATTAGCAGCAAATCTTTCAGCGTATTTCAAAGATAAAACTGCTACAGAATATAAAAGAAAAATAAACGATGCGCGTAAGAAAGATAAGCGTTACATCATTTTAAATCATAAGCTCATTAATTATCAGGATAAAAAACAGATGTCCGAATGGCCAATTTTTTCTGAAGGAAGATCTAGAGGCGGAGTCGTATTTGAAAAGGTTGATAAACGATTTATGCCGTTTTCATTTTTAGCACAGCGTACTGTGGGTTTTGTAAATGAAGAAAATCATGGCGTAGGCTTAGAATATAGCTTTAATAAAGAGTTGGCCGGTAAGAATGGCAAAGCGCTATTTAGAAAAATGTCTGGTGGTAATTGGAAACCGGTACATGATGAAAATGAAATTATGCCAGTAGATGGTATTGATATTGTAACAACAATTGATGTAAATATTCAAGACGTTGCGGAGGCATCTCTACGTAATCATCTAGCAGCACACGACGCAGATTATGGTTGTGTTGTGTTGATGGAAGTTGCAACAGGTGAAATTAAAGCTATTGCGAATTTAGGTAAGGTTGCGGAAGGCCGTTATGCTGAGAATTATAATTATGCAATCGGTGCACAAGGTTTAACAGAACCCGGTTCTACATTCAAGCTTGCATCTGTTATTGCGTTGTTTGAAGATACGGATATTAATCTTGCAGATACCATTGATACAGGGAATGGAGAGTATGAGTTTTATGATCGTATCATGCGGGATTCTAAGCCAGGTGGATATGGTAAAATCACTTTGCAACATGCATTTGAAAAATCATCAAACATTGCTATCTCTAAAAAAGTAAACGAATATTTTGGTGCAAAACCAGATAAGTTTCTTGAATACATTCAGAAGATGGGCTTAACGGAACCTGTTGTATTTCAAATGGACGGTGTTGCGAAACCTTATTTTAAAACCACAGCATCTAAGACGTGGAGTGGTACAACATTACCATGGATGTCGATTGGTTATGAATTAAGTATGTCACCGATCCACACACTTTCGTTTTACAACGCAATTGCGAATAATGGAAAAATGGTTCGACCAATGATTGTGAAACAGACACGTGTAGCAGATCATGTACTTGATAATTACGAAACAGAAGTTGTAGTTGATAAAATGTGTTCGGATGAAACATTACGCAAAGTAAAAATAATGCTTGAAGGTGTTATTGAAAACGGGACGGCATCGAATATCAAAAATGACAATTATAAGATTGCGGGCAAAACTGGTACAGCTCAACGTTTGGTGAAACAAACGTACACGCGTACGTATTATACTTCTTTTGTAGGATACTTTCCCGCCGATCGTCCAAAGTATAGTTGCATTGTTGTGATTGACAATCCAAAAGGGTATAATTTATATGGATCAGATGTTGCAGCTCCCGTATTTAAAGAAGTCGCTGATAAAATATTTGCTCAGGATTTAGAATTGCATGTACCTATTGTAACGCAAGAACTTTCAAACACTGGGATTTATCCAACCATTAAGGGAGGATTATTTGACGATTTAAAATATTTATGTGATGTGTTAAAAATTCCACATCACAAGGGTGCCAATGCAAATGATGATTGGGTTACTTCTCACTTAGAAAATAAAACAGTCATTTGGTATGATCGTAAGATCGTTACCGGTATTGTACCTAATGTAACAGGTTTACGATTAAAAGATGCTTTATACATTTTAGAAAACATTGGATTGCATGTACAATATCGGGGAACAGGGAGAGTTGTTTCACAATCCATTACTCAAGGTACCAGATATAATAAGGGAAACTACATCACTATTGTTTTAAATTAATATGCAGATAAAAGATTTAATATATAAAGTCTCTTTAATTTCTGTATCTGGAAGAACAGATGTAGATGTTACTGCTATTTGCTTCGATTCACGAAAAGTAGAGAAGGGATCAATGTTTATTGCTGTAAGAGGTGTAAGCAGCGATGGGCATACGTATATCAATGATGTAATTAAAAAAGGTGCATCAACTGTTATTTGCGAAGAACTTCCTGTATTAAATGAAGCGACGGATTGCACAATTATTCAAGTCAAAGATACATCTGAAGCTTTGGGTATTATTGCATCTAATTTTTATGATAAGCCTTCATCTAAATTAAAATTGGTTGGCATTACAGGCACAAATGGAAAAACAACAACCGTAACATTGCTGTATCGTTTGTTTCAGAAACTTGGTTACAAAACGGGTCTTATTTCTACTGTTGAAAATAGAATTGAAGATCAGATTATTGTATCTACACATACTACGCCAGATGCTATATCTCTAAATAAATTACTCGCAGAAATGGTAACTGCAGGGTGTACGCATTGTTTCATGGAAGTAAGCTCTCATGCAGCAGTGCAAAGACGTATTGCAGGGTTGTATTTTGCAGGTGCCTTGTTTAGTAACATAACACACGATCACCTGGATTACCACAAAACATTTGATGAATACATCAAGGCTAAAAAGTTATTCTTTGATGGTTTACAAAATGATTCGTTTGCGCTTATCAATTCTGATGATAAAAGAGGCCGCGTGATGATACAAAATACGCGTGCTAAGACGTATACATATTCATTACTTGCAATGGCAGACTTTAAAGGAAAATTAATTTCCACTACCATGCATGGTTTAGAAATGGATGTAGATGGAATACAGGCGTGGTTTAGATTAATAGGAAATTTTAATGCATATAATTTATTAGTTGTATATGGTGCAGCAGTACTATTAGGTGAAGATAAAGAAGAAGTATTGATGCAACTGTCATCGATTGAAGCGGCGCATGGCCGTTTTGAACAATATCAATCCGTATCAAAAATTTCTGTCATTGTTGATTACGCGCATACCCCCGATGCATTGAAAAATGTATTGGAAACAATTACAGAATTAAAAGAGTCTCATAAAATTATTACGGTAGTTGGTTGTGGAGGTAATCGCGATGCGACTAAGCGCCCGATAATGGCAGATATTGCATGTCAATTTAGCGATCATGTAATTTTAACATCCGACAATCCAAGAGACGAAGATCCACAAGAGATTATTTCAGAAATGGATAAAGGAATTCGTGTAGTTGATAAAAAAAAGGTACTTACGGTATTGGATAGAAAAGAGGCGATTAAAATTGCGTGTACATTGGCTGCACCTGGAGATATATTATTGATTGCAGGTAAAGGTCATGAAACCTATCAGGAAATAAAAGGAGTGAAATATCCGTTTGATGATCGCTTAGTAGTAAAAGAAGTGTTAGACACATTAGGCAAGTAATAGTATGATGAGTTCTTTTTTAGAAATAAAACATTTTAATCAAACAACTGTAAAATATTCAGTTGAGCGATTCGTCGTTTTTTTAAACGACGCTAGCCGAGCAGATCTTTCAGAACGAATTGATTTGTTATATAAAGAAATTGTAAATGCATTGTACCATGCAGAAGTTTCTAAGACAAATCATGAATATAGATTAAATATGCTGGCTGCTTCAAAGCAATCAAAAGGCTTATTGAATTTAATTCGATTTATTAAAATATATAAAATAATACCGGTCTTGGAAGAAGATTACAAAGACTTTACAGAGTTAGTGAATCAAATCGAACAAGCAAGAAGAAATACAAATGTACGTGCAAACGCTTTTAAATCTATAGACTAGTCAATGACTTACGAACTATTAAGTAATCGAACTTTTGAATTGTCCAATAGGATTATGGATCTCTATTCTATTCTGTTAAAGAATAATGAAATGGAGCTATCTGCAAGACTATTGAAATACGGTTTGTCTATACGTAAACATTCTGAAACTGCGTGGGCGTCTACTTCGCAAATGGATTTTACGGAGGCAATTTCTACTGCTTCTGAAATGTCAGTACAAACAAGGTACTGGTTAAAATTAATACAGATGAAGCATCCTTTAAGTAAAGAATGCGATGTATGTGTTGACTTGTTAAACAATGTCATTAACATGCTGAATTATATTATTAGTCATAACGAGCAATATCATTTTCAACTTCAATATCAGTCGAACTAATGCTATACTACTTATTTGATTATTTAGAAAAACAATATGACTTTCTGGGAGCGGGTGTATTTCAATACATTTCATTCCGTGCAGGCATGGCAGCATTTTTATCTTTGCTTATAGCTTTAGTTTTTGGTAAAAAAATTATTAGCTATATACAAAATAAACAAATAGGTGAAAGTATTCGTGATCTTGGTTTAGAAGGTCAGATGGAGAAAAAAGGGACACCTACAATGGGTGGACTTATGATTATATTATGTATCATCGTTCCAACATTGTTGTTTGCTAAGTTGAGCAACGTATATATTGTTTTATTGTTGTTGTCAACTATATGGCTTGGTTTAATTGGCTTTATAGACGATTACATCAAAGTATTTAAAAAGAATAAAGAAGGCCTTCAAGGTAAATTTAAAATTATTGGTCAGGTCTCATTGGGATTAATCGTTGGTTTAACCTTATTATACAATTCAAGTGTCGTAATTCGCGAATATACGTTACCGGATGGCAGTAAATCAACCATTCAAAGTTCTGCAGTGTTTGAAGATGTTCAATCAAATTTAACAACCATTCCTTTTTTGAAAAACAATGAATTGGATTATGGAACAATTTCATGTTTGATAACAGACAACTGCACCCCAATTTTATATGTACTTCT
>Ga0326734_1000554_pt1 | contig 10212 bp, 15 predicted proteins | sample 15_GP2_1315_FD_207944 | JGI IMG/M metagenome (GOLD analysis project Ga0326734, IMG submission 207944) | Glacier ice microbial communities from Ngari, Tibet, China - 15_GP2_131.5 | ecosystem: Environmental > Aquatic > Freshwater > Ice > Glacier | place: China: Ngari, Tibet | collected 2018-07-18
ACGTAGGCTTCAATGCCTTCGGATTCTTTAGCCCTAACCTGCTGGCGCTGCACTGCGAGTGCTAGAGCCTCTTTGGCGGCTTCAGTATCTTTTAGCCGAACGTCATAAGCCTGCACTGCGGCCAGTAAGTTTTGCTTTTCTGTGGCCGTCAGTTTTATCAACCCGGCGTTCATCTTGCCCAGTAATTCAACGCGCATTTTCTCGGCGTCGTTAAGCTTTTTGCCGCCTTCGTATTCAGCCTCAGTTGCTGCAGTTTTGGCTTTGATGGATTGGATTAGGCGGGCATATTCAGATTCGGTTTTTGCCGCGCCGCCGCCCGACCTTGCCGCTTTTGGAGGGCTGCTAATGTCTGGCAGGCTGGGTTTTGTAGGAGGTGGCAACGGGTCGCCAAAACTGCCAGTTGCGCCGCCCGTGTTAGCTGGCGCCATGCCGTAAAAATCGCGGACGTTATCAACGTAGCGTCGCGAAGCAATCGCAAAAAAACTCTCCCCGGCTGCGCGGCCTTCTTTAAACTTTTTAATGACCTCGTTGATAGACTCAACCAAAGGCCCGACTAAGGAACGCGACACGTCAGTCACGTTTTTTTGCATTTTAAAAAGCTCTTTATTAAACTTTTCAGCCTCTTCGGCTTGCTTGGTGGTGACCGTAGCCACAAGCGCACCGTTTTCAGCCAAGTCTTTAAGGTAAGCCGCTACTTCTTTAAGGCTTTTTCCTAATATTTCCTGCGAAAGTCTTGCTTTGTTGCCATCGTCTGCAAAGCCGGAAAGTGCAATAGCGGTTTCTCTTACCGCCTCCGCTGGGTCAAGTTCCTTCAGTTCTTTAACGCTCAGGCCAAGCGCTTTAAATGCACGCTCTGCGTCGCTGCCTTCTTTTGCGCCGTTTAAAGCCTGATTAAACTTTATAAGCGTCGTTGCGACTGTTTCAAAACTACCCCCAGTGCGCCTGGCTATGTCTTCAAGGGCGCTAATGTTTTCAATCGATGCGCCTGTCGCGTCCTTCAAATCATTTATTGCATCAACGCCGTCATTGATTTTTTTGGCGAATAACGCGAAAGCGCCTAACGCGGCCCCGGCTGCAATCGCTACAGTTTTAAGATTGCTTAGTGAAGCGTTGAATGATTCGTTAGCGGTTGCAGCTTCAAGCGTTTTTGCTTTGGCTGCGTCTAGCTGGTCAAGATAGGGTTTCAAGCCGTTAACGTCAATGCCCCGCTGACCAGCCAACGCCCGGTAATAGTCAGCGCCTGACTTTGCGCCTGCCTCGGTAGCTGCAATTTGCCGCTGAATCGAACCAACTATGTTTTTTGTTGCGTCTTCGACTTTTTTGGACGCAATCCTGCCACCGTCGCCTGACTTTTCCAGCGCCCCACTTGCAGCGGCTCCAGCGTCAATAACCGCGCCTTTAAACCCAGCAATGGATTTTTTAGCCGAACCAATGCCAGCCTCAACGCCCGACGCATCGGCTTTAATGTCAATAATTGCGCTTAAATCTGACATTGGTTTAATCTTTTTGGTTCATTGCGTTTAGGGCGGCGTGTTCAAGCGTGCGAATGTCTTCAAGCAGCAAATCCCATTCGTCAGGTTCAAGCTGCAGGCGGTCAATCAAGGGATAAACAGCGGCGTAATCAAGGCCCGAAGGCCCGCCCATACCGACACGCCATTGCGTGCCAAGCCTGCAGAACAGGTGGACAGCAGCAGCGTTTTCAGGCCAGTAAATTACCGGCTCTTTGTCGTAATCCGAAGCGGTAAAACCGAAAGCGTTTAGCTCCGCTTCGTCTGCCTGTTTTTCGTAGAGGGCGCAGGCAACCTCAGTTAGTTTTTTGCCTTGCCCTCGGTCACGGCTTCGCGGTAAGCGCGTGTGATGGCAGCGCCAGCAGCAGGGAATTCATTGATAAGCGCCTTGACGTTTGATTCTGTAAAGTCGTCTTCCAAGTCCCAGCCGGTAGCGCAGCCCATGATGTAGCGCACTTCGTCGGCTTGGGTTTTTGCGGCGTTTTCAACAATATCGAAACCGGCCTCCGCTGCTTCAGCGGGCGGGTTTTTGATGCCTGGATAAATCTGGTCGATAAACTCCGCAAACTGCGTGCGGTCACGATTGCGGTAGCTCATCGTAATGTCGCCTTTGCCGCCTTGCAGCAGGGGGAACGTGACTTTGTGCGTGAATGACTTAGGGGCGCTGCCGAGTTTGATTTTTGCCATGATGTTTTACTTTTGAATGAGTTAAAAAAGCCCTTGACCGGGAATGACCCGAGGGCGTAAAAAAGCCGCCCGGTTTAATGGGCGGCTTGAGGCAACTACTTAGATGCTGTAACGCACAGGACGCGACTGCAGCGAGAACGTGGCAGACACGGACATAACAGAGCCTTTCGTGAGAATTGGCGACTCATTGAACGACACGAAGCCTTGATAAAGGATTAGTGAGTTATCAGGCAGGGTCAGACGCAGTGCACGAATGGCGCGTGCATCGTTGGCAACCTTCAACGCGATGTAACCAAGCAAAACCGGATCGTCAGCAATGCTGATGGTCACGCTTTGTGCAGAGGTGATCGTCGGGATTTGCGTCTCAAACGACTGCTCAAGAAACGAGAACGTAGAAAATTGTTGCTCACCGCCGCTGGTCGAGAAATCAAGGATCTGGCCGATCTGCGTAAATGCGTTGATCTTTTGCGCCGTGCCAGCACCAGAGCCAGCCGGGTAAAGCGTCAAGCTGACAGTGTCGATACCCTCAAGATTGAAAGTATTGACGGTCACACCAGACACGCGGACAACGCGGTTGTTCAAGTTTGACCAGCCGGAAACCAGCGTGACAATGTCGCCGTTGATAAATCCGTGTGCAGTGGAAGTGGCAACAGCGGGGTTGGCGTTGGTGATGCCGGAAACGGTCAAGACCGTGCCGTAAGTGGTCGCAAGCGAAACGATTGCGCCGTCTGGAAGTTTGGCTGCCATGATTGGCCTTTCATTGAAAATGGACGAAAAAAAACCGCATTACTGCGGCAGGGTTGCGCCCATAAGCGGGCAAGAAAAAAGCCCCGGCAAATTGCTTTGCAAGGGCTTTAGGGGTTGGCCTTTCGGCCTAAATCAAACTGAGAAAATCGTGAAGTCTTGGCGAGTGCCGTACAGCTTTAAATCAAGCTCATAACTACCGACCAGCGAGCCGACCGGCGACGCCTGGAAAACTGTTGAAAGCCTCAGCGCGTCCTCTACCTGTAGCGCCAGCGCGTTAGCAGCAAGCCGCGTATCGGCCCAGACGTTTATTTGCATTCGTGCGTTTCGCTTGCCCGGTAGCGTGCGATCTAAAAACGTGATCGCTTCGCCGCCTACTTGTTGCCATGTGATGTATGGCCGAGCCGGTAAAGGCTCCGGCCCCACGTCTGGATACACGCGAGCGCATAGCGTTTTAAGCAACGTGTTTAGAAAAACTTCAAGCGCCATTGATTGCCCCTTTTGCAAGCTCTAGAAACTTGGCTTTTGACGCTTCCAGTGCCGCGCTTTTTTTGCTGTCGTAAGCGGGCCGGATAAATGGTTGCGCAGGGCTTCTTGCCGTGCCAAACTCGATAAATCGACCGTAGAAAGCCTTTTTCTGGTTGTAACTAATCTGATAGGCGGCTTTTGAATCGCCGCTGTTTGACTTGCTGTAAACCTGATAAATGGATGCTTTGAGGTTTCCCGGTTGATAGGTTTGGCTCTTGCCCTTTGTGCTGTGCGCTTTGGTAGATATTGGAGCGCGCATCCTTACTTCGTCGTACAAAATCTGAGCGCCCGCCTGCGCCGATGGCCTCACGGCTTCTTGCAGATTTACTCGCAAGGCGTCTAACTTGGCTTGCAATGCCGTGTCGTCAAACTTGATGCTTACGCTGGGCATTACGCGACTGCCTGACAAACCAAATCAACAAAGACCCGCTTCGCATCCGGCAAAACTGCTTGAATAGCAAACACCGTAGCGCCTTGCAAAACGCGCATATCAGCCGTCACAGCCCGATAACGGATGCGAATTGAAACCCTGTTTACCGATACGTCAGCGGTAGCCTTGATTGCACTCATGCCGCTTTGATGTCGTATGTCAGCGTACACATCGGCCACGTTTGTCCAGCCTGTCACCGGCTGGCCTATGGCATCAACGCCGACCGCTGGAGCCTGTAGCGTCACCAGTGTGCGAAGCATTCCGGCGCGCATTAGCCGTAAACCCTATACCTGTCGAGCAAACGATCTGCAAAGCCAAGCGATGCAACACCGCCGCCTGTCACTTCAGATTCACGATGCTCGTATTGACTGCCAACGTGTAGCAGCATCCAGCTTTTGATAGATTGCGGCACAAGCGCTGCACTGGCGTAACCAGCAACAAAGCGCACTTTTACGCCGTCAATGTCGCCGCGATGAGTGGGTAAAGTGACGTTGTAAGCTGGTATGACGTTGGTGTAGCCGGTTTCGTCAAATAGCACGCTATACAGCGCAGGCGTTAGCGTTTGCAACAAACCCGCCGCGTCGGTGTATGTGATGCTGGTCACATTTTGGACAGGCGCGCGCGGTAGCTTCAGGCTTTCCAGCGAATCAAAGCCCGCCTCCCAGGTCTGCACCATCAAGGCCCGCCCGGTCAAATGCTCCGCTGTTTCTGTAGCCGCATTAATCATGGCGGTTATAAAAACGTCATCCGTGGCGTCTGTGATGCGTAGATGCGCCTTGGCCTCTGCAAGCGATACAACTAAGCCTGTCGGCGGTGTAATCAGTCTTAACGTCATAGCGCGCCTTTAATCATCTGCAAACCCAGCCGCGCAATGAATGCGTGCGGGCCTTCGTCAATCACTGTTGATACACCGTCGATCACCACCGTCCGCGTGCCGTCGCTGATACTGCAACCTGACAACGCGGCGGTGACTTGCGCGAGCGTGAAGGGGTAGGTAACGCCCTCTTTTGCGAAAGCCGCTTGTGCCTTGGTGTGAAGAATTGACGGCGAGCGGATGGCTTGTGCAAATACATCAGGCACTTGGCCGCTGCTGACAAAGTGCGTCGCAGGTAGATTGCCGGTTGCACTCAGGGCGGTTGTGAACATTCCGTCTGTTTCGCTGCGGTCAAGCACTTGAGCCAGCCTGCGCAAAGCTGTTGCAACGGACAGCGGAATGATGATCGTGGCGTGTTCGTAAATCACGATAAAGCCCTTCGTGCTTGTTCGACCGTGTGCCCAGTTTTGTAGGTGCAAAGCAGCCATGCCGCGTCTTCAAGCGATATACCGCCCACCTCTATCTGCACGCGGTAGGCTTTGACCTCTTGCTCCCAACGGAATGACTTGGACAGCCAGTAACGAAGCAACCAAAACGGGGTGATCCAGGCTTGGTCGTCGTAATGCACAAGCTCATGACGAATCAAACCTTCGTCGTCGCGGGATTCCGGCCGCACGAAGATAAACGGCCAGCAGCTAAAAGCGTCAAAGCCTTCAGGTATCAGGTTGGTGCTGATAATCACAGCGTCACACCTGTTGTATTGGCAACGTAGCGCTCAGCGGCTGCAATCTCTGCTGCGCTTGATGCTGCGCCGCGAATGATCAGGCTGTAGATGCGCCCGTTGAAGAACAGGGAAGTGCCAGCACGAGAGCCGATAAAAAGCGGGTAATTACCAAAATTACCCAATCCCTTGTCGCCTGCTCCGTTTGTACCTGCTACTGCGTTGCGCCGAATTGTGCTTAGGTCTCCCGCAATATCATGTGTCATTGCCACAACCGCAGTGTCAGGAGTAGCGGAAACAATAGTTGCTATTTGGCTTGGTGAACCGGCTGCATTACCGCGTGCGTATGCTTCAAAAGTCGTCCCAGACAACGCTAGAAAAGATCCTGCGTTTGTGTTTGTATTCGCTGATAGCTCTGCAAAAAGTTGTTGTGTTGATACTGCTTTTAAGACACCCGCAAACACCGTCATCTTGTCGGTGGCGGTAAAGTTAATCGCAGCCGTTGCCATCCCGTCATCAACGCCGTCAAATTCAAGGTAGTACCTACCACCAGCATCTTGCCGAAGTATTGGCCTGCTCGCTGCTGTGGCTTGGCTGGCGTGGTTGCCTTCTAGAAGTTTGAGTGATACGTTGTCAATCTCACCGTACCCATCATCTGCGCGAAACGTAAAAAAGCTCGTTACGTGTGTAGCGGTAAAACTGGCTGTGCCGCCGATAACATCAACGGTGGAGGCTCTCCCGACGTTGTTGGTGTCCGCAACGGTAAACCCGACTTCTACACGTATCGTTGTGGCAGTTCCCTTGTATGCGTCGAATTTAAGTTGGTATCTTTTACCAATAACAGTTGCAAATGACTGGTAAGCCTGCCCAAAAGTGGTGGTGTTAGTGACGCGCAAACGCCCAGCCACCACGCTATGCGTTGCTCCTGAGCCCGCTGTCCATCCGGTTGAATCAGTGTTAAACGTGCCGTTAACAATAATCTCTGGACCAAGCACCAACCCAAGCCTCTTATCAAGCATCAAGCCCACAGGCTGCTCTACCGCTGTTACTGCCGTTACCCCTGCGCTGTCTTGAAATAGCGTGCTGAAGTCGCTAGGGTCGTACCACGCGCCCTGCTGGCCGCCTGCGAATATTGCGCTGATCTGAGCGGACAGGCTGGGCGTGCCACCGATACCGCCCATGCACCCTATGCCCATGCCCATTCCAAACATCAGGCGTTCGCAATCACAGCAATTCTCAGCGAGCCACCAGGAGGCACGCCGAAATATTCGACAGTACCCGCCGCCATACGCATAGTTGTGGCAGAAGCTGTGGGGTTTGTGCCGAACTTGACGCTGCAATTAACGTCAGTTGTCAGGCGCACAAAACTGCATTGCACATTCAACACTGCAGACTGCACCGACGCAGCGCCAATAGCAACGGTTTGATCCACCAGTGAAGGCGTCATGGCAATAGGATTCAGCCCGCCGCGCTCATTGCCGCCGCTTGTCGAAAATTCAGTGATAAAGAGTGGCATCGGGGTTTCCTTAAAAGTCAGGGAATGTTTGCTATGAGATACGCCCCGGCGGAGGCGTATGACGCAGCAGTTAGGCGTGTGCCTTGATTGCGTCGGGGTGTAGATCAAGCAGGCCGCTTGCTGCACCGGCATCGGCGTCAGCAGGGGAAAGCGTCACCACTTCCCCCGCTTTGCCAAAGCCGCAGTCGCACAGGACAAACGCCTGTACGGTTTGTGGTGCTTTGGTTGCCATTTTTTATGTGGCACTGTTAACGTAGCAACGGACAGCAGCAGTCTCAAGCAAGTTGCCACCCGAACGTGTCCAGCCGCAGAAACCGACTTGGTTGCGCAGCGCAAAGGCCGAATCGTCAAAGCGGCGCATTGCGGTCGTGCCAGCCACGTCACGAATGTTGTAGTAGCTGAAATCACCGAAGGCGATAGAGCGTGCATTCGCGCCCATCACAGCCACGTCATCATTGATGGCTACCGGGCAACCAAGCAGTGAGTCAGGCGCGCCAACTTGCGTGCTGTATTCCCAGATTGGACGACCCGTGGTTTCCTTCAGTTTGGACACCACAGCAACGCTCAGATCGTTCATCATGAAACGAGCGCCGGAACGATACGCACGATTAACAGAATGCTTCAGGTCAACCAAATCGTCATAAGTGACGGTCAGCGTCTGGCCGGTCACGCCTGTTTTGCCAACGCCCCCACGCGGGATAACGCCGTCTGGCTGGGTTGTACCAACGCCGACAGTAAAGTGCGTGTTTTGAATGCGCGCAATACGAGTGGCAAGGCGATTGACGACGAACGCAATCACGTCGATGGCGCTGTCCTGGATCAATTCCAGCGGAAGGGCAATCTGGTTGCTGGTGTAGTAAAACGGATTCAGCGCAATCGTGCCGAATGTCAATTCGCCAATTGGCGCCAATGCGTTTTGACCAACAATTGCGCCGACCTCTGCTGTGCCGTCAGACGTGGGCCAGTTCATCGGATTGCCGCCTGCGGTAGTGATGATGGACGACACTTCACGCATACCGCCAAAAGCTCGCAGGCGGTCAATGACCATTGACGCGATTTCAGAGGGGACAGTAAAGCCGCCCTCTGCCGGTACAGTGGTTGACATTGCATTGCGGATAGCCGTAGCCTGCTCTGCGTTGACGTTTGAACCATTGCGAAGGTACAAAGCGACAGCAGCCATAACGTCAAGCGTTACGCCTTCTTCTTTTTTGCCGGGTGTGGCATTGAAGAATTTGTCGGCGTCAAGCTCGCGCATCGTCTCGATGTTGGCGATCTGCTTTTTGCCAGCGTTGATTTCGTTTGCAAAGCCGTCAAATTGCGCTTGCTCCTCCACTGTCCAGGACGCGGAGCCTTTGTCCGCAATAAGCTGGTTGGCTTGCTTTGAAAAATTGGCGATTTTCTCGCGCAGTGCGGTGATGTTGCTCATAAGAGCCTTTCAGACGTAAAAAAGGACTCCTTAAGAGTCCTGATTGGTGGCAGTGGCCGACTGCCAGCGGTTTCTACAGCGCGAGAAGCACTATTGAATTGATAGCAACGTCAAACGGTTTTGATTAGTTGCGGACGTAAAAAAACCCGCTGCTTCGGCGGGTTCTGGTGGTGTGTCGTTTGCTGGATCGGGTGGCGGTGTGCTTTTGGCTTCGGGCGCATTCTTGAATGCCGCAAGGTTCCATGCGTTGGTTGCTTTTTTTGCGCCCTCTGCAATGCGATCAATGAAGCCGTTTTCCATGCACTCATCGCAAGTTAGCCAAGTCTCTGCGTCCATCATGGCAATGATTTCAGCGTCAGGCTTGCCGGTTTTGTCGGTGTAGTCTTTGATAATTGACAATTCAATTTTCTGCAATAGATCAGCGGTTTCTCGCAGCGCTGTTTTATCGCCCCAAGCAAATGCGCTGGCATTGTGCAACATGAAAAGAGCACCGCTGCTCATGACAACTTCGTCACACGACAAAGCCACGCTGGTTGCAGCGCTGGCGCACAAAGAATCAATATGGGCAATAGTCTTGCCTTTGTAATTCTTGATTGCCGCCATCATTGCGCGAGACTCAAAAACCGAACCGCCTGGGCTGTTGATCCGAATATTGAGAGTCGGGGCGTCACCAGCTTGGTTGATCGCGCTAACCATCGCCAGCGCACTGGCCCCAAAATCAGGATCAATGATGTCGTATAGGTAAATCGTGGCCTCGTCTGGCCCCTTTGACACATTCACAGGAGACTTCTCGCGCTTGATGTTGTCAATGTGCAGTTTTAGTAATTGGTTCATTCTTTGTTTCCTTACATCAAAAGCAGGAGTAATTCTTCGTCTTCATTGACCTGTACTGTCTTGCGGCGCGCAGGTTGCCAGCGCCCGATCTCAGGGGCCGTCAAACCAGCCACCGCCACCGCCGCCGCCGTTACGTCTTGCCCGTCAGTAGTCGCCGAACTTGCTACGACTACCGGCCCAACCGATGCCGCCGTGGTGTCGCTGCCGTCAGTGCTGGCCGAACTAGCTGCAACCGTTGCGCCAACAGCGCCCGCCGTAATGTCTGCGCCGTTTACAGTGGCTGAACTGGCCGCAACTAATGCGCTGGCCTGCGCTGCTGTTATGTCTGCGCCGTCTGTCGTGGTGCTACTTACAGATATGCCCGCCGCCGCTGCCTGTAGGTTTAGCTGAATTAACAGCATGGTTTATGCCGCTACAAAATACGAAATGTTGACCCGCCAAATAGTCTGCAATTGCGCCGGGGCTGCGATAGTCGTTATCGTGTTTGCCGCTGCTACCCGTAGTGGCGTTGATGGCTGATAAGTTAGTACTGTTACCGCTGTGCCTACCGCGCCCGCTGCCTGCTCAGTGTTCCAGGCTGGATTGCCTGGTAAATTCGTTGATGTAAGCACCACACCCGCGCCAGCAGCTACGCCCAAAGCGTTGTAAACCTTCACCACTTGAATGCTGGTGATGTAGTGAAACAACCCTACGCCAGCGGCTGGCAATGAAGCAGTAACCGCTACGTTTACTAATGCGGTTGCGGTAATGTGCAATGTTGCTGCACGTTGTTCAGCTTGGGCAATGATGCCGTTAGGTGAAAGCGAAACGACTAAAGCCGGGTCAGCCGCAACGGGTGCGATATTTGCCGCTTTAACCGCCACCGGGCCATTGTTGCCACCGTCTGTAATCAGCGATTGCGCCACGACAAAGTTTGCCGCCGATGCGCCAGAATAAACAATACTTGCACTGCCTGATGTAAAAGCTGTAGCTATCACGCGATACACCCGGCCTGAAGCAACCGC
>Ga0326734_1000555_pt1 | contig 10210 bp, 9 predicted proteins | sample 15_GP2_1315_FD_207944 | JGI IMG/M metagenome (GOLD analysis project Ga0326734, IMG submission 207944) | Glacier ice microbial communities from Ngari, Tibet, China - 15_GP2_131.5 | ecosystem: Environmental > Aquatic > Freshwater > Ice > Glacier | place: China: Ngari, Tibet | collected 2018-07-18
TGCTGTCCGTGGGGTAACCAGCTACAGCCATGTTTTTACTCAACTAAATTCTAATGAGTCAGTATACAAGCGATATTTAGTTGCTTTTTAATTACTTAACGCTCTCTTAGCGGCGCGGGGTGTTCGGGTACAGTTCGACGCCGGCTTCGTTGATCTGGCGGCGCAGTTCGGCCCGCTCGTCCGGTGTCAGGCGACCGCCGCGGCGGCTGCTCTGGTCTTGCTGCTGGGCCTGGCGGCGTTGCTCGTCGTAGACATGGGCATCGCCCTGGCGCGGGTCGACCCGCTGCGGCGGCGGCGGCGGTGGCGCGGCACGTTCGGCGCGCGGCGGCGCCACGTCACGATTCGGCTGTGCCTGCTGCAGCTGCTGCGGCTGCTGTGCCTGCTGCTGGAAATTGCGCCCGTCGCGCTCGCGTTCGCGGTCCTGACCGGCAAACGCCGTCACGCTCGCGCAGGCCACCGCGCAGCCCAGCACCAGTGCACGGACGAAGGCCTGCCGGCCGCGCAAACAGACAGGTCGGACACTTTGGACACTTGCTGGTGCATGGATGGGTGTGGGAGCGATATTCATGGTGTTCCTCTTCCGCGATGCCGGATAAACAGATAAGCTTAAATTTCGCTCGGATTCCAGTGTATGGCTGATCGTTTCGGGGTGTTAGGCGAATTGGGTAAAGTTTGTAACAGGTTGTAATGATTGAAAAGCAACCCTCTTTGCAATGGGATAAGACGTTACCATAGCAACATGAATATAACAATTCCGGCAGGCACATGAGCTCACAATCGACCCCAGCTACAGGCAACAATACAACGCAGGCCGCTCCCGGTGGCCATTCCGGCAAGATTATGGTAGTCGACGACGACGTGCGCTTGCGCGACCTGTTGCGGCGTTACCTGACGGAGCAGGGCTTCGCCGTCGTCACCGCCGAAAGCGCGCCGGCGATGAACAAATTGTGGCTGCGCGAGCGCTACGACTTGCTGGTGCTGGACCTGATGCTGCCTGGCGAAGACGGCCTGTCGATCTGCCGCCGCCTGCGCGGCGCCGGCGACCAGACGCCGATCATCATGCTGACGGCGAAAGGCGAAGACGTCGACCGCATCGTCGGCCTCGAGATGGGCGCCGACGACTACCTGCCAAAGCCGTTCAACCCGCGCGAACTGGTGGCGCGCATCGGTGCGGTGCTGCGCCGCAAGGGCCCGGACGAAATCCCCGGCGCCCCTTCCGAAACCCCGGCGTCGTTCGAGTTCGGCCAGTTCGTGCTCGACCTGGCGACCCGCACGCTCAAGAAGAACGGCGAAACGGTGCCGCTGACGACCGGCGAATTTTCGGTGCTGAAGGTGTTTGCGCGCCATGCACGCCAGCCTTTGTCGCGCGAAAAGCTGATGGAATTGGCGCGCGGGCGCGAGTACGAAGTGTTCGACCGCAGCCTCGACGTGCAGATATCGCGGCTGCGCAAGCTGATCGAGCCGGATCCATCGAGCCCGCTGTACATCCAGACCGTGTGGGGCCTGGGCTATGTGTTCATCCCTGAAGGCCAGCCACGCTAGTGTTGGTTACTGACCCCAGCGCCCGCCGTGCGCGCCGCCTGAACTGGTTCAAGAGCGGCCTGTTCTGGCGTACCTTCCTGCTGCTCGGACTGCTCACCACCTTGTCGATGGCGTCGTGGATCGGCATGCTCAACGCCGTCCAGCGCGGCCCGCAGGTCACGCAGACGGCCGAACTGGTGATCTCGGTGGTCACCATCACGCGCGCGGCGCTGACCCACTCGGCGATCGACCTGCGCAAGGAACTGCTGTTCGATTTGGTCAGCAACGAAGGCATCCGCATCACCGCGCTGATGGACAACGACGTCGTCGACCCGCCGCCGGACAGCGCCCTGATGCCCGAGATCGAAGCGATCGTCAAGGAAAAGCTGGGCGCCGACACGCGCTTTTCGAGCCGGGTCAACGGTGTGCCCGGCTTCTGGATCAGCTTCCATATCGACGACGACGAATACTGGCTGATGCTCGAGCGCGAGCGGCTGGCCGGCCTCTCCGGCGTGCAGTGGCTCGGCTGGACCGGCGTGGTCGGCATGCTGTCGCTGCTCGGCGCCGCCCTCATTTCCAGGCTGGTGAACCTGCCGCTGGCGCGCCTGACGGCGGCGGCGCGCGACATCGCCCAGGGCAAGCGGCCGGACCGGCTGCCCGAAAAAGGCCCGCAGGAGATCATCGAGGCAAACCGCAGCTTCAACCAGATGGTGGAGGATCTGCAGCAGGTCGAATCGGACCGCGCGCTGATTTTGGCCGGCATCTCGCACGACCTGCGCACGCCGCTCACGCGCATGCAGCTCGAGATCGAAATGGCGAGCCTGTCGACCGAAGCGCGCGACGGCATGCAATCCGATATCGCCCAGATGGATGCGATCATCGGCCAGTTCCTCGACTACGCCCGGCCGACCGAGGCGGCCAGCTTCGTGCCGGTCAATATCAGCGACTTGCTGGGCGACGTCGCCCGCGCCGCCGAGCGCATTCCCGACATGCTTGTCACGCTCGACATCGAGCCCGACGTGCACGTGATGGGCAACGCCACCGACCTGCGGCGCGTCTTCAACAACGTCGTCGAAAACGCCCGCCGCTACGGCGCCACCCCGGGCCTTGATATCACCGAGTTCGACATCGCCTGCCACGTGACAACGAACGGCGGCATCAAGCGCGCATCGATCTGCCTGCAGGACCACGGCGGCGGCGTGCCGGCCGGGCAGATCGAACAGATCAAGAAGCCGTTCACCCGGATGGATACCGCGCGCAGCCAGGCCGACGGCGCCGGCCTGGGACTGGCGATCGTCGAACGCGTGGTCGGCCGACACAATGCCGTGCTGACGGTACGCAACCGCGACGGCGGCGGCCTGCAGGTCGAACTGGTGATGGCGCTGGTGGTGTAGGCGTTTTTTAACGTCGTCACTCCACTGACCGTGTTGACCAGCCGGTTGACAAGCAGGTTGAAAAGCTGGTTTGTACTGTTGTACTTAACTACAACACCACCTCAACAAATCACCAACTCAGCACTGATTTGGCAACAACTCAACACTAACTCAGCAACAACACATTACCCACAGGGAGGCAACATGCACGCTTGCGCCATACCCGCAGCCGGGGAGCGTCATTCATGACCATCGGCTGGAACGACAACACGCCAATCTACCGGCAGCTCAAGGAGCGGGTCATCGGCATGATGCTCGACGGCGCATTGAAGGCGGGCGACGCCCTGCCCTCGGTGCGCCGGGTCGCCGCCGAATACCAGCTCAATCCGATCACCGTTTCCAAGGCTTACCAGAAACTGGTCGACGACAATCTCGTAGAAAAACGAAGGGGAATCGGCATGTACGTCACCGAAGGCGCCAGCGAAAAATTATTGGCAAGCGAACGTGAGCGCATCCGGCGCCTCGGCCTCGGCCTCGAACAGCTGCTGCGCGCCGCCCGGCCGGGAGCGGCGTCATGAACGCGGTGATTTCCGCCCGGGGCCTGTCCAAGCACTACGGCAAGCATGCCGCGCTCGACAACGTCAGCTTCGACATCCCGACCGGGCGCATCGTCGGCCTGATCGGGCCGAACGGCTCCGGCAAGACCACCACGCTGAAGGCGGCGCTCGGCCTGGTGTCGTTCGAAGGCGACTTGACCGTGCTCGGGCTCGACCCGCGCACCGAGCGCGACACGCTGATGCAGGATGTCTGTTTCATCGCCGACGTGGCGATCCTGCCGCGCTGGCTGCGGGTGAGCGAGGCGATCGATTTCGTCGCCGGCGTCCATCCCCGATTCGACCGCGAGAAGGCCGAACGCTATCTGGCCCGCACCAAGCTGGCGCCGTCGATGAAGGTCAAGACGATGTCGAAGGGGATGGTGGTACAACTGCACCTGGCGCTGGTGCTGGCGATCGACGCCAAACTGCTGGTGCTCGACGAGCCGACCCTGGGCCTCGACATCATGTACCGCAAGCAGTTCTACCAGAACCTGCTGGAAGACTATTTCGACGAAGGCAAGACGATCGTCATTACCACCCACCAGGTCGAAGAAGTCGAGCACATCCTGACCGACCTGATGTTCATCCAGGACGGCAGAATCGTGCTGGCGGCGTCGATGGATGAAATCGGCGAGCGCTACACGGAAGTGATGGTGCCTCACGACAAAGTCAACGCCGCCAACGCGCTGCAGCCGATCGACCGCCGCACCGTGTTTGGCAAATCGGTGATGCTGTTCGATTCGGCGGGGCCAGGCGGCGTCTCGCGCACCGAGCTCGCGGCCATCGGCGAAATCCGCAACATCAGCGTTGCCGACCTGTTCGTCGCCACCATGAAAGGAAACACCGCATGAACACGATGACATGGCTGCTGCGCCGCGAATACTGGGAGAACAAGGGCGCATTTTTCTGGGCGCCGCTGGTCGTCGCGCTGGTGATGCTGGCCTTCGTTGGCGCCACCGCGGGGTACGCCCTTGCCACCCATGGCCTGGGCGACTCGGTGATTGTCAATGGCCACCACATGAGCCAGATGCAGATGCTGAACACGGTGCCGCCGGAGGTCCGGTCCAAAGTGGCCGACGTCGTCGCCAACGTCTGGCTGGCCGCTGCCGCTCCCCTGTTCGGCGTGTTGCCGGTGGTGGTGTTCTTCTATTGCCTCGCTGCGCTGTACGACGACCGCCGCGACCGCAGCATCCTGTTCTGGAAGTCATTGCCGGTGTCGGACCGGCAGACGGTGCTGTCGAAAGTCGTCACTGCCGTCTGCGTCGCACCGCTGATCACCATCGCCATCGGCACCGGCGTGTCGCTGCTGATGGTGTTGATCGGCCTCATCGCGGCGTCGTTCAACGGCCTGCACCTGTTCGCCCTGGTGCTGGGCAACCCGGATTTTTACCTGGCGCCGCTGCGGCTGGTGGGCCTGTTGCCGGTCTACGTGCTGTACGCCATCCCGACGGTCGGCTGGTTGCTGATGGTGTCGGCCTGGGCGCGCTCGAAAGTATTCCTGTGGGCGGTCGGGGTGCCGGTGCTGGCGGCGGTGCTGGCCAAGTGGGCCAATGTCATACTGGGCGAAACCATCAACGGCGGCTTCGACGTCACATGGTTCGTCAACCAGGTGATCATGCGCGGACTGGCGGGACTGGTGCCTGGCGCCTGGCTGCAGTTTGGCGACGTTTCACCGGCCGCGCCGGCCGCGCTGGTCAGCAATGCCGACTGGACAGTCAACGCCGGCAGCGTCTTCACGCAGTCGTGGCTGACGTTGTTGCAGCCGGGCGTGTGGATCGGCGCGGCGGTTGGCGTGGCGATGATGTTCGTTGCCGTGCGCCTGCGCCGTTGGCGCGACGAGGGCTGAGCACGGGCGGGCTGAACGTGAAGAACGTGAAAAACGTGAAAAGCTACTCGAACTGCTTTTTAAAGCTGTCGAACTGCGCCTTGAGGTCGTCGACCTCGCGGCGCAGGCTGCTCACTTCCTGCTCGAGCTGGGCTACCCGGCTGCCCTGGGCCGGCGCAAAAACCGAACCGAACGCCGACTCCTGCTGCGCCAGCGCGGCGTCGCCGGCGAGCAGGTGGCCGTAACGCGGCTCCTTGGTGCCGGGCGCCAGCGACAAGCGCGCCACCAGCGGCGGGTATTTGTCGATCAGGAACTGCAGGCAGGCTTCGACGTCCGCCACCGACTTGAACTCCTGCAGCCGGCCGCTGCGGGTGCGGATTTCGCCGGCCGTCTGCAGGCCGCGCAGCATCAGGATCGTCAGCACCGCCATCTTGTCCTGCTCGAGCGACCATTTGATGCGCATCCGGTGCTCGTATTTTGTGACGCGCGCGCCCGCTTGCGTGATGCCGTTGACAAGTTTTCGCTGCATCAGCCGCTGCAGCACGTCTTGCACGGTCTCTTCGGACAACTGCATCACCGGATCGCGGCTCGACAGCTGGTTGCAGCCGTTGGTCAGCGTGTTGAGCGACAGCGGGTAGTTATCCGGCGTCAGTGCTTCTTTTTCGGCGAGCACCGCGAGCACGCGGATTTCGAACGGGTCAAGCAAGGCGGCGGCGGGTTCCGCCCCACCGGCGGTTTCAATGGTCATGCAGATCCTCAGTCAACCAGCCTGTTCAGCTGAAAAGTGTCGAGTTTATCACCCTCGGGCATGCTCGGGCAGAACAGTCCGGCGGCCTTCATGGTGGCCATCATGTGTTCGATCTGCTCGTCCTGGCGGGCGGCATGGTTGATCAGGCCCTGCAAGGCCTTCGACAGCGGATCGTCGCCGTTCGGCACCACGCCGTAGGCGGCGAACAGGTGGGCGCTGCGGCCATCAAGGTCCTTGCGCACGATATGGGCCGGATTGCCGACCGCAGTGGCGCCGGCCGGCACCGGCTTGACCACCACCGCGTTCGAGCCGACCTTGGCGTATTCGCCGACAGTGAACGCGCCAAGCACCTGGGCGCCGGCGCCGATGATGACGCCGCGCTCCAACGTCGGATGGCGCTTGGTGCCGCTGGTGAGCGAGGTGCCGCCGAGGGTCACGCCCTGATAGATGGTGCAGTCGTCGCCGACGATGGCGGTCTCGCCGATCACCACGCCGAAGCCGTGGTCGATGAACACGCGACGCCCGATGGTGGCGCCGGGATGGATTTCGATGCCGGTGATGATGCGTGCGATGTACGAGATGAAGCGGCCGATCCACTTGAGCCGGCTGATCCAGCAGGCATGCGCCCAGCGGTGCATCATGATGGCCTGGAAGCCCGGATAGCAAGTGAACACCTCGAAGCCGTTGCGGGCGGCAGGGTCGCGTTCGATGATGCTCTTGATATCGTCTAGAAGATTGGGAAACATGGGCAGGGACAGACTGTTGCGGAATGGCCATGGTAGCGCATTCGCTTCATGGCCGCTGATGGCGGGATCAAACGGCGCTGGCAGGGAAGAAACGCTCGAAAAATGACGTCGTCCTCGCGAAAGCGGGGACCCAGTTTCGCAGCATGACGTCGGCCATCCTACTGACACTAACGCTGTGCGTGCAACTTGGATCCCCGCATTCGCGAGGACGACGAGGTTATTGCCGCGTGAATTACCTTTCGCGCGCCAAACGCTGGCGGCGCGCTTCGTACAGACAGACGCCGGAAGCGACCGACACGTTCAGGCTCTCGACCGAGCCGAACATCGGGATGCCGACCAGGACGTCGCAGGTTTCGCGCGTCAGGCGGCGCATGCCCTCGCCTTCCGAACCCATCACCAGTGCCGCGGGGCCGGTGAAGTCGGCTTCGTACAGGCCTTTGTCGGCGTCGTCGGTGGTGCCGATCAGCAGGATGTCGCGCTCCTTCAGTTCGCGCATGGTGCGCGCCAGGTTGGTGACGGTAATGTACGGTACCGTCTCGGCGGCGCCGCTTGCCACTTTGGCGGCGGTGGCGTTGAGGCCGACCGCGCGGTCCTTCGGCACGATCACCGCATGGGCGCCGACGCCATCGGCCACGCGCAAACAGGCGCCGAGGTTGTGCGGGTCGGTGATGCCGTCGAGGATCAACAGCAGCGGCGGACCGTCGATCGCATCGAGCAGTTCGTCGAGGTTGCGCGCCAGCGACAGTTCGCTGGCGAAGGCGATCACGCCCTGGTGGCGGCGGGTGCCGACGATCTTGTCAAGCCTGGCCGAATCGACCGGCATGATGCGTACGCCAACTGCCTTGGCGGCGGCGATCAGGTCATGCATGCGGCCGTCCTGGCGCGATGCGTCGACAAAAATTTCTTCCACCGACGACGCCTCGTGACGCAAACGCGAGGTCACCGCGTGGAACCCGAAAATCATTTTATTTTTCATCTGTTAGCGCTTCTTCCTGCTGGTCTTGCTTGCTGTTTTTACTGAACGGGACGCGGTTTTGGCGCGCTTGGCCGGCGCGGCGTTGTCGACACTGTCATCAACGCTGTCATTCAATTCGTAGCGTGACTCCGTATTGGCCGACGGCTTGCGCGACTTGGCCGGCTTGGCGTCCAGCGCTTTTGCCGCGCCGCTCTTGGGCAGTCCGACGCCGGAGACCTGGTCGGCGACGCCGCCGGCCAGCACCAGGTCGATCTTGCGTGCTTCAAGGTCGACCCGCGCCACTTTCACTGTCACGCGGTCGGTCAGTTGGTAGCGCTTGCCGGTGCGTTCGCCGCGCAATTCGTGGCGGGCGTCGTCGTACTGGAAGAAATCGGTGCCCAGCTCGGTGATGTGGACCAGGCCTTCGACATACAGCGCATCGAGCTGGACAAAAATGCCGAAGGTGGTGACGCCAGAAACGACGCCGGTGAATTCTTCGCCCAGCTTGTCCTTGATGAAGTAGCACTTGAGCCAGGCTTCGACGTCGCGCGACGCTTCATCGGCGCGCCGTTCGTTGGCCGAACAGTGCACGCCGAGCGCGTCCCAGATCGTCAGGTCTTTTTCCTGCTTGTGCGTACCCTGCGCCTTGTCCTTGGCCTGCTTCTTGCGCGTCGCGTTCGACACGTTGGCGTTCAGGCCGGACAGTTCGATGCCTTTCGGCTCGTATTTTTTGCCCAGCAAAATCGCCTTGATGGCGCGGTGCGTCAACAGGTCGGGATAGCGCCGGATCGGGCTGGTGAAGTGGGCATAGGCCTCGTAGGCCAAGCCGAAGTGACCGATGTTGTCGGGGCTGTAGACCGCCTGCTGCATCGAGCGTAGCAGCATGGTTTGCAGCAATTGGGCGTCGGGACGCTCCTTGACCTGCTTCATCAGCACGGCGTAATCGTTGGCCGCCGGCTTGTCGCCGCCGCCCAGGTTCAGGCCGACCTGCTTGAGGAAGGTGCGCACCTGCGTCAGTTTTTCTTCGGTCGGCGCGGCGTGGATGCGGTAGGTGCCGGCATGCTTGTTGCGGATCAAGAGATCGGCCGCGCAGACGTTGGCCGCCAGCATGCACTCTTCGATCAGCTTGTGGGCGTCGTTGCGGGTGCGTGGAATGATTTTTTCGATCTTGCCCAGCGCATTGCAGACGATGTAGGTCTCGGTGGTCTCGAAGTCGATCGCGCCGCGCGTCTGGCGCGCCTTGTTGAGGGCGTGATAGACGTCGTTCAGGTTCAGCAAATGCGGCACGATGGCCGGGCGGCGCGCCGCTTCCAGGCCGGCGCTGTTGCCGAGGATGTCGGCCACTTCGTTGTAGGTCAGGCGCGCGGCCGAGTGGATCACGGCCGGGTAGAACTGGTAGGCGGTCACCTCCCCGGCCGACGACACGACCATGTCGCACACCAGCGTCAGGCGGTCGACCGCCGGGTTCAGCGAGCACAAGCCGTTCGACAGTTTTTCAGGAAGCATCGGGATCACGCGGCGCGGAAAATACACCGACGTGCTGCGTTCGAGCGCATCGACGTCGAGCGCATCGTTGGGCCGCACGTAATGGCTGACGTCGGCAATCGCGACGAGCAGGCGGAAGCAGTCTTCGTTGCCGATTCTGACCGGCTCGCAATACACCGCATCGTCGAAGTCGCGCGCGTCTTCACCGTCGATGGTGACGAGCGGCACGTCGCGCAGGTCGACCCGCTCTTCGAGGTCGGCATCGCGCACTTCAGCGGGCAGTTTGGCGGCCGATTTGAGCGCCGCCGCCGAGAAAATGTGCGGCACGCCGAACTTGCGCACGGCGATCTCGATTTCCATGCCAGGGTCGTCGAGGTCGCCCAACACTTCGACGATGCGCCCGGTCGGCTGCTTGAAGCGCGACGGCTGGTCGACCAGTTCGACGCTGACGATCTGGCCGGCCTTGGCCTTGCCGGGAGAACCGGCGACCAGCACGTCCTGGCCGATGCGCTTGTCTTCCGGGGCGATCAGCCAGACGCCGTTTTCGTTAAGCAGGCGGCCAATGATATGGCTGTTGGCGCGCGTGACGACTTCGACGATGGTCGCTTCCTTGCGGCCGCGCCGGTCGGTGCCGGTCACTTTCGCCATCACGCGGTCGCCGTGCAGCACTTTCTGCATCTCTTTGTCGGACAAAAACAGGTCTTCGCCCGGCTCGTCGGGGATGACGAAGCCGAAGCCGTCGCGGTGGGCGCTGACCTTGCCGGCGACAAAGCTGGAATGGTCGGCCAGTTCGAACATGCCGACCTGGTTCGAGAGGATCTGGCCGTCGCGCTGCATCGCGTTCAGGCGGCGCGACAGCACTTCCACTGCGTCCGGGTCGACATTAAGGGCGCGCGCCAGTGCTGCCGCGTCAAGCGGGGACTGTGCATCGCGGAAAATGCCGAGAATTTCCTCGCGGCTG
>Ga0326734_1000556_pt1 | contig 10202 bp, 6 predicted proteins | sample 15_GP2_1315_FD_207944 | JGI IMG/M metagenome (GOLD analysis project Ga0326734, IMG submission 207944) | Glacier ice microbial communities from Ngari, Tibet, China - 15_GP2_131.5 | ecosystem: Environmental > Aquatic > Freshwater > Ice > Glacier | place: China: Ngari, Tibet | collected 2018-07-18
CTTCATCAACTTATGGTGATAGTAAAGAATTGCCGAAGGTGGAGAACAAAATAGGTAAGCCTTTATCGCCTTACGCGGTAACCAAATATGTAAATGAATTATATGCTGATATATTTTCGAACCTCTACGGTTTGGAGTTAATGGGTTTAAGATATTTCAACGTTTTTGGTCAACGTCAAGATCCAAATGGTGCTTACGCTGCGGTTATTCCGAAGTTTGTATCACAGTTTATTGATCATCAAAGTCCGGTTGTAAATGGCGATGGCGAATACTCAAGAGATTTTACTTACATTGATAATGTAGTGCAGATGAATATTAAATCGGCTTTGACTGAGAATTTAGAAGCTGTTAATCAAGTATATAACGTAGCATACGGACAAAGGACTACTTTAAATGAGTTACTTTCTGCTTTAAAAGATTACTTAAGCCAATATGATTCAGCAATAATCGAAGTTCCAATCACCTACGGCCCAAATCGTAAAGGCGACATTCCGCATTCGCTTGCATCAATTGATAAAGCAGCTAGCCTTGTAGATTATAAACCAAGATACTCCATTGAAGAAGGTCTTAGAGAAGCTGTAAGCTGGTATGTAAATGAAATTAAATTAAGCGATTCTGCTGTTTTAGGGGGTTTAAATTCTTTTTAAGTAACAATTACACGGATACGTTCAATGCATATAATACGTTTTAGTGCCTAGAGATGAGTTTACGTAAAAAAACCCTATCAGGGATGGTCTGGACCTTTGGGCAGCAGTTTAGTGGTCAATTAATAAGTTTTGTGGTATCTATAATTCTGGCAAGGTTACTATTGCCAGCGCAGTTTGGTTTAATCGGAATGCTCTCAATTTTCATCAGTGTGGGTAGAAGTCTCATGGATACTGGCCTGACTTCGTCGATTATAAGAACTAAGGATGCGGACCAACGGGATTATTCAACCGTTTTTTTTATAAATTTAATTGGCAGTGTAATTATTTATGCTATAGTATTTTTTTTAGCTCCCTTTATAGCCTCTTTTTATAAGCAAGAAATTTTGACTAGTTTAGTCAGGGTATACTCCTTACTATTCATTTTCCAAGCATTCATGGGTATACAAAATGCTCTTTTAACTATAAAAATGGATTTCAAGACTATTATGCTTATTGAAATACCCTCCATTTTAATCGGTGGTACTTTAGGTGTTATACTTGCATATTATGGATTTGGGGTTTGGAGTTTAGTATATATGAGTTTGAGTCAAGCTTTTTTATCATCTCTTCAGCATTGGCTGTACTCGAGTTGGAGGCCTGACTGGATTTTTGATACCAAGCGTTTCAAAAAACACTTTGATTTTGGGTACAAAATTACCCTTGCGGGGTTGTTGGAAACAATTTTCCAAAATCTATATACCATTTTAATCGGAAAATATTTTTCAGCTACCCAATTAGGCTATTATACTCGGGCCTTTTCTTTCAGGCAGCTACCCATATCTAATATCTCTGCGGCCATTGGTAAGGTAACTTACCCAATGTTATCTTCAATCGGGCAGGATGATATCAAATTAAAGTCTATTTATAAAAAATTGATGCAACAAGTGATTTTTTGGATTGCGCCCCTTATGATTATTTTAATGGTTGTTGCAGAACCACTGTTCAGATTTTTATTAACTGAAAAGTGGCTTCCTGCTGTGCCCTATTTTCAAATACTTTGTTTTTCAGGAATTTTTGTTCCCTTACAATCGTATAATCTAAATATGATAAAGGTTAAAGGACGAACTGATCTAACGTTGCGCTTACAGGTGATTAAGAAGACGTATTCGATCGTTGGAATATTCTGTGCATTTCCCTTTGGTATTTATGGATTATTATATTTTCAAATTATTACCGGTTTTATTGACTATGTTCTTAATTGCTATTATAGCGGCAAGATGGTTAACTATTACGTAAAGGAGCAGCTTTTAGATATATTGCCGGCTATATTACTATCTATCATTATCGGTATAATAGTGTGGATGTTTGACCGACATTTTCTGATGTCTATTAACATGATGGATCTTTTAAGAATTGCTATGGATGGTGTTCTGTATTTTTCTATGTACCTAGGAGTTAGTTATACAATCAAGCTGCCTGCTTTAGTTGAATTGATCGGGATGGTGTTCAAAAAAAAAAATAGTGTTTTCACATCAGGCTAAATATGAATCTATTGTCTGATTGCATTACATAATTATAGCCGTAATCCTCAATTTTATAATCGCTTTAGTACACTTTGAGTGTTAGAAATTTAAAACTTATATGAAAATACTGGTTACAGGAAGTGCAGGATTCATAGGTTTCCACCTTGCACAATACTTAGTTAATAGAGGCGACGAAGTCGTTGGAATAGATAATCTAAATGATTATTATGATGTAAATTTGAAGTTTGGCCGTTTAGCTGAATCTGGAATATCAGCTCAAAGTATTGATTATAATCAACAGCTAATAAGTGAGAATAATGCAAATTATAAATTTGTTAAGCTTGATTTAATGGACAAGAATAATCTAGAGATATTGTTTAGAGATGAACAATTCGATGGAGTTTGTAATCTTGCGGCACAAGCTGGAGTTCGCTATAGCTTGATTAATCCTCAAGCTTACATAGATTCTAATATCCAAGGATTCATGAATTTATTGGAATGTTCTAGAAATAATAAAATTAAACATTTGGTTTATGCCAGCTCCTCCAGCGTGTACGGTTTAAACCAACAAATGCCTTTTTCAGTACGCCATAACGCAGACCATCCCGTTTCGCTTTATGCGGCGTCTAAGAAAAGTAACGAGGTAATGGCTCATTCCTATAGCCACTTGTTCAATATTCCTACCACCGGCCTACGTTTTTTTACAGTTTATGGGCCTTGGGGTAGACCGGATATGGCCTTGTTTCTATTTACTAAAGCCATTATTGAGGGAAAACCAATTCAAATTTTTAATAATGGAAATATGATGCGTGATTTTACCTACATCGATGATGTTGTTGAAGGAGTAGTTAAAGTTTTAGACAATCCACCGGTAGGTGATCATAACTGGGATGCCGTTTCCCATAACCCTTCTAACTCATCTGCTCCATATCAGTTATTCAACATCGGTAAAGGAAATCCTGTTAATCTTCTCGATTTCATCAACCAAATCGAAGAGAATCTTGGAATTAAAGCAATTAGAGAATACTTACCCATGCAGGATGGAGATGTGGCTCAGACTTGGTCTGATATCGAGGATTTAGATCGCAAAGTAAATTTTAAGCCCAATTTCAGTGTTGCTAATGGGGTGAAAAACTTCGTTGACTGGTATAGAGACTTTTATAATGTAAAAATTAAAAGCTGAAATATCAATTTCAAAAGAAAATATGTTAATCTATTTAATAAGCAAGCAAAGAGTTATTACAAATACTGATGAAAGATAGTTTATTGTTGATCATGACTCCTAATATGAGTCTTGAAAAATGGAATAACCGTGGGCAATTATCAAGAGAGCTAAAGTTATATTCAGATTTGTGTGAAAAATCGGGTTTAAAACTCATTATATTTAGTTATGGGCGCAATGACTTATCATTTATAAGTAACTATCCTTTATTTACAGTGTTGAATATGCCTTCTTGGATCCCATCCAAAATTCCCTTTAGAATTCAAAACGTCATTTATCACCTTATAAGTTTATTTTGTTACCGTAGTTATTTCAAAAGGTCATTGCTAGCCAAAACTAATCAGTTCCGAGCTGCGGAATTTGGTTTGTTATTAAACATGTTTTACAGCATTCCCCTAATAATAAGAATGGGTTTTTATTACTCTCATTTCAAAAAAATAAGCCCTTTTATGAAGATGAAAGAGAAAATAGCTTTTTCTAAGGCCGATCTCATAATCACTACCTCTTCAGAAGCTGCTTCCTTTATTGAAAAAGAATATCAGATTGATTCAGGAAAATTGCTCTTTATGTGTAATAGTGTAGACTTAACCCGATTTAAGCCTCTCGACATTCCTAAAGAGTTTGACATTATCTTTGTTGGAAAATTAGAACATCAGAAAAACATTAATCTATTACTAGAAGTTATCAAGGATATTAATTGTAAAACGTTGATTATTGGAAAGGGATCCTTAAAAAAAGAAGTTTTAAATGCAATGCAAAACAGCACGAATCTTACTTGGCTGGAACGGGTAGATAACAAAGACCTGCCAATGTACTACAACAAGTCAAAATGTTTTATACTCCCTTCTAATTACGAAGGTAATCCGAAAGTGTTACTTGAAGCTATGGCATGTGCATTACCATGTATTATAACCGAGGTGCCAGGTATCAGAGAGTGCATTCAAGAAAATGTGACGGGTATATATATAAACACTGACATTGCTACCTCAAGACACAAAATAATGAACCTTCTAGCTGATGAAATAAAATCTAAGCAGATGGGCCGAAATGCTCTGGCTTGGGTAGATGAGCAAGGTAATGCTTCCAAAAATATAGACAGGGAAATTGAGGCATATCAAAAAATGCTTTTCGGAAGCCGGTCCGATAATAGTCAATTACTTACTGCAATTGGTCAGTAAAAAATTTAAGAAACCAAATATTATTTAATTATGATGTTTTCCGTAGTAATTCCGGTAGGTAATAAAGCTCCACATTTAGATCGATCCGTTAACTCTGTTTTAAATCAAAGTTTTTCAGACTTCGAATTGCTTTTAATTGACGATGCAACCACAGATGGTTCAGCGCAAAAATTATCTGAGTTTAATGATCCGCGAATAAGAATATTGAAGCGGAATGTTCCGGGGCCGGGTGGATATGCTGCACGAAATTTGGGTATTAATGAGGCAAAGTGCAAATGGATTGCCTTCTTGGATGCTGACGATGAATGGGATTTAGAATATTTAAACATTATGGCACAAGCCATAAAAGAAAATTCAGATATAAAAGTTTTCGCCTCCGCCTTTTATTATACCGATGGCAAATCTAAGAGACTTAATCGCTATCACAGTATCAACCATGCTCTAGGAAATCACCGATTCGATTTTTCGATGTTCTTACTCTACAAACCTATGTGGACCGGTACTGTAATAATTGACCGGAAAACGCTCTTGGAAAATGGGGGCTTCCCAGAAGGGCGGACTAGTTCTGGTGGTGACGAATTTTTGTGGTTCAATATAATGGAATCCGAAAGAAAAGGATTTTGGGTCAATTTTCCAGGCGCAAACTACCATAGAGATTCGGTAAATATGGTTACAAGAACTAACGAGAAAGATCTTCGAACAAATATTTTATATCCTGCTATTAAAGAACTAATTAAGAAGGAAGAAAATCCGGCAATAATTCAGGATTTAAAAAAATACTGGAATTTTAAAGCCTGGTTTTATTTCAAAAACATTTCCAAAAGAAGGGTCATGAACTTTGATGATCTCAATTATTATTACTGGAAGCCTGGAGCAATGAATCCAAGAATAATTATACCTGTACTTTATTCAATCAAAAATTTATTTCGGTAATAGCCCAAATCTGCAATATCAAAATGATTAATAACCATTTGATATTGTTTGATCTTAGCTATATTCTTATTTTTACGGTATAGGTATTGCACCAGTAATGATGAATCGGTTTGCGTTGGTACCTACTTCTCATTGAATCGCTTAATTTCTAACAACCTGCAATCTCTTCCTTCCGATATGTTATTCATTGTGATAATCGACATATGACTGGTTTCAGGCCACAAAGGAGTCATTATTGTTTGTTATTCACCCTCTTTTTAAACTCTCCGGGCTGGATTTTAAGCCAGTAAACATAATAGGCCAATGTGTTAACTGTTTAGGTATACTAGCTTCTCATTTCATATCCATTTCGCCCGAATCTTAGATTATTCAAAAGCTAACGGCAATACAAACGAACTTGATTGCAACTTTAGAGAGCATGTTTTTTACTTGCACTTGTTATTTAAAATTGTCTTAATTTTTAATTTGCTATTAGAAACAAACACCCTTTTCAATTTAATGAAAAGGGTGCTACTTCATGAAACAATGTAACGTCAAGCAATTACACGCTTTACTGCATTGATAAATCCATGGGAATCATTCATGACACTTCTGTACCTTTCTTGACCGTTTAAAGCAATCTGTTCATATGATTTATAGTTACTTAAGATATTATCTAAAGTTTCTTCAAGGTCGTCTAATTTCCAGGATAAGGGAACGTAAGTTTCGTTAGGAATGTACAAGTTAGGGAACGTTTCCAAGTGACTCATGGATGGTTTAAGAAGAATAGAGCCGCAAATAAATGTCTCAAAATCTCGGAAGCACACCTCCCCATAACCAAAAGGGCTAATTCCTACCTTTGATTTGTTCATTTCATCTAAGTACTTGCTTCGAGATATAGAACCTCCGGAAGCGATCTTATACGGTAATTTACTAAATAATTCCAAAACTTTATTGCGTTGAAAAGACACATCTTTGTTACTAGTTGAGTAATTAATTGTTCCCCTGAAAGATATATCGTAAGGCCTGTCAGACAATACCTTGCTGTAATTTATAGGGAAAGCATTGTGACTTACAAAGTGGCTTAAGTATTTTCTAATATTAAAATGTACTTTGAAATCCCTGTAGTCATTATACGCAATATTCCAACCAACAGCCAACTTGTTTAGATACTCCGCCCGGCATGGCGCAAACTGCTTCTGTTCAATGCTTGGATCCGACCAAACACGGACGTTCTTTGTTTCGATAGGATTTCCTGCGTAGTAATTTTTGTCTAATAACAATTGTTTTTTTACGAAAATATCTACATAAGGAATAACCGCAAGTTGAGTGGAGCCTGTTGAATCTTCTGCGTCAAACCATATTAACTTACCTACCGAAGTTTTCAACGATTTGAGGTAATTTATGAAGTCGCTATCTGAATTAGAAGCTGTTTTTAGTGCATTAACCCACCCACTATCGAAGTATCGATGGTGTATCAGTAACCGCTCGGCATTTAAAACTTTTGGATTAGTATGATCGTAAAAAATTTCAACGTTAATCCCCGCTTCGTGTAATTGTTTTCTCCATTTTCTAAAAGGGTGTAAGTCTCCAAAATATTTAATTTTAGGTGTTGCAAGAATTACTAAATCAGTCATAAGTTATTATTACTATCAATTTTAATTAATTTTTTGAAAAATCAATGTTTGTCCAAGCTTTTTTATTAATATGGCGTTTATACATTAAATAGTTAATTGTTTCTTGTTTCGAGAGCGTGATACCGTTAACTCCTTTGATAACAGGATTTTTGAGTGTAAGGTGAATACCATCTAGTCCATGCAATGCAGTTTTTACTGCTTGCATGGAATTTCTATTCCAAGCCGGGTCTACTATTTTTACTTCTCCCTTAATTGTAGCTGTACCATCGGCTTCCCTGCTCTTTATGACCATTCCAATATTTGATTGATCGTCAGTATGGTTGTATACTTTGACATCAACTTTTTTGTCTCCGTTACCCATCAAGTTTCCAAAATCTAAATAAACACCCGCACCTAAATTTCGTTTTGTATAAGGGTTGTTTATTAAAACATTCTTAATTTCCTGTTTGTTAGTATTGGGTTCTACCTCTATGCCGGCCATAGGTAAAGTGCCATTACAAAATGCAACGTATGGAGATTCGAGAATCAAGCCATCCACCGAAATAATGCTAATTCCATTTCGTCTATTGTATTCAAAAAATGCCTTTTTTACAATAATATTACTTGATATTTCCCCATTTTTATCACTAATATAAAGGCCATCACCCCACATATTCTTAATAATTGGTGACAAAATTGTGATGTTTTTACCTCCGTAGATTGATATCCCCATTCCCCATTCACCCTGCGTTCCCATGTGCTTATATCTGTCGCCAATAAGAACCGGATTTATCAAAGTGATATTATTTGCTTTTGCAATAGTCAATAAAGAATAACCTTTATTTGTACTAGGTTTCAATATTAATTTCGATCCTTTTAAAAATTCTATGGAAGTGTTTGACGGAATTTGTAAACCTTTGTCATTAATAAGAATTGGAAAGGCTGGAAATGTAATTTTTCTGTTCCTGTTTATTGCTTGTTGAACTTGGTTAGTATAATCCACTGAACCATCTGTAACAAATTTTGAAGGTAGATAGTCTGTCACCGAGGCTGAAGCGGATTTTAGCTGACCCGGTTTTGTTTTTATACTATGAAATGGAAGAGTCCGAGTTGCTCCTTCGCTAATATTTTGGTTTGTTATTTTACATACATTGTTGAAAGCTACAATCCCAATAATTACTGTTAATATTGTTACGTATTTATACATCTTTAAGCTTTTTGATTTTGCAGGTGGCTTATTTTAAACGATTTTTAAAACCGTTCATGCCTTGCTGTAAATAAAATACTATTAACCTGAGTTCGAATATTAATACCTTTTTTTGGGCGTTCGGGCGGGCTTTTTGTTGCAATCTTTTTGCCGAAGGAAGAGCCAAAAAGGATTTTCACTTCAATCCCTAACGCAAACCCTTTCTAGGTCTTAATATATTGCCTTTAAACATTACAAGCTCTCTAATATAATCCAACTCAGGTTATTAAGTGATTCCACCTGTGCTATAACCTTATTTTATGCCATATTGTTTTAAGTATACGGAATTGCATTCTGTAACGATAATTAGCATACCTCCGAAACCCGCAGGGTATTGCTGCGGAAGCTATTTGTGTTAATCGAAGAAATAGGAAATCGTCTCAACCTCTCTGCGTGGGGGATACGTATTCGTTAGCAATTCAATGACGGTAAACAGGTCAGAATTGAAAAAAATAGCTGCGGTTGACCGCCATATAATGGTTTCAGCGTTCATTGTCGCTACACAACGTAATTTCTTCAAAAAATAATTTCCCCGACTTGATAATTTTTGTCTAGGTTTAAAGCTCCTCACTTCTATGGAGAATAAAGCGAGAGGTGGCCTGCTTAGATTTTGAGTGAAATCTGATAGGTATACTAATTTAAATAGTAAGTAAATAACAAATCCTTAAAAAATACGAAACGTATTTTTTAAGGATTTGTTATTTACTTACTCTCGAAACTAAATCATATATACCTTTTGGTTATGATGTAAACTGTTCTCTTTAGATAATATTCATTAATCATGCAAAAGCCAACGGTTTATCTATAATTAAAGCTTTTTGATTATATGAAAAGCAGAAATTTTGGCTTTATTAATATTAGATATAAATTGCATATTTAAGGTGCCATCCGTCACTACAACTTCTTTAACAATATCTAAGGAACTATTTTTGCCGGCCATTTTAAACAAGTCCAAGTCACTAACAATTTCATTCCCCTCTGTTAGTATATCAAACTGTCTTTGGCCAGTTGCAGAGAAATAAATTTCAGCAAATCTAAATGTTATTTCATAAGTGCCGCTGGTTACAGGAATGTTATAGCTAAAATTACCGTTTCTTTCGCTTTGAAATAATGCATCATCCGTAGTGTTCAAAATCTCATTTAGGTTTTTGTAAACGCCACCTCCAGAAAAACTTTTGTCAGCTTGGTAAGTAATTCCGTTGGATGCTGTTACAGCTGCTCCGCCTGCATGAATAGCAGTGATTAGCATACCAATTGGTGAAGTTGTTATTGGGGGGGCTGTCGTAGTAATTAATGGCCAATTGGCGGAGAAAGTTATTTCTCTGTATGCCGTCCTATTGATATTCAGCTTGTAATTCAAATATGCAATTGTTTCGTCTTTCGTTAATTGACGATCATTTAGGTCTCTAATTATGGGATTTGAAATAATTATGTGACAATCATTTGCGGTGTATAGAAGTGTTCTGATTGCACTCGTTGTATTTTGGCTCCATTTTGGGTTTGTAAATACTAAATCACCTTGAATTGTAGAGGTGCCATCAGATATTCTGCTGCCCGCACGAACTCCTAAATTCGATTTAACATCTGTATGATTATTAACCACAACACTTACTTTCTTCTGACCAGCTCCCATCAAATTACCCAAGCTTAAAAATATTCCAGCACCAAGATTCGACTCTGTTTTCGGATTATTTATAACCACATTTTTTATTTCTTGATCATTAGAGTTTGGTTCGAACGCAATGCCTGCCATTGGAAGAGTACCATTAGAAAATCCGGCATAAGGTGATTCCAATAATAATCCGTCTACCGAAACCACTGTTATACCATTGCGTCTATTTTGTTGGGCAAAAGCATTTTTAATGGTGATATTTCGAGG
>Ga0326734_1000557_pt1 | contig 10195 bp, 7 predicted proteins | sample 15_GP2_1315_FD_207944 | JGI IMG/M metagenome (GOLD analysis project Ga0326734, IMG submission 207944) | Glacier ice microbial communities from Ngari, Tibet, China - 15_GP2_131.5 | ecosystem: Environmental > Aquatic > Freshwater > Ice > Glacier | place: China: Ngari, Tibet | collected 2018-07-18
GCGTGCAATTGATATTACAGGCAATGAATCGGAATATTCTGTTGGATTTGCTTACAAGTACAAACCGGTATTGAATGGTACGGAGAATCAATCTTTGATTCTGGATTATAAGAACAAAAATAAAAAGCTTACCTTTACATGGAATTACAGCGGTACAAATACTTTTAAAGGCTATGTGTTATATGTACGCGCAGATTCAGAAAAAGAATTCAAAGCTGTAGAACAGTTGCAACAAAAAAATAATTACCAGACCGCAGCTACTTCCAAAGCAAATGGAATGTATGAAGTGCGCATTTATTTCAACGACGGAACGTTTTTGCGTTCCAATCAAATTACCATAATCATTAAATAATAGTATTATGCAAAAAAGTTTTTTTACATGTTTTGTGCTTTATCTGTTTTTTAACAGTTTAAGTGTTTTCGCGCAAGTTGGTATTAATACTACCAATCCGCATACTTCAGCAGCACTTGATATCACATCTTCAACCAAAGGACTGCTCATTCCCCGCATTGACTCTGCCGCACGTGTAGGTATGAAAGGCATGGCAAATTCGTTGCTGGTATTTGACACAACCAAACAGTTGTTTTTTTATTATCAGGCCAGTAACAATGCCTGGTATACACTCAATGCCTGGCAATCGTCTATCATAGAAAATGGTAACAATACCGATACCCTAACAACTACGTTTAGTCAAGTAGGTATTGGTACAAATACTCCAACAAAAAAACTGGATGTGGTTGGTAATATCGGTGCTACAACAACCATTACTGCAGGACAGAGTGTGAGTGCTCCTAAAATTTACGGTGAAGGCACCATGCCTGTAGGGGCAATTATTATGTGGTCTGGTGACCCTGCAACATTACCTGTTGGTTGGGCTTTGTGTGATGGCCAAATTCCACCAGGTCAAACAGTAGCTACACCCAATTTAAAAGGGCGTTTTGTTGTCGGTTTTGACCCGGCTGATACCGATTACAATGCCACAAAAAAAGTTGGACCTGCCTTTACAGATGCGGATGGAACATCAACAGGTGCCAATACTACCGATGCCAAGCAGGTACGCCCTAATGGGGCTCAAAGCGGGGTCGGAGCGCATACGCATGACATTGACGATCCGGGCCATAGTCATTCGTTTTCTGATATTTACAATCATGGTCAAACCGTAGGTCAAAATGGCGGAGCAAATGGTGAGTGGGCAGGGTCAAGCGGTACTACACTCGCTCCGAATACTACATTTGGAAGTGGCACCAATGTAACAATCAGGTCAAGCCAACCTTCTGATGCCAGTCAATCCATTGAGAACCGCCCGCCGTATTATGTGCTGGCTTATATCATAAAACTAGCTTACTAACCAACCAACTATGAAAACCAAACTTATCTTATTTCTCCTGCTTGCATATGCTGTTTCTTCCTGTAAAAATAAAGGCGAAGATGTTTCTCCGTATACGTTTAATGTTAATTCCATCAGTACGCAGGATGTGAAATTGTTTTTCATCATCAAAGATGAAACGGTTCCGGGGACTTCAACAAGCAGATTGGTAAAAATAAAATCCGATGATACAGTTGAGTCCATGGAATTGAAAGATGCCAATGGCAATGCTGTATCCGATAAGCTGAGACCTGTAGCCTTATCCAACGCCAATCCGGATTTTATGCTGATGAGCTTTGCACGCGAAGGAGATGCAGCTGTCAGCGGATATCTGGTAAACAAACGTACCGGGGGTATTACGGCGATAGATCAGATCAGCGGCGGAGCCCCAACATCGGAATATTATGGTACACATTTAAATTATCCGTTGTCTTATTACGATGGCAGCAATTACTTGTATTTTATTGCAAAAAAAGGGATATCACAAAAAACTTTAGTTCGAGTGTCGACCGTAAACCCGAATTATATTGCCGGGATCAATATGCTGCCGGATAGCGTTCTTTTTATGAACAGTTTTGGAGTCGATGCGGATAAAAATATCATGGTAAGCACCACAGTACAAACCGCTAATGGCACTTTCAAAGATTATTTTTATGTATTTAACTCTTCTTCATCGGCAATTTTACCAATCTCGGCTAGATCTAGTTATTGGGTTGGACCTACAGGTAATTTTAATTATCTGGTTCCAGCAGCAACTAAAACAACAAAAGTTATGTATTCAAATAATTCATTTTCTTTTACGCCAGACATTGATTTAGCTGCAAACAATATATCCTCTTATTTTAATAATCGGGAATCGTATCGGATTTCTTTCGGCGATAAGTTTATCATGGTTTCAGGAGCTAAAATTGTGGAATTGGATAATGCCGCAAATACGCCCAAACAAATTACTACGGTACCCGTATCGAATCAAAAATGGGTTGATCATTCTCAAACCAACGGTCTGATATTTATTGCCGGAGAAAATGCTTCTGGGCAACAAACAATTTTTAAAATTGATATTGCGACCAATTATGCATACACTACCTATCCAACTCCTGGTAAATATAATTTTTACGAGATCGAAGCTTTTGAAGACGGCACGGTATACGCTACTGCCAAACGAAACAGCGATGGAAAATATGTGATCTTGAAATTTGCACCCAATGGTACAGAAACCTTGTTGAATGAGACACTAAACAAACAAGGAATCTGGTTAGAGAAAGTAACGGAATTTACAAATAATTAATTTGCTTTAGCCCTGTGTTTTAAAACGCCTTGGGCTAGAGTATTTGTCAGCGGTTGATGATGTTTATTTCAAAGCACTCAGCTTGCCGTGGTTCGGCTTTTTCAGCCAACCATTCGCTACTATATGTTACGATACTTATGTGTAATGAAAAGGTTTATAAATAAATGATCTCCAATAGACCTGTATGTAAAATCACAGGACTATAACATATTTAATATGCATCGCATACTTGTTTTTTTTCTTCTTTTTTGCAGTACTGCTGTTTTTGCACAGCAGCAGCCACCCTCGATCTTATCCACCGAGGATACGACCGCTATGCGCGATGCCCTGAATCCGGAAACGATGCATCTAAATACGGAAGACGATAAGGCGATCAAAGATAGTTTATCAAAAGCAGCGTATGCCTTAGAGCGACTGAAAGATGTGATCCAAATGAAGGGAGGCATTTTGTGGAGTACAGAATTAAGCAAGAGCATTAAAGACTTTCAGGATTCAACGTTTATATTGGTGAGTCCGCTGATGAAGGTAAACGGGAAAGGGATCCTGATAGGCCTGGTAAGTAAACTGGGCCAGACAAATTTATTTGATCCCATAGATCCGTATGTAAATCTGTATTGGGTGATCAACCCTGTAACCGACTTAAAAGAGCCTTTTAAACTAACCTTACAAATTGAACACAGTGCAATGCTGCCGGACGAATTGTTTGAAAGTATTTTGCTGGATATTCAACCCAATTATATAGGGAAAGTATACAATGAAGTTTCCTTATGCGAAACAGATGTAATCGCTGCAACCACCGAATTTTTAAACCTGCTAAAGGCTAAGGTAGGCGATACGTATGCACCTAAGTACTTGTTTAAGGTTGGAAATAAAGAGTTCAGAAGCGGCCACAGCATGAGTTTGTATGAGCAGGAAACCAATGTACAAGAGCCCGTAGTAGACATTTATTTGATAGATCGTATTACTAAGAACATCGTTTATCAAGGCGTGACCTGGACGGGAGCAAAAGTAAAGGATTACCATGCGTTTGTTAAGAAAGATTCTATAGGTACGCATCAGATAACAGCACATACAGAGAGTGCAGATTATGTTTTTATGCTCACTATAATTGGCGATGATGTTATAAACGTTATTTCACAATCCATAGTATCCGTATTTGAAGCGGCATTGGTAGATGCCATGCAGGTATTGGTTGATTCTGCACAGGCAAAAGAAGATGAATATCAACAACAAAAAGTAATCCGTGATGATTTAAGAAAACAAATGATTGCCAAGCATGTGCAGGTTGCAGGAACGGGGACTGCTGCAAATTATTCTTCGGTATATGTTTCTGATTCTACTACTTTTATCAGTGAACCTTTACCAACGAGTATTAAAACACATGGTTTCCTTGGACAATATATTAATAAAGCGAATGCAGAACATTTAGCACGCGTTGCTTTTATCTTTGCATGGACAAATAGACAAGTATTATTAGAATTAACCAGCGATGCTTCTAAACAGGCTGCATTTAAACAAGCAGTAATGAATGATATAGGTACGCTGGCGGCAGAAATTACCATAGCACTGTTAACTGCAGATGAAACTACCATAAAACAGTTCCTGATAAAATTTATTGTATCAAAAGTGAACGCTACAACTACAGCACAATTAAATACTAAATAATAAGAATGAAAGCTGCCTTTTCGTTTACCATTTTATTTTTTCTAAGCCTTTTTTCCATTGCTTCTGAAAGCATGGATATGGATACTTATGTTGCAAATACAGCAGCAGAGGTAAGTAAGAACATACAGGAAAACAACAGACTTGTTGAAATAGGCGCGGGGTCAACAGGTACTTATTTTGTCGATCAGCGGCTTGCCTTGGATGGAATTGTTACTGTAGACACAACAACAGCTAGACTTTATAATAGAAGCTTGTATCAAAATTATAATGGGGAGGTTATTGTCTTACTTCATATTATTTACCCTGAAGGACAAGGTGGCAAACAGGATGTTATAGACTCTACCTTATTATTTTCTCAACGTATTTCTGCATTATCAGACCCACAGCATAACAAAATTATTATTCACGTATGGGGTGTAATCAATCGTATTGCAGATAAACTCTACACGTTCACACATGTTATTGCGGGTACAAATAGTAATAATGAACTTATAAACCAGGTCAATGCTTCAGTACAGCAAGCAAATTCTTGTGGGGTATTAACTTGCAGTTTAGATGAATTGTCCGGAATAGGAGAGGTAAGTGAAATCAATTTTGTGTTTAAATTTAATCTTTTAGATCCGGCAGGCAGAGTTTTTACTACTGATAATGGCGATATAGAGGTTTTATCTGCGATTGAAAAAGGCCCTATATTGGCTTTTAAATTTAATAGCAATTCAACAATTTATGAAGCAAAGTTTTCAGGAGAGAAATTTATAGGATATGCTTCTAAAAATGGTTCAATAAAATACACACAATCATTTATTGATAATGGAGCTGATTATTCTATTCAACTGCCAGTAATAGGAACTGACAATACAAATGGGATCATTGTAAAATGGTATTCACTTTCAGTAACAAAAAATGCTGACGTTTTAAGTGACTTTTCAATATTAAGATGCAATAGTTGTTCAATAAATACCGATAATAATTCACCTATAATTGGCGCAGAAATGCCTGCCCTAACATCTACAGCACAGGTATTTTTATCTAAAGATCTTGTAAATGGTAATATTGCTCTAAATAAATTAACTTATTTCCGGGATGTAGCATTTACTGATCGTAATGAGTTTAATTCTGCATCTGGCACATTCGCTGGTGAAACAGTAAACTTTATTAAATCTGCTGAAAGTATATATGATTTTTCGAAGTATGTATATCCGGCAACGAGCACTTTTGGAACAAATACAGTGGATACAAAAGTTAAACAGCAGGTAGCTATACTTAATGGTAAAACCACTAAATTAATTAACACAGTAATTGTAACAAAAGAAAAAAATATTATTGAATATAATGCATTAACAGGGAAATATGAAATAAGAACGGTAACCCCCTTTGACAAAGACCCAACAAAAGTAGTTTTATCATCCAATTCAACTAGAGCTTTGTGTGTGCAAGCTGCTGATGACTCTTATATCATTCAAGTAGGAGCTACCAGAAAAAAAGAATTAGCGTCAATGCTTTTGAATGATGAAAGTGCTAGTGCATTGACTAAAATAGGTGACTTTATTATTTCATATGGTCAGGGCTTGAAATTTTTTGGCAATGAATATAATAAAGCATGGAATGAAGTAGCGACGTTGGTTAATGAAGTAACCGAAGCCCACTTGCAGATTTCATTAGAAAGTTATATCTGTACGAATGTAGAAACTTATTATAATACCAATTATACAACATCCCGGTATTTAATTTTTTTAACAGAAACGATGTTTAATTCGAATCATACTATTTTCGATTCGCCTAATTCATCGGATGTAAGTACAAATATTGTGGATAATGACCAACCTGCACCAGTAAGCAATCTAGCCTCTGTGAAGTTAGCTTGTGGTATGGGAATGTGGAATGGAGTAACGGCAATCCCATCAGAACTTGTGGCCGGTTGCGCAAGCTTGAGTGCCCTTCTTTCATCAGACAAGTGGTCAAATGGAAAAACGAATGTTGAAACCTTTTGGAATAATTCGGAAAAGAAACGACTTATACTTGACTGGACAACTGCTGTGGGCAGTCATATCTATGACAAAGCTGCAAATGCAGATGCATGCGAAGGAGCGTATTTTTCCGGCAATATAATATCTATAGTAGCAAGCATTATAGTAGTGCCTGAAGGCGTAGTAGATAAATTAGTAAGCCTTGCAATAAAGGCAACAGCAAGACTTACAGGGGCCACGGTTAAGGTTGTAGGCAAGGTGCTAAGTTATTATACGCCGTCTAACATAAAAATACTGGAGCTTGGAGAAGACTATTTAAAAATTAAATGGAAGGGTAAAGATTTAGAAATACAGGATGCTACCATTATAGATGATGTATCAACTTCTCTGGATAATAATTCTAATACAATAACTTTTGATGATAATGGAATTGCAACTACGGATGCTGGTTTGGCTGCTAAGTTGGATGAGTTAGCGCAGGGGATGTTAGCTAAGTATGCTAAAATAAGAAGGTATTTAGCTGATGGTAAAGTAAAATCTTATTTAAATAATCAAGAACTTTTAGATTTTGAAAATTTATTAAAGACAGCAAGCGATGATGTTTTGCATGTTATAGATGAATTTGATAATGTTGATGAATTTACTGAAATGGTAAGAGGGTATAAAGGCAATCCTGCTGGATTTATTAATGCAATTAAAAATGTGGAAACATTTAATGGAACGCATGGTTGGTTAAATTTTTGGAAATTAACTCCTAGAATGGAAAGTTCTTTAAATACTATAGCTCTATTAAAGGCAGGTAATAAATTAGAAAACATTGGAAATGCTACAGATATTCAGCTCGCTTCAATACATTCTTATACAGCTAATGGTGATTTTATAAATGTACCTTACAGATACCAATCTACTTGGTTTGGGGAATATAATACCAGAGCTGTAAAACATATTAATGAAGGATTAGATGAATTGAGGAAGGTACCTGAAAGAATTATTATAAATGAAGAAGTATTTAGCGGAAAAACTTTTTCGAAACTTGAGTTTGAAAGTAAATTTGTAGGTAAGAAAAATTCAGTACATTCATACAATGGTTATATGTCCACCTCAAAATTGGAAAGTGTAGCAGAAGGTTTTATAATTGAAACAAAAAAATGGGCAAGTAGCGGAGATAAAATTGCTGTTATTCAACGTGTAATTTCTAAAAATGGAGTTTATATTGATGATATATCAGACTGGGGTAAAAACTTAGGTAAATCAAATCACTCAACTTCAGATACAAGGATTCAAGTACAAGAAGAAGTTTTATTAAACTCACGTAAATTAAAACAAGTTTCAGAACCTATACCTCTTATTGAGAATGGGGAACATAAAACAATTGATGGAATGAAAATTTATTATGTTGATTTTTTAGAAATACTATAATATGAAACGAATTACAAAAGAAGAATTGCCTGAAATATTAACTGAAGATATTATAAATATTTTAGTTGAGATGGCTTTGGAGAATCCTAAGCGAACTTTTGATTGGGCAAATGTTTCTGAATTACTTGAACAGAGGGGACAATTAAAAGTTATTTTAGATAAGGTCCGAATAATTAAGAGAGCGATAGAACGCGCAGCAGAAGATGCTAAAAGTGATGAACAGAAATATCTTGAAGCGGAGCATAATAAAATATCGTATGAAAATTTAGAGCCTAATAAGTTCAACGGGAATATGGGGCAGCCTAATGGCATTTATGATTATAAGGATAGGTATGGGGTTTGGCCTCCTGGCATCGATGATAGCATTGCACCCCTAAATCTTAAAAATAAATTAGATCAAGAACAAATAACGAAAATTGCAAACTTATATATACTGCATAGAAAAAATGTTCAATGGAAGGAAGTTTATAATGGATTAAAAAACAATAAAATTGATTTTTCTTTAATTTTTAATAAGGTATTTGAAATCAACAATAAAATATTTCCTTTAGATATGACAATAGAAGAATTTAAAGAGATGTATGGAACATATCCTCCTGGATATAACTAACAATAAATTTTTCCCTACCTATGTTAGTAAAAGCCACAGTCTGCTAATCACGTAACTCGCGTGGCTGCCTTTTTACTCCTTGTTGGTGTCCATCACTTTCACCTAACCACAACTCAACTCGCTGTTGTGCCTTTCACACCGGTGGGGCGGCAATAATACAAAGGGGTTTAGAAGGAATGTTTAGCTCTCAATTTTAAAACAATTCAATTATGAAGAAAGGGTTTGATTTTTTCTCCACTCGATTAAAAGGTACTGAATTTGACTTATCATTGATCATTGAGCTACCTAGCATATATGGGATGTTTGTTCGGTGCTTTGAAATAAACTCTAGCTGTTTGCGTATTGATAGATTCGTGGATCAAGACGGTGATATTCTAAGTATGGGAAGCATTAAATTTCAATTGCCCGATGGTTCATCCAGTATTTATTTAAACAATTTTCTTGATGCTTCTGATATTTTGATACAATGGGAGATTTCAAAAGAAGAGATAGAATGGAAAGAGCATAGGTTACTTCGGATAGCACTTCTAGGACAGGCGGGATTTGGTGGTTTATACTTGGGCTGTGGAGAAAATAATTCTGATGAAATATGGATTTTTAACGCTGATAGTCAGGAAAAATTTAAGAAGATTGACGATAATATTTATCTCTTTATCAAAAGACTAGAGTTTTCTACAGACTTCAGCAATCTTGATACTGGGGATTATGAAAATTTATATAGAATTTGGGGTGAGGACTTTTGGAGACTCAAAGGATAGACAACACCTTTGGAGAACAACTATTTAATCCACCATTTCCGCCCATGTTGGGTGTGTCACGAATGAAAGGAATAGATGATTCTTTTCAATGTTGTATAAGAGATGGTAGTAGGTCTACCGCATAGGCTTTGCAGAAAGCGTTTGCAAATCGGCTGAAGGTGCTGTATCTAAAAGGTATGGTATTGAACGTTCAGTTAAAAGGGCATGATTGTGTCACGCATTCAAGGTACACCACAAGGTGGAGTAATAAGTCCACTATTAGCGAACATATATTTGCACCTTGCATTTGATGAATGGATAGAAAAGGTTGTTGGTAACAGTACCTTTGAGCGTTATGCAGATGATATAGTTATTCATTGCAAAACGAAGGAAGAAGCAGAAAGTTTGCATAGTCAGTTGATTGCAAGAATGGCATTATTTTCACTAACACTTCATCCCGAAAAGACAAAGATTGTCTATTGCAAAAACTATAAAAGGCATGAAAAGCATGATAAAGAAAGTTTCACCTTTCTTAGTTATAGCTTTCAACCTAGAACAATAAAGAACAAGTTTAAAAATACAAAACGCCTCTTGATATTTCCGCCTATGTTGGCAACGCCCACCGTAACCAAACCTCCCACTCGCCCTGGTTCGGCTTTTTCAGCCAACCACCAAGTACCCTAAGATGTTAAGCAAACTACAAATTATAATGCGTCAACATCTTCCATTCATCAATACTATCATGATAAAATCTGGCACTAGAAAACAGATATTGTTCAGGCAATTCACATAAGCCAGCATTAATTGCCTTTTTACTCCTTGTTGGTGTTCATCACTTTCACCTAACCACAACTCAACTCGCTGTTGTGCCTTTTCTGGCCAACAGCCCACTGCAGTGTAATGTTAAATGTGTTGTTCAATTAGTAATTAACTTTTGTAATTTGAATAAACTCAGCTAATGAGTAATTTTCTGAGGCTAAGGATAAAATTATTTATTACCCTGTATTTTTTACTGCCACGATTAGGCATTGGAAAAAATTATTAAAACCGGATAAATACAAAGAAATAATTCTTGAACAGTTGCGGGAACAAATAAAAAAGAATCAACTGATTGTGTATGCTTATTGTGTGATGGATAATCA
>Ga0326734_1000558_pt1 | contig 10175 bp, 9 predicted proteins | sample 15_GP2_1315_FD_207944 | JGI IMG/M metagenome (GOLD analysis project Ga0326734, IMG submission 207944) | Glacier ice microbial communities from Ngari, Tibet, China - 15_GP2_131.5 | ecosystem: Environmental > Aquatic > Freshwater > Ice > Glacier | place: China: Ngari, Tibet | collected 2018-07-18
CCCTGAACCAGCCCGGTCAATCTCACGATTGACCGGGCTTTTTCTTTTGCAAAAATCGAACTTTTTGCTCTGTTCTCCGCAAATCTATAATCTTCTTGTTTAAAATTAATTGGAGCGATTTTTTTTAATAAATTTAAAGCAGGAATTTGGTGAAAAACAAGAAGTAAGGTGCATGAAGAATGAATCAGCAGGTACCCGAACTTAACTATAGGTTTGAATACCCACGTGTGTTGTCAATTGCCGGTTCAGACAGTGGCGGTGGGGCAGGTATTCAGGCAGACTTGAAAACTTTTGCTGCTTTAGGTTGCTACGGCATGACAGCCATTACGGCTTTGACGGCCCAAAATACCTTGGGTGTGCGTTCCATTCACGGCGTTCCGCCACCAATGCTGTCTGATCAAATTGACTCGGTGATTGAAGACATCGGAGCGCATTCCGTAAAAATTGGAATGTTGCATACACCTGAAATTGTATTGACGGTAGCGAAGGCTATTGAACGGCATGCATTGCAAAATATAGTGCTTGACCCGGTGATGGTTGCAACAAGTGGCGCTGTACTGATTGACCATCCGGCTGTTGTCATGTTGGTGCATGAATTGTTTTTTCGCGCACTTCTTATCACTCCCAATCTGGATGAGGCTTCCTTGCTGGTAGGTAAGCCTTTATGCAGTGAAAATGACATGGAGTCAGCCGCATCGGAAATGCTGGACATGGGCGCAAATGCCGTGCTGCTAAAAGGTGGGCACCTGCCGGGCGAAATGGTGTGTGATTTACTGTGGGCAAGAAATTGCGCACCACATTGGATGCGCGCGCCTCGCATAAACACCGCTAACACCCACGGAACTGGTTGCACGTTATCGTCGGCCATTGCTGCTTATTTGGCGCTGGGTATGGATCTTCTCGAGGCAGTGGAGGCTGCGCGTGTCTATGTGCGCGCTGCGCTCTCAAGCAGCGCAAAGGTGCTTACAGGGCAGGGCAGTGGACCGCTTAACCACAGTCACGCGCCACTTGCCATGCATCTCAAACTGCTGGTCTGAGCCCTGGACCTCGCCAGCCAAAGTGATGTTTGCCAACGGGCAAAGGCGTCGGTGCTGTATTTGCGTTGGCAGCAGCTTATCGATTGAAAGCTATCGACAGTTCCTGGGTCAATGCAGAGCGGCTTGCTGGACACCTGAGGCAAAGGGGCAAGTATTCAAAACATGCTTCCCTGCGCGAGAATTGCCTCAATCAAATTCAAAGAAATTTTTTCAGTCACAGCGTGTTAATTGGGCTAAATGAAGCAATACGCCCGGCATAAATTCCCTTGCGAACACAGCCTGATTTGTAAAGAGATCACGGGGTAAAAAACTTTCTATTCCGTGCTCGAACAAGCCGCTGGCGCCATAAGAAAGCCCGCATAAAGCGGGCTCGACCTTACGACTGCGACTGCCGGTCAGTCGAAAACTGGCGACTCCACACCCAGCACCTTGTGCAGCTTGGGACTGGTGGTGGTGTATTGCAAATGAATTTTCTTGTCTGGGAAAATCAAGGGTGCTGCGCCAAAAGCCGCCAGCGCACACTCATGAAAGCCGCTCAAAATCAGCTTTTTCTTGCCAGGATAGGTGTTGATGTCGCCCACCGCGAAAATGCCGGGAATATTGGTCGAGAACTTTTCAGTGTCCACCTTGAGTTGCTTGCGTTCAATGTCCAGCCCCCAATCGGCAATCGGCCCCAGCTTGGGCGACAGGCCGAAAAACACCAGCAGGGCATCCAGCGGCACGACACGGGTAATGCCATCGGCGCCGGTGACTTTGGCGCCTGTGAGCTTGCCGTCTTTTTCGTCGTAGCCCGTGACCTGGCCAACGACGAATTGCATCTCGTAGGCATCACACAGCGCTTTCATTTTGGCAACGCTGGCAGGCGCAGCCTTGAAACCGTCGCGACGATGGATCAGGATGACGCTTTCCGCCTTGTTCGGGCCTTCAGCCACAAAGTTCAAGGCCCAGTCCAGGGCAGAGTCACCGCCGCCGACGATTACCAGGTTTTTTCCCGCAAAATCAGCCGGGTTCTTGACGCGGTAAAACAGCTGGCTGTCGTCAAACTTCTCTAAGCCATCGACACGCAGCAATTTGGGCTGGAAAGCGCCAACACCGGCTGCGATGAAAATTGTCTTGGTCAAAAATGTCGTGCCTTTGGAGGTCTCGACATAAAACCGGCCGTCTTCCTGCTTTTCAACCGCGCTGACTTCCTGACCGTAATGAAAAGTGGCGCCGAACGGATGGATCTGCTGAAGCAGGTTGTCGGTCAGTTCCTTGCCAGTGCAGACCGGCACGGCAGGAATGTCATAAATTGGCTTGTCAGGATACAACTCGATGCACTGGCCACCAGGGTAGGCTAGAGAGTCAATGACATGAGCCTTGATTTCCAGCAGACCCAACTCGAACACCTGGAACAGGCCAACCGGTCCGGCGCCCACGATGACGGCATCGGTTTCGATAGGGCCGTCATGCTGGGCGGCGGTGTTGATCACTTCTGGGTTCAATTGAGGTTCCATGATTTTTTGGCTTGAAGGTGTGAAGGGCACGGCGCCTGTTAAAGCGCCGACTAGGCAGTGCCGGTGACAGTGGCTTCGGTCAGCGCACCAGTTCGGGCAGCTTGCCGGTCTTGTCTTTCCAGTCGTCGGCGTCAGGCAGCGGCGGCTTGCGTTTGGTGATGCTTTTCCAGCCAGGCGCGCTGGTCAGATCGACATTGATCTTGATGAAATGCAGTTGATCTGCAGGCAAATCTTCTTCCGCATAAATGGCATTGACCGGGCACTCGGGAATGCACACGGCGCAGTCAATGCATTCGTCCGGGTCAATCACCAGCATGTTCGGACCTTCGCGGAAACAGTCTACGGGGCAGACGTCCACGCAGTCGGTGTATTTGCAGCGGATGCAGGAATCGGAAACGACGTGTGTCATGGTAGAGAGAAGAGTCGGTGAAAACCCTGAATTTTAAATCAATGCCCGGCAAGTCCGGCAGGCAAAGCGCATTCCACTAAAAATCAATAAGTTCCAGTGAATGCGCGCCGTGAACGGTGCCAGTTTCAGGTGATGAAAAACAGGGTTAAAGGTTAAAAAACAATGATGGCGCTTACAGCACCAGTGCAGCGCCGGAGGTTTTGTGCGAGGCGGTATCGACCAGCACCAGCGAGCCCAGGACGCGCGAACGCAGGTAAGGCAGCGTCACCAGCGGCTCTTGCAAGCTGAGTTCGACATGGCCGATGGCATTGGGCGGCAGTTCGCTGGCGTCTTCCTCCGCGAGGGTGTTCACATCGAGCTTGTGCACGATGCGCTTGATTTTCGCTTTCACCCAGCGGTGCCCCTGCAGCGCCCAGTACACGCGGCCGGCCACCAGCGGTTCGTCGTCCATCCACGCCATGGTGACGGCCACGTCACGCAATGGCGTGAATGCCGCGGGCGCCAGCAGCCAGTCGCCGCGTGACACATCGACCTCCCGGTCCAGCACAATGCCGGCGCTGTGCCCGGCCATGACCGATTTAGGCTGGCGCGTGTGGCCCAGCACCTGGGACACGGTGGCAGTTTGGCCGCTTGGCAAAAGGGTGACGGTCTGGCCGGGCTGCACAGCACCTGTAGCCACGCGGCCCCAGAAAATACGCCGTCCCTGCGAGGTGTCGGATGAAGCCGAAAATTTTTCAACCCATTGCACTGGAAAAGCGAATGCCTCAGCGGTTTCAGCCGGCGTGGCGGGCAATTGCTCTAGCAACTCCAGCAGCGATGGGCCGTGGTAACCGCACCAACCGCGATGGGCATCGACTACGTTGAAGCCAATCAGCGCCGAGATGGGAACGGTGGCGGCCACGGAAATATTGGCGGCCTGGGCAAAGGCGGTCAGCGCCGCGCTGATGTTGGTGAAGGCCAGGGCCGCGTCTTCGACCGCGTCGAGCTTGTTCACGGCAAACACGATGGACGGCACGCGCAGCAAATTGACCAGCAGCGAGTGGCGGCGGGTTTGCTGCAACAGTTCGAGCGACGGGTTTTTCCAGTCGAGCTTAGTGGCATCGACCAGCACCACAGCCGCGTCAGCGCTGGACGCGGCGGTCACCATGTTGCGGGTGTACTGCTCATGGCCGGGCGCGTCGCCAATGATGAACTTGCGTGTTTCGGTGGCGAAGTAGCGGTAGGCCACGTCGATCGTGATGCCTTGTTCGCGCTCGGCCGACAAGCCGTCGGTCAGCAGCGCCAGGTCGGTCACGCCTGCGCGTTGCACGCCAGCCAGGTGGTCTTGCAGCACGGCTTTGGAGTCCACCAGCAGGCGGCCAATCAAGGTGCTCTTGCCGTCATCGACCGATCCGCAGGTGATGAACTTCAACGCAGATTTCAAGTCTTTCTGGTTGTCTGCGCTTGCTGCATTTGAACTGTCAGCTATCAAATTTATAGTAGTCATCAGAAATACCCGTCTTTCTTGCGCTTTTCCATCGAAGCGTCGGAGGTTTTGTCGTCCATGCGCGTGGCGCCACGTTCGCTGACATCGGCCGCCAGCGTCTCGATCACGATTTCGGCGGCGGTGGCGGCGGTGCTGTCCACCGGGCAGGTGCAGGTGATGTCGCCCACGGTGCGAAAGCGCACGGTTTTTTCAATGATTTCTTCGCCCGCGTGTGCCGGCGTCAGCTCGGTCACCGGCACCAGGAGGCCTTTACGCTCGACTATCTTGCGCTGGTGCGCGTAGTAGAGCGATGGCAGGTCAATCTGCTCGCGTTCGATGTATTGCCACACATCCAGCTCGGTCCAGTTGGAGATCGGGAACACGCGAAAGTGCTCGCCGGGCTGCAGCCGGGTGTTGAACAGCGTCCACAACTCAGGCCGCTGGGCCTTGGGCTGCCACTGGCCGAAGCTGTCGCGGTGCGAGAAGATGCGCTCCTTGGCCCGCGCCTTTTCCTCGTCGCGCCGGGCCCCGCCAATCAGGGCGTCAAAGCGGAATTCGTCAATCGCTTCGAGCAGCGTGACCGACTGGTGCACATTGCGCGACTCGCCCGGATGGGCCAGGCGCACGGTGCCGCGTTTCATGGAATCCTCGACATTGCGGACAATCAGCTCGGCGCCCAATTCCTTGGCCCGTGAATCACGAAAATCGGTCACTTCATGGAAGTTGTGGCCGGTGTCGATCATCAGGAGCGGATAGGGAATGCGGCCGATGCCAAAGGCTTTTTCAGCGCATTTGAGCATCACCAGCGAGTCCTTGCCGCCCGAAAACAGCAGGGTCGGGCGCTCGAAGGCGGCAGCGACTTCGCGCAGGATGAAGATGGTTTCCTCTTCCAGCGCATCAAGGTGGGAATTGCTCAGCTTGGCGAGCAAGGGGTCATCGGTACGGGCGTTCATGCGGGTATTTCTCGGATGGGAATGATGCTGGAGACATTGGAAACACTGGAAAGGGGCTCGAACGCAGCGGGTTCCTGCGCTTCATGCGTGCCGTCGGCGGCGACGTGCAAGCCGCATTCCTTGGCGCTTTCGTTTTCCCACCACCAGCGGCCGGATCGGAAATCCTCGCCCAGCGTCACGGCGCGGGTGCAGGGCGCGCAGCCGATGCTGGGAAAGAATTGGTCGTGCAGCGGGTTGTACGGAATGGCGTTGACAGAGATGTAGTGCCAGATGTCGCCCTGGGTCCACTCGACCAGCGGGTTGACCTTGGCGTGCTCTGGCTGCTGCTCGATGTCATGCACTTCGGCCCGGGCGGCGGACTGCTCGCGGCGCAGGCCGGTCAGCCAGCCCTTTTTTCCGGCCAGTGCGCGCTCCAGCGGCTCCATCTTGCGGAGGTGGCAGCACGCCTTGCGCAAGGCTAGGCTTTTGTACATAGCCTGCGGGCCGTTTTCATCGACGAAGGCTGAAGCCGCGTCGGCATCGGGATGGTAGACGTCAACCTTGACCGGGTAGCGCGCCTCAATGCGCTTGACCAGCGCCACGGTCTCTTCGTGCAGCATGCCGGTGTCAAGCATGAAGATGCTGGCGCTGGCCTGCTTGAAAAGGCCGGCTTCATGCATCAGGTGGGTGATGGCCATGTCTTCGGCGCCCAGGCTGGAGGCCTGTGTCAACGGCGAATACTCGGCGGCGGCGGATTGAATCAGCGCTAGGCTGCGCGCGAGTTTTTGCGCAAACTCAGGCGATGGCTTGGCGTAAAGGGAAATGGCGCTCATGCTTTTTCCTTTCAAACGGGCGTGGTGGCCGCGGTGATGAAGTGGGGCTGAATGTCCACCGCGTCGCCTTGGTACTTGCCTACACCGTATCCGGGGTAGGCGGCCAGCACGCGCTCGGCGATGGCCATGTCCTGGTCGGCGCGCAGCACGGCCACGTCAAAGCCGCTGCGCTCCATTTGCGCCAGCTGGTCTGCCAGCACATCCCCCGTGGCGCGGATTTCACCCTTGAAGCCGAGCCGGCGGCGCAACAAAAAAGCCTGGCTGAAGGCGCGGCCGTCGGAGAATTTAGGGAAATTCAGGTCGATGCGGTCTACGTTGTCCAACACCAGATCGAAAGGGCTGGCGTCGTTTGCCAGTTGGGCGACATTTTGGCCTGTTGCGCTTATGCTGCCTGCATTGTTAGCTATCAATTTCATGGTAATTCTTTGCGGGATGAGTTCGACTACACGGCGCTTCAGGCCGCACTGGTGTCCAGGGTTTCCGTGCGGGTGGCGACAAAGCGGGCGCCGTTGGCAGCCACCTTGAACGGGTCGGCCCCCACGCGGCGCAGCGTAGCAATGAAGGTTTCACGGCCTTCGCGCTGCTGGCGGTAGGTGTTGAGCACGGCTTCGATCACTTCCGGCACTTCAGCCGCCGAGAACGATGGCCCGACTGCCTTGCCGGCCAGCGCCGGGCCCGATAAATTGGAACCGTCCGAGCCGCCCAGCGACACCTGATACCACTCCTTACCGTCCTTGTCCACGCCCAAAATGCCGATGTGGCCGCTGTGGTGGTGGCCGCAGGAGTTGATGCAGCCGCTGATGTGCAGGTCGATCTCGCCGATGTCGTGCAGCTCGTCGAAGTCCTGGTAGCGCTCGGTGATGGCCTCGGCGATCGGCAGCGACCGGGCATTGGCCAGCGCGCAGAAGTCGCCGCCGGGGCAGGCGATCATGTCGGTCAGCAGGTGGATGTTGGCCTTGGCAAAACCGGCCGCGCGGGCGGCGCGCCACAAGTCGGGCAGGGCAGCCTCATGCACCCAGGGCAGCAACAGGTTTTGCTCGTGCGTGACCCGCGCCTCGCCCGCGCTGAACTGGTCGGCCAGACCGGCCGCAATGTCAAGCTGGTCGGCCGTGGCATCGCCCGGCGCCTGGCCGAGCCGCTTGAATGACAGCGTGACTGCGCGCAAGCCGGGGTTTTGGTGCGCTGCCACGTTCTGTTGCAGCCAGCGGCTGTAGGCCGCCTGGTCTTCGGCAGCAATCGGCTGGCCGGCTGGCGGCGTACTGCTTAGTGTGGGCGGCACGAAGCAGGCGGCCACGCGGTCGTATTCGGCCTGGGTGATGGTGTGCGGGCCGCCGTCGTGGTCCATGATCTGCCGGTACTCGGCTTCCACGTCGTCGATGTATTTCTGGCCCTCGGCCTTCACCAAAATCTTGATGCGCGCCTTGTAGATGTTGTCGCGCCGGCCATAGCGGTTGTACACGCGCACGACGGCTTCAAGGTAGTTCATGATCTGGTCCCATGCCAGAAATTCACGAATCACCGTGCCAATGATCGGTGTGCGGCCCATGCCGCCGCCCACCAGCACCTTGAAGCCCAGCTCGCCGGCTTCGTTGCGCAGCAGTTGCAGGCCCACGTCGTGCCAGCCGATGGCGGCGCGGTCTTCAATGGCGCCGCTGATGGCGATCTTGAACTTGCGCGGCAGGAAGGCGAATTCGGGATGCAGCGTGCTCCACTGGCGCATGATCTCGCCGAACGGGCGCGGGTCGGCGATCTCGTCGACCGCAATGCCGGCGCGCTCGTCGCTGGTGATGTTGCGAATGCAGTTGCCGCTGGTCTGGATGCCATGCATGTCCACGCTGGCCAGCAAATCCATCACGTCGGCCGACCGGTCCAGCGGAATCCAGTTGTACTGCACGTTCTGGCGGGTGGTGAAGTGGCCGTAACCCTGGGTCAGCCGGGTGTGCACCGACTTGCCGTTTTTCAGCGGCACGGGGCCGAGCTTGTCTTGCGTGGCCTGGGCGCTTGCAATGAGCGCGGCATCGGGCCGGTCGTAGTCGCGGGCAATGGTGGCCAGCACCCGCAGCTGGGCGCTGGACAGCTCGCCATAGGGCACGGCAACGCGCAGCATGGGCGCGTAGCGCTGCACATACCAGCCGTTTTGCAAGCGCAGCGGCTTGAATTCGTCTTCGGGCAGCTGGCCGTTTTGCCAGCGGGTCAGCTGGTCGCGGAACTGGCTGGCGCGGGCTTTCACAAACTGGCGGTCAAATTCGGTGTATTGGTACATGGATATTGAAAGACGAAAAATGAAAATCGTGATGAATCAGATCGAAATGAGCTTCACGCCGGCATAGGCCAGCAGCACGGACAGCAGCGAGCGAATCACGCGGTCAGGCGTTTTTTGCATCAGGTGCGCGCCCAGCCAGATGCCTGGCAGCGAACCAGCCAGCAGCTTGAGCAGCAACGGCCAGTCCACCGAGCCGATGGACGCATGCCCCAGGCCGGCCACCAGTGTAAGCGGCACGGCGTGGGCAATGTCGGCGGCGACAATGCGCGGCAGCGGCAGCGCCGGGTAGAGCAGCATCAGCACGGTCACGCCGATGGCGCCGGCGCCCACTGAAGTCAACGTCACCAGTGCGCCGATGACCGCGCCAAACAAAATCGGCAGGGCCCAGTGCCGGGGGCGCGTGGCCTGGGCCAGCAGCTCGGGCGCAATCTTCAGGGGCGGCACCTTGCCGCGCAAGACCTTGTACAAGGTGGCAACGGCCGTCAGCAGCAGCGCCAGGCCCAGCGTGGTGGTCATGATGGACTGGGTGGCCGGGTTGGCCGGTCCCAGGCGCTGCAGCAGGTACAGCGTGGCCAGCGACGCCGGAATGCTGCCCAGTGCAGTCTGCCCGACGATCTTCCAGTCCACAATGCGGGCGCGCGCCAGGCTGATCGTGCCGCCCATCTTGGTGAAAGCGGCGAACAGCAGGTCGGTGCCAATAGCCAGGTGCGGCTTCACGCCGAACACAAAAATCAACAGGGGCGTCATCAGCGAGCCGCCGCCTACGCCGGTCAGGCCAACTACCAGGCCGACGGCGAATCCGGCAAATACGAAAGCGAAATCATGCATAAGGGCGAAAATGTAATGGCATTCATTATAAAAACAAACAATAGTTTTGTATTGGCTTTATGCAAATAAGCATATTAGCAAGCTTTCATGCTGCTTGGCTGGACTTGGCGGTTTCAACTGCGCAAGCGCGGCAGTGATTTCAGACCCCAGCGCCTCACAGATGGCAGGTCCGCTGTACAGTTCTGCTTTTCGCCAGAAATGGCGGAGCCGGCTACTTTCCCGGCGATCGATCGCACATTTACTGGAGAAAAAACCTTGAGACCCATGAAGCCTGCCCTGCTGGGCGCTGTAGTGCTGACGGCAGCATTGTCTGCCCAGTCTGCTTCCGGCCCCCCCATTAAGATTGGGGAAATCAACAGCTATTCGACCATTCCGCAGTTCACCCTGCCTTACCGCCAGGGCTGGGAGCTGGCGGTGGAAGAAATCAACGCGGCCGGCGGCCTGCTGGGCCGCAAGGTCGAGGTCATCGCCCGCGACGATGCTGGCAAGCCCGAAGAAGCGCTGCGCCACGCCATCGAGCTCACTTCACGCGAAAAGGTCGATGTGCTGGCCGGGGGGTATTTGTCCAATGTCGGCCTGGCACTGAGCGACCATGCGCAGAAAAACAAGCGGCTCTACGTCGCCAGCGAGCCGCTGACTGACGCCATCGTCTGGGACAAGGGCAACCGCTACACCTTCCGCCTGCGCCCCAGCACCTACATGCAGGCCGCCATGCTGGTCGATGAAGCCGCCAAGCTGCCCGCCAAACGCTGGGCCACGATTGCGCCCAACTACGAGTACGGCCAGAGCGCGGTGGCCAGCTTCAAGGAACTGCTCAAGGCCAAGCGGCCCGATGTGGAGTTTGTCGGCGAGCAATGGCCGGCGTTGGGCAAGCTGGAAGCCGGCACCGCCCTGCAGGCGACTATGCAAAAC
>Ga0326734_1000561_pt1 | contig 10141 bp, 7 predicted proteins | sample 15_GP2_1315_FD_207944 | JGI IMG/M metagenome (GOLD analysis project Ga0326734, IMG submission 207944) | Glacier ice microbial communities from Ngari, Tibet, China - 15_GP2_131.5 | ecosystem: Environmental > Aquatic > Freshwater > Ice > Glacier | place: China: Ngari, Tibet | collected 2018-07-18
GATCGACCTCGTTTCAGAGTCCAATGTGTCCGAGCTTGAAATCACCGAGGCGGAAGGCAAGGTACGAATTGTCAAGTCCAGCGGTGTTCCCATGATGATGATGCAGCAGCCTGCGATGGCCATGATGTCGCATCAGGCCCAGTCAGTGCCTGCATCGCCCGCAACGATGCCTGATGCACCGGCCGCAGAAGTTGCCGGGCACGCGGTCAAGTCGCCCATGGTCGGTACGTTTTACCGATCTTCCAGCCCGGGTTCGAACGCATTCGTCGAGATCGGCACTGTGGTCAAAGAGGGCGACACGGTCTGCATCATCGAGGCCATGAAAATCCTCAACGAGATTGAAGCCGACAAGTCGGGAACGGTCACCAAAATCCTTTCCGAAAACGGCCAGGCCGTTGAATACGGTCAGGCTTTGTTCATGATTGAGTAAGCGGCTTCGTTGCCCTTCATCGCCAGACCGGCTTGACGGCCGGCCCTTTCGGTCAGACCAGATACTTCGACGCATGTTTAAAAAAATACTGATCGCTAACCGCGGCGAGATCGCCCTGCGCATCCAGCGTGCCTGCCGGGAACTCGGCGTCAGGGCCGTGATGGTCTATTCCGAAGCTGACCGCGAGGCCAAATACGTCAAGCTCGCCGATGAGGCCGTCTGCATTGGCCCGGCCCCTTCATCGCTGAGCTACCTCAACATGCCGGCCATCATTTCAGCGGCCGAGGTCACTGACGCCGAAGCCATTCATCCGGGCTATGGTTTTCTCAGCGAAAACGCCGACTTTGCCGAGCGGGTGGAGAAAAGCGGCTTCAAGTTCATTGGCCCTTCGCCGGAATCCATTCGCCTGATGGGCGACAAGGTGTCGGCCAAGCAGACCATGCTCAAGGCCGGCGTGCCCTGCGTGCCGGGGTCGGAAGGCGCCTTGCCGGCAGACCCGGCCTTCATCAAGCGCGTGGCGAAACAAATTGGCTACCCGGTGATCATCAAGGCTGCCGGCGGCGGCGGCGGGCGTGGCATGCGTGTGGTGCACACGGAAGCCGCGCTCCTCAATGCCGTGCAGACCACGAAGGCAGAAGCCGGCGCAGCATTCGGCAATCCGGAGGTCTACATGGAAAAATTCCTGCAGAACCCCCGGCACATTGAAATTCAGATTTTGGCCGACCAGCATAAAAATGCCGTCTGGCTGGGTGAACGCGACTGCTCCATGCAGCGCCGCCACCAAAAAGTCATTGAAGAAGGGCCTGCACCCGGCATTCCGCGCAAGCTGATTGAACGCATCGGTGCGCGCTGCGTGGCGGCCGTCAAAAAGTTCGGCTACCGTGGAGCGGGGACGTTCGAGTTTTTGTACGAAGACGGCGAGTTCTACTTCATCGAAATGAATACCCGCGTCCAGGTCGAGCACCCGGTGACCGAATGGATCACCGGCATTGACATCGTGCGCACGCAGATCATGGTGGCCGCCGGCGAGCGCCTGCCCTTTGCCCAGCGGGACATCCAGATCAAGGGCCACGCGATCGAATGCCGGATCAACGCTGAAGATGCGTATAAGTTCACGCCGTCGCCAGGACGCATCACCAACTGGCACCCCCCGGGCGGCCCGGGCGTACGGGTGGACTCGCACATCTACTCCAATTACTTTGTGCCGCCCAACTATGACTCGATGATTGGCAAGATCATCGTGCATGCCGATACCCGTGAGCAAGCCTTGGCGCGCATGAGCACGGCTCTGAGCGAAACCGTGGTGGAAGGCATCAACACCAACATTGCGCTGCACCGTGAACTCATGGTGGACGCCAAGTTCATGAGCGGAGGCACCAATATCCACTACCTTGAAGAGTGGCTGTCCAAGCGTGCGCGCTAAACCAGGAGCGATCGTATGAGCCTGTTTGAAATGATTTTGCTGGCACCTGTGGATGAGGTGGAAACCTTGAGCGACGCGCTGGACGCGCTCGATGCGCTCAGCGTTTCAGTCGAGGACGCCGATGCCCACACGCCGGCCGAGCAAGCCTTGTTTGGCGAGCCCGGCATGCCGCCGCCCAAGCCGGGCTGGGAGCGTTCGCGCATTGTGGCGCTGTTTGCCACCGAAGCGTTGGCGCGTGATGCGGCGGACGTGCTGCAAGCCCAGGATTTTTTCGCCGGCTGCCAGTTGATCGGTGTCCAGGAAGTGCCCGAGCAGGATTGGGTCCGGCTGACGCAATCGCAATTCACGCCGGTCGAGATCACGCCCGAATTCTGGATTGTGCCAACTTGGCATGAGCCGCCATCGCAGGCGAAACAGGTGATCCGGCTGGATCCGGGTTTGGCCTTTGGCACCGGCACGCATCCGACAACGCGCATGTGCCTGCGCTGGATCGCCGGCCGAGGCAGCGCCCTGGGACGGGTGCTCGACTACGGCTGTGGCTCCGGCATCCTGGCCATTGGCGCAGCCAAGTTTGGCGCTTTGTCCATTGATGCTGTCGACATTGACCCTGCTGCGGTCGAATCGACCTGCGCCAATGCCCAGGCCAACCATGTGCAGCTGCAGGCTGGTTTGCCCGACAAGGCCGTAGGCAGCTACCAGACGGTGCTGGCCAATATTTTGGCAACGCCCCTGCGCGTGCTGGCGCCGCTGTTGTGCGGGCATGTTCAGAAGGGTGGCCATCTGGTGCTTGCCGGCATTCTGGAACGCCAGGCCGACGAGTTGAAAGCTGCCTATTTGCCGTATTGCCAGCTTCAGGTCCATGACAGCCAAGAAGGCTGGATTCTGATGACGGCGCAATTTTGAGCCTTCTGGCATAGCAAGCAGCGTCACGCCCGGTTTTCGGCAATTTTCCATGCAGCGCCAGATCAGTCAGACCACGACCTGCCCCGCCTGCGCCACCATGTTTAGGGTGGGTGATGACCAGCTCATGGTGGCGCAGGGCTGGGTGCGTTGCGGCCAGTGCGCGAAGGTGTTTGACGCGTCCGATCGCCTGTTGCCGGACAGCGCTGTCGAGGCGGATGCGCGGGCATCTTGCGCGCCTCAAGAACACCATGCGGATGATCAGCCAGAGGCGGCTGCTGATCTGGACGTGGCAAAAATTGCGTCGCAGCCGGCGTTAAACAGCGCTTTAAGTCCCAAAATCCACGACGCTCCAGAACCACCTGACAGCGAAGGACGGCAGGAGCCGGCCTTTGCTGCCGACATTTTCAACGTCGAGCCTGCCAGCATGGCGCAAACTCAAGCGCCCGGCGTGTCCGACTTGCCCGGCATGGCACAGCCTGATCAAGATGCCCTGCCTGCGCAGGAGCCGGATGCATTTCCAGACGTCGATTTTATAAAAAAAGCACAGCGCCAAGATGCATGGAAGTCGCCACTGGTGCGCACCCTGCTGGGTATGGCCTGCCTGGCGCTGGCATTGGCCTTGGCGCTGCAATGGGCCGTCCGGCAAAAAGACGTGCTGGCTGCGCAGGACCCACGGCTGGTCCTGTGGCTTCAGGCCATGTGCCGGCCTCTGGGCTGCGAACTTCGACCCTTGCGCCGGATTGAATCGCTGGTGATTGAAAATTCAAGTTTCAGCCGCACTGGCCCCGATGCCTATCGCCTGCGCTTCACCTTGAAAAACACAGGCAATGCAGCCCTTGAAATTCCTGCGATGGAAGTCACGCTGACAGACAGCCAGGAGCAGGCTTTAGTGCGCCGGGTAACGCTGCCTGCGGAGTTTGGCGCCACTGCCGCCACGCTGGCGGCCCAGTCCGAACTGGCTGGCGACTTGGTGCTGAAAGTATCTGTCCCTGCAGGCGCGCCTGCGAATCTTGCCTTGGAGCCAGCTGTTTTCCTGCCGGTGACAGGCTACCGTATCCTGGCTTTTTACCCTTGATGAGAAACGAGAACTGAATGTCTTCTGTAATTTGCGGCTCGCTGGCCTTTGACACCATCATGAGTTTTGAAGGGCGGTTTTCCGAGCAGATACTGCCCGACCAGCTGCACATCTTGAATGTCTCTTTTCTGGTGCCTGCGCTGCGCCGCGAGTTTGGCGGCTGCGCCGGCAACATTGCCTACAGCCTCAAGCAACTGGGCGGTTCCCCTCTGCCCATGGCGACGGTCGGCAACGATGCCGCCGACTACCTGGCGCGTTTGCGGGCGCAGGGCATCAGCACTGAATTCGTCCGCGAGGTGGATGATCTCTACACGGCCCAGGCCATGATCATGACCGACCGTGACAACAACCAGATCACCGCTTTTCACCCCGGGGCGATGACGCAGGCCCATGTCAGCCACATCGAAGCACGCCCTGACATCAAGCTGGGCATGATCTCGCCCGACGGCCGCGATGCCATGCTGGTGCATGCCGAACAGTTCAAGGCGGCGAACATCCCTTTCGTTTTCGACCCCGGCCAAGGCTTGCCCATGTTTGACGGACGGGAACTGGCGCATTTCATCAAGTTGGCATCGTGGGTCACCGTCAACGACTACGAAGGCCGGATGCTGTCTGACCGCACGGGCCTGTCCTATGCCGAATTGTCCCGCCGTGTGCAGGGGCTGGTTGTGACGCTGGGGGCCGAGGGCTGCGAAGTCTGGGTTGAAGGTGAAAAAACCCTGGTGCCCCCGGTGAAGGCCGAGGCCGTGATTGACCCGACGGGCTGCGGCGATGCGTTCCGGGGCGCGCTGTTGTTTGGACTGGAGCAGGGGTGGCCGCTGATCCGCTGCGCGGTGTTGGGGAACCGGGTTGGCGCGTGCAAGATTGCCAGCCGTGGTGGACAAAACTACACCTTGAATCTGGAAGAAATCAGCGCATAGCGCTTATCCTGCTTGTGTTTATAGCTATAAAAAAATAGCGATGGACTTTTTGCCCGCCACACCCGCAGGCCCAGCGCGTGGACATGGAAATGAAAAAGCCCGGTATTTTTCAATACCGGGCTTGAGGCGTAAAAGCCAAAGACGTCAAGGCCAGAAACCTTAAGGCTTGCTGCCCTTTGGAAAAGGCCAGGAGGCTTGCGGGCTGAGCGTGGTCTGGGCCGTGGGAGTTACTGCCGGCTTTTTTGCAGCCTTGACAGGTTCGGCTGGCTTGGAGTCTGCCTTTTTTGCAACTGGCTTTTTAGCAGCGGTTGCTTCAGCAGCAGGCTTGGCAACAGCCGCTTTGGGGGCAGGTGCCGCTTTTTTGGCAGGTGCCGTTTTTTTGACAGGTGCTTCTTTTTTGGCTGCCACTTCTTTCACTGCCGGTTTGGGGGCGCTTGCTTTTTCAGCTGCTGCCTTTTTGGCCGGCGGCTTTGCAGCTGCTTTTTCTGGTGCTTTCGCAGGCGCAGCCTTGGCCGCTGCCTTTTTGACTGGCGGCGTTGGGGCCGCCGCCACTTTAGCCGGCGCTGGTGCAGCAGTCACTTTTTTTGCCGGTGCTTTCGCAGGAGCGGCTTTTTTTGCCGCTGGTTTTTTCGCAGTTGCCATAGTTTTCTCCTCGATCAGTTTGCAAAAAGCACTTTGCCTGATGAGCAGGCAAAGCGATTCGCAGCATTGGGCCGTTGGGTCACCGGGCCCCATGACGCGAATAAGGGAGCAACGCTCCCTGCGCACAGCGTGGTGCGCGCAGGGAGCGTCGCGAATCTGAAAATCATGGTGGCGTGAGCCCTGTACTTTTTATCAATCTTGCGGCTCAATCCCAGGAAAGAGCGCCGCCAGACTGGTATTCAATCACGCGGGTCTCAAAAAAGTTGCGTTCTTTTTTCAGGTCGATCATTTCGCTCATCCAGGGGAACGGGTTTTCCTCGTTCGGAAAAAGCGCTTCCAACCCGATTTGCGTAGCACGGCGATTGGCAATGTAGCGGAGATAGCCTTTGAACATCGAGGCGTTCAGGCCCAGCACGCCGCGCGGCATGGTGTCCTCGGCATAGCGGTATTCGAGTTCGACCGCTTGCATGAACAGCGCGTTGATTTCGGCCTTGAACTCGGGCGTCCAGAGGTGCGGGTTTTCCAGCTTGAGCTGGTTGATCAGGTCGATGCCGAAATTGCAGTGCATTGACTCGTCGCGCAGGATGTACTGGTACTGCTCGGCCGCGCCGGTCATCTTGTTCTGCCTGCCGAGCGCCAAAATCTGGGTAAAGCCAACGTAGAAAAACAGGCCCTCCATCAGGCAGGCAAACACAATGAGCGACTTGAGCAGGGTTTGATCCGTTTCTGTCGTGCCGGTCTTGAAGCTCGGGTCGGAAATGGCTTCAATGAAGGGAATCAGGAACTGGTCTTTGTCCTTGATGGACTGCACTTCGTTGTAGGCGTTGAAGATTTCGCCCTCGTCCAGGCCCAGCGACTCGGTGATGTACTGGTAGGCATGGGTGTGAATGGCTTCCTCAAACGCCTGGCGCAGTAAAAACTGGCGGCATTCCGGGGCGGTGATGTGGCGGTAGGTGCCCAGCACGATATTGTTGGCAGCCAGAGAGTCGGCGGTCACGAAAAAGCCAAGGTTGCGCATCACCAGGCGCCGCTCGTCGTCGGTCAGGCCGTTCGGGTCTTTCCACAGCGCGATGTCGCGCGTCATGTTGACTTCCTGCGGCATCCAGTGGTTTGCGCAAGAAGCCAGGTACTTTTCCCAGGCCCATTTGTACTTGAAAGGCACCAGCTGGTTGACGTCGGTCTGTCCGTTGATGATGCGTTTGTCAGACGCCTTGACGCGCTTGGCCTTGGCGACTTCCACCGGTGCGTCAGCTGCAGGCTGCGCAACAGCGTCAAAAGTGGGCGGCGTGAGGTCCGCTGAACGGCTGGCTGGCAGTTCGCTGGGACGGGGTGGTTGCAATGAGGGTGTGACTTCTTCGTCCCAGGTCAGCATAAAGATTCCAATACTTCGGGATTATGAAAGCAGCGGCGAAAAATGAAAAGACATCATTCACACCACTGCAAATTTTAGGGCTCAATGGCATCAGTTTGCAGTGCTTGGCGTTCAGACAAGCGTGCAAAAAGTTGTATTTCGGCGTTTAAATGGCGGGCTGCCGGTTTACTGGCAGGCTTCGCAGCCAGGATCGTCAATGGCACAAAACTTGATGTCGGTCGCAGGCACAGCGCTCATCTGCGCCTGTGCGGCGGCAGCTGCCTTGTCGATTGCGCTCATGCCCATCGCGGCAGCCTCGTGGTTTGAAGACACCGCATTCATCTTGCCCGCCTGAACGGTTGATTTTTCGACATGCGTGGCGCTTTGGGTGCGCAGGTAGTAAGTGGTTTTCAGGCCGCGTACCCAGGCCAACTTGTAGGTCTCGTCCAGCTTTTTGCCCGATGCACCGGCCATGTAGATGTTGAGCGACTGGGCCTGGTCGATCCATTTCTGGCGGCGTGATCCAGCTTCGACCAGCCATGAAGTCTCGATTTCAAAGGCCGTGGCATACAGTGCCTTGATGTCGCCAGGCACCCGGTCAATGGGGCGCAGCGAGCCGTCAAAATGCTTCAGGTCCACCACCATCACGTCGTCCCACAGGCCCAGGCGCTTAAGGTCGCGCACCAGGTAATGGTTGATGATGGTGAATTCGCCCGACAGGTTGGACTTGACCGACAGGTTGCCAAAGCAGGGCTCAATGCAGGCATCGACACCGATGATGTTGGAAATGGTGGCGGTGGGCGCAATGGCCACGCAGTTGGAGTTGCGCATGCCGTCTTTGGCGATTTTCTGACGCAAGGCGTCCCAGTCGAGCGTGGCGGAGCGGTCAACCTCTACGTAGCCGCCGCGTTCTTTGGCCAACATGTCCAACGTGTCCGGCGGCAAAATGCCCTGGTCCCAGAGCGAGCCCTTGTAGCTCTCGTACTGGCCGCGTTCCCTGGCCAACTCGGTCGAAGCCCAGTAAGCGTGGTAGCAGATCGCCTCCATCGAGGTGTCGGCAAATTCAACAGCGGCCTGGGAAGCATAGGGCACGCGCAGTTCGTACAGGCAGTCCTGGAAACCCATCAGGCCCAGCCCGACCGGGCGATGCTTCATGTTTGAATAGCGCGCCTTTTCCACCGCGTAGTAGTTGATGTCGATCACGTTGTCCAGCATGCGCATGGCTGTGGTGATGGTTTTCTTCAACTTGTCATGGTCAAGCGCGCCGTCTTTCAAGTGCTGTACCAGATTGATGGAGCCGAGGTTGCAGACGGCGGTTTCCGTGGCGCTGGTGTTCAGCGTGATCTCGGTGCACAGGTTGGACGAATGCACCACGCCGGCATGCTGTTGCGGCGAGCGGATGTTGCAGGCGTCCTTGAAGGTGATCCAGGGGTGGCCGGTTTCGAACAGCATCGACAGCATCTTGCGCCACATGTCGGTGGCTTGCAGGGTGCGCGACGGCTTGAGTTCGCCGCGGGCCACACGGGCTTCATAAGCCACGTAGGCCTTTTCAAAATCCTGGCCGAACTTGTCGTGCAAGTCGGGCGTGTCGGACGGCGAGAACAGCGTCCAGCTGCCTTTTTCCATCACGCGGCGCATGAACAGGTCGGGAATCCAGTTCGACGTGTTCATGTCGTGCGTGCGGCGGCGGTCGTCGCCGGTGTTCTTGCGCAGTTCCAGGAATTCCTCGATGTCCAGGTGCCAGGTTTCCAGGTAGGCGCAGACCGCACCCTTGCGCTTGCCGCCCTGGTTCACCGCCACGGCGGTGTCGTTGACCACTTTCAGGAACGGAACGACGCCTTGCGATTCGCCGTTGGTGCCCTTGATGTGGGCGCCCATGGCGCGCACCGGCGTCCAGTCATTGCCCAGGCCACCGGCAAATTTGGACAGCAAGGCGTTTTCCTTGATAGCGTCATAGATGCCGCCCAGGTCATCGGCCACGGTGGTGAGGTAGCACGACGAGAGCTGTGAGCGAAGCGTACCGGCGTTGAACAGCGTCGGCGTGCTCGACATGAAGTCAAACGACGACAAAAGTTCGTAAAACTCGATGGCGCGCTCTTCGCGGTTCTTTTCGTTCAGTGACAGGCCCATGGCCACGCGCATGAAAAAAGCCTGTGGCAACTCGATGCGCTGCTTGCGCACGTGCAGGAAGTAGCGGTCAAACAAGGTTTGCAGGCCGAGGTAGTCAAACTGCAGGTCACGCTCGGGCTTGAGCGCCGCACCCAGGCGGGCCAGGTCGAACTGCTGGAGCTTTTCGTCCAGCAACTCGTTTTTCACGCCCTTGGCAATAAATTCAGGGAAATACGTGGCATAACGCGTTGCCATGGCTTCATGGCTGATTTCCTCGCCCAGCACTTCCTTGCGGATGGTGTGGAGCAACAGGCGGGCGGTGGCATAGGTGTAGTCGGGGTCTTTTTCGATCAGCGTACGAGCCGCTAAGATGGACGCCTTGTAAACTTCTTCGATGGGTACGCCGTCATACAGGTTGCGCATGGTCTCAAGCACGATCGGATCGGGCTTGACGTCGGCGCTGAGGTTGGCGCACGACGCTTCGATCAGCGCTTGCAGGTTGGCAATGTCCAAGGCAACTTTCTTGCCACCGTCCATCACGTGCAGTTGCGGCACGGCTGGCGTCCGGGCCTGCAGCTGCCTGGCGCGTTCCTGGTTGTGCTTTTCACGGTACAGCACATAAGCACGGGCAATCTCGTGGTGGCCGCCGCGCATTAGGCCCAGTTCGACCTGATCCTGCACGTCTTCAATGTGGAACGTGCCGCCACTGGGGCGCGAACGCATCAGGGCGCGAATGACGGTCTGGGTCAGGGTGTCGACCGTTTCCCGCACGCTGGCCGAAGCTGCGCCCTGGGTGCCATGCACTGCCAGAAAGGCCTTCATCATGGCCACGGCAATTTTGCTGGGCTCGAACGCGACCACAGAGCCGTTGCGGCGAATGATCTGGTAATTGGCCAGCATGCCGGACGGCGCAGGGTCGCTGTCGCGAACGGAGAGGCCGGCTGGAAGGTCGGACGGTAGGGGCACGGCGAAGGGTGCTGTCTGCATGATTTCCTCTGGTGTTTTACGGCGGTGAACAATGGCTGTACGGGTCTGAAAAACCGTGAAGCCAGTAAAAATCCAGTCCTGGACGTGACTGGATTTTCTGGATGAGAATAGCCGGAATTGTTTTGTTGCTCGATGACTAGGCACTATACCTAGTGTCTGAATGCTCTGCAACCACTACTGGTAGTGTACCGCCGCACAGTGTTGCAAAAAGCCCGGACAATTATTTTTGTGCTTCAGAAAGTTTTTCCATCCATGGAAAAGCAATGCGTCTTTGCTTGAAAACTGTTGTTTTTCAGGCGGA
>Ga0326734_1000562_pt1 | contig 10139 bp, 7 predicted proteins | sample 15_GP2_1315_FD_207944 | JGI IMG/M metagenome (GOLD analysis project Ga0326734, IMG submission 207944) | Glacier ice microbial communities from Ngari, Tibet, China - 15_GP2_131.5 | ecosystem: Environmental > Aquatic > Freshwater > Ice > Glacier | place: China: Ngari, Tibet | collected 2018-07-18
AAATGAAGCACGGGCACCCATGTCAGTCAACTGAATGCTGGCAAAGAAGTCAACTTGCTGCCGTGTTAGTGTTGGGTCACAATCGGCAATCTTGTTGCGCAGGTACTTCTTCCAGTGCTGAGCTTGAGTCGCAGCTTCTGAAGGACCCCAGGTACGTAACCAAGAGGCTTCAAACCACGCAGCCAACTCCCCGAAGCCGGGTACCAGCGAAATATAGACGCTGTTGGGTTCATTAGGGTAAACCACGCTACCTTCTGGGAAACCCAAGATTTGAATCGGGGGACGGCCGTTGAACTCGTCTACTGTGCGGCGAAGCAACGCCTCGGGGAACTGGTATGGAGCCAAACCTTTCATGGTCACCTTAAAGGTCGAAAGGAACTCCTTCATGTTGTCGATTTCCTCGTGGGTAACCGGCTGGTAGAACAGGCGCTCGTTGATGCGGCGCATACCTGCATAGATGATACGGTCATCCCCTTTGGCGTACACGTCTGAGTTGAACGAGTGAGGGGCACGGCGGAAAGTACTGTAGTAGTAGCTTTTCTCGTTGGCTTCTGCCGACTGAAATGCTGGGGAACCCACAGTGTAGGCGTCAGTTTGGCAATAACGCGGGGTTTCAAAAATGTGTTGCTTAGGCAGCTTAACGTTACTCATGTGGCTGAAATTAATTGGTGTTGATACTAAGGTAAGTGTTGGGCTTGGGAATTGTTACCCCTCGGTAACAAAGGCTTCGGCCATTGCTAGGTGCTGGAACCAAGTGTTACTGTTCATTACAGGAGGCCACGACTTCACGAGGGCTTCCACAATGACCTTGTGCGGTGTCATAATATTCTCGTTGACTAGCTCCAAAGCCGGAATCCACTTCACTTCCTCAATGTCATCAGCGCCTTCAATACCGACGTAATCGCTGGTGTAGCAGATGACCACGGCGCTCATAATTTTGTCCGGCTCCGAACGGTAGCGGCTGTCATCAATACGAAGCGATGTGAAGTAGTGGGCGTATTCGATAGTAATAGGGCGCTCTTCCTTGTTCTCGTTAACAATGATGACTTCCTCACCAGCCTCACGAATAGCAGCAGATTCCAGGGTGTCATCCGTGGGGTCACTGAACCCACCAATAAACCGGAATTTATCTTCGCCGGGCTTGCGTCCCAATAGTACTTCCTGCTTTTGCGGGTTGTAAATAATGGCATCCACGCACATGTAGTTGATAGGGTAGCGGTCAGCAGCCTGGATGATACGGCCCATACGGTAGTCGCTGGTGTGGGGCGGATTGCCACACAAAGCCTTGCGTACTTCAGTGCCAGAAAAGTCCATACCAGCAGGTTGCTCAAACTGGTGAGTCGAATAAATGCCTTTGTAGTGCGGGATAGCCGAGTCTCGGGCACCATATAGAACGGCGCAAGGGCTAGGGGTCTCGTTGTCAGACCAGTTATCACCGGGTTCTAGCAACGATAGCAAGGGTTTGACGATGGCATCCATTTGATTGGACCACGTAATATCGCTGCTATGGTCCTTGATTTCTTTGATGTAGATTGCGGTTTCCACTTCTAAAGCATAATCGCCAAGTTCCGATTGCATCAACATGGCCTTGCGGTCATTGAATGTGAGTGGGTTCCGAGGACTATTCTTGACAATCGTGGTACCAAGAAGAATCAGGACGTGCTTGTGGCGCTTGGCTACTTCATTGATTAGCCATTTGTGACCATCGTGGAGGTCGGCTACTTGGAAACGGGCGCAGATAACGCCAAGAGTTGTGTTACTAGGTTCTGACATGTACTGGGGGTGTATTTATAGGAAAAGACCCTACTATGAAAAGTAACTATGGTAAGCTGTATCGGCTATTTGAAAGCCTAAACAACCTGGAAATTGCTGATGATACCAAAGACCGGTTTCTCAATAGTGACGAAGAACAGGTCCCGGCTGAATTGACACCTGCGTTCCATCAGTGGTTTGGGAAATCAATGGTAGTTGATGGCAACGGCCCATTGATTTGTTACCACGGCAGTAAAGTGAAATTTGACCGCTTTGATTTGGATGCCAAGAAGATAAACCGGACCAGCAACGTGCAAGGTGTTTACTTTTTCGGGATGAAACCTCAAGGGAGCAATTTTTACACCGGTGATTCCGGGCAGCTCTACGCTTGCTACCTAAAAATGGAGAAACCGTTTTACCCAGGCCGCAGTCGGTTCCCCTATGCTAGCAAAGCCCTGGCTCGGCAATACACCGAATTGATTACCAAAGACTACAACTATGTGGAAGGTAAATTAGCCCGCATGGACCAAGGTAACTTCCCTGATACATTGGATGGCAACCAGCGCCGGGATGTACTACTAGCGGGGGGCTTTGATGGAATGGTTGATGGCAGCCTCCAATACGGTGAAATCTGCGTTCTGGACCCTTTGAATATCAAGTCGATATACAACGACGGTACTTGGGATGCCACCGACCCTTCCATGTATTCCTAAACGGGGTCGATGTATACAGCGGGCACGTGCTTGCTCAGGTACACACCGTTCTCGCTCATGAAGAACGGGAAACCATTGTGAGTAGCCCGATGCGCCAGCACGGTGAGAATGATTGGTTCCTCGGCCTTACTGTGGCGCTTGCCAACCGTTCGGGCAGTCTCTTTATCTGCGGTTAGATGAACGAATTGACGGCTTCCTGGTTTCAGGCCATCTTTCATGATGGATTTGATGTTAGCCGCAGCGGTACCGTGGTAGAGTTCGATGGGTAGCTCATGTCGCTCCAAAAGACGCTCCCCAGCATCTACCGTGACGCTGTGCCCTTGTACGGCTCGTATCTGGGTTTTGTCGTCATTAAAGGCATAACGACCCTTGCCGTCCAAGCGAACTACTTCTTCCAGTTCCGCTATGGAAATAGATTGCTGCGTGTTAGCCAACAATACGGCTGTGTCGAGCCATCCATTGGGGTCCAAGGTTGCTCCGATAATATCGGGCTGATGGCGTAGTACCAGGGCGATGAACTTACCTAGGGTGGTTGCTCGGGTTTTAGTTAGTGCGGCCATAATGTTTTTGTTTTTTTGATTGCTCAAAGTTACAATTATTTTCCCCCATGTGCATCAAGATTGAAGGAAATAATTTGAAAAGGGTAATAATTGCTGCTATCGATAAACACCTGGGATTTACTAGCCTGAATAGCAGCCCAAGTAGTCTTGTGACCGGCTATTTTACGGGGCTTCATCGTTTTCCCACCATCGGTAGAGTCATAAATGGTGTTGTCGCCGTACAGGTACACTGATACTTTGTTCTCACCGTCCTTACTGTACACGTAGAAGTCACCCAGGTTATAACGGAGAGCAAATTCAGTGGGCATTGCTACCCTCTGCCACGTGCGGCCATCATCTTCAGTTCGTACCAGCCGATTACCAGTAAACTCATTGACTGCAATCTGCTCGTAGGGTGCGGTTTCGTGCATTTCTAACCAAGCAAACCCCGTGTTTTCATTGATAAAGTGCATTCCCCGGATGTATCCGCGTTGACCATCGGCTGTGTTTAGCTCAGTCATGTCACCCATTGCCACCCAGGTTTCACCACGGGTTTTTGTCCGGTATACCTTGGTGCTGTTATTCAGGTAGACGTAACCCAACTCGTCGTCTACGAATTGAAAAAACACATTGTCTTCTTCGTTGTCGTACTTGTTGAATGGAGGTTCTACCGAAGTTAATTTTTCCAACGGCTTCCCTATGCGGTTCTGACGATAGAAAGTCCCCTTATACTTGCGCCATACCAAAGCACCGCTGGGGGTGTAGTTGTATAGATACCCACGCAGATGATATTTCCAAGTTGCTTTAGAGTTTTCCGCAAACTCTTCGTGGTTAGCCAGACGAACACCGGTGAAATTGGTGCTGGCTCGAAATGTCTTGCCATCCGCTCTAATAATCAGCTTGGTACCCAGTTCTTTTCCTGGGATTACTGTGTGCGACTGGTCTTTGTCCCGAATAATTTCTCGTTGAGCCAGGGCCTGGGGTGGCCCCATCGCAAATACTAAAATTGTGATTACGAGTTCTTTAATTAGTGTCTTCATCATGGCTTTGAATGTTTGGTGATACTAAGGTAAGTTTTCCTATTCGGAATTGTTACCGTAGCCCAAAAATTCATTTTCCAAAGTCATAAAAGGAGTGTATTTTTGTATTGTAAATCAATTGGCTCTTTTACCCTACGGACCGGAGTAATCAACCCCCGTAGTTGCTGAAGAAACCGCGTGGTGCATTGCACTGGCATCTGAGGTCGTCGGTTTTCCTCTCCTTTCAGCATAAAACACAGGTACACAAAAAAAGGCTCTCCATAATCGGTGAGCCTTTTTCGTTTTATAACTATCCTGTGGGTGAGGTTACTTTTTGTCGTCTTTGCGGTCTTTGGCTTCCACTCGACTATCTGCGGTACGGAACTCGTCACCTTCGTCAGCCAAGACGTAATCCCACCGCTGCTTGCTGTAATAAGGGTCAGAATAGAAGCTACTGTTAGCAATGTGGTTAAAGTCCGTAGCCGTTTGCAAGCGGTTGATTGGGTTTTTCAACGACATACCACCAATCAGGTTGGCATCAATGGTTACCTTCAGATACATAACCTGCATACCCATACCTTCCGGGTTTACGTCCCAGGTACTTTCCGTCATGTCCATTGTCAAGCTGTTGATAATGGCTTTACTGTGGATTTCGTCAGCAATGCGGATAATACACACCGGCATCCGGCCAAACAAGCTGTTGCTACCAATTTGGTTCTGCTTCTCCCTGGTATCACCTGGGAACATCAATTGTTGCAGGAACTGACGGCGCTTGTGCATGTCATACGGTGTCTGTGAATGGAACATCGGTGCATAGTAGTCCACATTTTCCCACCCGCTAGGGGTTGCGGTGCCCTCAGTGTACTCATTGTTGAAAAGTTGGTAGTCACTACCCTGAGCTGGGGCGCTAGGGTCTTGAGCTTTCTTCGTATCGCGCACGGCAGCCGCGTCTCGACGTTTTCGTGCTTCCACGGGGGAAACTGGTGGCTGCAAGGTCGTTATTGTGGGCTTTATCGGCTCGGAACGACATACAGCAATACCAGCTAAACGCCGGTTCTTGGCCTGAAAGTCATCCAATTCCCGTTTTTCATCACTTTGGGCGTCTGCACGTTTTTCTCCGCGACCAACAATGGTGAATTCCACCGTATTATCCTTGCTCGGTATCACCCATAGCTGGTTCAGATTACTTTCGTCAATACGGGCCGTGAAATCGGCGGGGGACAGGTCGTTCACCAACTGAATGGTCTCACCAAAGCGAATAGCGTACTGGGCGATGATGAAATCCTTCAGGCTGGCAGCACGACGGTAGCTAAGACGAGCATTGTAGATATTGGTGAACAAGGCTGAGCAGCGGCCTTCCACGGTAACATACACTTTTCGACCTTTTCGACGCTTCTCGTGCATGTATTGCAACAGTTGGTCGATGCGAGGCATGAAACTAGCGTTCATTTCGTACAGGTTTCGAGTGTCTCGTATCCCGCCCTGGATTGGCTTGGTGATTTCGTAATCTAGTTCAACGGCGAACACGTCATTCTGGAAAAAGAGCAATGGTAGCTTGCCAGGGAAACGGTCAGGCTTTTCTTCTGGAATCTTAACAGGTGGCAGGATTGGTGGAACAATAAGGTCCAGATTACTTCGAATACCATCGATTCTATCAATCGAGTCAGGGCGCTCATCCAGGCAGCCTTGAAACCATGCTGCCATTTCGTCCTTTTTCATGTTCATCACGTGCGGTGGTGTGTCAATCAGCAGCATGAAGCTAATGCTAATGTTACGGGTAACGCCGTTGTACGTGTACATGGGTTCGATACGCCCCAGCAAGTTAGTGCTATCCCATTGGGCTGCGTGAGTAATACTGTGTTGAAGGCCATAAGGTGGAAACCACATGATACGGCCATCATTTGGTCCCTGCTCACTCTCGGGCATAGTTATCAAGTCTTCGCGGGAATACGCCAAGTTCTCAATACTAAACATTAGGTTTGATTTGTCGCCGGGCTTAACTGGGAAAATGCGGGGCATCACCGATTCACCAACCACAGACTGCGGATTACCATTGCCTTTGAAACGCATGGCTTGACCGTAGGATTCCAATGGCGCGGCCATTGTAAAGTTCCGGCATGGGGAGCTGCCACGGTACACCACAGCATTCCGCTCACCAACGCCATATCCTGTGGTTTCCCGGTCTAAGGCACGTGGAATCATACCGTTTCCACGCATCATTTTCTGCGTGTAGTAAAGCAGACCGCGTTTGACCCCGTACTTATCCAGGTCGCCATCGATACCATACTGGAAAAAACGGTCACTATCCGCAACACCAGCACCTAGGCTATGGTCCTGAAGGGAAGTCTGACCGAAACCCTCAGTTTCAATCTGACGCATGTTATTCACGCCTGCGTTGGTAGCGTCTTCGATGTTGGAAATTGTGCGGGTTTGCTGGCCCAGGCTCGAATTGGAATTTTCATCCAAGATATAGGTGCCGTACTCGCCGCTCATTACTCGCTCTCGCAAAAAATCTGCGCTGTAAGTGTCCTGGACCGAAGTGTAGCGGCCGGGAATAGCCCGCAGGTTAGCATAGGGGTCTCCCCCGTTGGGGAAACGGTTGTAGTTGTTCATTGCCAACTGCTCATGCAACTTGGCTTTCTGAGCGGGACCCAGGTTGTTGTAATACTCCAAACCACCGGCCGATTCCTCGCGGGTAACCTCTTTACCGGCAACCGCGTGTTGTTCCTGCGACTCGTAGCCAGCAGCAGCTTTCAGGTACTCAATCAAACCCACAGGTTTCTCCTTGGGTGTGATGCTGAAATCTTCCGCCTTCATGACGACCTTCTGGTTGGGGTCCTTACTGAAAAGGTTGTCGATGTTAACTACACCAACCTCCTTACGGAACGCATTATTTGCTGCCCGGCGTCCAATTTCAACGGCTAACCGCTTCAGTCCGATGATGCTTAGCTCCGTATTGTCAATAAGCCGTTCAGCCCCCGCCAACAAAGTGCTGCTGCGCAAGTCCAGACCCAGAGCCGCAAACGTGTCCAAGGTTTTGGTCACAATGTCGTTATCCAGACCATACATTTTATCTGCGGTGTAGAGGTTTCGTGACAACATCTTGTTGCGCAGTGTTTTAGAATCCGTAAGAAGTCCCATTTGTTGCCTTTGCCCATAAATACGAAGCCCAGCGTTTCCGAATTATTTTCCTATCCCAAATTAGTGGTGAATATTTGGTCTGATTAAGCCAGTGATAGAACAGAAAACCAAATACGTATCCATCCCCCAGGGATTAGCCTCAGTAGCGGTGCAAAGCAACCGTGACCTGAAATCGTATGCGGTGTTTTATCAGCTAAAAAGCTTGTATGTCGGCGGCATTATCCGCGACTACCGCCAGAAGACCATTCAGATAGCCACCACTTTCGGATATTCGGAACGCAAACTGCGGACCTATATTGGACTGCTGCGTGACATGGGCCTACTGGAAGTCGTTAACCGCCGCGACCTCGTACTTCGTGCTAGCAAGTTCGTCTCCAAAACCCTTGGGGTATCGAAAAAGAAGTTCTGGCGGGTGCCAGCCGCCCAAGTGTCTTCCCTGGAAGATATTTTGCGGGTTCTGGCCCTGGAAGAAAAAATGCAGCAGCAGGCTTACCGCCTGGAATCAAAATTGGTGAATAGCGAAATTTCATCACGTGTAGGCATCCAAAAACCGACATCCCTACAACCAGCCCGACTCCGCATGTTGCGTAAAGCAATCGTGCAGGACTACGGCAAGCTTCTCCAAGAGAAGCAACAGCGTTACACGGAAACAATCGCTAACCTCCAATCCAAGACTCCTACTAAAGACTCTATTTTTCCTTGGGCTACGCTGTCGCGCCAGGGCATCGCTACCGTACTTAATCGCAAGAGTAAGGCCACAGGTCACAAATACGCCAAACGCTTCGCTAAGCTCGGTTTTATCCAAGATACGCGCAACACTGTTTTCATCGGAGACTTCTCTTATGAAGAGTATACCGAAATGCAGGAGACTGTACTAGGTAACGACTTCTCTTATCAGTTTGTCCACGGGGAAGTACACAAGGTACTACCTAATACAATCACTGTAAACCGTGGTAACATGTTGTTTGTGTAGCTTTGGCAAAATGATGAACTATCTTACCCCGACCTACTGCGGGTGAGACATACCAGGGTTGCATTACTCTCTATACTGTGTCTGCTTATACCACAACGTCCACAAATAGTAGACAACATGTAGTCATCACACCATTTGTAGACGTAAGAGCTTAGTGTGACGCAAATCACAAAACGTGTTAGAGCAGTGAACGAAGACCTTTACTGGCTTTCTGCAACTCTACAGCGAAAGGCTTGGTAAACTTCTTCACGAACTTGTCACCGTCGATATTAGTCGTCAATTCGACGTTTACCACCATTTTGTTATCACCAGCTAACTGTAAGGTAACAGGTGTTGACATTACTTCCCGCATTTCAGCAATCATCGAGGTCTGTGCCGTTTTCAGGAACATGACAGTTGCCATCAAACCGGTGAAGTTATCAGAGTCCGCCGTCAAGAAGCCAGCAGCCGTTCCAAAGAACGCACCCACACCGGATAAATCTAATCCAGCCAGTGATGACATCGAGGTAAACATGTTAGCTACACCGTCAGTGGCTAGCTTGATGGCGAAGCCCATACCAATCATGCTCAAGGATAGTCCAGCCACTACGGCTACACCAGCTAGCGACATTGGGTTGGCAAACGAGCCAACAGCAAAGGCCATAGCCACGAATCCAATTGAAAGAGCAGCGACTACACCAACAAGTCCTGCGACTTCGGCACCAGTCATGCCTTTCATGGCCTCAGCAAGCTTGGCAATGCCTTCTGTTGCCAACTTGATACCGTAGCCCATACCAACGGCTGCCACACCCACTGCGACTAACGTAGCCGCCGCAGAAGAGCCACCTAGCTTCCCCATAGCACCGCCCAGGCCTTTACTAGCACTACCGGCCGCACCTGCTGCTGCATTGCCTGCACCGCTACCCGCTGCACCCGCCGCCTGGGCTACACTGCTTGCCGCTGATGCCCCGGCCTTGATACCGCCTTTACCGATACCCAGCAGCGACTTAATCGCACCGGTACCACCAACAGAACTGATAAGTTTACCAAAACCGGCCGTTACACCCAAGATTACCCCGGTGTAGGCGATACCAGTTTTCATCATGGGACTCAAGCCCCCAATGAAGCCGTTCACGGACTTGAGCAATGACCCCATTTCTACCAGGAAAGGTAGGAACACTGATTTAAGCTCCATCATGGTGTTTTTGAACACCTCGTCAAAAGCCTGCGAGTCCTTAGCACGTTGCTCCAACGTGGATTTCTCAGCTTTAAGCATGGAAATCTGGCCGGTGGTGAGTTTGCTAAGCGACACAGCTTGTCCACCCAGGTCCACCGTAAAACTACCATCTTTACCCATTTTAGCCATGTTGGCAATCATTTCCCGGTCATCGCTGGTACCGACAAACAGACTAGCTTTGGCACCTGACATCTGAGCCATTTTCTTACTGGATTCAACCAGTTCAGCAAAAGGCACACCAGTTGCTTCCGCTGCTGCCCGCAGGCGGTCCATGTCGTAAGCAGATACCGACATTTCACCGGTGGTCTTGTTGAAAGAGGCCATCCCTTTGGTCATGTCAGCCAGCTTCTCTTGGAATTTAGCCGGGTCGTTACGGGCAAGGAAACTTAATTGGAACGGGTCCGCTTGCGCAAACCGCCCACCCAGCACCATTAGCTGCGAAGCCATATCCAGCGACCCTTTGAGGGTACGAGCTTTATCAGCCGCCGCAAAAGTGCTTTCCATGCTGATTTTCATCTTCTGGGCGTTGATAGCCATGTCCTTCAGACCGGCACGGCCCTTAACAAAAGTGAATTCTTGGGCTTTTGCGAAGCTACTCGTCATGCTTTCCAGCACGTTGGATGCGTTTACACCCGCAGCGGCAGAATCGTTAACAAACCCCTCCACGTCTTTACCAGTTTGCACCATACCTACACCCATTTGTTGGAAGTTGGCTGCCATCTGTGCCGCACCTGCTGCACCCAACGTGGTACCTTTGGCGATGTCCACCATCGACTTGGCTTATTG
>Ga0326734_1000563_pt1 | contig 10137 bp, 10 predicted proteins | sample 15_GP2_1315_FD_207944 | JGI IMG/M metagenome (GOLD analysis project Ga0326734, IMG submission 207944) | Glacier ice microbial communities from Ngari, Tibet, China - 15_GP2_131.5 | ecosystem: Environmental > Aquatic > Freshwater > Ice > Glacier | place: China: Ngari, Tibet | collected 2018-07-18
ACCTTCAAACATGTGGTTCGACGGTTCAAGCTACACCGCGGCCGAGTTCGGAGGATACGATGCGCCTACCCCCAGTTAGGGACACGGAGGCTCTGTTCGCCATTGCGAGCAGGCTTCGGCAGCTGCTTAGCTATCGGCTTCCTGACAAGCCTGGCCCAGCCGCCGTTAGGCAAACGAAGCGACTTAATGAGATGGCATTCAAGACAGTCCGACGTCCGAACGTATAAGTCTAGGCTGCCTTACTCGCCTTTCGTGCTGTCTCCGACGAGACGAACCCCGACTCGATGCGGCGCGCCACGCTTGACGATACGCTCCTCCGGTCTGTGGGCTTCTTCGCCTGTTCGAGGACTTTCAGGGCTACGTTGACTTCTTTTTCCTGCAAGACCTGGTCAGCCATGACTACGCGGCCGTCGAGCAGCATCCAATCGCTCAACAACCAGATGAAAAGCGGCGGCACCGAAGACATCGAATCCGCCAGCCGCCGCCGCGTCCGCGGCTTCGGAGCCGCTCAAATCATCGTCACCATGCTGCTCACCAACTTCAACCTGCGCAAGATCGCTGCGTTCATGAGCGACAAGATCAAAGACGAGGCCAAGAAGCAGGTCAACGGTGAACCTCGCGTAGCCCCTCAGCGACGCCGCGACCGCGAATTCCACAACGCCTACACGGACACCTACCCGCCCGATGTAAAGCGACCCATCAAACCCAAACGATCAGACGGCGACGAAACCGGCGGACCACCGCGAAGAACCTAAACGGCCACATACGCCGCCACTACCGCCCGAGAGGGCACGCCTCCCCGCATTCCGAACAATCCGACGCGCCCCAAAACACAAAAAACCACCGGCGACACGGTCTCGGTCGACGAATCGCCAACACAACTCCACGAACACCCCGCTTAAACCAGAAATCGCTCCTGAGAATCCTCAGGAGCGATTTCTTTTTGTTCCGACCGGGCCGTTTCGTGAACAGTTTCGCGAACGGCCCTTTGGTGGGCTGTTCACGAAAGCCAGCAGGGCGCGGATAGGAAGTAGGAAGAGATAGCGTTTTCCTCCAGCTCCCTATCTTTTTTCCTCTAACCTCGCCTGCTCCACCGACAGAGTGACTGTCTGGCTCTGTTAGAAGCTTGGATCGTCGCAACATTTAAGGCCCCGGAGATATCCTGATCGAGCCTCATTCCTAACTTCCAACAGGAGCCGCTGAGAAATACAAAGTGCGGCTGGCGTGTCCCTACCTCCCTAGGAATTGTTAGTTAACGCTGAGCGAGACTCCGGCCTCCGCGCTGATCGCTTTGATCAGGGCCGACGCATTCTGCTCCGACCAGCCGGCATCCATCGCTGCATCCACATATTTAGCCGCGGCAGTTACGCTGGGTATAGCTGTTCCGAGACCCGTCGCAAAAGCCTGGATAAGGCGAACGTCCTTCTGCATGAGCTTCAGAGCGAATGATGGCGAATAGTCGTCCGCAAGAACGGCAGGTCCGACCCCGTCAAAAATAGGTGAACGAAAATCGGTTACGTTCAGCACCTGGAGTACTTTTTTGAGGTCCAGACCTGCCTTCGCGGCCAACGTAAGAGACTCTCCTAAAGCGAGAAGTTGCGAAGCGACAACAAGGTTGCCCACGAGCTTCATGCGCACGCCGGAGCCCCCGGGACCCATGAGATGTACGGTTTCACTAATCGGGTCCAGAACGCTTTTGGCCGCGTCAAAAACGTCAGTGTCTCCGCCCACCACAATCCAGAGGCCGCCGCTGTTTGCCTCACCGCGGGAACCGAAGACAGGAGCATCAAGAAAACGAACACCCCTGGCCTCGAATGCGTCTCGCTCAGCCGCACTGGCTTCAGGGCTAATTGTCGACAGATCGATCACGATTGAGTTTCTGTCGACCACGGAGGCAAGACCATTTTCGTCGAGCACTACCGAGCGAACGGCTGCGTCGTCGCTGAAGCAGTACATGACAACATCTGCCGCCTTCACCGCGAGGGCGATGGTCGACTCCGACGTTGCTCCCGCTGCGACTGCAGCGGCGATCGGAGCCTCTGAACGGTTCCAGACAGTCACGATGTGCCCTGCACCGATCAGGTTTTTCACCATGCCGAGGCCCATAGTGCCGAGTCCGAGAAATGCGATGCGTGTCATTTCGAGTGCTCCTTTGTTGATGCTGAAGCAGTCGTTGTATTTGCGAGCTTCCAGGACTGCAAAAACCTGAGAAACGCGGTTGCTCCCGGATCTTGGAGCCCAATGCTGCGTTCTTGAAGCCAGGACGCCCGGCCCCGACGGGACTGGAGTTCCTTCGACGCGATAACACCGCCTTCGGCGGCACGGATTGCAGAGTCCAACGCGTTTACGCCTGACTCAGCATTGAGAAGCGCTTCTGCTGCTGGGAACATTGCGTCCAGAATCGTTTTGTCACCGACCTGCGACTTGCCCCGCTGGCTAATAGATTCTGCCGCCGCGAGAGCGAATCGTCCGACTTGATCACCCGCAAGGGAAGCGGAATCGCCCCAAACACGCGAACCCGCGAGCAGCGCGCCAGCGACAAGAGCCGCCATGGTTGACGGATTCGCGTTCGCGAATGCTTTAGCACACGCCAATACAACCTCCGCAGGAGTAGCCCCGTCAGGAAGGGCCACCAGCGCTTCTTCGACGGCGGCAGCTCCCAGCGAAACCGTAATGCCGAGGTCACCGTCTCCGAGGGCACGGTCCAGTTCCCCCAACTCATCCGAAAAGGTGGTGAATTCACCGAGGCAATTTCGAATTGCTGTGCTTAGTTCGTTTCCATTCATGTTTAACTCACGCTTCCTTGAAAAATGGTGATTCGGCTGGTGCGTTGAGGAGGGCAAGTCTTTCGTCATTCAGCGCAAGCAACGATATGGATGCTCCGGCCATTTCCAAGCTCGTCGCGTATTCACCGACATAGTTTTTGTCGATTGTGATCCCGTGCTCGGTGAGGAGCTGGTGTACGCGCCGGAAGAGAAGGTAGAGCTCCTCGAGCGGAGTTGCTCCCATACCGTTGACAAGAACAGCGACATGGTCTCCTGAGCTGACACCGAGATCGGCTATGAGACGTTCGGTGAGGAGCTCCGCAATCCGGTCCGCTGTTTCCACGTTGCCTCGATGAAATCCTGGCTCACCGTGGATGCCGATCCCGACTTCCATCTCACCTTCACCGAGTTCGAAGCTTGGTTTTCCGGTTGTGGGCAGAATCGTTGGGGAGAGGCCAACACCCATGGTTGCGGTGTTGTCGATGATGTCTTCTGCCACTGCGGCAACCTGTTTCAGCGAGTCTCCACGCTCGGCAGCAGCGCCTGCGGCTTTGAACGCGAAGAGGATTCCCGCTACTCCGCGGCGGTCTGCCGATCGTTCCTTGGGCTGACTGGCGACATCGTCTCGTCCGACGGCGGTCATGGTGGGAATACCTTCGAGTTCGGCCATGTCAGAGGCCAGATCAAAGTTGAAGACGTCCCCACCGTAGTTGCCATAGAGGTACAGCACCCCAGCGCCGCCATTCACAGCTTTGGTCGCTTCCAAGACCTGCGCGGATGAGGGGGATGAGAAGACGTTTCCAATGGCTACTCCGTCGCAGAGACCGCGCCCTACATATCCCTTAAATAGTGGCAGGTGCCCAGATCCGCCGCCCGTGATGATGCCGACTTTGCCCGAGACAGGTGCATCAGCTCGCACGAGCACTCGCAGATCGGCTCCAGGAGTTTTAAGGAGTGTCGGGTGAGCCAGAAGGATTCCTTCGACGAACTCGTCCACGAAAGCGGTGGGCTCGTTAATAATCTTTTTCATGATTTCTTGGTCCTTTTCCAGATCAGGTTCGTGTTAGGGCAGTTTGGGGAGTTGAGGCGCCGGCGCGCGGTGCTCGGTTTGTCTTTTTGGGTCGTTTGGTTCGCCTGGATGACACCGCGTCGAAAATCATCACGGCGATCAGGATCACGCCTTGCGCGATGGCGTATTCGTAGGAAGAGAGTCGGATTGCCGTGAACCCGCTCGAGACGACTTGGAGGGTGAGCGTGGCGAGAACGACGCCGAAAACCGAGGCAAAGCCTCCGGTTGGGTTTGTTCCTCCGAGAACCGCGATGACAATCACAAGGAGTACATACGAGGACCCGTAATCTGCTGAGGCCGTTGGGTTTCGCGCCAGGAACAGCACACCAGCGAGGCCGGCAATCAGCCCTCCGACGGTGTACGTCTTCATGAGAACCATACGTCGCGGAATCGCCGAGTACCGCGCCGCGATCGGGTTAGCACCCTCTAGTTGGATCATGCGGCCCAGGGCCGTGCGATTCACCAGGACAGCCACCAGGACTGCAGTAATAATGAAGATCACGAACAGTACAGGAATGTTGGCAACAGCGGCCTGGCCAATAGCGCCGAGTACTGCTGGGGCCCCGTAGAGAGTGGATCCCCCCGTCCACACGATCGCCATTCCGTTGTAGATCTGCATTGTGGCCAAAGTCGCCAGAATTGGCGTGATGCCGACAACGCTTACGAGGAATCCGTTGAAAGCTCCGCCGAGCATCCCGACCGCTATCCCGGCGAGCACAATGACGATTCCCAAGTTGTTCGCTAGATCCGGGTCATTTGCGGCTATGGCCGTGTGCAGCGTTGAGATCGTGATTGCCGAGAAGTTGGCGATTGCCACAAGCGACAAGTCGATTCCACCGGTGAGCATAACGAGCATCATCGCGATGGCAATTATGCCGATCTCGGGTGCCGCAACAGCGATGTTCTGCAGATTGATGGGGCTCAGGAAGACCCTTGGGTTGAGGACCGTGAACAGTGCAATTGCGAGGAGCAGTGCCACAACCATGCGTCCCGCTCCACGGTGCACACCGGCTGGGCGCACGAGTCGTCGCGTCCAGCTTGCTACTTGATCGTTGAACTGCCCCAGTGGACCCGAGTTCGGTAAGGATGTCTCGTCTCGCGTTGTTAGTTTGCGGCTCATGATCCCACCTTCTGCTCTTGCTTGTGCTCAGCGTCCAGATCTTGGATTACACGCATTCGTCGCGAATCCCGATGGGCCGCGATGGCCTGGACGCCGACACCCAGGACGAGCAATACGCCTACGGCAGTCCGCAGCCAGGCACTTGGCACTCCGACCAGCAGGAGGCTGTTCTTGATCACCTGCACGAGAAGAACACCCAGCACAGTCCCAATTACTGAACCGCGCCCACCAAAGATCAACGCGCCACCGAGTATTACTGCGGCGATGATGTCGAGCTCACCGCCGACCAAGTCACGCGGATTTGCACTTCGACTGAGGACAATGTGGATGACGCCGGCGATCGCTGCCAAGGCTCCGACGAGCATGTAGACCGAGATTTGTGTGCGCTTCACCTGGAATCCGGCACGTCTGGCCGCTTCTATGTCGCCGCCGATGGCGTAGAGGGAACGTCCGAACATGGTGCGTTTTAAGACCCAGGCAACAGCGAGGCAGAGCAGAAGTACCGGAACCACCAAAACGTGCAGGTAGGCGCGCCCCGTATCCGTTGTGACGTCGAACAAGTTGCTTGTGGCCAAGGCAGCCATCGATCTTGGCAAGTCGGCGTAGTAGCTGGCACCGACGTAGGTGTACATGGCGCCGAAGAACACACCCTGGGTGCCGAGCGTAACAATTAGTGTGGGCAGGCTGAACTGGGCAATGACGATGCCGTTGATGAAACCGAGGGCTGCGCCGACCCCGATCGCGATCGCAAAGATTCCGGGTAACCCTGGATCGAAACCGGCGTTGAGGCAGAAAGTCACGGTCGAATAGCCTGCAAAAATAGCAATGGCTGCAAAGGAGACGTCAATTCCGCCCGTTATTACAACAATGAGAACCCCAAGAGCAAAAATTACCGGGACGATCGAGCTCCGCAAGATGGAAAAGGCTGTGTTGAGCGAGAAGAAGGTCGGGTTGGCGATTGACATCGCCACGATGAGCGCGAGCAATACGAGTGCCAGTACGCCCTCGTTGTTTGCCCCCCGAAACCTTCGCAGCAGAACCATCAGGCGGACATCCGTTCTTGAATCGTGTCCACGGTGATCTGATCTCCTTCGAGGATATGGGTCAATCGGCCTTGCTTGATCACTACCACCCGGTGGCACGCGGCAACGAGCTCAGGCGCGTCATCGGAAATAACGATCACGGACATGCCCTTTGCTGCTTCAACGCGTAGTAACTGGAGAATTTCTTCTTTGGAGCCGATATCCACGCCCACTGTTGGGCCATTGAGCATGAGGACAGTTGGAGCCGTCGCCAACCACTTTGCGAGAACTACGCGTTGCGCGTTTCCGCCTGAGAGTGTGCGGACGGGGGCCTGCGCATTCGGTGCATTGATTTTTAGACCCACGAAGTACCGTTTGATTGTGGCTGCGGTCTCGGTGCGACTCAGCGTTCCCCATCGGGTCCGATGCGAGTCAAGTGAGGCAGCAACGATGTTGTCGGCAATGGATTTTTCAAGGAACAGTCCTTGGGAAAGGCGGTCCTCGGGCACGTAACCAATACCCGCTTCCACGGCGTTCTGGATCGTGCGAATGCTTACGACAGCACCTGCGACTCGTATCTCGCCTTGGTCAGCGGGGGTAACACCAAAAAGTGATTCAGCAATCTCGGTGCGGCCAGATCCAAGCAGGCCCGTCACCCCGAGAATCTCACCGCGTCGCAGACCGAACGAAACGTCTTTATACGCACCCGCCAGAGACAGATTGGTCACTTCGAGAGCGAGTGGCGCGGCCAGATCAAGATCGCTGACGATACGTGACTCGTCGACTTCCCGGCCTGTCATATATTGCGAAATTGTGCGCTGATCAAAGTCAGCCGTTGGTCCGCTCACTACCTGTCGGCCGGATCGCATAATAGTGAGCCGTTGAGAGATGGCGAGTACCTCTTCGAGCTTGTGCGATACGAACATCAAGGCGACTCCACGGGCGCGAAGGCGCTCAACCAGAGCGAAGAGCCGGCTAACTTCAGTGTGCGTAAGAGCAGTCGTCGGCTCGTCCATGATAATTGCGCGGGCATCGTTGACGAGTGCGCGGCAGATCGCAGTGAGTTGTTTGTCCGCTACCGAGAGGCCGCCGACCTCTCGATCAAGATCAAGATCAACGTCGAGTTCCTGAAGAATTGCCTTGGCTTTGGGACGAACGGAACCGGGCGAATAGAGGCGTCGCCCCCGCGCTACTTCCGCAGTCAACACGATGTTCTCCGCTACCGTCAGGTTGGGAAAAAGAGAGAAGTCTTGATAAATAACCTGAATGCCGCCCTGGATGGCAGCATGGGCATTGATTTGCACGTGTGAGACACCGTCAATGACGATTTCCCCCGAGTCAGGGCGTTCAGCGCCTGAAATGATCTTGATAAGCGTTGACTTGCCACAGCCGTTCTCACCCGCGAGACAGTGCACTTCGCCAGGGATCAGATCGATAGAAACATCGGTGAGGGCGGGCACTCCGCCGAAACTTTTATTGATTCCTCGCGCGGAGACGATAGGTACTGGCGACGGAGAAAAAGTCGTGGAACTCAAAAGATAACCTTTCCAACTTGCTCGATGGGGGCGCGCATCTGCTCGATGCGCGCCCCCATCGAGCTCGGTGACTAGAAGTCGTACTTGGCAGCGGTCTTGGCGTCAGCGGCCACAGAAGCTTCGCCAACGAAAACATTGTCGTAACCGTCCAGTTTCTTGAGCGAGTTATAACCCTCGATGCCAAGGTCAGTACCCTCTTCGATGGTCCCACCGTCGGCGAGAATCAAGGCGATGGCCAGCTGTGCCTCACCAGCGAGCGCCGGATCCCAGAAGAAGATCTTGTCGATGGAACCATCGGCAAGATACTGGTTTGCGACCGAGGGGATAGAAGTCCCCATCACGCAGACCTGATCTTCCAACCCAGCTTCCTGCACCGCACGGGCGATACCGGGAACGTCATTCCCAGCTGAGCCCTGGAACCCAGCAATGTTCGGGTACTTGGCCAGAACTTCCTTGGCACGCTCGTAGGCTGTGCCCTGGTCGTCCGTGCTTTCGATCGGTGTCTCCACCCGTGTCATCTTGGGGAAATTCGCGGTCTGGTTGTCGTAGGCCGCGCCGACCCATTCCATGTGCGTCTGAGCGGTGAGTCCGCCCACAAACTGAACGTATTCGCCGGTACCGCCCATGCACTCCGCAAGGTTGTCCATGATGTCAGAGCCGTAGGAAGGGTTATCAAAAGCTTCGATGTCGATATCTACGTTGGCAATTCCAGTGGCCTCGTGAGACACAACGATGATTCCCTGATCCCGTGCTTGCTTAAGAACAGCAGCGACTGCCTCAGGTGAGTTAGGGACGACTGTGATGGCTGTCGGCTGCTGCGCGATGAGGTCCTGAATAATTTGAACTTGCTTCTCGGGGCTGACGTCATCCGCACCCTCTTGACGAGCGTCGATTCCGGTTCGCTTAGCGAAAGCGCTGACGCCGACCTCCATCCGCTGGAACCAAGGGATGGTCTGCGCTTTAACAACGGTCACCATGACCATATCGTCGGGCGCCGCTGAAGCGTTTGTCCCGCCGCCGACGCTGCCCACAGAGGAGCATCCGGTCAGAGCGAGAGCTGCTCCCACGAGCAGTGCAGTGCCTCGAAGGGCGTGCTTGTAATTCATTCCGTTGACTCCTTTGTGAACGTTTCGTGGCTGGGCCACGACCGGGGGAGCACATTTACATGCGCGCTATGGGAGGAATTTATCCGCACCAAGAACACATTGTCAAGCGATAGTGTGCATGATCCTGCGCGATTTCACGCATACCTGCGTGCAGAGGGTAAGTGAGTGTCGTTCGGCGCCCACGATAAGAACCTGAAATACGCGCTGGATAGCTCAACTTCGCACGTTGAGTAGGCAATCCGGCGGCAGCAGGGTCGAATAGCCCCTAAAAGAATCAAAAATCTAGCGTTCGAGGTCTGCGTGTTTTCGCGCAAAACGCTTTACACGGGAGCTTTGGCGCAGCTAACATCCGTAAGAGACATTTTTAGGAGGTGCAGGCGTGACCAGACAGCTAGAGATCACCGAAGTTCTTCGAACCCATGGGTTTCACTCAGTGAACAATCTCGCCGAGCTCTTCGCGGTCACGGCATCGACTATTCGGCGCGACTTAGAGCGGCTCGAGTCGATGAATCTCATACAGCGCACTCACGGCGGCGCGCTCCCCGTTGAGCAATCAGAGGCTTCGCTCTATGACAAAGACGATCGGCATCTTGCAGAAAAGACCGCCATTGGACAGGCGATGGCTGATCGTATACTTGACGGCCAGACGGTACTACTGGACGGAGGCACTACGACCCTCGAGGTGGCCCGTCACCTAACGAAACGCCGCCTGACAGTAGTGACAAACGACCTTCGCGTCGCGATGGAAATCGCTCAGCGGCGATCGGCGCACCTTGTTTTTATCGGGGGAGAATTACTTCCCGATGTTTACACGATGTGGGGGCCTGGTTCAATATTGCAACTTTCAAACTTGCGAGTAGACGTGGCGGTTTTCAGCGCCGATATGGTCTGTGATGACGGGCTCTATCACATGAGTAGTTACGAGGTTGAACTCAAGCGGCTGATGCGGTCAATCGCAAAGGAGGCTTTTTTCGTCGCGGACAGCTCTAAATTTGGGCGCGAGGCGCTTTTCAAGGTCCTCGAGGTCAAGGATTTCACTGCCGGAATCACCGATGACCTTTTAGATCCGCTTCGAGCCTCGCAATTTCCCATTCCGATCATCCAGGTAGGGACGCGCAAATCCGGGTGATTTCCTCGGCGACAACAATGCCTCTTCTGCGCAGCGGGGAATGTCTTCGGTAACTGTGTTTCCGGCGCTGCTTTTAGTGGGGTTTTGCGTTCGTCCAGCGGACACGGAAGGTGTTGAGAGCTGGCTTCCACCTCATTTTCCACAAAACCGCTGGCCCACTCCGACGACAACCCGAGATGGCAAACCCCAGGCGTACCGACGACATCGGTGCGCCTGGAAGAAGACAAAACCCAGCTCCAGAACGTACGAAAACACCCGGGAAAATTTCTCTCGGGCAGATGCGCGATTGCTCTAAGTCCGCGGCCCTCCATCGAGCTGCGTTGCCTCCTGCCTGATTGGCGCCAGCGACGGTGGCTCCGTACCACCGACGATCAACTCCGCTATGGCGTCG
>Ga0326734_1000564_pt1 | contig 10133 bp, 12 predicted proteins | sample 15_GP2_1315_FD_207944 | JGI IMG/M metagenome (GOLD analysis project Ga0326734, IMG submission 207944) | Glacier ice microbial communities from Ngari, Tibet, China - 15_GP2_131.5 | ecosystem: Environmental > Aquatic > Freshwater > Ice > Glacier | place: China: Ngari, Tibet | collected 2018-07-18
ACTGCTGGCTGTTCGGCTTGTTGAAGATGAAGAAGCCGTCGAGGAAATCAACGAAGCTTGCCCCGTACCAGCCTGCGCCAGCCATGACGCCAGAAACGAACGTGGTCAAGTTGATCGTGGGCGCGGTCGTGGTGCCATCGGTGAATACGGCGCTGATGCCATTGTCAGCACCGTAGACCGGGCCGGTGAGGCTCGCCAGTGTGGCAACCGTCAGCCATGAACCCGAACTGTAGCGGTACAGCATATTGCCGCGTACAGCGAACAGAATGCCATTGCTTGACTCGTAGACACCGCGCACGCCACCGGTGCCGGGGATGGTAGACCACAGTTTCAAGCCTGGCCGACCGTAGAACGTGAACGGCGCTGGCGAGTCGGGCGGGTTCGCTTCAGGGTACAGGTTGACCGAACGTTGGGCCGATGCGATCAGTGACGGCGCCGTGTATGACGCTGCGGTTAGGGTGATGCGGCGCATTAGTCTGCCACCGTGAACGAACCGCGCACCACAGTGGCAACCTTGCCCGAGCGCGTCAACTTGCAGCGGAATACGTTGCGCCCAACGATGCCCGACAGGTCAGAGCCGCCAAAGTCGAATGTTGCGACGCCGAATGCGATGGTGCCAGTAATGGACAGTTCAACGTCAGCACACCGGATGATTTCGATTTTCGCCGTGCTGCCAGTGAGATTTGCCGTAGCCGCATCGCCGTCTAGGTCATAGAGGGCAATTGCTACCGTAAATTGATCGCCAACGGTAGCAGCAAAATCACGAATGCCAGCCGGGCGGTTTAGCGCCACATCGAAAGCGAAATTCATTAGAAGTAGTCCGAAGTGATTGGATCGGATGATGGGCCGAGAGCGGCGCCAGCGGACACCATGCGCAAGCCAGCCTGCCATGCGCCACCGTCAACAGGGGCGCCGAACTCAGGGCCAGCTAATACGGTAGCCATCAGCGTGTAAGCCTCGGCTGCGTACTCAGGAACGGCGGCAAGGGTCCAACGTGGCTTGCCGAGCGATACCAGGGAGTCATGCACCGCTGATATCTTTTCCTCGGCAAGTTCCATATCTTCAGCCTTTGCGGTTTGGCCCGCGCCGACGACGCCCAATTTCTTCAAGAGGCGCAGCGCTAGGTCGGTCTGGTTCGCCATGGTGTTCCTCGAAGAATCGATTGCCGGTTAATTTGCCGATAAGCGTGGTGTTCTCATCGGGTACAGGGGAGGGGATATTAGGCGAAAAAGTGACCCCGTAAAGGGTCACCTCCACGTCACCTAAGTAGGTGAATTGGCGCATGTTATGCGTCAGCCACCGCAGCGAAGTAGCCAGTAGCTACGCCGTTGTCCTTCTGGTCGTCCAGATCACCAACGCCAGTACCGAACGTCAGCTTGTCCACACCACGGATTTCCGACATAGCAACGCCATGAATGAAATCGTAGTCGCGCACGTCGGTCTTCGACTTGGTGCGCTGCGCCCATGCGATGCCCAATGCTTGAGCGCCACACAGGTAGGCCGGCTCAACGTCGATTGGCAGCAATGCGCCAGCGCCGTCTGGGTCAGTACCAACAGCGGTAAGAACGCCGATTTCCGGGATTTCACGGATGATTACGCCATCCCAAATCAACGCGCCACCAGTGAACAGCGGGTTATCCGTGCCACGGGTGCGGGCATCGCGGTTAGCCTGCTGCATGACGGTGTTGTTAGCCAGGTCGCGGAACGCACGCGGGCCGGCAAACATGACATACCACTCTTCATCTTCCGACAAGCGGATTGGACGAATCTTTGGCGATGCGGTTTGCGCCATACGCTTCAGCAGCGAGATAGCAGCCGGGGTAAGCTTGTCGTTGGTGTTATCGACGTTAGCCAGCGAGGTTGCGTGAACGTTGCCGGCGTTGTTCGACTTGGCAGCACCAAACAACACGCGGTCGGCGTTGTCAGCCAGCCATTCATTGCGCTGTGCGGCGGTCGAGGTCGCGTATGGCACGTTGTTGATCGAGGCGAGCGCGCCGATGATGGCGTCGCGCATCTTGGTCATGGCCCACATTTTGAGCATGGTCTTCGCTGCATTGCGCAGGTCAATGACCGACTTTTGCTCATCCCATTCGGTGATGGCGACAGCGTGGCGCAGTGGTGCGACCGCGATCTGGTGCGAACGGCTGCCGAGCGCTTCCTCGTTACCTTCCAGCGTTGCATTGCCGGTTACGCCGGCGCCTTTCAGCTCGTTGACCAGAGCGATGGTGATGCGGTCGCCCTTCTTTTTGGTCAGGTCTTCCTTGAGTTGGATGATGGAATTTTCATCCGTGCCCATGTACTTCTTGAAGCGGGATTCGCGGACATAATCCGTAAAGAATTTGTCATCCCATTGGTTGGGGGTTAAGCCTGGTTGTGCGGTGGTCAGTGCCATGATTTAGCTTCGCTTTCCGAGAATTTCATTGAGTGGCGAAGGGCCGTCGTATGCTTGCGCATTGGTAAAACGGCCGTCCGTCGAACGGGTGTTGGTAAGGGTCGATGGATATTTCGATTCAGGAGGTGGTGCGGCCAGGCGCTTAGCCAGTTGCCCCATTTCGCGCGCTTGCGCTGTAGGGGCCATGCTGGCGATGCGCAGGGCGTCTGCCGGGTTCTTGGCGAGGTGGTAGGCGATTTCGTGGCCGGAATCGACCACAAGCATTGCGTTGACCATCGTTTCCGTCATCGGCAAATCCGGGTTGTTGACCAGATTGGCGAAGTCGGCGTACTTGGCTGCGCCGGCAGAGTGCAGGCCGGCCAAGTCATCGGTGGTTTGCTTTGCTACCTGCGCCTGCTGCTGTTCGGCTTGTTGCTTCTGCTGCCATGCGTTGAAACGCTCGTCGGCTTTACGCTCGGCAAGTGCTTCAAGGTAGGCGTCTTGGCTTTCAAACTGATCAGCGGTCGGCTTGGCTTCTACCGGCTTGTTCTGCTGAACCCATTGCTCCAATTCCTGACGCTTGCGGCGCTCGTCCATGAGGGCGGCGCGTGGCACTAAATCGGGTTCCTGCTTGGCTGCTGGCGGCTCAACCTGGTGTTGCTCGCCCTGGTCAGTCACTTCCGGCGCGTCGATCACTTCCGGCACGTTCGGGGCGCTGTCGTTTAGCATGTTGCCCAAATCAGTTGCGTTATCGTCCATTGCTATTTCTCCTAAAACGCCCATACGTCGGCGGCACGTAAAACACGCCCGAATCCTCGGCGGCAGGCAGCGACAAGCCCATGCGGGCCGGGTCGCTTAGATGGCTGGTGCTTCGGTTGGTGGAGCCTCTTCAGGCGTAAAAAAACCCGCATCGGCGGGCTGTTCTTGTTGCATCATCATTTCTTCGGGCGGCGGCTCGGCCATCATTTCCGGCTCGGGTGGTGCCTCTTGTGGTGGTTGCTCTACGCTTTGTTCTGGTGCTTCGCTGCCTTCGGCCTGCTGCTCAACGGTCATATCAAAGCCAAACTCAGCGGCCAGGGTGACGGCCATCTGTTGCGGCATGAACGGGATGATTTGCTGTAGACGCGCTGTCTCTGCCTTGTATCGTTCAATGGTCAGCTTCTGCAATTCGATATCGCGGGCGTCTTCCAACTCGTTGTATTTCTCGCCAATCTCCTGCAATGACGCCTCAAGCATCTGAATCTTCTGCTGCGCCTGCTGCGACTCAGGCGACGGACCGCCTGCGCCCATCTCTTTCAAGATTTCATCCTTGTTGCGCAGGCTCGATGCCTTGATGATCGCGGTCGGCGGGATTGGCAGGCCCGACTTTGCTAGACCTGCCAATGTTTCGAACTGCTCGGCCTGCACGGAAGCGGAGGCGGGCGCGTCATCGAGCACGATATCAACGTCCAGTTCGGCCATATTGTTTTTAATGCCGGCTTGCTGCTGCATGTTTGGATCGCGCCTTGCCTGCTCTTCCATCTCTGGAGTTATTTCAATACCTCGCTGCTGCGCCATTTCCATACCCTTCTGACCCAGCGTGATCGGCTGATTCAGTCCAACGAAACGAACGTTCTTTTCGTCGTCGGTCACGCGAATCCACTTTTCCTTATCCCAGGACTCCCTAATGCGGCCCCATACAGCGCGGTAAATCTCAAGCTGCCATTGCTTAAGCGCGTCAAACAGTGGCCCCAGCTCGGACAGGCCCGACTCCTGACGGGCAATCAGTGCGCGCCCCGACATCTGGCGCTGATCGGTGCCAGCGAGTGCGGAATTAACGCCTACGCTGTCAATTTCCTGCTTCGCTTCCTGCAAAAGCGTGAACTGCGCCGTATCTACGCCGCCGCTGTCGATGGTTTCGAACAGCATGCCGGGCATGACTTCGATAGCGCCATCAGGCTTAGCAAGCTCTTGCTGCATCTTGCGCACATCATCCACGGCCCCGCGCTCGTACTTGACCTGACGCACGGACAGAAGGTGTTGGAACTTCGAGTACCGCTTGTTTATTTCGTCTTGAATCGGAATCCAATTCTTAACAACGCCGTAACGGTTGCCATCACGGTCAATGAATGCAGACCCAAAGACGAAACCTGGAACCGAGTTATCTTCATCGTCCCTATATGGCGACACCTTGGACGTTAGGATGCCGCCCTTGGTGAAATTGCAGTGGTGCCACATACCATCTTGCTCATGCCAGATTTCCACGATACGGACACGCTTGCGCTTCGGGTCGGTCCATCGACTGCGAGGCACATCACCATGCGTTTCGGATAATGCCGACTCGCTTGACAGAGTGGACGACAGGACGTTTTCTTTGTCCTTAAACTTGATCACAGCATCGTCATAGTCCATCCAGAGAGCTTGGCCTAGGTACTTCGCATCCTTGAAATTGCGCTGCCGGCTGTGCGCGTCCCAAAACAGGCGACTCCATTCCATCCCAGTGATGATAATGCGCCGGTCGCCATCGACTTCGACTACGGAAACATCTACCCCACACGCACCCTCAATGATCATGTTCGCAAAGCCATTCGAGCGCGTCACCTCGAATTGCTGATCCTCGATCACATAGCGCAAAGCGTCACTTGCCGCCTGTGCGTCGTCCTCGTGCTTCTGCGTGCGGGCGTATGCCTTCGGCAAGCTGCGGCGCTGTGTCTCTGTCCCAAGCAAGAAATCAATCTTCGGTTTGATGCGGTTGAAGGTGGTGCATGGCTGCTTGCGCTTTGCCAGGGCGTCTCGCTCAGCCTTCGTCCATTGGTCGCCATCGTAGTAATCGCGGGACTTCTCAGCAAGCGCGCGTGACTCTACCGTCGCCATCTCGGCGGACTCGAAATAGCCCACCAGGCGCGTAAGCTTGTCGCCGTCGCTTTCTTTCAAATAGTCCGCCATGATTCCTCTTCTTCGTCGTCCATCGCGTAGATATCACGCGGCTTTTTCTTTGTGGTAGGCGGCATAACTGCCGGGTGAGCTTGATCGAGTGCCATACCCATCAGCGCGCAAACGTCTACCTTGTCGTCGTGCTTACCGACAGGGAAGGACAGCATTTGTCGCATTAGTTCTTGTGACCAGTCGGCGGCAGTTGGCAAGTACACCTTGCCCATGCTTGCCCGCGCCTGGAAGCCTCGCGCCATCGCTGCCTTGTCGCCTGTGCGCGATATCCACTCGTAGCGCCCAAATACCTTGCGCTCGCGGCTTCTGCGGATCAGGTAAGGCTCCACGGCTTTCTTGATAACGCCAGTCTCGCCAAACACCGCCATTGGCTTGTGCAGCGCAACCAGGTCGAGCAGCGATTCAATCCACACATCCGAGGTGGTCTGACCGCTCCACCAGTCCAGCACATAAATGTTGTTGTCCGGGTCAACGCCGAACACGCCGTGCTCTGTGTAATCGCCGCCGCCCTCGCTGACTGCATAGTCCGAGCAGATGTAAATATGCAGATGCTTGGGCGGCTCGTCGTACCAGCGGAACCACTCACGCTGAAAGAACGTGCCCTCATCCGGCGCCGGTCGCTGCTGATACAGTGCTGACCAGTCGCGCGGCCCTACGTCATCCTTGATGCGCTGCAAATCCTTGAGCGGATACCATGCCGGCCAGAGTGCAGCAGCTTGCGGCGTACCTTCGTTGGCGATGGCCGGCAGATTAACTACCTTCCATTCGCCCGCATTCTTCGCCAGCAACCGGCCCGCTAAGTCATCCTCATGCCAGCGCGTCAGAATCAGCACAATCGCGCCGCCCGGCATCAAGCGCGTGCGCAGCGTTGAGGTGTACCACTTCCACACCATTTCGCGCCGCACCTCGCTATCAGCCTCCTGACGGTTCTTAAACGGGTCATCGATCAGCGCTACGTGTGCGCCTCGGCCAGTAATCGGACCACCTACGCCCACATAGACCGATATGCCGCCTGCGTTCGTGTGCCAGCGGTTGCCCGCGCGTGAGTCAGCAGCGAGCGACACATCCGGGAACACCTTGCTGTATTCCTCACTTGCCACGATCCCGCGCACATCACGTCCGAAGTCGAGCGCGAAATCGCCCGAGTAGGTGGCGCAAATCATCTGGTGATCAGGGTGACGCCCGAGATACCACGCCGGGAACCGCCTTGAGCCTAATTCCGACTTCGTGTGCCTGGGCGGGGCGAAGATCATCAGCCGGTCACACTCGCCGCGCTCCACTGACTCAAGCGCTTCTGCTATCTGCTGGTGGTGCTGCCCAACTTGAAACTCGGGCTTCGTGTACGTAGTGAAATCGATCAGCGAGGACCGAGCCTTACGCCTTGCTAGCAGCTCTAACGCTGCTTCCTGCGGCGATGGCTGCCAATTGGTCATCGGTTAGCTCTTTCACTGAGTTGACGGTAATACCGCCCGATACTTCCGTGTCTACCTTGTCGCGCCACTTGGCCCGCTGCCGGTTCTTAAGCCAGAAGATCGCAGCCGTAGGATCAGGCGCGTAAATCTTCGTGATAGGCGTCTTGATGATCTGATGATCGATCACGCGAATATCGACTTCCGCATGCTCGTATCCCATGGCGCGCTGGTACAGCCGGTCCGCTACATCAGAGTCAGCTTGTGCCTTCCCTCTTTTTATGGACTCAAGAAACTCCGAATGCGCAGTCTTCCATGCGTTGATGGTCTGCTCGCTTACCTCGAAGAAGTCGGCCAACTCGCCATCGGTCGAGCCGAGCAAGCAAAGCTTTCGCGCCTGATCGGCGTATTCCGGCTTGTAGCTGCTTGGCCGGCCTGTTGCCTTCGCCATTACGCACTCACCGTAAAGCTAGTCTGATCGCTCACCAGGCGCTTAGTCGCGTCGGTGTACGTCAGCCGCACGGTGTAGGTGCCTGCTAATGTCAGGTCGCCCACCTTGAAGATGTGCTTGGCGTACTGGTTGGCTGCGAACGTTCCCATGTCAGTAGTCACGAGCGCTACGGCTGGTACGGTCACATCTGCCCCGGTGCGCGTGATGAGCGTTCCATCGGGGCGCGTGTAGACCATGCTCAATGTCGTGAACGCGCTGATGTTGTAATTCACGTTCAGATTGTGGGCAAGCCCGTATTCACCAACGTTCATAGAATGTTCGCAGTCTGGTTTATGTCGTTGGCCCGCATGTTGCCGACTGAGTTAGTCTCAGTGGCGCGCATGATCGTTGTGCTATTCAATGTGTCGACCATCGTTCCGGCCTGCGATGAAATGCGGTCGAGTAGCGCGGTCACTTGGCTATTGATGATCGATTCGCGCATAATCGTTGCGCTAAATACGTTCGGTGGTGGTACTGGCGCTGCTGAAATCAGCGCATCAAGTGACTTGGCAAGCGATCCGCTTACCGTCAACCCGCCTGATGCAGCGACTGATAACGTGCCGAGCATCTTGCTCAGACCACCTACGATGCCGGTCGATCCAGTAGTGCCGCTTGATGCTAGTGTTGCTGGCGCCAGGGTTGCCGCTAACGTTCCGGCAACTTGCACTGTTGCGGTACTGGATACGCTTAGTGATCCGAGCGGTTTACTCAGCGCCCCGACTATAGCCACTGCACCACTGCTTGATACTGTTGCGGCGCCTAATGTCTTGTTCAGGCTACCGGCAATACTGGACGTGCCAGCCGATGACAGGGTTGCACTGCCGAGCGTAGCGGTTAGAGTGCCATCAACACCGCCGCCTGCTGCGGGTGCTTGTAATAGCGCTACGTTGGACCGTGACTCGAATACCTGCCACGGATTCGCAATCAGTGACTTAAATTGTGCGCTGTGGTCGCCCTCAAGGATATACAGCGCCTCCGTACGACCCGCGAAGCCAAGCGTTGTGAAGGCGCCAAAGCTACCAAGCCGAAGCGCTGAACCGGCAGCTAACGAGCCGGCGAACGCAGAAGAGCCAACTGATACGCCATCGACATACAATTGATTACCCGTACCAGGGCGGTGGACGACCATTACATCGTGGCGTCCAGCAGTGACTGCCCCGCCTAATATCTCATTGGCACCGCCAAAGGTGGTGACACGCCAGATGTTTCCAGCCGTGATTTCGATTGTCAGCGACTCATTAGAGCCGCCCCCATCGTGGTCAGTAAGCAGACCTTGACGAATGCCTAGCGTCGATACAATGACGCGCATGAAGATAGTTAGCGGCGACCCACTCGGAACGATTGCTGACAGACCACCAGTTGCGCCAAAATTGACGTTGCCGTTCGATGGCGAGTGCTGGTATGCGATGCCTGCGGTCGTTGTTACGCGGCTTACACCGCTGGCGCGGCTGATTGTTTTACGGCGTACCAGTTCAACGCCGAGCGAGCCGAGTACAACTACACGGAGAGCGCGGCCTAGCGGAAAGCCTGTATCAACTGATGCCGGGCCGCTTTGGGGCTGGTTATACCGCATGGTTTAGAGCGTCGCCAGTACCTGCATCACTGCCTTGCATGTGACAGCTTGTCCTGTGTTGCCAGTTACGCGCACACGGACATACATGACGCCTTCATGAACATCGTATGAGATTGGCGTTACAAGGTTGGCCGTCACATCACCACCAACACGATAAACCTCGTCCCAATTAACGTTGTCCCCGGAAGTCTCGACAAACGCGGTCGCTTGCACGGTTGGGCCGGTCGCTCCATTCGTGATATTGCCAGTGATAATGCCGCCATACTTGGTAGTCAGGTCTACCGCTGTGCCTGTGGTCGTGCCTGCTGCGGCGTTGCTGGTAGCCGCTGCGATGATGGTTGATAGTGATTTAGTCGATGGCATTACACGGTCCCCATGGCGAGCGCCACATCATTAGGTGTCACGATTCGGCCAAAAAGACTGCACACGCTGCCGGTCATGAATGCCATTTCAAACCTCGTTGGCACCCGTTGCGCCAGCGCTACCAGGTTCGCACGAGTGACTGCGGCGCCAGTGCCTGCGAAGATGGAAGCAAAGCCAGCGCGGATATTGGTGTTCGTGCCGTCCACCCATTCACCGGCAATCATCGCCTGAAAGCAGTTCTGCAAGACGGCGGTGAGCGTTGCGTATTCGGTCCATACGACAGCCGCATTTAATTCGGCAGCGGTAATAACAGGGCGCCACACGACACCAGTTCCAGGCGCGTTGTAATGGGCAGCGATGCCGATATGATTGTTGGCCGTCCGCTCGGCTGCAATCGCCGTGTTGGCGAGAATTGCAGCTTTAAGCGTGGTGAGCTGCGCGGGTGTCATTATGCGTTTGCGTCGGTCAGCGTGAAGCCACTGATAGAAACCGCCTGCGATACTGCGATGCTCGTGTTATCCAGCGTCATATCGCCGCCGCCACCTGTAGCTGTTACGGCGCCCTGCAAATGGCAAGTGGTGCCGGCGTTATCCACAATGCGGAAGTGGGCAGCAGTGCCAGCCGCAGCGCCAGTGCCCGACCATGTGCCGGCCTTGGCTTTTGCGCCAGCAGCAGCAGCAGCCAAGTAATCAGCAGGCAAAGCGATTTCGGCCAGTAGCGTGCCCGATGCAGCCGTAGCGCAATCGGCAGGCTGTGCGCCCGAGCGCAATTGCAGCTTTGCCGATGCGCCCGCCGTGGTTTCGATTGCATCCAGGCGAGCATTCCGCGCAGCTACTGAAAGTTGAATCGCCATTGTTAGCACCTCAAATAAAGAAGCCCCGTCGCAGTTATGCGGGCGGGGCGAAGTCTGAAGCTTGGTAGCAGCAGAGGGGAGAAAGGGGCATCGTTTCGTGATACGTCCGGCGCAACTGGTGCACACCAAGAGAGATCCTTGCCGTGCGG
>Ga0326734_1000565_pt1 | contig 10122 bp, 7 predicted proteins | sample 15_GP2_1315_FD_207944 | JGI IMG/M metagenome (GOLD analysis project Ga0326734, IMG submission 207944) | Glacier ice microbial communities from Ngari, Tibet, China - 15_GP2_131.5 | ecosystem: Environmental > Aquatic > Freshwater > Ice > Glacier | place: China: Ngari, Tibet | collected 2018-07-18
TCGCACGGTAGCCAGTACTGCCCCTGGAAGAAAAAGTACGGTGACCTGGGCATGGCCGCACTGCAGCGACTGAAAATTCTCGAGGACGAGAACGCCCGGTTAAAGCAGATCGTGGCCGCCCTGACGTCGGGCTGGCAGAAGGCAGCAGGAGGTTGCCCGAAAAACTCTCTGGAGTTGCTCAAGCGTTGCGGGTTGGCAGCGTGGGAACCGCCACAAGCGCTTTGATGCGAGTGTGCAGCGGTGCACGGATGGCCGCAGCGGCACGCTGTGCCGACAAGCTGCGCTCGCGCACTCCGAGCCGCTGCTTTCATGAACCGACCGACCTGGGGATGGCCCACTGTTGCGGCTCGCCTCCAACGCGGTGATGTCGGGCTCCACAGTGGCCATGGATGACGCACACCTAGTGAGTTCGCCATATGTGCGCTGCAAGCTCTGCGGCCAATTGAAACACTGGCGCACTGTCAGCAAGTGCTGGGACTGGCTGCCAAAAACGCACTTTTTGCGGCTCCATTCAGGACAATGCGTCCTCAAGGCGGAAACGGTTCAATGCATCACTCACGCTGCTTATCCTCCTCCTGCTGCTGCCTTTTCTGCCTGGTACACCAGCTTGCGCGCCATGCTCCAGCGGTGGACTTCGCTGGGGCCGTCGTAGATACGGAAAGCACGCATGTCGGTAAAGATTCGCATCACGGCTGTATCGCCTGTTACGCCCTGCCCGCCCAGCATCTGCACGCATCGGTCCACAACGCGCCACTCGGCTTCCGAACACACCACCTTGGCGCGGCTCGACTCAAAATTGCACTTTTCGCCCTGATCGAGCAGCCACGCGGTGTGCCAGATGTGCAGACGTGCGGTATGCAGGTCCATGTCGTTGTCGGCCAGCATGAAGCCAACACCTTCGTGTTCGGCCAGTGGTTTGCCAAAAGCTTGGCGGCGACGGGTGTAGTCAAGGGCGATGTCGTGCGCGCGGCGGGCCTGGCCAAGCCAGCGCATGCAGTGGGTCAGCCGCGCCGGTGCCAGGCGGATCTGGGCATAGCGAAAGCCTTTGCCCACTTCACCCAGCACGTCGATGCTTGGAATGCGCAGGTCGGTAAAGCGCAGCACGCCGTGACCGCCGGTAAAGCAGGCATCCATGGCCTCCATGTTGCGCTCCAGCGTGATGCCGGGGCGGTCCATGTCGGTGAGGAACATGGTGGCCGAGCCGTCTTCCATGCGGGCCATAACAATGGCGTAGTCCGCGCCATCGGCCCCGGTGATGAACCACTTGACGCCGTTGATGACGTAGTCGTTCCCATCGCGGACCGCAGTGGTCGTCAGCATCGAGGGATCGGCCCCCGCGCCGGGCGATGGTTCGGTCATGGCAAAGCACGAACGTATTGTGCCGGCGACCTGGGGACGCAGCCAGCGCTCTTTCTGCTCGTGTGTAGCCACTTCCTCCATAAGGTGGATATTGCCTTCGTCGGGCGCATGGATGTTCATGGCCGTCGGCCCCAGGCGCGAGTAGCCAGCCTCTTCGAAAACCGCAGCCTTGGCCACATGACTCAAGCCCATGCCGCCCATATCGAGCGAAGCATGGGGCGTGAGCAGACCGGCGGCGCGGGCGCGAGAAACGAGTTCCAGGCGCAGAGCTTCGCTCGGGCCGTGCGAACTCTGGCGCTCGTCGTTTTCCAGGGGAATGACCTGCTCAGCGATAAAGCGCCGCGTGCGATCACGCAGTTCGCAGATGTCCGGCGCAAGAGTGAAATTCATGACTGCTGTCTCCGTTGTTGCTTGAACCACTGAAAATTTCTGTCCCATGGTATTGCAGAACAATGTAGGAGAGCGAGATTTTCAAGGCCGCGCGCTCATTCGCAGCAACCAGATGAATCTGGAGTAGTTTTTTCTGCCCCTTGACTTGGCGAAGGCCTGGGTCCATTTTTAACGCCCCGTGCTGTCCGGATGCACCTTGGTGCTGGCGCGGTCCAAGCTGACAACTTCTAGCTTGACACGCGCAATCTGACTGCGCTGCACTGTGGAGCTGCCCCCTTTCAAAGGCACTTTATGGTTCGAGCCGAAGGAGTCCGAGATAAGCAAATGCCTAACGGCATACGTGCCGGAGTGTCGTCAGCAACTTGCAGAACTGGCGCACACTGGGCACAGCGTCAACGATGTGGCCCAGCGTGCGCGCCAGCGGCCGTGCCGGTGCTGCCGCCCAAAACGAATGTCCCGCAAGGGGCTGATCGAATTGCCGCAAGTCAACATTGAACTGAGCGAGCTCATCGGTCAAACCCGCCGCGCCAGTGACCAGGCGCACGGCATGCTCCGCATGGTGGGTGTTCGTCCCTGCATGCGAACTGTTGGGAACGCCCAGGACAACGCCATGGACGAGAGTTTCTTTGCGACTTTGAAGTGTGAGCGCATTGCCCGGCGTAGCTTGAGGACCAAAACCGAGGCACGCCTGGGCGTTTTTACTTGGGAATCGAGAGCGGGTACAAGCCGCACCGGCGCCATTGGCCTTGCCTCATCCCTTACCCAATGATTTCGAAAGGAAACACGTTGAAATAAAAAATTAGGAAAATACCATTCACACCAAAACCCAGAAAATCCCTGAGCTTTGATGAGCAAACTCACCGTGTCCGTGGAAACGGGTTAACTCCAACTCCAGTAGCAATGTCTGTGTGCCAAAGGCCACGATGATTGCCTATGCCAAGGGTTTGAAGATGTGAAAAACTTGGACCCCAGTGCTTTTCTGCATTTAGCGGGAAAGATGGCACCACCAAATTCCAGGACCCTGCACCTGAGCAGGGTCAACCTGTAACATCAGCCCCAGATGACGCTCAGACTCAAAATCAATTTCATGGTTGGCACCCTTACTGTGCTGTTCGTCATCGTGATGACTGGGTTGCAAGTGCGCAGCATGCGCGAGTCTGTGCTTGAAGAAGTGGTTTCTGCCAATCGCGTGGCCACCCAAATGTTGAGCCGCACAGTGTCGCTATATGCCTCCCGAGGCATGCCTGAGATGTTGAATTTTCTACAGGGCATGGGTCGGGTCAGGTCCAATGACATTATGCTGCTGGACCTTGCCGGGCGCGAGCTGCATCGCTCGCCGCCCTCCACCTACAAAACGGGCCGTGATGCGCCACAGTGGTTCGAGCGCCTGATTTCGCCATTGCCGTCCATGCAGACCATTGAGTTTTCAGACGGCGAGCTGATCGTGCGGTCAAACGCGTCTCGGGCTGTTTTGGATGCTTGGGACACCCTAAAGCAATTGGCTGTTTCAGGCCTGCTGCTGCTGCTGCTGGTCAATTCGTTGGTATTTTGGCTGGTTGGTCAGACGGTTCGACCATTTGGCCAGATTGTCAAGGCACTGAACCAGTTGCATGGCGGGCGCTTGGATGTGAAGCTGCCCTTGCTTGCGGGCACAGAAGCGGCCGCCATCGGCACGGCGTTCAACCGCATGGTGGATGAGTTGCAAATTCATTTTGAGACCGAACGCCGCGCCATTCGAGCCGAACTGCAGTTGTCGGACAGCCACGAATTGACCTGCTGGATTGACCAGCGCATCGAGCGCGAGCGCTTGATGATCGCCCGCGAGCTGCACGACGAATTGGGCCAGTCAGTGACAGCGATCCGCAGCATCGCCTTGTCGATTGCGCAGCGCATCCACACGCTGGATCCTCAATCAGAAACTGCTGCACGGCTGATTGCCGATGAATCGTCTCGTCTGTATGACGCCATGCACGGCATGATTCCCCGACTGACACCGCTGGTGCTGGACAACTTCGGTCTTGCCGAAGCTTTGGGCGACTTGGTTGTACGGACGCGCCTCAGCCAGCCCGACCTGCAGATTGAGGCGGCACTGGACATCGGCCAGGCAGCCCTGGGAAGTGACGCAGCGCTCACGCTTTACCGTGCGGCGCAGGAAGGTATCAGCAATGCCCTGCGCCATGGTCAGGCAAAAGCGCTGAAACTCAGTGTTGTCAGTTCAGACGGGGTGGTGACGTTGACACTGCAAGACGACGGCCAGGGCCTCGCGCCGGATTGGTCTCTGCGCACGGGGCATTACGGACTGCGCTGGCTGGCCAAGCGGGCCGAGGGCGTCGGCGGAGAACTGCACATTGAAGCCGCACAGCCGCATGGCGTGCTGCTTCGGGTACGGCTGCCGTTGCGGGCAACAGCGCCGGAGCAGGGCGCATGATCCGCGTTATGTTGGTCGATGACCATGCGCTGGTTCGCATGGGATTTCGCATGCTGTTGACAGACGCCCGGGTTGACGTCGTGGCCGAGGCCGACAGCGGTGAGCAAGCCTGCCAGGACTATCCGCAAGTCAAGCCCGACGTGGTAGTGATGGACCTGTCGATGCCCGGAATGGGTGGACTCGAAGCAGTGCGCCGACTGCTGGCGCAAGACCCGAAAGCGCGCGTGCTGGCCCTTTCAGCGCATGAAGACACGGCGCATCCGCAACGTGTCCTGCGCGCAGGCGCTTTGGGCTACTTGGCCAAGCGTAGCGCTCCGGAAACATTGATTGCGGCGGTGACAACAGTAGCGCGTGGCGGTCGTTATGTGGATGCACAAACCGCACAGGCTCTGGCCCTGGCGCAGATTGACGGCGACATCAGCCCGGCGGAACTGCTGAGCGAACGCGAATTTTCGGTCTTTATCCAGCTTGCTCGCGGCCAGAGCGTTGCGCAGATTGCCGAAACCTTGAGTTTGTCACCCAGCACTGTGGGTACGCACTTGTACCGCATCAAACAAAAACTGGGAGCGACCAATCAGTCTAAACTGACGCTGGTGGCGCTGCGCTGGGGCCTGTTGCAGGCTTGATTGGAATTTGCGCAGAGCCGTCAAACCGCTTACCCTCCACCCAGGCAAAATCACTGTGACAGAACCTCACCCTAGCCACCCTTCCAGACTGTTTTGCGCCTGTTTCGGAGCCCTGAGCGGCGCTGGCCTAGGACTGCCGGACTTCGACCCGTCGGTGCGGTTTGAGGACGACCTGTTCCGCGCGGCCAATGGCGGCTGGCTGGCCCGTGCGAAGATCCCGCCCGACAAATCCAGGCACGGCGCCTTCAGCGAGCTCGGCGACCTCTCCGACAAGCGTCTGCGCGATATTCTGGACACGCTGACCACCCAGGCAGCGCCGGTCAATAGCGCGCAAGCACAGGTGGCGGCTTTTTATACGGCCTACCTTGACCTCGATACTCTCGACAGAACAGGGCTGACGTCCATCAGGCCACTGCTGGCCGAGATTGACGCCATTGGCAACGCGACTGAATTTGCGCACTGGCAAGGCCGCATGCAGGGCCTGCTCGACACGCCGGTGGCGCTGTGGGTCATGGCCGACTTCAAACAGCCGGGCATGAACCGGGCCTTGACTTGGCAAGGCGGCCTGGGTCTGCCGGACCGCGACTATTTCCTGCTCAAAGACGACCTAAGAATGGCTGCTGCCCGCGCTGATTACGGGGTCTATCTGACAGCGCTGGCAAGCCTCGCAGGTGAGGCGCAGCCCGAGCAGGTCGCCTTAAAGGTGCTGGCACTCGAACACCGCATCGCCGAGCTGCATTGGGACAAGGTGGCAAACCGAAAACCCGTCGAGCTCTACAACCCGCGAACGCTGGAACAGTTGATTCAGATGGCGCCCGGCTTCGATTGGGCAGCATTTCTGCAGTCTGCCAGGCTGGCTGCGGCAGACCCTCTGTCTGTGTCGCAACCGAGCACTGTCATCGGCATGGCCTGCCTGTTTGAGCAGGTTCCTCTGGCTGATTGGAAACTGTATTTCAAGCTGCGCCTGCTGGATCAGTCAGCGCCGCTGTTGCCCAAGGAGTTTCGCGCCGCACATTTTGCCTTCAGGGGCATGGCGCTGACCGGCGCCACAGCCGAGACACCGCGTTGGCAACAAGGCATTGCCGCGCTCAACCGGGCCATGGGTGAGGCAGTCGGCCAGCTTTATGTCGCGCTGCACTTCACGCCTGAGCACAAGGTGCGCATGCAGTCGCTGGTGGATAACTTGCTGGCAGCCTATCGGGCGTCGATTGAAGGCTTGCACTGGATGTCACCGCCGACCAAGGCACGGGCGCAGGACAAGCTGAGCAAGTACAGCATCAAGATTGGCTATCCGGACCAGTGGCGTGATTACGGCGAACTGACAGTCAAGGCAGACGATGCGCTTGGAAACGCGCAGCGCTCAGCCATTTTCGAGTGGCACCGCTTGGCCGCCAAAGCCGGCAAGCCTGTCGACCGAAGCGAATGGGGCATGACACCGCAGACGGTCAACGCCTACTACAACCCGTCGCTGAACGAGATCGTGTTCCCGGCCGCCATCCTGCAACCGCCATTTTTTGACATGGCGGCAGACGATGCCGCCAATTATGGTGCGATTGGCGCGGTCATCGGACATGAGATCAGCCACGGTTTTGACGACCAGGGCAGTCAGTTTGACGGCGACGGCGTGCTGTGCGACTGGTGGACCCGCGCAGACCGACGGGCCTTCGACACGGTCACGGCGCGGCTGGTGGCTCAGTACGAAAGCTACGAAGCACTTCCTGGGAAATTTTTGAATGGCCAGCTTACCCTGGGCGAAAACATTGCGGATTTGTCAGGACTACAAATCGCTTTCAGGGCCTACCAGCGCTTGGCAGCCTTGCAGCCGACATCGTTGCTCGGTGGCTTCACAGGCGAGCAGCGGTTTTTCATTGCCTGGTCGCGGGTCTGGCGCGAAAAAACCCGTGCAGAGCGCGCGCTGCAACTGCTGACGACCGACCCGCATGCGCCCTCGGCGTTTCGTGCCAATGGTGCTGCTGTCAACCACGACGGATTCCATGCGGCATTCGAGACCCAGCTGGGCGACAGGATGTTCAAGTCACCTGCCGATCGCATCCGCATTTGGTAGCCGCTACGTAAGTTCTGTTTTTTAGCTTCTTGCCAATCTTACTTTGTCATAAATTACGCCCCTGTTTTTGTTCCACAAGAAATGGAAGCATGGCGGAGACCGTCCAGGCGTTCGAGCGTTAGATGGCACACTTGTCCCCAGAGCTCGGCCATGCAGGGTTGAAGGTTTACCACATTGACTTTCCTCTACCGGTGATTTTGACTTCGCTGGCGGGTAGCCGTGATATGCCATGTCTGAGCCTGGCAGCAATGCAGGGTCAAGCGACAGATCTTCGGGATGCTTTCACGTAAAGAGCCCCATCACATCGTCCAGCGGCAGCAGCATTTGGCACTTGAACTCCACAATAACTGCTTCTTCGGCCGGCGATAGCACTGTGCTTTTTGGCTGTGCCGGGCCCATGGGTGCATCGGCAGTCGTGGTGCATGATCGCCTCTTCGTGACCGTGGTGCAGTTCAGCCTGTAGCGCGGGGCCAAGGTGCGCTGGTCTTTTCTTTCAACGCTTGAAAAGCTCAGTTCGAATTCGCGGCATCGTTTGGGCGCTGCCATGAAGCATGTTTGCCATAACGCTTTTTCCTCCATGGCGGACTGCAATAGCGTCACAACGTGCCGGGACCATACTCCCAGACTGGAAAACGCCAAAAATGCTTGCTTTGAGATCTAGATTCAAACCTGCTCCTTAGAACAAAAATGAGCTCAAAACCCCTGTCTCCAGAACGATAAGAAAGCCCTATCAAGGTCATTCAGATCAGGAGATACATGAAGTCCCTGTGTAAGTTCAGTCAAGGAATGATGGAGATACACCCAGTGCCGGTCACGGCAACCAAATTCCCGACAGAGTCCTGCCCCTGCACCTGATAACAATACGTTTCGTCGAGGAAAACCGAGTTGTCGATCAGTGTAGTGGTGATGGAAGTTGTTGCCAGTGCAAAGCCATTGCGCACGATGACGAAGCGCGCAACACGCGGATCGTCGCTCCAGTCGACTTCGATGGTCTGCGGCCCGATTCGCGTCAGCGCCAAGGCAAGCGACGCAACGGGTGGCGGCTGAACAGGAACAATCACACCCACGCCTACGTTCACATTGTCGCCCCCACCGCACGCAGTGAGGCCGCCCAAAGTAACCACCACGAATACGCTACGCAGCAAAAGCCTGCGTTTCAATGCAGTCATGTACGACATCTCAAATTCCTCAAGGTGCAGTTGAAGGGCCAGCGCTCATGGAAAGCAGCGACGAATTAAGGTAGAGCAAAGGCCGGGGATCGCCAGCAGGGTGGTCGACGCGCAGTTCCAAAAACCTGTCGTACGGGCTGGCAGGCGCTAAGTTTGCGACCACCGTGTAAGGCGGCAATGCAGCGCTCGCAAGCAACCCGGCCGGCCCACGCAAATCAACGTTTTTTGCTTGCTGGTTCACCTGAACCCAGCGAAGGCGCAAGACGCCAGAAGGCATGGCCGCTTTGGTTTCCACGCGAATCAACTCGCGGTTTGTTGCATTGCCACCGCCATCGCTGATGACTATTTCTGCTTGGTCCACCGGGAGGTTGACGGTAGCGCTTCCAATCACCAAGCGAAATGCGTGAATCGCTCCAGCGTACCGTGCTGCATTGGGGGGGGCCGGCGCAGCGCCAGGTGTGCTGTCGTCATAGCGAACGAAAAATGACCAGTTGCCCGAGGCCAGGTCGCTCCGAGAAAACCCCAGATCGGCAGGCAGACTTGCGAGTTGCTCGGCCGACGGTGGTTTGAACGTGCCCTTGCCTGACAGAGTGATCTCGGCAGCGGCGCTGGTGCGCGCCATGGCAATGCACACTGTGAAGGCAAGAGCAGTGGCCCACAAAAAAGAGGTTGTTTTCAAATAACGCTTGCGCCAAGACAAGTTCAACGGAATTTCTAATGGCATGGAAGTCCTTTGCATAATGCTCAAATCGAGTGGTTTTTGTTTAACGCACGAGGAGCCGATGTGGCGATACCAGGTCGCACCCAGTGTGTAACGGATTGCGAATGGCTGCGCTGCATTTACGCAAGCGCACCGACAACGTGCTGATCAAGTTTTTCGACGGCCTATCTGTGCAAGAAGCAATTTAAAGCGCCCACTTTCGACGCAGACATCACCACCGCTAACTGCGCATAGACCCTGTCCAGAAATATGGTGGCAAGGCCAACGGCTTAACTGGCCCATGCCGGGAAGACTGAAAATTATTGGATGTGGAACGAATGAATGGTTTGCCGATGATGGCTTGCACGGCCAATGCTGCAAGCACATCCTTTTGTACGCAGGAACCGGTTCGATAAGAAGTATGGCCCGATCATTCTGCTGCAGCCTTTGAAGGGTCGTGCGCAAACCGGTCTGGGCTACCCAACGATAATTTCCTCGGTCACCTTTGGCGATCAAAGCGGGACGACCATGCCACTTGGCCATCTAAAAAATCATGAAAATCATGAGACTTGAATCATGATGCAAGATCTGGAGCCACCCCAGACTTCGTCGCAAAATCAGTCTTGGGGTCAAGTATCCCCACAATGGCTTGTCGGCTTTTGTGCAACCCAAAGGAGAATTTCTATGCAGTGGCAAACACCAACCGCGACAGACTTACGTTTTGGCTTCGAAATCACACTGTACGTCTCGAATCGCTGATCCGTATTTCATGATCCGCCCCCTGTCAGCGCCAAGGCAACACGGTATTGGCAGCGGGGTCTTTACCGGTATTTAACTATGCGCATCACAATCCTCGGCTCAGCCGCAGGTGGCGGTTTTCCGCAATGGAACTGCAACTGCCGCAACTGCACGGGTGTGCGCTCTGGTGCCATCAATGCCAAGGCGCGAACGCAGTCATCGATCTTTGTTCAAGCAGACAGCGGCCACGAGGGCGTGTTGTTCAACACATCTCCCGACATCCTCGAACAAATTCGCAGCCACCCCACCTTGCAGCCGGCTCGGTCTTTGCGCGATACGGCAATTGCCGGTGTGGTTTTGATGGATGGTCAGATTGACCACGCCACTGGCCTTTTCATGCTCCGCGAACGCGGCAGTAAATTGCCCCTGTGGTGTACCGATCCCGTCAAAGAAGACTTGAGCCAGGGCAACCCAGTGCTGCGCGTGCTGGAGCATTACTGCGGTGTGGACCAGCACCGCATCGCTTTGGACGGCAGCTGGTTTACGGTGCCAGGCGTCGCAGACCTGCGTTTTCAGGCGCTGCCACTGTCGAGCAAAGCCGCACCTTATTCACCGCACCGGGACAACCCCGTGCCTGGCGACAATAT
>Ga0326734_1000566_pt1 | contig 10110 bp, 15 predicted proteins | sample 15_GP2_1315_FD_207944 | JGI IMG/M metagenome (GOLD analysis project Ga0326734, IMG submission 207944) | Glacier ice microbial communities from Ngari, Tibet, China - 15_GP2_131.5 | ecosystem: Environmental > Aquatic > Freshwater > Ice > Glacier | place: China: Ngari, Tibet | collected 2018-07-18
ATCGATGAACCTTTTCGCATTCACTTTTGTTTTAATAATAACAACAACGAAATATTAAACCTAAACACAATGTCTCTCCCTAAGGTCCATGTTAAGCTGCAAGGCTTAAACTTTTGGATCGATGAGCTAGGCCGTGTCAAAGGAAATGTTTCAATCGACATTCTAAATCAATTCATAAGAAAACATGTTCCAGACAAGAAATTACTTGTACGGGATGGGCCATGGAAAAACTCTGTCATCCATCCCACCATAAGCGAAGAACTTATTTTCGCAGCCGAGATGAACCAAAAAGATGATATCATCTTAGATTCAGAAGGCAACATTTCCCTAGAAACATTTCAAGATCTTTTACACACACATCAATCATTTTCAATCATGGCAAACGCAGCTGACACCAAGTCTAAAATCAAATCCAAAATCGGCAAGAAGAACATCATCTCGACTGCATCCGCAGAGCCTATGATGGGTCGCCAAAATCCTGACGAAGATAACATGCCTGACGAGCCTGCTGATGATGACGAGAATCAACTCGTCGGCACACTCACTTCGCAGATCCCAGAGCCTATCGAGGTTCAGCCTATGAGCATCGCTGCCAGCCAGCCTGCTGCAGTTGCCACAACTCTTGCACCTCCAACAGGTGGTCGTAAAGTATCAGCAAACGGCGGAATCCAACTGGCGTACATCGTACACAATGGCCAGCTGCACTCCCTGCGCCCTGATGAGTTCGACGGTCTAGACCTCACTGACCTGGAAGGTAGCATGAAAGGTCGGCGCACCCTCAAGCACAACCCGACCAATGTACACAAGACTGCAGAGGGTCTGCGCTCTAACGAAGATCGTCGCCCGATGTTCTACGTAGAAGAAGGCGTGCTTGTTCGCAAGGACACTACCCCAGTACCAGAAAAGGTGGCCACCGCAAAAGGTGAAAAATCTGCCAAGGTAGTCAAAGCCGGCGGACCTAACATCATCTACATCGACGACCATCGCTATGCAAAAGCCATCGGCGGCGGTAGTCATCTGTATAGCCTGAATGCTTCACAGTTCGCTGATGTGTTCTCTGGCAAGGTCAAGCTTGACGGTCACAAGATTCTGATCCACCTTCCAACATGCGTGACCCGAGATGCTCAAGGATTCCTGCATTCCAATGAACCAGAGCGTCGCCCAATGTACCGCTTCCAACTTGCCAACACAGAGGCAGGCATTGCAGAAGATGGTATCATCGCAGTAGATGTGGCAGAAGCTCCTGTACAGGAGCCAGGCGAAGTTACTACAGAAGATGAGAACATCAGTGAGAGTCAGGTAGAAAGTGTCTTGGAAACACTAGATGCCGGCACCCAAGATTCAGATACTGAAGTTGTAAGCAACTAATAGTCTGACACCAAACTAAAAACCCTGGTCATTGATTTGACCAGGGTTTTTAGTTTTACCAGAATGTCGTATGCACACTCACTCCTATAGCAACACAGGAATAATATGGTATTCGATGAAATAGAAATATTAAAAATTATTTAGATTTCTAATAGTTGAACTTTTATTGTGCGAATATTGTTTTACTATTATACACACACGAACTTCAAACCATTTATCATGAAACTCGTCAACATCAACAAGACTTGGAAGGCGGCCGCAAGCAACGCAATACTTGAATTCCAAACGCACGGAAGCTACACCAAGCTTCACGCCGAGTTGACCATACTAAATCCATACGCTTCCGTCGTGATCGAGTACGAAGGTTACCGTAATTGGATTACGGAAAACATAAACGCTGCAAAGGAAGGAGACATCACCCGCCTGAGCACGACCAGCTCCAACTCGATCCTTAATTCTACAGATGACGAGGATGTACAGGATGAAAAGAAGACATATCGTAAAGGTCGGACACTGCTTCGCCCAGGCGGAATGGAACGTATGCAGCCAGATATCGATGATCTTTGCAGAAAGGCCAACGAGTGGATAGAGAATCTGGTGCATCGATACACGGAGTTTCACGAATTTGATGAACCAACTTGTATCGATATTCCAGAAGATATGCGCAGGTCCTTCCGAGTCATAGGACTTCAGACAAAGGAACACGTCGGTGGGTATGGCAGTGGAAGTAATTTTCAAGCTGTTGCAGTTGACGCAGATGGTATCATCATCGAGAATGGTAAACACATCGCGTGGGAAGATATAGAGGGCGAGACATCAATTCTAGAAGTAGTTTACTACCTTGATGAAATTTTGCTGAGTCTCTTCACAAAAACCCCACAAGGTATCATTGAAAAGATACTTAACGAAACATATGGCGACATGACTGCATCAGGTGGTGATAGCAATAAAACCATCGCAAGTAAGATCTGTAAAGATCTGTTTGACGCAAAGTTTCTTGACAGACTGTAGGAGCTTAACATCTCTATAAAAGAAACCCTGATCTTTCGATCAGGGTTTCTTTTTGATCTTTTCCACGGAGCATCGTGCAAAACTTTAGCCATCGCTTGGTCCACGCCCCTGACGCTGACAGAGGCCTAGGATGTCCTAAACATACACGCACAAAAAAACCTGGAAGAAACTTCCAGGTCTTTCTTTGAGGTGCCGAAGCACCATCCAAATATCATGATGAATAACGTTTAACCGTCAGCCAGCACGAAAGCGTTGGGCTATGTTGCCCTATATCATATCACCTAAGGTGAAAAATTCATTAAAGTCTAAAACACGTTCCTCGTTCTTATGCTCCGGCTTGAATCTGATTCCAGTGGAGGTTATGACGATTACATCATAACAAGCTACGAAGATCTTATCAGGTACATCATCTTCCGTAATCTTTGTTACACGAGGAGTACCGTCTTCGAAAATGTCCATAGGACGAGGATAACTGGCCAATACCTTCTTGAGGACTTCGATCAACTTATCTTTCTTCAACTCAAACAATTTGAGGAAGATAGGTTCGCCAATCCGATGTTTCTCCAAGAATTCTTCAACAAGTCCCATTACAAAAATATGTTGTTGCGTTGTATATTAGTATAACAAAAAGAGGCACAAAAAAGTTCAACGTGTGCCAACCTTTTATTTATTTGTTTTCAGGAACGTAAGCTTCCAGAAATGCATTCATCTTATCGTCAAAGTCTGTGACGTGTTCAGCTATGTCCCATTCCTGTATGAGCATGAGGATCATTGTGCTTCCTTCGATGCCGATCATCATGAAAGCAATTTCAAGTTCTATAAATCGGATCGGTGCTTGCTTTGCGCATTTGACAACCTTTGCCCTTGAGACTTTGTAGATGGTCTTGCCAAGATAACCGATGACACGCTGGACGACTTCAGCCTGGATCTCTGCAACAGGAATACTCGAGAAGTCAACAGAGAATCTCGTGCTCAGCGGAGATGCACTAGGCGTTACTACGGACTTGAGTTGGTGTTGCATATATGATGGAAGGTTTGATGCTTGTGATGAATGCGATGAGAATGTCAACTACTAGTCCGTCGCTGTCAGGATCGCCTAACTGACATACTGCAGTATCATCCGGGTGTGTTGATGCGCTCCCGTCTTCGAGTACATGTGTCACGTGAAGAGCGCCTGCTGCTTTGGTTGAATCTACCTTGGTGATTTCAACAAGGGTAGGACCATCCCAATCAACTGCACACCTGAAACCTTTTAGAGCTAACAGAACAGACTGAGTCATGATGTTTAACGAACCATAACCAAGTTCAACTACTGCGCGTTCGCGATCATCTGAATTGTACATGATAATTAGAGAATGTGTACGAATGTACTGGCTTGCTTTATGATACCGCGACGAATCAAAGAACCGATCGTGTAAGTCAACCACTGCTGTGAGTTGTTGATAAGATCACTGTTCGTGTAAGGAATCTCTGTGAGTTTGCCTTTGCGTGTCAACTTGACATCACTAGTAAGAACATTTTTCCGGTAGAACTTGGTGTTATCTTCGACTGAAGGATTGGACATGACATGATTTGCAAACATGTTGAGACGTTCCTTCTTTTTATCTGACTTGCCGTAGTTGTCTGGATCAACAGAGAGAAGAGCTTTGAGCGAATACTTTAGTTGCTTCTGAAGCTTCTTCTTTTCCTTGTTCTTGTGCTTACCCATTTGGATTGTAGTTAATTAATTGCGGTACATTAATAGAACATATTTTGGTGTAAAATAGTTCAACTACGCAAAACAATTTATTTTCCCTGATAAATCAGGGCAGCAAGCTTTGGATCCTGTTGCATCGCCCGGCGCCAACCTACAACGAAACCTATAAACTCTACCGTCCAATCACCATCCCAGTCCGAATACTTATCTAGCATGTAAGCAGATGCTTCTTGTTCAGCCTTGGTATCACGCATGGTCACAACCCTGATCGTTAACAGGTCATCACCTGCGATTATAAATGGGATGTCGTTGTTTCTGCAATAGGTCATCATTGCCACGGTGGACGTGACAACCTTGCCGATTATGTCGACGTAGATCGTGCAATCTCTGATGACAGGATTGAAGAGCACATTTTTCTTGTTGCCTGCTGCAGAAATCTCTACAACTTCTTCGTACGTCACTATCCTTGTCGGGTCCTCGTTCATTTAGTTTAGATCAGGGTACATGAATAAGAGGCCTTCGTTCGTCTTTAAAAATATGGTATCTTTAAAGTGATCTTGGCCTTTTGATAGATTAGGAGTTTCGAATACTATAGGAAGCAAGTTGCCCACGAAAGATTGATCGTGTCGTTTTGTATCACTTGCCTTTGTTAATTTTTCTATACTCGCTTGGTCGTCCATGCAAAGCAAAACTCTGCTGAATTTCTTTTTCATCGTTGATAAAGCACAGTGGATATGTTGATTTAATATTATAACAAAATAGAGAAGAAAAAGGTTCAGTCTTGCTCATCACGAAGTGTCAATTGCCCGGCTGCTTCTAGATCAGAAAGTACAAGGTCATCTTTGTACTTTGCTACAAGCTTGCCGGACTTTATCGAGAATCTAAGACGATCAGACTCTGAGAGATTTATCATGTAGTTCAACACACGGCGGGTGTCTGATTCTACATCAATGTCTCTTGCTCTCTTGTCGAAAGAGTCGAACCATTGCTTAAGCTCTTGCTTCTGTTCTTCGCTGTATGTCTGGATCAATATCCAAGGCTGCACGACTTCTTCCTCTGGAAGATGCTTCAGGCTTATCGTGTAGTGCGGTGTCGTAGGAGACACAGCAGACTTGAGCAACATCAAAAAATCCATATCAGTTAGCGCTATCGTATGCTTTGTATTTTTCGTCAGAATCAATCCAATCAATTGCAAGATCGTATGCATCTTCATCAGACACATCGTAATGGTCGATGAGATATTCTCCTACCTGGGTGGCAGATAATTCTCCGAGGTGATTGAAGAGCAAAGATGGAAATTTTTGGAGACGAAGCTCGTCTTCAAAAAGGAATCCTAAATCTTGAAATAGTTTCTTGGTGTCCATTTTAGTTTGTTAGTTACTTCAATAATAGAAACAAAAAAGAGGTTGAAAAAGTTCAACCTCTTTTTTCTAATGGATCTTGTTAGCGCCTCTTTAAAATGTTTCCTTCGTAGTAATACATCGGCCGCCGCTGGTCTGTGCTCACCAGAGTGTCGCCATAACGCGTGACACTGGTAGGTAAATGCTTAAGTGTTCTGTACCCAACGATGCGGCCACGATTATCCTGCACCGCTCTAAACTCATTTGGTTTGAGCGAGTACAATGTATTACCGTCCTGAATGTAGTATATTTTAGGGTCGTGTGTTTCTACTACCACGGACGGTTTATACAACGCCGGAGCCGCATGCATCGGCCGGACTGCATGGTTGTTTATCTCTTTGCAGCCTGCTCTGTCCTGTGGATCTTCGTTCTGCACAGACTCGTTGAACGGATTAAGCCGAGTACCAGATCTGTCAACAAAATATGAAGAAGGGTAGTCAAAATGTTTGTTCACGTACTTCTCTGCCTCGACTAGAGTGTCAAATGAACCGTGGTAATCATTGGGAACCTCGTGATCATTTTCATCAAGGTCGTCGCCTGATTCTATCCACCACTTACCTTCGGTGTCTTTGAAGATGTTTTGGAGTTGTGCGATTGTCATTGGAGATGTGTGTAGCTGTATAAAACGAAAAACGTGGTTGAATTTCTCAACCACGTTTTCTTGTAAAGCTTTGCTTGTTACTCTATCACGTCGAGTGGGATGCTACTTGTATCAGAAGGCAGATAGGTGTTGCGATCCATGACAAGGCGCTCGAAGTTATCCTCTTTTAGTGATAACATCTTGAATCCTACTGACCGAGAATTTAGAAGCCGTACGATGCAATTGGACATGCGGACAGGACCTCCTGAGTTGACAACCCTATACTCGCCCTCTACACGGATGATTTTGTTGAGCTGCAGATACGAAACCATGATGCTTGCCACAGAAGGAAGACCGTCTGTCAACACAGGTTCCATGATGCCATCTACTTTCTCGGTCACATAATGGACCTTAATTCCGTTGGCCATCTTTGCATAACAACGGTCATGGCCTTGTCGATGTGAATCAGACCTATCGCCGTTGATGGTCTTGTTCATGCTTTCCACTTCGTCTGCCTTGCGAGTGTTGAAAAGTGCAAGCAAGTCAGACCGCTGCATTGCGCTGAGTACAACGTCCTTGCTAATAAGTTCTGCTACATCCGAATAACGAATCTCGGACAGTGCAGCCATGCGACGACGGTACAGATTCTCCGTGCTGAATCGTGTGATGATCTGCAGATCTACGGTAGGGCAACGGCCGACCACATAACCTGTCGTAGGCTTGTAGCCATGTACAGTCGCAACACCACCTGCTCTGGACAAGGCAAGAGATTTAATGGCGACAGCTTGTTGTACTGTTGCGCGATACTCTTTACCTTCTGTGTCCGTAAGAATGACGTGCGTAGGTTTTGGCAACGATACGATGTTCTTACGACGCTTAACTAAGACGCTTGGAGATTTCATCTGAAAAGTATTTAGTGAAGGTATTTACAAAGATATAACAAAAAAGGACTAATAAAAGTTCATCCTGGAGTTTCCTATTTTACTTCCGAAAGTACGTTCTTGTACTTAGACAGGAATTCTCCACGTGGTATTCTTTTTGTGGAGATGGAAACATCTTCCCCTTTGCGGTAGATGTTTACTGTCACGGTCTTATCTGTAGCGGTCAGTATCTTTATAGTTGCCCTGAATGGATAGTCGTGCCTCGAATCCTTGTAGAGTCTGAATGCTTCATCTTCGATCACAACATCTGTTCTGATGTTTGAAATTGCAAGATCTAACACCTTTTGTTCACGAATAAGTCTCTCTGAGTAGATGATATTATTCCTCTCTATGATCAGAGCATTGACATAGTCGTACGCTACTTGGATTTCTATGATAAGCTCCTTAAGGAAAGAGCGACAGAACCCCTGGGGATTTTTCATGTCCTTGGCAATCTGCCCAGCTATCATCAGATAATCCAGCATCGTCTCTTCGTCAGAGGTGCTCGAAGAACCAAACCAATTAATCTCTGGTTTAAAATCCCACTCCTGCCCATATCGAGCCCTGTTAAACAGGTTTAGCTCGTGCTTGCCATGGACGGTGATCCTTGCCCTCTCGTTTTCTACGTTGATGTCAAATACTTCTTCCATCATGATGATGGAACTTAGACTTGCCTTCGCACGGTTATTGGCAGCCTTACAGATAACGTCGTAGTTTTGTTTACCTACTTCTATCTGTTTTTCGAGTGCTTCTTTTACGTCATCCATTTCTTTACATTTTGTGGGTGAAGATGTACCCGCCGAAGATACCAATCACGGTTAACACGATTGCAACCACGATGATGATCTTGATGATGAGGCCTATGAATTGCATCATGATTTCCCGAAGATAGCTTGTAAAATTACTATGACCATGACAAACGTGCAGAGAACTGCAAGGAACCCTAGCATACCGGGTGACGCGTTGTCTTGAAATGCTTTACGAAAGATGATGGCAGTGATAAACACGCCGCCGAATAGTTTGCTCATGTCCTTATTATTTTAATTAGGTATTATAAACTGTAAACAAATTGTAACATAAAAAAGTTCAACTTTGTGAATCTATTTTATCAAGAAATCAGATGAGTGTGTCAATTGCAAAGATTCCTCTAACGAGAGGTCAGGATGTTTTGACATAATAACGGCAAGCGTAGAACCTTTGTGGATGATTAGTTCCTTTGCCTTTCTCATATCGAGAGGCTTAGTCAAAGCATCATCAACTCTTGTACGAATTTCCTGAGGGTTTTCTCCTGACTTCTCTGCAAACTTGGCAATGAACTTGTCAATATCCAAATCTTGTCTTACGCTGTTACACGTTGAGCAGCAAGTGACGAGGTTCTTTTCCGTGTTGTCTGCATTCTCGCCGGCCTTGATCGAATGGATGTGCGGCCTGACATGATCAAGGGTAAGAGATATCCCTTTGTCATGCATCTGATAAACGTCATCAAGACAATAAATGCATTTGAGTCTATCTCTCATATAGATTGCTAGACGCTTCTCTTGTCTGATCCAATTCATACCGGTGGTTGCCTTGCGGTTATAGCCGACTGGTCTGAGGTCTGGAGCACCATCAAAGTCTTCAAATAGTTTAATGTACATGCTTATCTATCATAAAACGTGAAACCCGATCAGTAGCGAATTGATCGGGTTTCTAAAGGACACCTGCGCTGGGCAAAGCTTCCACAACGGTCCTAACGTTGTTTTGTACTTATGTATCTTGCTTATCCAATTTTAATATTGTTAAACGAAGTTGCCACACCCGGTCGTTGTTTTACCAGGTCTGCAACTTATTACAAAATTTCGATGTCGTCAAATGCTACCCCATTAGCATTTGCGGTGTCGTAGATGTATTCAATCTTGTAGAAGTCATCAGCAGGCAGCGTCACGGTAAGCTTTGGTATGTCACCTGCTGGTGTCTCGGCACCATTCATGTCGTAAGTCTGGTTGTATACTTCAACACCCGTCGTGATGCGTGTAATCTTTACACGAATAATACCGGTGTTGGGCAGCTTTGGTGCGTACATCTTCACGACCGATGCTTTCACGGTGATGGTATACTTGTTCCCTACGACAAGGGTGTAAGCACCACTACCATTGCGGTAAACGCCGGCAAGACCACTCACCCACTCACCGGACTTCACAAGACCTGGATGAACCGTATTGTCCTGGATCAAGGCAGGCGCTTGGATAAACTGTCCGGTTGCGGGTGGTGCACTGGTACCTGTACCGATACCGCTGGTGATGCCGGTCGGGTATGGATTCACCGCCGGAAGGGCAAGGATGGCAGCCTTCACATAATTGGCAACGATCTGACGACCGGGACCTTTGTGGTGAATGTAGTCTGCGAAATATGGGTTTGCACCACTGTATGTCTGCAAACTGGCTTGGTCACCTATAAACTGGTCAAGGGCGACGTCTGCAAGAGCTGAATAACCAATGAGTGCTTTATTATCGCGGATCCACTGGTTAATAGCTACAGACATTGCGTTGTACGAGGTGTACGAAGAATCAGGGATAAGACGTGTAAGAGTTAACGCAATGGTCATGTAACCAGCGTTAATACGGGCGTGGTGGTAGTCAATAATCGCTTGTTTTAATCCTTCTAGCGACAGAATGGTAAGGTCATTGAAGCCCGCCCAAACGACTATGACCTGACGTGATTTTGTGGTATCCCGCAAAGGGTCAATCTGTGACGCTGCATCGTTGATCATTTGTTGAGTCGTTTGTCCAGGTACCGCAAAGTTGCGGTAGTCGAAAAACTCCGTGGCATCCAAAATAGCCCGCAGCAACACAGGATAAGCTGGTGCACTTGTGTCGGCATAATCAGTGGTCATGCTGTCACCTTCAAAAAGAAGCTGGGTCGTGGGTACAGATGTTACTGTCAATGTCTGACCTATCGTGGTTGTAGTTGCTCCTGCATCATCTGTTGCACGAGCAGAGATGACTAAACTACCTGTAACAGACGGCGTATAGATGTAGCTGTACGGATTGGTAAAATCTGTAGCAACTGGAATACCGTCTACCAAGAATTCAACCCGTGTAACTGTTCCATCTGTATCGTCAGCAATTGCTGTTAGAGTAACCGAAGATCCTTGGG
>Ga0326734_1000567_pt1 | contig 10077 bp, 21 predicted proteins | sample 15_GP2_1315_FD_207944 | JGI IMG/M metagenome (GOLD analysis project Ga0326734, IMG submission 207944) | Glacier ice microbial communities from Ngari, Tibet, China - 15_GP2_131.5 | ecosystem: Environmental > Aquatic > Freshwater > Ice > Glacier | place: China: Ngari, Tibet | collected 2018-07-18
AGTACTCTAGTTCTTTTATTGCCTGTGTCATTTGCTTTCTCTTTTTAATATTTCAATTGCCTGTTCAAAAGATAAAATATCCGATTTGCACTTTTCGACAAATACACGTCTTTCTTCTTTTTCTTCGTATGATAAAGATTTGCCAGCCCGTCTTGAAGTGTTATTTGAATACATAATCAAATTACGATTTGTTATTATACAGTCCTCTAGTGCTTTTATTGCTACGTCCATAATTATTTAATTGGTCTAGTTATTTCGATTGTTTCCATAAATTTCAAACCTGCGCTTGAAATAAATCCTGTTTCAATATCCCTTTTAGCGCTTACTAATGACTTATGATCCATTGAATTGAACACATTTACCCATACTGTTTCAGTCTTTGCAACTAAGAATAAGTCGTAATCAGACTGCTCAATGGTTAAGTATATTCCGTTTAAATTAGAATATGATTTAATTCCATTAGTTGACTTTGCTACCATTTTAACTCCGTCGGACGGATCAATATCAATCACTTTAGCAAAATTGCCATCTCTTTGTACAACATCATATTTACCAGTATCCCATAATTTTAAATCAAACAATGTTCGTTCTGTTGTTTTCTGTACGACTGGTACGGGAGTAGATGGCTTTAACTGGTTACTTTCAAAAATTTCTTTTACCTTTTCTAAAGTTTTATAAGTTGCGTGTATTACATTTTCAATCGGTTGCACATAACACCTACCTGATTTAATTATAGGGTTATATATTGAATCAATATGTTCATTTGATGCAATTAAAGGTTCTTTGTTATCGCATAATATAGTTTCTGGCGTGTACCCTACTTTAGTAAAGAACTCTTCTACTGTGTGTAGTTCGGTGTAACCTTCAAGTCTTTTATCGCTAGTGTATGGTATTTCTGAATTGTCAATATTTGCAGAATAGACAAACCCTTTATTTGATAAACAGCCTTTATATTCATCTTTAATTAAAGTACAAATCCATTTATTTAATACTTTTGAATTTTCTTCAATTCTTTCAATATAGTAGCCTTTCGGCTCTTCTTTCCTCAATTCCTTTTCTTCATGCTCCGTGTCGTCTGAAATAACGGTACAGTCGGATTTATATATTCCAAGACTGTTACTTCCAAAAAGAATATAATTTTCTCCTAAAGAATTATCATGTACCACTACAGTGTCGCCTATCATTCTATAATACCAATAATCAATGTTGGTACATTTATCTATTCTTACTTTTATCATTGTTGTATTTGTTTTTTATTGTAAGGCAAAGATAGTAATTACTAATTAATATGCAAACAAATTACTAATATAATTTATTAAATTAAAATCCAGGCTCAAATGAGGTGTCGTTATTCTTAAAGAAGTCGTTATGGTTTTCAAATTTGGCTGTTGTTTCATTTTGGTAAGGTTCGATATATCCAATATCTTCAATCTTATTAAATGCTATCTTACAGAAATTATGAATGTCCCCAACTGCACCACCTCTGTTTTTTGCTACGATATTTATCATTAAATCCTTTGTAGATTCGCCATTTTCTAGTTGACTTATCCCATAGTACTCAGGCCTTAACGGGAATATTACTATGTCTGCATCTTGTTCAATTGATCCCGATTCCCTAAGGTCTGACAATTGTGGGCGTTTATCTGCACGTCCTTCTACGGCCCTTGATAGCTGAGCAAGTAATACTATAGGTATATCTAATTCCTTCGCCAAAGACTTTAACCCAGCTGTTAGTATCCCTAAATCCCTATCCCTTGTACCGCTAGACTTTCCCGTATCAATCAATTGAAGGTAATCAATAACAATCAAATCAAGTCCTTTCAATGCCTTAGAAGAGTAGCTAGAAGATCGTATTTCTGTTAATTTTATAGATGATGTTTCGACAATTTCAATATAATCATTGCATATACGACCTATACTATTACCCATCTTACCCATTTCTTCAACCGTAATACGTCCGTCAATTGCGCGGGAATAACTAACACCTGACTCGCTTGAAATTAACCTTTGACCAATTTGGCTGTTGCTCATTTCAAGAGAAAAGTATAAACATCTTTTTTGTTGAAGCATTACATTTTTCATCAATGCCAAAGCAAGAGCACTTTTACCCATTGCCGGCCGTGCAGCAATAACGATTAAGTTATTCCCTTTTAAACCTCCAATCTTTTTATCCCATTCACCCCAACCAGTAGATATGCCAGACAAACCACCGTTATTCATTGCATCCTGAGTTTCAGACAAACAACCCTTTAGTATTTCAACCATGGTTTTAGCCTTGTTACGGTTCAATTCAGAGCCAATTTTTGAAAGCTGTTTTTGATTTTCCTCAAGCAATTCAAAAACGTCTTTTGTTTCATCCGTAGCACTTTGGTAGTTTTTTATTGCCGAATCAATCAATTCACGTCTAATCCACAATTCTTTCAAAATTAAAATGTGGTGCTCAATTTTCTCATTCAATACGCCGGCATATGATAAATCAGTTATAAATTGCACACCTCCAACTGATTCAACCAGACCGCTTTTCTTCAACTCAACAAACAAAAGTTTGGTAGAAATTGGCAGGCCTTGATCAAAAATATATTTTAGCTTTTCATAAATGATTCTATTTGCATTAACAAAAAAAATCTTAGAGCTTTTAATTAAGCCAAACGAAGCCGTTTGGGCGTACTTGTCGTTTATTATAGAACAAAGTACTGCACGTTCTATTTGAATGTCTTGTGGTGGCTTATTGTTCGTTAAATTCATGTGTTTTAATAGTTGGTTGTTGTTGGTTATTGAATTGTGGCTTTTTGTTTTCTTCCTTAAACCAAACGCCTTGTACTTTTTGTTTCCAGTTTTTTACTTTGTTTCCTTGGGAGTCATGCCAATCGGCAGTGGAGTAATAATCAAAAACCTTTTTGGAAATAATACCATACCCCTTTTCTTTAAAGTAAGCATCAAAATCTTCAAAAGATGGAGGCTCAAAATATTTAACCTTCTTTTCTTTTTTAACTATATTTTTATCTTTATTTATATCTTCCATATGATTATCATATGATTTTGATATGTTAATCACTTCTTTTGTTTTCCCCTTCTTATTATTGCTTCTAGACTCAGAAAAAGCCTTTCTTTTAAAAACTTCACTTTCTAAGCGTTCGTTATAATAAAAACCAAATTCATCTTTTTTAAATTTAAACATGATTTCATTATCAATAGATTTACATATGAAAATCACTTGTTTTTCACTTAATCTGCCGTGTTGGTGTTGAGCCATAAGCAAACGAATATATTTACCTACCTGTTCATCAGTCAAGAACTGTGTTCCTGTTGAAAAGTCCCCTGTGTAAAAAAGGAATGCTGGGTCTTTTGCCATTATTTATGCCCTTCGTTTATTGATTTTTCAAGTAGCCTTAAATGGCTTCGTATCTCTGCAATTTCCAATTCAACCATTTCGATACTTGGATTGTCCACTAATGTGTTATCCTGTTGAACATATTTAGCACCTGATTTAAGCAAGTCTAATAAATCCTGGCCAAACTTTACACGTCTAATTGGTTCGCCTACTGAATCGTATAAATACAAGTGAAAAGCTATACCTACGCTGTATTCTTTTATGTATTGTTGATTTTCCATAATAAAAGCATAAAGCCCTGTCCGATTGTAGCTGGAAGACTACGCACAAACAAGGCTTTTTTGATTAATGTTTTCTTACTGCTTCCAGACAGTATATCTAACCCGATTAGATAATGTAATATAGTAAATTATTCTGTTAATTAAAACTTTTCGATTAGGTTATTTTTAGCTAAATACGCGAAGTGTTGAGGGTAGCACCATATTAAGAAGAAATCTATACCCTCCGATTCTGCGAGTGATTTATAATGTTCGTGTTGCTCAGCTTGATCAAACAGGTTTAAATTTTGGTATTCTTTCCGCAGCTCATGCGCTCGATCTGTTTGTGATTTAACCTCTACTACGTTTGTTCTTTGTATCATATCAAATTATTGCTTACTAAAACGAATTTAACTGTAACGAAAATAAGTATTACTATAATGGCTATTATAAAAAAGCCAAATATATCGGTTGGAATGAATTTTTTTATCTTTCTCATAATTACCATTTTACAGTATTTTTTCCTGAAATTTTATTTTTTTCCTCAAAATAAATAAACCTTAGGTATGCGAAATAAGTTAAACACATTCCCTTATTGTCGAATTTTATAATTCTGGCATGTATATGATTATCAAGAAATCCGATATCATTAAAAAATGATTTAGGATACATTTTATTTCTTGTCCATTCCTTCTTATTAAATTCTTTTTTAAAGTCTGAATAATTACCATACCCATATTCGCTAACGTCTTCTTTTGTCATTTCTAAGTGAACAGTCCATCCTATAAGCGTGATAATTATAAATACGCCTATCAATGACAATAGCAATAATGTTAATAAAATCATAATTTTTTAGTTTAAATGTTATTTCTTTTTACGTTTATTTTTATTTATTTCTGCTTCTCGTAATTCCATTTGCTTTAATAATCGGTTCTTACATGATACGTACAAGTAAATGTCGCAATTTAACCAAGTCCATCCTGCATCCTTTTCGTAGCTTTCTAGTTTGGCTTTTAAGAAGTCAGCCTCAAGAGTATCAAGTGTGCTTATGTCGAATCTTGCTTTCATTGTAAGTCTGGAAACATTCTTTTTTTTTGCCTCTCAAGTTTAAAATTAATTCTTTCTTCAACTAAAGAAGGTATTTTGTGCATTAACTCTAATTGTTCAATAAGAATTTTTACATCTGCTATTTCATCAATTAAATCAAATCCGTTTTCATCAGATTTATCTTTTCTATACTTAATAATAGCCTTTATAAGTTCTGCCATTTCTTCAATTGCTTGGTCTTCCTGAGCATTAATACCATACCTATCAACCATTATTTCAAATAGTACTATTTTTTCTTTCTGTTGCATAAATTTTAAGTTAATCAAGAGGCGGTAAATCTTCAACAACAGCTATGTCTTTTAAAATCTACATACATACCATCTGTTTGTATTGCCTCTTGAATGTTTTTAAGTGTTGTTTATTTGATCTTCTGACCAGGATATAAATTTCATGAACTTGGAATAAATCTCATTTGCTTTTATTACAGACTCCTTAGATAGATTTTCTGTTTCAAAGGGCTTTACATCAAAGGTTTTTATCCAATCTAGCAGTATTTCTTTTTCTGTGTCACTCATAATAAATTATCTTTAATGTATTGCCTAGATTGAATAATTCTATTTTTCAACCTTTCCAAATCCGATTCATTACGTTCAAATTCAAAGTTAAAATGTCTGTCTTTTAAAGGTATTTCAACGAATCCTTTGATAACTATAATGGCATAATCTGCGCTTTCTGAAATACCTCTGAAATTAATATACTCCATAAAAGTTTTAAAGTCATAAACATGATTAGCGATTATTTGCGCTTCAATCCATGCAGGGGTTTCGTTGTCTACATGATTGTATGATTCCTTTCTTAACTCTGACTCTATAAGCCCCCAAGGAGTATTGTTAAGGACGTAATCAATTGAACAATGATTTGCACCTGTCAACCACATGTAACCCTGCCCCTGCCAGTAATAATTCTTTTCCAACTCTTTATTCTTTGCACGAAAGAACGAGTACGCATCCCAAGAACTTTTTGTATCTCTGATGTGTGTTGCACTATAAATGCTTTCGCCTTCAAACAAATCGGGAGTTCCTTTTATAAACTCGTTTGCTAAACTTGTTTCGTTTTTCTTAAAGAATTTTTTTGTTATCCGGCTTAAAACTGTGATTGAGTCCTCTTCTGTTTCATTTCCTTTATCCAATTGCTTAGCGTGTATTTCACGGTGTCTATTGTACTTTGCAGATACGACCACATCAACTAAATGTGTTTTTGTCCCATCGCTTAAAACTTCATTTGTGCCAATATTTTCTGTACAAAGGCCTGTCAAATCTTCTGCATCTAAATATTTGTAAAACTTTTGAGATGAAATTTCCAAACCGTACTTTAAATATATTTTTTTAGTTTTTAAGGGTTCAACCATTAAATAACCTAATGAAGAACACCTGAATAAAATATCATTAACATCTATGTTACTTGTTTCCATTCTCAATTTCCCCCTTTCTAGTTTCAAATAATTCAACTGGTATTTCAGCACCTATTGTTTCTTGAAGTAGCTCTAAATCTTCAATTGTCTTGCAGTCTGAAACCATTAATGTAAAGCGTTCCAATTCTTTGTTTACTTTAGGTAGTTCTACTTTAAATTCCTGCACCTCTTCAAATGTGTGCATACCCATCATTATTTCGGGAGCATAAAGTCTGCCAAAGAAAGCAGCAGATCGGTAACGCATCATTAAATCCGGCATTGTCTTCCATTTGCTACCTGCTTTACTATACCAACCCTCATCTTTGCTCATTTGAATTGATACACGAGGACTTTCTATTCTTTCTCCCGTGGCTTTCTCTAAGCACCAAGCCGTACAACCTTTATTATCACCTTCACCGTTTATTTCAAATCTTAAAGGACTAAACTTTCCGCTGGAGTTTATTGCTGCAATTATAAATGTGCTGCTCCATGAAGGCTTACCGTGTACAATGTAAAGATTCTGCATTACCATTAAGGGACTTGCACCTATTCGGTTTGCCATTTCTAAAGCAATCATTGTATTCTGAATATTGCCTTGAAATTCTTTAGGTATCAATGTTGAAGAGCAAAGCATTTTAGCAACTCTTTGAGAGTGCTCAAACACCCCTTGAGATGAAAAAACACTAGATTCTGGTATTACTTGTAATTCGTTACTCATTTTCAAATTCTTTAGGTTCTGTATTTAAGTGTGCAATGTGAGGCAATTCGTCAATTAGAAACCTATCATCTGTTTCATCAAGTTCAGAATACAGTAGGTCTTCTAAGAATGCAGGGTCTTCAAATCCTGGAGGTGTGTTACTGCTCATACGCTACCCTCCTTTACTCGATCCTGAAACGGCTTATCTGAAATGAATAACAATGTTGGGTTGATTCCTTGATCCATTGCATCCCGTGTAAGTACAGCGAGTTCTTTTAAAGCATCATCCATATTGTCTAAGGTAATTGCCACCCGTACCGCCTTGCGTAGTACTAATGTGTACCCTACGCGTTCATTTTGTGTCATCATGATTTTAATCGTTATTGTTTTAATAATTTCCCCGTGTCGATGTGGTAGTCGAGAATCACGGGGTATAGTCGGGAATAGATTCCATAATAGAGAAACCAACTATATTGTTTTTAATATATTTCACAATCATCTGCGATCCGTTCAAAGATCGGACAAAAGAAGCCTTTAATTTTTATATTCAAAAGGCGTAAGCGAGCTTTAAATTTGCAGTCTTTCAATAACCAGTAGGCCATAAGGATAAGAGATAAAGGAATGGATAGGTGTATGAATAACATAGTGGTAATTATTTAGTTTTTAGTTTAGCCATTTCAGAAGCTTCTTTCCAGAACACTGATTCTGGATTACTGACAAATGCTTGAATTGTCAATTTTAAAATGTTCTCGTGTGGATTGGGTTTTGAAAGTTCATTGTACAAAACACATCCTTTAAATGTAATTTCATTCATTAAGAAGCAATCATTATTGGTTGATTATTATTGAAGTGTTTAATCAATTCAACTAAACTATTTTTAGTCAACTTGTTTAACATATTGATGTTTACACGAGTTGTATTGTCAGGGCTTAACTTGCAAATTTCACTAACTAGTTGTTGTTTTGTTAAATCTTTCATAATTCTGTTTTTGTTTTCTTTTCTGATGATGTAAAACTACATAATTACTATTTAATTTCCAAACAAATTACTAAGATTAATTTAAACAAATATCTAACTGTCTGATTTAGTGCGAGAAAGTTTTTCGATAGACTTGATCTTTTCTTCTAAAACTAGTAAGAAATCAAAATCTAATACTTTACCATTAATCACATTGCCTAAATAGTACGCATCATATTCGGGAAACTCCTTTGCATACCTAGTCATGCCGATATTGACCATTCGTTTTTTCAACTTGGCTAATATTATAGCGTGCTTTTTCTTTTCTTCAATTGTACTTTGATTGTATCTTCTCTTCATCTTATTGTATTTTGTTTTGCAAATATATAGTAATTTGTTTGTAATTGCAAAATATTTGTGTAGTTTTGTAAAAATGAATGTGGCCGAGCGGTGAGGGCATTAGCATAGCTAGGGTAATGTAAAACGTATCCGTGCTAAAAGTAGGTAAGGTTCAATTCCTTTCCATTCATTTTATTTTATCCTAATCTTTGATAAATTAGTAAATAGTGTTACATGGAAAGAGCCTTAATAGTTCGTAAAGTTTGGTTAGACAAGATATTTGACGAAGGTAAAGTATGGGAAATGCGCTCATCTTATACCTACATACGTGGAGAAATAGGACTCATTGAGTCTAGGAGTGGATTAATAGTTGGAAAGGCTGAACTTACAGACTGTTTTAAAACTTGGTGTTACCAAGCGGATTTCAATAATCATAAAGTATCAGACATATCTTTGTTGGAAAAATGGCCTTTCGCTTGGGTATTAAACAACGCAAAACGATTTGACAAACCAATCCCGTACACACATCCTAAGGGTGCTGTTATATGGGTTAAAATGTAAAAAAAATGGACTTAAAAGAAGCAATAAAAATACTTGAACATTATCAGTTGTGGCGTACTGGATCGGATATTGAAATGATACCCCAGAAGGTTTTAACTAAAGCGATTGATTTAATATTAAAGGAGGTAAAGAAATGAGATATTTAATAATAACAAATTGCAATCCACCATTTTTAACTAACTGGTTTGATTGCGAAAACAACTTTAGTGAATTTGTTGAAATGGTTGTGTATGACTTTAACGCTAAAAAATTTACAACAAACGGTAAAGAGTGGTACGATATTGAAATAGATCATTTATAAAGGAGGTAAAGAAATGAAGCTAGAATTAAAGGCCTACAAGTGCATATTCCCAAGACTTTTTACTGAAGCATATAATCAATATATGTGGCAAGACCCTAAACAGTTTGATATCATATATGGAAAATCTCAAAAAGAAGCCGTTTTAAATAAATGTAAATTTGATGAATCTTACTCATTTTGGGAATTAAAACAGTCAATACAAACAAGAAGGGATAAAGATAATGACCTTTATAGTCAAGACAGAAGCAGTATATTAAACGAACTCACAGATAAATATATAGACATACTTACGCACTCACTAGGCGTTATAGTTGGAGGTATTTGTCCTAAAGAATTTTATAGAAACAGATACGTTTGTGATTTGAAAAATGAATATTGCGAACACCTTGTAAATATTGGACTTATGGGCGTTTGGCAAAAGCTTGGATCTGAATGTTATTATGTTTCTGAAGATGGCAAAGAGGCTATAAAAACGCTATTGCTAATAAAAAACACCCATATTGATTTATGGGTGTTTGTAAAAGAATCAACCTGATACACTCGCAGCGTTAGCCTATGGCGTGTGTTGACTACTGTTTGTTTTAACGTGCACACATAACGCAAATGGCTACATGGACACGGGTTATTTCTTTCTCCGAAAAGATCGAATATTATACTTACTGCTAGGGTCTTTGTTGAATATTTCTAAAGTGTCCTTCTTAGCGTACTTAATGAATAGAAATTTCTTTGTCGGCTTACGGTGAAGCACAACATCTAGTGTATCCTTGTGAGTCATTTCAACGCCCGTTTCAAAGCACCCTTTTAAAGATGAATAGTTGTTAGACCAATCTATGCAACGTAGATTAGTAGTACCTGAAACGCTGTCTTTAATGGTTGTTATTACGTTGTTTGTTGTGGTGGTTACTATCCTGCTTACCTCTTGTACGTTTCTGTTTTTAATCGACAATCCGAAACTATCAATTGCGTTATTAAAATCCTTCTTTCCGGCGTACGAAACGTTTGATTCCTGAATGCTTTCAAAATATTCACGTCTTTCTTTCTCGTGCTGCCATTGAGAAAAAACCAAGGCAAATGCACCAACGAAAAGGGCTACTAAGATATAGGGTACAAATCGCATAAAAGCTAACAGAAGGTGGT
>Ga0326734_1000568_pt1 | contig 10068 bp, 10 predicted proteins | sample 15_GP2_1315_FD_207944 | JGI IMG/M metagenome (GOLD analysis project Ga0326734, IMG submission 207944) | Glacier ice microbial communities from Ngari, Tibet, China - 15_GP2_131.5 | ecosystem: Environmental > Aquatic > Freshwater > Ice > Glacier | place: China: Ngari, Tibet | collected 2018-07-18
GGATAAGCCGGTGCTCCATCCGCGACCTTACTGCGCTGGAACAGTGAAGGTGAACGTGTCGACAGTGTTCGGGGCGCCCACCGTGATGCTGATGTTCGACAGGTTAAGGTCTGCACCAGAAACCGCAACAGAGCCGTCCAGCCGGGGCAATGCTGTTGACACGCCGCCAGCATCGGCTGCGTTGGCGCGCTGGCGAAACCAACCAGCCGTGCCGATCGCAATGCCATTGAACGACCAAATGCCGGACTTTGATGTCACGCCGGCTGCGGTAGAGAAAGTCAGCCCGTTTACCGCACTGCCCGGGGTGAATGCGCCAGACGACAGCGTGACGGTGCCCAGAAGCGTGCCAGTCGCCGCAGCGTCGGCAGTCGCAGGCTGTGAACCACTGTAGATGTCAATGACACCTGTGGAAAAAACGGCGGCGTAACCGGTGCTGCCGGCAAGGGCTTGGCGAAGCCCGGTAGAGAGTCGTACTGTCATGGTTTTCTTTCGGTTAGAGAGGGTTAAAGGCAGTGCCGCCTTGCTGCAGCGAAACAACGTACCGGCGCTGGCCGCCATGGCGCACGATTGCGCCCCCAGCAGATACACCGGGCGGCACACTGACCTGGCGGTCGGTCAGATTTGCGAATGGGAGCCCCGCGCAGAGGCCGCGTTTGCTCCAGAAAAGAATGCGGTCGTTGTCGTCCCTGCTCCAGTGCTGGCCGGGCACCACGCCGTAGTCGGCTAGCTGCACCAGCGTCTTGCCGTCGAAGGCATGAATCTGGCTGTCGGTGCCGATGATCAAAGCGTCGGCGTGCGGAGCCAGCATCACGATGCGCCCTGGCACCATGAGAAAGTCGACGTCCATGCTGAACAGGTGGTAGCCAAGCGGCTGGCTGAACCAGACAGCGCTTTGAGCGTCGTTGGAAAAATACTGCGCGGCATACATCCGGCCGCGCCAGTGCTGGACCACGTCGGTGCCAAGTGGCAACGGATCAAACAGCGCGTCGAGCTTCGCGCCTGCCGCGTCAAAGAACAGCGCGTCTTTCAGCGGTGCGTCACGCCAAGGCTGCACGCTGTGGTCGGGACCGATAACGCCGCTGTCCACACCGTTGTTGAAATAAACGTAGTCGTTGACCTCGGCGAAGTGCATGGGGGCCGGGTTCAGGCCGGTACGAAGCACGGTCAACGCGCTGCTACCGCTGAAGGCCGCCAGTGTGCCGCCGACCACCAGGTAGCAGCGGGAAAACTTCAGGGTGGAATACGCGCCAGTGACCGCGCCTGTCAGTACCCGGGCATAGCCGCCCCGCTTGCTGAGTGCCCCTGTATCTGTGATGTCCACGTTGTCAGCCTGGACCAGCCACGCCAGGCCCAGACGCAGCGGATCGCTGACGTTGTTGAGTCCTTTGAAGCTGGAAATCGAGTTCATGGGCCGAATGGTGCTGGTCGGCGACGATTGCATCAAACCCTAGTGGGGGGGGGCGCACTTCACCAATTGAACTGAACCACCTGCGGGCGGCGGTCGCGCTGCTTGCGCTGTACGTTGGCGTCAGGTCGTTCACCGAAACTGGCAACAAATACCGCCTCGTGCTTTGCGGCCTGTGACTCATTAAGAGTTTCCGAGTCTTGTTTGAGGTAGGCGCAACGGTAGACCCATGGCAGCAGGCGCATGTGGTGCCGGGCAGGAATCTCAGGAATGCCGCTGTCGTTGTCGACGCTCAAGGCAACTAAGGGAAGCCGGTACACGGTCAGGCTGACAGTACCGGCGCTACGTGGCGCTGGCACCAGGCGCAATCCTGTTGCTTCGCCATAAATGAACTGCCGGGGCTCGCCCGTGCGGCCTTCCCACTGCGCATCGTCATTGTCCATCTGCTCGACACTGGTTTCCGATAGCGCGCGACCCCGAAAGGCCAGGCGCTTAATTTGGATGACCGAATCATGCGGGCGGTAGTCTGCTTGATTGGCCACAAGCGCAACACTGCACACAGCAGGCGTTACACGGTCTTCAATCAGCAGCGCCCGCTCGCAGGCTTCATTGACGGCATCGTTCAGGTACGTGGTTACTTCTTCGTCGCTCCACAAATAAGGAGTGGCGGTATCTTCCATCACGCGCCTGAATTCACCAATGAAAGCCTCGACGTTCATGGATTAGCCTTTGGAGACTTCTGCCCAAATGGCGTCAGCTTCTTCGCGGCCGACCTTAAAACCCACACGCTTGGCCAACGCATTGAGGTCTGGTGTGCCGTCCGACTTGAAGTCGTCAGGTTTGCCTGCTTGAATGGCGGCTTGCAGGGCTTCGCCAATCACAAGAGCGCGGTCGAAGGCTTTGGTTTCGAGTGCGCTGGCGGTGTTTGAGGTGCCTTCTGGTATGCAACCCAGTGCAATGGCTTCGCGGTTGAATACTGGGTCCAGATCAACACCTTCTGGCGTGACGACAGCCATGTGGCCGGTTGTCAAAGCGACGGATACGCTTTCTTCAGTGGGGCTACGGAAATACATGACGATTCCTTTGTTTGACAAAAAGCCCGGTGGTGATCAAGCCACCGGGATAAAAGCCGGCGAACCGGCACGCCCATGGAAAACCAGAGCTACTGCGAAAAATCAACCTTGCGAGAAAGCGGAGCGTCCGTCCACGATGTAATGCACCGTCAAGCGGCCAACGCCAGCGGTAGGCGCTGCACCTACACCGGTCCACTGCACTCCAACCGTGGAAGGCACGGCATACCTTTTGCCGGTTGGCACAATCGGATTGCTGCCGCCCGCGGCACGGGCAGCGGCTGCTGCATACGTGTTGCCGACTGCGGCTGCAGTGCCCTCCCTGTCGCCAATGGAGAACGTGTCGGATGTGCCTGAGTTAAAAGCTGTAGTGATGGACAGGCCACCGCTCGTAACGATTGCGCCCGCTGGAATGTTGATGGCGGCTTCATAAGTGCCGCTGGCAAGGGATGAAAACAGAAAGTCAGCCGTTGCGGCGATGACCTCTTGACGGCCTGAAAGTCTTGTGATTGGCATGATGGTTCCTTAACAACAACAAAGGGTAAAAACAAAGGGGGTGTGTGCAGCAAGGGCCCGAAGGCCCCTGCTTGTTCGCATTACTGCAGGAAGTGGTCTACTGCGATCACGCCAAAGTCTTGAACCGACTTGTCGTAAATCGAGTAGAACTTTGGCTTGAGCAAGCCAAGCATCTTGTCGATGTTGATGCCCTGCTGCGAGCCGTACTGGAACTCTTTTTCGTTCCATTCCGGTGTGCCGATGTCGGCCATACCTAGCGCTTGCGCACCGCACAGCAACGAACGGGTACCGTTGACCGTGCCAGCTGCACCCCACTTGGCACCAGACACTGCGCCCTTGTTGTTGTAAACAAGGCGGTGCTCATGGATAACAGCGCCATCAATGGTGATGTTTGCGCCCGTGAACCATGGGCTGTCCATGCCGTTCTTGGTTGCGACACCGACGACGGCACGCTGATAGTCCGCGTCTTTTTTCAAGCTGGCCAGGGTGCCTGGCTGAACGAACAGACAGTAATACTCTTTGCCGCCAGACATCAAAGGTGTCACGTAGGACTCTTTTGCGTAAGCGATCAGGTCCACGATCATCTTGTAGTTCGGGACGAAAGCAGCGGTAATGCTTGCAGTGTTTGATAAAGACAGGATGTTTCCGTCCCACATCAGCGAACGCTTGCTTGTTGGCGCAGACACGTCAGCGGCAAAAGCCAGATTGGGGAATGGCGAGCCTACCCGCAGCGAGCCGTTGTTGTTCAGCGTGTAGCTGATGCCGGACAGCGTGAGCATGGCAAGCTGGTCGCAGCGATTGGCCAGCCAGTACGCCAGACGGCTTTTGCCCATTTCGCGGAACTTGATGATGGTCTTTTGCTCGCTCAGCTTGCCTTTGTTGCGCACCGAGTGGGTCATCAGGTCCATGTTCAAAATGGTGCTGTAAGACTGCATGGCTTCTTCATTGCCCTCGCGCTCGTTGTCGCCGATCACACCGTCGTCAACCAGGTCGGCAACCAGGTGCATGATGACCTGTTCGCCTTTTTCGGTTTTGGTGAGCTCGGTGATGCGCTGGATGACAGCGTTTTCACCAGTGCCGATGAATTTTTTGATAAACATCTGGTCGCGGGCGGCTTGCCACACGTCGCGGGACCAAACGATTTTTTGTTGCGGCGTAAGTCCCGCGAAATTGGTTAGGCCTAAAGGCATGTCATGCTCCAAAAGTTGGTTTAAACGAACGTCTAGGCGTTGCGCTGCCACTGCGGGGAACATGACTACAGGCCGTCAAGGTGCCAGGCTTTTTAACGTCAGCCATTGCGACGAATCCACCTTTTCTAACCAGGCCAGCAGGGGCGGTGATTCCCTACTGACCTATTGCGTTGGGCCGGCGTTGTTAGTCGCCTCGAAGTCGCTTTTTCTCAGCTTCCGGCAAGCTGTCGAACTGCTCTTCGCTCATCTTGGAGACATCTACTCGCGCAGCTGTCGCCCGATTACCCACGCCCGCTTGAATGGACGGCGGCTGCTGGATTGAATCAGCTGCTCCGCGCACTAAAGCGTTTGCGGTTCGAGTATCTGTTGGCTTCGGGGTGCTTATCAATCCATACTGGGGGGTACCTTGATCAGCGACTGGTTGAAACCTCGGCCCAATGGTTGCCACAGCCTCGCGCAAAGCCTGGCTGGCTCCCATGCCGTTGGCAATCTTGCGGTCGCGCGCCATGATGATCAGCTCCACCGCCTCTTGTCCGTCTGGCGTTTCCAGGTACGGGAAGTCAGCTATTGCCTCGGCGCTGGCCGTCTGCAATGCCGTCTGACTAGCCCTGCTGGCCTGCCTTTGCTCAAACCGCTCCTCTGCCACGCGAAGGAGTTCAGCATCAATCAGGTCGTCCAGGGATTCCGCCTTCTCGATGTCACCCTCCATCAATGCCTCGCGGTATTGCGTGCGCAGCGCTTTCAACTCAAGGCCGGGCAGAATCGCAGCCGTCGGCGTGGTGTTGGTAGGCTGCCCCTCGGTGGTTTTTGAGGCTTGCAGCTGGCGCTGGGCCTCGGCCAACTGCTCCCTTAAATCATCACGCTCGCTTTTGATGGTTTCGCGCTGGTTGATAACCTCATCCAGTCGGGACTTGGGGATCTTCCCGCCTGCGGGCTTGATGTCCGGGTCAGTAGCGTCTTCACCAAGTGCTGCATCGTCATCCGGCGCGTTTGCGCCAGTAGCCGGCGCATCGGTCACCAAGTCGCCACGATCTTCCGGGGTCGTTTCCTGCGCTGTGTCAGCCTCCAGGTCCAGCACTTCTGAGCCTTCGCCGTCGAAATCATTGTCTTGCGTTTGCATGGTTTTCTTTCTAAGTTGGTCAACTAATAAAGCAGCGGGATCAATCGCCGTCTTTTCTACCTCGGGGAAAACTGTTCTGCCTCGTCCCGCAAGCCATCGCCAGCGGATGTCTCGATACCTTCCATCATTCCGACTGCTGGATTGGCTGGCGTCATGGGGTTGGTGTTGGTCGGCATATCTATGGCCTCGGGCGGCATGGCGCCAGGCGGCAACTGCGGCACGATTGGTCCGGCATCCCGGTCAACAAAGCCTGCAGACTTCAGCAGGATGTCAGCCAGCGTGCTGGTCTGCGGTGTCGCTGCAATGACCTGGGCGGTCTGAATCGCGCTGTACTGGGCTTCAACTCCGCGCGCGGTGGTGTCGCTGTCAGCTTTGCGCGTCTGCGCGGCCAGCAACGCTGCTTTGGCTTCGGCCAGTGGGTCGGCCTTGTCCTGGCTTTGCATGTTGGCCAGAATTTCATGTTTGTCTGACAAGCTCGAATACCGAATAACGGTTGCGTCCGGTATGGCGATACCCCCTTTGCGCATTTCCAGCGCCTGGTTGAACTGGCTGTTCTCGAAAGTGACCTGCATCGGCTGCTCGGTAATCACCACGTCGTACTCGCCAATCGTCACGTCGTTGATATAGCTGCCGGTTTCCGGGTCGAACTTGTTGATTTCCAGGCTCTTTTCAACCTGCTTGCCGGTCATGGCATCGGTTTCCGTGATGCGAAACACCCGGTAGCTGTCGTAGTAGCGCTGCACCAGCTTGACCAGGCGCCGGGCCAGCAGCTGCCGCGTGTAGGCCAGGTTATCCATGGGTACCGCCAGCATCTGCTGGCTGGCAAACTGGTCTGCCTGCTTGGCCACACCAGACACTGCGCCACCCTGCAGGCCGCGCATGCTGTCGGGTACCGTCACGTCCTTCAAAGCCTGCGTAGCTCGGTCAATCAGGCGGTCCACGCCCGTTGGTACTGCGTTGGCGGTAATCTTTTGAGCCGGACTGGAACCTTTTTTGTACTCAATCACCAACCCGGTCATGGCGCCGGTCGCCTTGAGCTCTTCTGTGTCCATGTTGGTCAGGCTGTTTTCCTCCACTTGCCAGCCGCTGTTTGCGCTGGTGTTGACAATATGCGTGAACTGGCTGACGGCTTTGTTCAGCGCTTCCTGAGGGCCAATTGCGTTGTCGACCATGCCGCGCGTCTTCCCCCTGCGGAAATAGGCGAAGTACGGCACGATGGTGAAGTGCTCGTAAGGGCTGTAATCGTCAAACAGAGTCGCGCTGTAGGTCGTCACCAGCCATTTGACGCGGCGGCGCATGCGCTTGGCTTTGACCGCACCTTTGGCCATTGCGTCCTGCACTTGCTCATCAGTCATCTGGCCCACGGTCCTGACATCACCGGTTTCTGGGTACACCAGGCATTCAGTGTTCTCGTACACCCACTTTTGCCGGTCGATCACGCGGTAGCGCTCCAAGCCAGCGTTCTTGCCGTAGGCGTCGTACATGCTCACGGTGCTGGTGCTGCCAAATTTGTTGCGCGGCGTGCCTTCGTCCTGATCGCCATGGTCCTCGCTAGTGTCGCCAGACGCCTCTGCCGCGTCGCGGGCCTTCTGGCCGTGCATCTGCTCGATTTCGTCCAGCGTCAGCCAGCGCGAAACAATCACATCAGACCATTTATCCGGGTCATAGCTCTTGCTGTCAGGGTCCGGGATGACATCGCGCGGGTCCAAGGTACCCAGCTCGATTTCACCCTTGATGTTTGTGTCGAAGTTCATGCGCAGGTCGTAGTAGCCGCGCTGCTCAATCAGCCCGTCACCGTACACCTGAGTCTCAAGCCAGCGTTGCGCGGTCATGTCGCACACTTGCATCACCACTTTAGACAGCACGGTGGCCGTGGCCAAGTCGCCGTTTTCGCCCCTTGGCTTGAAAGCGATGTCCATGCGGTTGCTGATCTGGTAGCCAAGCGCTGAGTTGATACTGGGCATAACCTCGTTGAACTCATAAAACGGTCGGCGCTGCGCCCGCAACACAGCTTTGTCTTCGGCGCTCCACTGCTCACCACCTCCAAGGTACATGCCTTCGCACTTGTGGGCTTGCTCCATGTACTCCAAATGGCCTCTGTCCTTGCCATACTGGTACCTTGCCCAGTTCTCTTGTGCTGCCGAATAGCCGCTTTCATGCGTGCTGGTGACCGGGGTGGTTTGCATGGGTTAAGCGGCTTGCGCCGATCCTTTTGATTGATAAGAGGCGGTCAAGCGGTCGCGCCAGCTTTTGGGGCGTGGGGCGCCGCGGTAGATTTCTTCATAGCCTTGGGCGAACTGCCGAAACGCATCGGAGCCGTTGCTGGCCCAGTCGTGCAACGGCGTGGGCTTGTACGCTTGCAGCCGGTCGTCGTATTCCTTGCGGTAAGACTCAAGTGCGGAAACGCCGTCCCGGCAGCGTTCTTCATCGAAGTAGCAGGCCGGGATGACCGAACGGGTCTGGTTGATGCCGCTGACCACGTTACTTACCCGATCGACGACCTCAAACCGCTGGTCGGGCAGCATCTTGCGCAGCAGATCCACCACGCTTTTGCCGCCGCTGGCTAGGGTTGCGCTCTCTGCATCGTGGGGCAGGTAGTGGGTGCCGAAGATATGGCTGCGGCTTTGCAATTCCTGCACAAAGTATTCAAGGTCTTTGCCGTTGGCCTCGATGTAGTCGATAAAGCGGTGTTCCAAGCCGACGCGCTGGTGCAGCCAGATGGCTGTGGTGTCGTTCCAGCCTAAATCCCAAAAGGTATTGACGGGAACAGCCGGCAGGCTCGGAATCTTGCATATCCTGCCCTCGGAGCGCGCGGCCTCGATTTGTGCCCCGTAGTAGGCGCCCTTGATGCTTGGGCTTTCCCAGCGGCCCATCAACAAGGCGCGCTGTTCTTCGGCTGACAGCAGCAGCAGGGTCTGCCGGTAGCCGGTTGTTGCCAGGTGCGGATTATCCGACAGCCGCGCACTGATGAAGCGGCGCGCGGTAAAGCTGATTTCGCCCGTCTCAGGGTCTTGCAGCTCTACCTTAAACCTTGTGCTGGTACCTTCGGTCTCGATGCGCCACCACTCTTTGACCCAGCGAAATCCCGGGCCGTCCGGATTGGTGGTGCCGCGCACATAGCACTTGATGGCAGGGTTGGTAGTCCTGCAGCGCGACAACAGGTATCGGTAAGGCTCGGCCGAAGCCCAAAGCGTCAACTCATCCCAGCCAATGTACTGAAACGCACGGCCTCGGTATTTGAAGCGGTCGGCGTCGTACTGAAGGTACCCTAGTTCGATGCGCGCACCGCTGGGAAATGTCCAGACGTGGGCCTGCTTGTCGTATTTGCCGCCCAGCGCAGGGTATAGCTCCTGACTGCGCGCGATCATGTCCTTCAGGTCGGGGAAGGTCTTGCGAAACAGAATGGCCTGGTAGTCGGCATGGTCGAGGGCGTTCTGGTGGTGGCCAGTCGCGTCCATCAGCAGCGCGTCTGTCTTGCCAGCGCCAGCCGCTCCACCGTACAGCACCTCAAAGTCAGGCGCGGCCAGCAGCTCGGCTTGCTTCGCATGAGGTGCCCACAGCAGTTCATGATCGTCACCCAGCTGCGCAATGGCGCTGGATGCGACAAACGAAGCCGCGACGGCACCAGCCGTAAGCACTTGCCTTACCGCTTCAGCGGCGTTGCGCCTGGGCAGCTTCACGCAAGCTCCGGGTCTTTGCCGCCAGCCATAAAAATGACCTTGACCTTTTCTTTCAGCTGCGCATTGTCCTTTTCGTACTCGCCCAAAATCTTTGCAGCCTTGTCCAGCGCGCTGTTCTTGTCGGCAATCTTGTATTTCTTGACGTGGCCGACCAGTTCGCGGTCTTGTCCGCTTCCCGCGTATTCCTCCAGCACCTCCAGGCCAGCAATGGCCGCTGCGGTGTCGTCGTCCAGTTCAGTGATGGCTTTTGGCTTACCGTCGGCATGGAACATCTTGCGCGGGTCAAAAAAGGCAATTCTTGCGATTTCCCGCAGTACCCGAGCACTGGTCAACTCCATGGCTTCCAAGCGCTCGTCCTGCCTTTTGGCGATAACAACCTGTTTTTGTGCCAAAAGGGCAGCGATTACAGGTTTTTTCAGGTTTTCCTGCCCAATTGAGTATGCTGTTTTCGCGCTGTAACCCGCATGGATAGCCGCTTGCGTGGCATTTCCGCAGATTAGGTATTCCGCTACAAACTTTGATTGCTTTGGCAGTAATCCGTCATTTCCGCGAGCACCTGTCTCTGCCGTCTTCGGAGTGGTCTTCTTGAGTGCTGACTTTTTGGGTTTCGCTTGTGCCATGGCCGCGATGATGCTGGCTATACGCGCGCTAAGCGAACCCTACGGGGGGGATGCGGGCCACAAAAAAGCCCACACAAAGCGGGCTTTTGGTTCTTGCTGGCGCTGTGGCTGGTTCATCTTTTTAACGACCCGGCACCCCCGAAAACGCAAGCAGTGTCCCCGCCAACAATTTAGCGAAGGCGAATTGCTCCCTGGGCGTCAGCGCAAAAATCACATCGTCGCCGACTTCAACTTTCATGCGGCCGCCTGGTAGCGCCGTGGTGCTGATGGCCCGGTCCATGGTTTGGTCTACATGCTCGAACTCGCCCGGGTTGACCGAGCGAATCTGCCCGTCCCCTTTCAAGCGTCCCACGTGATCGTCCACGATTGACATTTTCAGGCATGCCACTTCGCTGATGCGCGATCTGCTGGCTTTCATGCCGTGCTCGCAGAGGTCTTTGATCGTCTGATAAACGATTTCGCGGTTC
>Ga0326734_1000569_pt1 | contig 10034 bp, 15 predicted proteins | sample 15_GP2_1315_FD_207944 | JGI IMG/M metagenome (GOLD analysis project Ga0326734, IMG submission 207944) | Glacier ice microbial communities from Ngari, Tibet, China - 15_GP2_131.5 | ecosystem: Environmental > Aquatic > Freshwater > Ice > Glacier | place: China: Ngari, Tibet | collected 2018-07-18
AAAAAAAAACTTTAACCCAATGTTAGAAGAATATCCTTGCTATACGCATGACGAGTTGGACTTCGATCCACCGACGCAAATGACATATGGAGAAGAAGTTATAACAGACTATATCTTCATTGGATTGGTAGCAGCCGCTTCCATCATTGTGTTCTTAAAATTAATTTCGTAGAGAGAAAGAGCCACCTTCGAGTGGCTCTTTCTGTTTAAAAATAGTTCATCGAAGTGGAATTATTGTTATCCATTTGGTGTTTATATGTTTGAACCCTAGTAGTAAATTAATCATATCATGGAAATCAAGGAGATAATGAGCAGCATTCGTACGACTAGAACGTACAAGGGGATGCCTGACAGAGACCTCAACAACGGTTGGTGTGCTCCATTTGCCAGAAAGGTTATCAAGGCAATGAGAACTCTTGACATGAAGCCAAAGTTTCTCTGTACGTACGACTTCCAGTATGACATCACAGATCCTCCATATTGGAAAAAAGCTACCAAGATGAGTTCGTTGTTTCCAGATGACGAAGGTGATCCAATGCGTTGGAATCTTGACAACCTTAAAAACTACGAGACTACTAACGACCCTGATTACTCAGGCATCTACCTGTCGTATCATGCATGGGTATTCTTTGAAGGCAAGCATTACGATGCTGAGCACCCTGAAGGTGTTGACAGCTTTTGGGATCTTTCATTCTTCAAGCGAGAGCGTGGCATCTACCCAGAAGGAACCAAATCTTACATAGGTTAATCAATCAATCATGGCATACGCACAACCAACTTGGGTCTGGAATCTTCTAGACGCATCCAATCAATACTCAGAAGATACAACGTATCTGCATGATGCGATGTACGACAACACGGAGGATGAACGTACGGGTCTCATCAAAAGTATACTCGACCACATCGACAAGAAGAAGTACAAGGATCAGTTCTTGAAGGATGCAACGAACTATCCAATTGATTAAGACACGACAACTTTTTTGTATCAAAGTGGAATTTTTGTTCTCGCTTTGGTGTTTATATGTGTGAGAGCGGCAACACGCTTTTACCACATCACTTCTTCCCAAGTATCATGAACGAGCAACGGTTTCCCATCCTCACAAAGATCAAGGAGCATCTCATCGCTTCAGGTTATTACATCAACGTCAAGTTGATGGACATCGGTGGCAATGCAATCTTCACGTACAACGATAAGTTCTGCAACGACTATCTGCTCAAGGTCAATGGTATCTCTTTCGAAGGTGGTGACGTGGTTAGACTGTCCTCATTGCTTCTGACTCCTGGCATCTACCTTCGGGATGTGATGGACAAGGGTCTAAGAAATGTACAGCAGTTCGATCTAGCTGGTGCTGTAGAAGCATGGCAGGGCAAGGACGAGACTGATCATAACCTTTACATGGATGGTTATGGAGAACTCTCAATAGATCTGGCAGACCTTGCTGCAACTGGCATGCGCTTCTTCGATTTGCCGAAGTTCAGGGACGTAGAGAAGCTGATGCTAGATTCACCTAGACGCTGGGTGCAGGTTGGCCGTGGCTATCCAGGATTGGTAGAAGAAGTATATGACGTCTTGATGAACATCTTTGGTGGTGCCGGCATCGCAGCAGCCCGTCATGATAAAGTGTATCGTGAGGTGTACGACAAGTTCCAGGCCTCGACAAACTATCCTGTCCGTATCTCCTTCGGTGAGGTTGACTACTTCCAGATGCTACGCATCGATGGTCGGCTTGTCGTAGAAGATAGCGACCAATACTATATCGGCATCTTTGAAGGTGACCAGGTGAACTCTCCTAACTTCTTTGAACTCTCTAAGTAATCTGATCATGTCACGTAACGCAAGTCTCTACACAGGTCCAGCTGCAATCTTCGATATGATTCCTGTTGTCAAAGGAATGGAAATGGTCAAAGAAGATGTCTGTACTAATACTGAGTGCAGCTGTCTTAACTTTCTACGTATCAATATCAAGTTCTGCACTGAGTGTGGTTCTCCCATCAAACGGATCGAAGTAGAAAAGGAATACATCGTTAGCGTTAATGATAGGATGGACGAAGAGTACAATGGTCAATTGATGCCCGATGTACTTTTCATCATCAACTCAGGAGATGGTTTCCATCACGATTTCCAAAAGTTGGCAACACCCGAGATGCAAGGCATTGATTCCAATATCATCGTGGTCGGTGCCTTGAGCACGGACATGGTATCTGACGAACAAGATGATATAGATGACTACACAACTGCTCTCTTCTCCTATAGCATTGAAGAGATGTCGGACATGATGCGTCGCTTCTCGGACACGTATTCTGGCATTCTCCAGAACTTCGTGGAAGAGTTTGGTCCCTACAAGATCGTTTGGTCTGTCAACATTTCTAATAGCTAATCAGCCATGAACAGTTTCAAAGGTTACAAGTTCAAGAAGCAGAAAAGTCATCTGCTAAGGATTGCAGCTGAGCTCCGTTTAGCTCTCGGTCAGATTGCCATGGCAGACATTCAAGCTGGTTTTGTTTCCACGATTATCATGGAACAGATGGAGCCAGCCGGAGGCATGTCAGACAGGATTATCGAAACATGCTGGATTGACATAGATCTCATACAATACAGGGATTCTCTGATGAAAAAGTATGACCCCGAGTCGACAGAGCTAATGGATGCAACACACCAGTGGGAGCAGAAGTATCTCAAGCAAGCTGCCAAGCGTGTTGCCAAGTATGTCGTGCTCATCGTAAAGTATGAGAAGATGTGCAGAAACCTTGGCATCGTACCACTCCATGCAACCGCATTAGGCAAGTATAGCTACGGCGTAGACCGGTCGCCTTACGAATCTAATTAGAGAACAATTTTTTGTCAAAGTGGAATTAAAGTTGTCTTGCTTTTGTTTATAATAATGTAAGGGTGGTATATTCACTTCTACTTTATTACAAACCTTTTAATCCGCATCAGTCATGGGACCCTAAGCAAACAAGAACATCGGATCATAACAAAAGAATCAGTTGCAGTTTCAAAAATCAATTACAATCCATAATTTCCAAACGTCATGAAAGCCACCGTAACAACCCTCGCAGCCGCAATCATCACCCTCTCGCTCGTCTATGTAGTAAACGCCAAAGGCGATCTGCATTCGCTGAAGCCACAAGAATGGGCAGCCGTTCAAAAGAATCCTACGGAGCTGTCAAAGTTCCCGACCATCAAACACAACCCTACCAACGTCCACGGTAAGGGCATGGAGCGTCTCTCTTGCGAAGAGCGTCGTCCTCTGTTCATCGAAGTAATCGAAGGTAAGAAGATTACCTTCAACGAAACCACCACGACCCCGATGCCTGCCGTTAAGGTTCGTGTGGCTGGCGAGAAGAAAGTGAAGGCCAAGGTTGAAGGTCCTCAGACCATCTATGTCATCGACGAGCAGGACAACCTGCACTCCCTTAACCAGGAGGAGCTGAAGGCAGCACAAGAGAACATCGAAACGCTGGCCACCACCAAAACGCTGAAGCACAATCCAACCTGCGTCGAGAAGAGTATCTTGGTAGGTGGACGTATCTCCACTGAAGATGAGAATCGCCCAATGTACTGGGTGAAAGCCGGCAAGCTGGTTCGTGTATGGTCTTCGCCTGACGCAGAAAAAGCTGCTGCACCTGCTGCACCTGCTGCCAAGGTAAGCACCAAAGCTTCTAGCAAGAAGACCAAGGTGGAAGTTGCTGCACCTGCAGCAGAGGAAGTAACCGCATAGTAGACACATTGTGTAAGAGCCAGATGAGGTAACACTCATCTGGCTCTTCGCAGTTTAATCTAAAATCTGCGACTGTCCGGTCGTGGACCGGAAGCCTCCCATCTTTCACCTTACTTCTATATCATGTTCCCTTCATTTCTTATCATCCTAATCCAGTTTGGCAACGTTCGACTAAACGGAACTGCATCAGCAATCATCTTAATTATCTTCATACTGTGGATGATGATGTCAAGTTCTAACGGCAAGCGCACCAACTATCGTGCGCCTCGTCGCATGCCTTCACAACGTTCATCCCGTAGACGCTAACAGCATGTCTAGCAAAAAAGTTATCAAGCTGCCAGAAGATTTTGATGTTCGCAAGATCATTGGAATTTATTATGGCTACCCGCAATGTTGCATCGACTCTTTCTTTGATCCATTTGTTCCTGCGTTCATGCGAGATCCAATTCAGAGAGAGGTTGCAGCTGGAACAGGTTTCTTTCCCTGCGTGAAGCATGCCAATGAGGTCGCGGAAGGTAAGATCAAGTTAGAAGATCTTATAACCGACAGATCGTGCGACCTTCTGTTCCCAGAACAGGACGATGAAGATATGACACATACAGACAAGTTTGTGGAGAGATATGTTGTCGAACACTACGGTTCGAAATAATTTCTAATGGTTCCATTAGATGTAAATATTTTATCAAAGTGGAATTATAGTTGTCTGTTTGGTGTTTATAATATTGAGAGGGAGGTATAGTTTGTACCTTCCTTTCTTTTCCAAACTCTCTCACAAATCTAATATCATGGCTGTACGAACCAATCACGCTTCTGAAACTGTCGCAGACAAATACGAGAAGGCAATAAACTTTCTAAAAGAACTTCTGCAAGACGAAACATTCGTTCCGATCAGACAGGAAGACATTCAGAAAGAGTTCCACACTGCTGCTTCCTTTGTCTTCTGCCTGGTCAAAATAGGTTGCCTGGAGAAAGGAAAGAAGATTGCATCAGGCAAGAACGGTAATCGTGTAGGTCCTTACCGTTACAAAGCAACTCCTCTGCTGAAACACCTGACGTCAGAAGACGTAGTGAATATCGAACGCATCAGGGTTGACGAAGATTTCCAAAAGCAGATCAAGAATGTTCTGATGCTTCGCTTTGATGGCAAAGAAACTCCTTCTGTGCTGACGAGTACTGGTCGTGCATCTCACACGATAACAGGTCGTAAGCCTACCAAAATGTACAAACGCAAGGTGGTCATCGATGTGATCGATCTAACTCATCTGCCAAACGAAGCATACACAGAGCCTGATAAGGTTATACCAGCTCCTGTAGTACGCAAGGTACAAAGCATCCAAGACCTTCGTGATATCATCACAAAGATTGCAGTCGACCAATTCCTCCACGGCAAAGATGAGCTGGCACAGAAACTTCGTGGCATAGCTGACGAAGGTGCAGAGAACGAATTGGAAGTTGTAAAGTTAATCATCGATAACATTTCTAACCAGTAGTCTGTCATGTCTGATAACCAATTCATCCAGCTCCTAAGCAAGTCAGACTTGCTCTGGTCAATCAACGTCATGGGCCGTGGCGAAGAGTCATTTATTGGACTTGACCGGTCTGCCAATGCAGACAATGACGCTGCACCATTCTATGAGATCGTTCGTGCAGATGCAGACTTCGCCAAGAAGAATGCACCTCTTCGTCTGAATGAAGCGGTTGTCCTTTCATTTGGCAATCCTCAAGTTGGTCGGATTATCGAACTAACCTTCGGTACCTTCTATGAGCTGCTTGCATTCTTGGATGGGACATCAACCCATTACATGAACAATTGGTTCCACGATGCTCCTGGTCTGAGATTGCACATTTCATTCTTGACAGAGCATTCGATGGAACAGTACATGATAGGTCGTAACATTGCAATGAGAGTCAATCCTATCAAGAAGGAAACGATGACCTTTGACGAATTGATCAAGCGTATCACGATTAATCGTATCCTTCCTGAATCGCTAAGTGATTTTTGCGAAGAGCTGTACTACGTAGATCGTGTTGCATTAGATGCAGAGGATGATGTTAATGCTCGGCCGTGTTGCAACAGCCACGAAGATTCTCAAGATTTTGCAATATTGGTTGGCGAGAACTACAACACGGACGTAAGCGTCACGCAGATTGTAAACCACCTATGCGCTCCTCGTTATCAGATCTTCTTTGAACTCAAGGGTGTTACGTACTTCTACGGAAGTGAGCACTCTGCTTTTCTCTACTAGCCTAATGGAATCTAATCCGTATTTTGCTGTCGAGATCGACGAGCAGCTCATCTATGAGTTCAAAGCTGCATTCTATCAGTTCAATCTTTCTTATCTGGACAATGAAGACTTCAGAGATTCATTAGAGCGTTGCACAACTGTTGATGATGTCTATGAAGCTTTATTGTCTTCACTGTCCCAGCAAGATTCTTATGCAACGTGCATGAACGTATTAGGTCTTGGAGATGTTGAACAAGGAACGTACGCAACTGTTGTTGAGTGAAAGACTGGGAGCTGAAAGGCTTCCAGTCTACACTGCACGCGCTAGATGCATGCAAGGTATCCTATGTTGAACTTATACTATCTTAATTTTGTTCTACTTGTATAAACCCCCATACCATGTTCGTACCTATTAAGATTGCCTACTCGAAGCTCGGGATGAAAGGAACTGTATCAGGTTCTATTGAACGCGTCAAGATAAACAATGAAGATTCGTTGGTTGCATACGTCACTATACATGATGATGTAGATTCAACATCTACAGTTTACATGACGTCCTTCAATAATGCAGACTTTGATGAGTTCATCATCCGATTGAAGCATTCAATCATAAAGCATTCCTTCCGCCAATTTGGCAAGCACATCTATGAAACTGAGTTGAAGGTCTTTGGACTGACTTCAAATTTTGTAGATGATCTACATCTTGCCATGACAAACCAGATTGGAATGCCAGCCTACGACAAAGGCCGACTCAACATACTCGTCAGAGAATTAACCAAACATTTTTTTAACTAAGTACCATGAAGAAGCAAGCAAGCTCAGCCCGTACTAGCGGGCCTAACACTCCAGAGTCTGACTCACAGCGTGTGGTTATGCACGACGTCACGGTTGATGTGGATCGTGCCGGTGTCAAATCAACAGAGACTGTGCAGGTCTTATCCGAGGCTCCTGATGATGCAATACGTTCTGTAAACCGCATGAGCAATGAATCATACGAAGCATTGCAGCGCGTGTAAACCTCGTAGGGGCGCGTGTAAAAGTACCGTGTGTTACCAATAGCAAAGGCATTCTGCTTCGCACCAAGAGTATTCGGTGCGGCGTGGAGTGCCTTTCTTTTTGTTCTAACAGATAAAAATAATTTATCGAAGTGGAATTAAAGTTATCCGTTTGGTGTTATAATAATGTACCACAATACACACTCAATCATGGCGTTATCTGGAAGAGATTGGAAAGGAAACGAATGCAAGACTGATGCATTCGTAGATCGCAAGAAGCTCAACGTCCCAAAGGAAGAGCTTGATAGGATTGGAAAGATTCCTATGACCAAGACTGATACCATAAATGATATCGATGACGGTGACAAGTATGAGTGGGTACAGATCCCTGGTGACAAGTACGGACGGTCGATGTACTGCACGAAGACTGGCACACGTCGTGGTAATACGATGGGCGAATTTTATGGCAGTGGAATAGTCGACTAGTTGTAGGTCGAGGCGGCTACATCTGCATAAAATTTAAACTTGGAGAGTTTTAAAAGTCTGAGAGGGGGAGGGAAACATTCCAAACACTTTAACAATTCAACATGATAATCACAGCAGCAGATGAAATACATCTAATGGAATGGTTGAAGCTAAGCTACACAAACATGAGTGAGCTGCTTAACTATTCATCTGAGGAAGAATTAAAATACATCTTGACTGCTAACAACTTGGCAGAGTCGATGGAGATCCTCAAGAAAAATGTTTACATGAGACACATCCAGCCAGATATGTCGAAGATACCTGGTGGCTGTGTAGCACAAGGAATGTTTGAGAACTGGGAGGAAGGACTTAAGCCAAAGGTTAAGAAGCTTTCCAATGGCACCATCGTTCGTATCAAGGATGCCATCTACGACGAAACAATTGATGGGATGAAAGAATTCTACCTACGACAAGGTGCGTACTCTCCAGTCGGAGTACAGGGCATGCAAGGTGGAGACGGCAAGGTTGGTTCTAATCGAATCACTTGTTGGGATCCTCAGTTTGCCCTGGAAATGTGGAGAGTCATTCTTCCTTTCGTTGACTGCAAGATTTGTGATTACCAGACCTCAACGGATTGGTGGCAGATCAGTGCTAGCCAAGCCAAGGATACACTATTCGCTTCCATAGGTGAGGTTGTTCGCCCAGTCTCTTCGACGTGGAGGCCTGTTGGTGTCACTCCAATGGTTCGCTTTATGAACTACCAGGAAGGTGGAGAACACTATGCCCACTATGATGCCGGACACATCTATAAGGATCCCAGGTTCCGTACCCTCATGTCAGGGGTTCTGTATCTGACCAGTAACAGTACAGGCAAAACACGGTTCATTCGTGATGGTCAATCAGACCAAGCAGTGTGGGACCGTGATCATAGTGACCACCAAGCGCGTACTCTTGAAGAGAGCGTGGAGACTAGTTTAGCACCAGAGAAAGGTTCCATCCTGTTGTTTGACCATCGTCTGTGTCACGATGTGTCGTTGTACGACGGTGCTGAAGGTGATCGGACAATCATACGATTTGACGTAGTGTTTGAAGCTTTGTAAGGCATGAACAAAATGCACTGGAAAATCAAGAGAGATCCATACTACTCAGGGCTGTATAAGGCACTGGGAGAGAAAGGCATCATCGATGCAGGATTTTTCTACGACAATGCCAAGATGGACTTTGACATACGGGCTTCGCTTGCAATCAAATGTACGCCTCTTGATAACATCAGAAAGATGTTGGGTTGGCCAAAGCCTGCCATAGTTGTTACGACAGGTTCATTCAGTCCTGTTCACGATGGACATATTGATATGCTAGAGGCTGGCCGTAGAGCAGTAGAAGCAGCCGGCTACACGTGTGTTGGTGGATTCCTCTCTCCTGACCATGATGACTACATCTCCGAGAAGCTAGGTAAACAGGCTCTTCCTATTCACAAGAGAGTGAAGCTCATCCAGGAAGCAGTACAAAATATTTCATGGATCAATGTGGATCCATGGGCTGGAATGTTTCACGTGACCTCTGTAAATTTCACAGACATTGTGCATCGTCTTAAGCTGTATGTCAAGAAGTATATCGGAAAAGACATACCCATTTTCTACGTCTGTGGAAGTGACAACGCACGGTTCGCCAAAGCATTCGTGAAGAATGGACACGCAGTCATTGTTAACAGACCTGGATATGATGACTCCACGAATGAAGCTCTCATAGAGTGTGAAGCTATGAGAATAAAGTTGGGTGTCATGGACTCTAGTAATATATTGACTGCTACTAATACGAATGGCAACTCTTCAACGATGATGCGTAAGTCATTTGTGTATCCTCTAGATAAGAGAAGCCTGACCCTCCGTGTAGATGAGAACACCCCGCAAGAATTAATTGACATGCTGCGTACTGAGTTTGTTGATGTCACATTGATTGATGTCAACACGCAGGTTGCAGAGTTCAGAGAGGAACATACCGAAAGTAATATCATCTCTATGGATCCATTTGTTGATGGTGGTTACAACTTCAAGATCAGCCGGCTGTATGATACCTTTGGGCTTCAGTGGTTAGGTCACACTAACAGGCCAGGTTCAAGAAGCATTAAAGAACAAGCGAACAGTATCCCAGAAGGAGACTACTATCTGTTTGATGATGATATAGTAACAGGCAAGTCAATGAAGTTTGCTGAAAAAATACTGGCTACTGCCAATGTCAACATCATCAGCTACCTTTCCTTTATACGTTCTTACGACCACATGGAAGTTCTGGATGCTAGAGACTTCATACTTGGAGCAAATGAAGGTGGTCTTGTCATAAGAGATGTTGATGGTGTCGAGAAGCGTGTGCCATACATTTATCCATTCGTGTGCCCATACGTCAGAGCTTCTATACAAGACCCAATGAAATTCTCCATGAAAATTTGGAAGCTCAACTACGAGTACCATCTTTCAAAAGGAAACAAACAACTGTCCAAGCAGTCCTTGGTTTACTTCACAATGTTAGGCAAAGCCACGAGCAACGCATGCGATTAGAAGCTTTAGCAGCAGGTTACAAGAGCATAAGGAACTTCAAAGTAGAAGAGTTCTTGGATAAAAAGGCAGACA
>Ga0326734_1000570_pt1 | contig 10033 bp, 8 predicted proteins | sample 15_GP2_1315_FD_207944 | JGI IMG/M metagenome (GOLD analysis project Ga0326734, IMG submission 207944) | Glacier ice microbial communities from Ngari, Tibet, China - 15_GP2_131.5 | ecosystem: Environmental > Aquatic > Freshwater > Ice > Glacier | place: China: Ngari, Tibet | collected 2018-07-18
GTTGCCGGCGTCCGTCATCACACTGGTTCAGGGCGCCTGGAAAGCACAATTGAAAGATGCAGCCGGCAAGGCCATCTACTGATCCCTGCCCGAACGGCGGCGCCACGAGCAAACCCACCCAGGCCCCGCCTGGGTGGGCGTATATTCCTTCCCCTATGACGACGCCGCTCGCGCGTCGTTCAGCTTTTTTTCCGTGCGACATGGCGCAGCGCGCCTGGCTCTGTAGCAAACCCCGCATGTCATCACCCGGAAGTATTTAACAGGCAAAATTGTTTCCGTCGTGGAATCAATCGTGATGCTTTATTCAATTTTCTTTCCCATCCTATACTTCTTTTCAATGCAAATTACACAATTGAATACAGGCGCACGCGTGATGGTGTCTTTTTCCATTGTCCTGCTGGTGATGGCAACGGTGTCGATCACGGCGCTGTGGCGGCTTCAAACGGCAAACGCGTCTACCGCAGACCTGGTCCATGAAAAACTGGCAAAGCAGCAACTCACTTCCGAAGTGCTGGGGATGTCACGTTTGAACGGTATCCGGACTGCGGCGATCGCGCGCAGCGACAGTCTGGAAGTTTCCGATTATTTCCAGTTGCAACTGAACGCGGGAGAGAAGACGCAAGCTGCGCTGGAACTGCGCCTGGCCAGGTTTGTCGCGGACCCGGCGGAGCAGGCGAAAATCATCGACGTCGATGCACAAAAGAAAATTTACCTGGCGGTGCGCGCGGAAATTTTCAAGTTAAAAGAAATGGGCAAGACCCAGGAAGTGGCAGAGCTGGCCGACACCCGGTTGGAAGCCGGTTTCCAACGCTATACCGGCGCCCTTGCCGAACTGCTTGCCTATCAAACCCGGCAGTCGACTCTGGTGGCCCTGGAGTCGGACAGTCAATTTGCCGTCAGCAGGAACCTGCTGATCGGACTTGGCGTCTTCGCCCTGTCGATCGGATGCGCTTTGGCATGGCTGCTCACGCGCAGCATCGTCAAGCCGCTGCGCGATGCCGTCAGCGTCATTGTGCGGATTGCGGGCGGTGACTTGCGCCCTGCTCCGCGCCAGTTCAGGACGGACGAAATCGGCGAAGTGCTCGATGCATTGGGCGCGATGACGACGCGCCTGGCCGCAACGGTCGGCAAGGTAAGGGAAGGCGCGTCGACGATCGATGTCGCATCAAAAGAAATAGCGTCCGGCAATGGCGACTTATCGCGTCGCACCGAACACCAGGCCGGCGCCCTCGAGGAAACCGCCTCTTCGGTGGAACAACTGACCGCCGCCGTCAAACAAAACAGCGCCCATGCCCACGAAGCGAACGAGCTTGCCAGGCAGGCGTCGCAGGTGGCCGGCAAAGGCGGCAAAGTCGTGTCCGACGTCGTCGACACGATGCAGGCAATCAGCAGCTTCGCCAAGAAAATCGTCGAGATCACCGCCGTCATCGATGGCATCGCCTTCCAGACCAATTTGCTGGCCTTGAATGCCGCGGTCGAAGCCGCCCGCGCAGGTGAGCATGGGCGCGGTTTTGCGGTCGTCGCCGGCGAAGTGCGAAGCCTTGCGCAGCGTTCCTCGACAGCGGCGCGGGAAATCAAGGTGCTGATTGGCGACTCGGGCGAGCGGATCGACGCCGGAAGCCGGCTTACCGCCGTCGCCGGCACGACGATGAACGAAATCATGCAAAGCGTGCAGCGCGTGGCAACGATCATGGCCGCAATCAGTGACGCCAGTTCGGAACAGGAGGCCGGCATCGGCCAAATCAACGGCGCGATCATGGAGCTGGACGCCGTCACCCAGCAGAATGCGGCACTGGTCGAAGAGGCGGCGGCATCGGCCGAGGCGATGCACACGCAGGCCAACGACCTGGCCAAACTGGTCAGCTACTTTCAGCTTCTTGACGGCAAAAGCGACGCCCCGGCGACCATTGCCGCGGCGTGGCGCGCGCCGGCGCGGCAGGCGCGCCACGCCGGTGTCGATAGGCTAAAACGCATTGGTGCCGATGCTTGAGCCGACCGGACAAAGCTGTTGCCGGCCCTCGACAGGGCAGCGAACCAGTCGATCATAAAGCGCCCGAATGACACGCTGATGACGCCGCCTCGAAAAATCCGCTTGACTTCCCCCTCCTCCCACTGGCCCGCTCCAACGCGCCAGTTCTGCCGCACCACCCAGTATCCATCTGAAGTTACCAACTGACAATGTCCGCCAAACGACCCATGAATGTATTCCATCGTCTGTTTTGGCCGACCCTCGCCGTTGTCGTGTGCGCCGGTATCTGGGTCGTCACGATCTCACGCTCGAACGCCGAACTGGACCGTGCCAACGCGCTCGTCACCAGGGACGCCGGCGAGTTTGCCGAAGCGTACGAACAGTACATCACCCGTTCGGTCGGGCAAATGGACCAGGTCACGATGCAGCTCAAACACAGCTGGGAGCATTCGCACAAATCGACCTTGCTCGAGGACCTCAAGCGCGACGGCATGTTCACCGATAGCGCCTTCGTCGCCGTCAGCATCCTCGACCGCGGCGGCGTGGTGCGCTCCTCGACACTTGGCAACAAGGCGCAACTCGACCTGTCGAACACGGATTTTTTTGCTCATCACAGGAACAATATCTCCACTGCGCTACGCATCGGGGTCGCTCCCGGCGAGCTGGAATATAGCCGGGAAGTGGTGCTGTTCACGCGCCGGCTCGACACTTCCGACGATGGCTTCGATGGCGTCGTGCTGCTGGCAATCGACGCCCGCTATTTCACCTCGTTCATCAGTCCCGCCACCCTTGGCCGACACGGCATCGTCGCCATGACAGGCGCCGACGGCATGCTGCGTCTCGAGCAGCGCGGCGACGGCAGCGTGGCGACCGACCGGCAAGACTCGATCTTGCCGTCGAGCGCGGCAAGCTGGGCAAGCCCCAGCGGCGTTCAGCTGCTTGAAGCAAACCGCGGCTTTGCCGATGGCACCGCCCGCGTCCTTGGCTGGCGCCATTCCGCCGCCTACCCGGTGGTCGCGCTGGTGGGCTTGTCGCACAACGACGCGCTGGCGGGAGCGGCCTTGTATTGGCGTGAAAGCCGCAACAACGCGATCCTCGCCAGTGCCTGCCTGATGCTGCTGGCGATGCTGTCGGCCATCCTGGCCGGGCGCGCCGCGACCCGCATGCGAGGAAAGGAAGAGGTACGCAGTGCCTACCGCACCGCCACCGAGAACGCCAACGACGGTTTCTACATGGCCGCGGCGATGCGCGACCGGCAGGGACAGATCGTCGATTTCAAGATCGTCGACTGCAACGAACGCGGCGCCTTTTTCTACGGATTGCAGCGCAGCGACCTGCTCGGGCGCCGCCTGTCGATGATCGACAGCGGCCTATTCGGCGAAGAACTGGTTGCGACCTACCGCACCGCGATGGAGACGGGTTTTCACGAGGATGACCGGCGGATGCCGGGCGATGACCGCCTCAACATCCGCTGGGGCCACCGCCGCCTTGTGCGGGTTGGCAATGGGCTCGCCGTCACCTTACAGGACGTCAGCGAGCGCAAGATGCACGAAGCGCAGTTGGAGTGCCTGGTCAACGAGGACAGCCTGACCGGCCTGCCGAACCGTCATTGGTTCCTCAATTTCATGCGCGCCGCGCTGGCGAAGGCCGGCGCCGACCAGACCGAACTGGCCATCTTGTTCATCGACCTCGACGAATTCAAGCACGTCAACGACTCCCAGGGTCACGCGGTGGGCGATCAACTGCTGAAAGCGGCGGCGCAGCGCCTCGCCGCGCTGCTGCGTCCGCTTGACCAGGTGGTGCGCTTCGGCGGCGACGAGTTCATCGTCTTGCTCAGTCCCAGCGAAGGCGACGCCCAGATTGCGGCCGTCGCCGAGCGCATCGTGGCGGCATTTTCGACACCGTTCGCCATCGCCGACGATGTCCAGACAGTGGGCACCTCGGTCGGCATCAGCGTTTTTCCGCGCGATGGGACCGATGTTGAAACCCTGATCAAGCACAGCGACATCGCGATGTATTCCGGCAAGAGCGACGGCAAGGGAAGGTTCAAATTCTTCGATCCATCGCTGTCGGCCGCGTTGAGGCTGCGCGCGCAACTCAAACACGGCCTGCTGACGGCGATCCGGGAGGAACAGTTCGTGCTGCACTACCAGCCGCGCGTCGACACCCGCACCGGCAAGCTGCTCAGCATGGAAGCCCTGCTGCGCTGGCGCCATCCCTCGCTCGGCATGGTGGCGCCGGGCGAATTCATTCCGCTGGCCGAGTCGAGCGGGCTGATCGCGCGCATCGGCGAAATGGTCATCGACATGGCCTGCGTTCAAATCGCCGCATGGAAAAACCAGCATGCCGTCGTCGTGCCGGTGTCGGTCAATGTCTCGGCCAAGCAATTTCTGCGAGGGAGCGTCAAGCAAAACCTGGCCGCCGCGCTCGAGCGCCATGGCGTCGCGGCGGCGTTGCTGGAAGTGGAAATCACCGAGTCGGCCATGATGGGCGATCAAGACGCCATCATCGCCGAACTGGCGGCGATTCGCGCGCTCGGCATCAAGCTCCATGTCGACGATTTCGGCACCGGCTATTCGTCGCTGTCGCAATTACAGCGCCTCAAGATGGATGTGCTGAAAGTGGACCGGGCATTCACGGCGGAACTGGGGAACTCGCGCGAAGGCAAGGTCTTTTTCCAGGCCATCGTATCGATGGCGCACGCGCTCGGGATGTCGGTCGTGGCCGAAGGTGTCGAAACCGGCGAGCAGCTGGCCATTCTTCAAGCACTCGAGTGCAACGAGGTGCAAGGGTATTTCATTGCAAGGCCGATGCCGGCCGGCGACATGCTCGCGCTGATGGAAAAGCGGTTTCTGTTCAAGGCGCCCGCCTTGCTCGATTACCAGGCCTCTTGAGCACCTGTTTGGATCACTGACCCGGCGCGCGGGAGGCGTCGGGTCTTTCACCCTGGCGCGGACTGCAACGTTACGGCACCGGCGACGCCGGCCGCAGCACCATCACCGGAATGCTCGAATACGCCAGCACCTTCTGGGTCTGGCTGCCGGCCAGCAAGCGGCTCAGCCCGCGCCGGCCGTGCGAGGCCATGAAAATGACGTCGCAGCCGTATTCGCCGGCGGCGCGGATGATTTCTTCGTAGGGGACGAACGACAGCGAAGTATGCGTCTCGCAGGCGACCCCGGCCGCCTGGGCGGTGCGCGCGATGGCATCGACCGCCTGCCGCGCCAAGCGTTGCAGCTCGGCGCTGTCGACGACCGGATCGATCATCATGGCGCCGTCGACCATCGGCAGCATCGGATAAGGCTGGGCGACCGAGAACGCCACGACGACCGCGCCGGCGCAGCGTGCATAGTCGATGGCGGCGGTGACCGCTTGATCGGCAAGGGCCGACCCATCGGTGGGAACAAGGATTTTCTTATACATGGCGAGGCTCCTGAGGAAATATTTATGGGACATCAATAAGACATCAATAAGACATTAATAGGACATCAATGGGACATCAGCGCGGGAACGGTCATGCTTTTGAGCACTGTCTGGGTAACGCCGCCCAGCAGTACCTCGCGAAACCGCGTGTGGCCGAAGCCGCCCATCACCAGCAGGTTGGCGCCGACGTCGGATGCCAGCGACAGCAGCGCGCTGCCGACATCGGTCTCGCTATCTTCGCGCCGCACGACGACGTCGACGCCGTGGCGCGCCAGGTACAGCGCGATGTCGGTGCCGGCCGAATGCCTTTGGGCCCCGGGGTTGAACACTGCCAGCGTGACCTTGGCCGCACGCTGCAACAGCGGCACGGCACTCGCCACCGCCCGGCTCGCCTGAAGGCTTTCATCCCATGCCACCAGCACGTGGCTGCCGGCGTCGGCCGGGGCGCCGATGGTCGGCACCATCAGTACCGGGCCGGCACTGTTGAGCATGACATAGGCCGCCAAGTCCGGGTCGATGCGCGCGACCGGATCGGCAGGATCGAACTGGCTCAGCACCACCAGGTCGGCGTAGCGCGCCTGCACCGCCAAGCCGCCGGCGGCGTCATCCTCGACCAGCCGCGGTTCGAACGCCAAGCCATTGACGACGCCGGCCAGCGCCTCGAAGCGCTCCAGGGCGGTGTTGGCCTTGCCGACCAGCACGTCGAACTGGCCGGCAAGCACCGTGCGCGCTACGTCGACGTTGGCGCCATGGAAAATGAACCGCGACAGGCCCGTCATGGCAGCGCCGACCAGGTGGGCGCCGTGGGCCGCGGCAAGGCGCACGGCCAGTGCGATGCGGGCCTCGGCGTGGTGCGAACCGTCGACATGGACGAGGATGGTCTTGTAAGACATGGGCATTCCTTTTTCTGGAGGACGGCCCACATGAATGGCCGACTCTTGCAGTTTGTCAGTCTGTCATCTAAATATCTTTGACCCACATCAAATCACGGGTGCGCCAACCTAATTTCGCTGCGACGGCATTTTGTCGTTTTGGTTTGCACAACATGGGTATCACGACTATGATATTCCTGAGATGCAACATGATTGCAACAGCGGTGGCATCGCCACAGGTTTTTCGTCACGATTTGGAGTGTTATGCTACCGGAAACTCTTTTGTTCGCGGCGCCGAGTTCGCTCGGGGCAACCCTCGCTGCCGCCCTGTTCGGATTATTGATCGGCAGTTTCCTGAACGTCGTCATCTACCGCATTCCGAAGATGATGCAGCGCGAATCGGACAATTACGTGGCGCACGAGAGCGGCAAGCAGCTGCCGCACCAGGACAACTTCAACCTGATGGTGCCGCGCTCGGCCTGCCCGCACTGCGGCCACCAGATCACGGCCCTGGAAAACATTCCGGTTGTCAGTTACATCGCCCTCGGTGGCAAGTGCAGCGCCTGCAAGGCGCCGATCTCGGTGCGCTATCCGCTGGTGGAACTGGCGACCGGGCTGCTGTCGGCCCTGCTGGTATGGAAATTTGGCAGCGGCTGGGCCGGCCTGGCCACGCTCGGCTTCGGCTACGCGCTGCTGGCGATGACGGCGATCGATTACGATACCCAGCTGCTGCCCGACGACCTGACGTTCCCGCTGCTGTGGGCAGGGCTGTTGGTCAACCTGAACGGCACCTTCGTGCCGTTGAACGAAGCGGTGATCGGCGCTGCCGCGGGTTACCTGGTGCTGTGGTCGATCTACTGGCTGTTCAAGCTGGCGACCGGCAAGGAAGGGATGGGCTATGGTGACTTCAAGCTGCTGGCCGCCCTCGGCGCCTGGCTCGGCTGGACCATGCTGCCGACCATCATCTTGCTGTCGTCGGTCGTCGGGGCGGTGGTCGGCATCAGCCTGATCGTGTTCGCCAAGCGCGGCCGCGACAAGCCGATACCGTTCGGCCCCTACCTGGCTGCGGCCGGCATGATCGCGCTGCTGTACGGCGCGCCGATTGCAGGTTTTACCAGCCACCTGTTGGGCTAACACATGGACCAACCCCAAGGCCCGCTTTTGCACATCGGACTGACCGGCGGCATCGGCTGCGGCAAGAGCACCGTCGCCGACATGTTCGCCGCCCTCGGCGCGACCGTCGTCGACACCGATCTGATCGCCCATGCGATGACGATTCCCGGCGGCCCGGCGATGGCGGCGATCGCCGCCCAATTCGGCGCGCCCTACCTGCTTGATGACGGCGCGCTCGACCGCATCAAAATGCGCGCGCTGGTGTTTTCCGATCCTGGCGCAAAGCTGCGGCTCGAAGCGATCCTGCATCCGTTGATCCGCGCCGGCGCCGAACAAGAAGCGCAGGCGGCAACCGGCGCCTACCTCATGTTCGTCGTCCCGCTGCTGATCGAGTCGGGCAACTGGCGGCACCGGCTTGCCCGCGTGCTGGCCATCGACTGCCCTGAAGCGCTGCAAATCGCCCGCGTCATGGCGCGTAACGGCATGCAGGAAGCGCAGGTAAAAGCCATCATGGCGGCGCAGGTAACGCGCCCCGTGCGACTGGCGGCGGCCGACGATGTCATTACAAACGACGATAAGATAACTGCCCTGGCGCCGCAGGTAGAAGCGCTGCACCGGCTTTATATGGCAATTTCGGCCGGAATGGCCAGAATCCCAAGTGAGGATTTGTAATTTTGCCTCGCTTGGTTCAGAATCACGTGATTCTTCTCCGGCCACCATGTAAAGGGATGTCATTTTGATCGTCTACGAATACCCTTTCAACGAGCGCATTCGTACGTTGTTGCGGCTGGAAGACCTGTATGAAAAATTCAAATTCTTTGTGCACCAGGAACACGCAATGCAACACCACGTCGCGCTGTCGACCATCTTCGACATGCTCGAAGTGGCTGGCCGCGCCGACCTCAAGTCCGACCTGCTGCAAGAACTCGAGCGGCAAAAGCAAAGCCTGCAGAGCTTCCGCTCGAACCCGAACGTCGCCGCCGAGATGCTCGACGCCGTCCTCGGCGAACTCGAAGCCGTCAGCGCCAACCTGGTCGCCGCGCAAGGCAAGACGGGCCAGAACGTGCGCGACAACGAATGGCTGATGAGCATCCGCGGGCGCACCATCATCCCCGGCGGCGCCTGCGAGTTCGACCTGCCTTCCTACCATGCTTGGCAAAAGCGCCCGTCCCAGCAGCGTTACAATGACATCGTCGCCTGGTTCGCGCCGCTGGCGCCCCTGTTCGACGCGCTGGCGCTGGTGCTGCGCCTGCTGCGCGACTCCGGCGGGCCGGTCAAGATGATTGCCATCGCCGGCAGCTATCAGCAAATGCTGCAAGGCAAGGTGTACCAAATGCTGCGCCTGTCCCTGGACGAATCGCTGGGCGCGATTCCCGAGATATCGGCTAACAAATACATGTTGTGGGTTCGCTTTACGAGCCAAGGCGGCGACCTGAAACCGAAGCCGCTGGAAGACGACGTACCGTTCGAACTCACGTTGTGCAACTTTTAAGATGTGAGTGATTTGCCATGACTGTCGTGAGCTGCCCCACCTGTGCCAAAAAAGTCGAATGGACCCTGGCCAACAAATACCGCCCGTTCTGCTCCGAGCGCTGCAAGCAGATTGACCTCGGCGCCTGGGCGGAAGAAAAATTCGTCATCCCCGGCGCTGCGCCGACCGATCCGCTGGACGATCCGCTGGCCGACGAGTAGACGGCGTACCTTGTTGACAGGTTCGCATGCCGCACGCTTGATCGACCAGCCAAGCCGCTAACGCAACCCCGGCTGAGTTACCTGCCGCACCGGGGTCAGGCCGCCGACGGCACAACCGGGGCCTGTCCCCCTACAGTTGCACCCTGCGGCACGAAAATCGGCTTGTTCGAACGCCCGTAGCGATCCATGAACAGCCCTTCCAGGCCAATCTCCGGCTGGCGCCCCGACACCAGGTCGGCCAGCACGCGGCCGGAGCCGCACGCCATGGTCCAGCCCAAGGTGCCGTGGCCGGTGTTGAGGAACAGGTTGCTAAACGGCGTCGGCCCCATCACCGGGGTGCCGTCCGGCGTCATCGGCCGCAAGCCGCACCAGAACTCGGCCTTCGAGGTGTCGCCAGCCATCGGGAACAAGTCGTTCACCGAGTGCTCCAGCGTGTCACGGCGCGCCTGGCGCAGGCTCAAATCGTAGCCGGCGATTTCGGCGGTGCCGCCGACCCGGATACGCTCGCCCAGGCGGGTGATCGCCACCTTGAACGTCTCATCCATGACGGTCGACTCCGGCGCGCCCTTGGCATCGACGATCGGGATCGTGATCGAATACCCCTTCACCGGATAGACCGGGATGCGGATGCCGACCTGGCGCAGCAGCAGCGGCGAGTAACTGCCCAGCGCCAGCACGAAGGCATCGGCCTTGAGCTCGCCCTTGGAGGTGACGACGCCGGCAATCCGGTCGCCATTGACCACCAAGCGCACGATGTCGACGCCCTGGCGGAATGTGACGCCCAGGCCCTCGGCCATTTTCGCCAGGCGCTGGGTGAACTTGAAGCAGTCGCCCGTTTCGTCGCCCGGCAGCTGCAAGCCGCCGACAAATTTGCCGCGCACATTGGCCAGCGCCGGTTCGGCCGCCTCGCACCCCTTCGGGTCGAGCACCGAGTACAGCACTTGGTAGCGCTCGAGCACCGCGGTGT
>Ga0326734_1000571_pt1 | contig 10015 bp, 6 predicted proteins | sample 15_GP2_1315_FD_207944 | JGI IMG/M metagenome (GOLD analysis project Ga0326734, IMG submission 207944) | Glacier ice microbial communities from Ngari, Tibet, China - 15_GP2_131.5 | ecosystem: Environmental > Aquatic > Freshwater > Ice > Glacier | place: China: Ngari, Tibet | collected 2018-07-18
CGCAATCGCAATCGCAATCGCAATCGCAATACTGGCCGGTCGCTGACGGCCCGTCTGTTGACGGTGCTGCTGGCCACGGGGCTGGCGCAGGCAGCCGGCCCCGTGGCGGCGTCGTTTGCCGACCACAGCGAGTTCGACGCATCGCTGGCCGCGCCGTACCGGGGCGACGCCAGCGGCGCGCGCAGTTTTACCTTGGTGTTCGAGTATCCGCTGGTGGCGGCGCCGCAAACGGTCGCCTGGCGCCTCGACCTGCTCGCACCGGACGATCGCGTGGTGCGCCAGTGGGACGGCGCCGAGGCGCTGGTGCGCGGGCCGGTCAGCGTCGACGTGCGCTGGGATGGCCGCATCGGCAGCGGCGCGCCGGCCCCGGCCGGCATGTACCGGGTGCGGATGCAGGCCTGGTCGCGCGACGCCGCCGCCATCGCCATCGCCGCCGGAACCGGCGTGCCCGCCCCGGCGGCGCCGGACGACGTCGTGCTGCAGCAGTGGGACATCGCGGTCGGGCGCCTCGCCGCGCCGGCCATGCCGGCGTTTCGCGCCCTGCCGGGCGCCGGCGCCGATGTGACCGCCGCCCCCGCGCCTGCCTCTTTGCCCTACACCGTCTATCTTGGCAACCTCCATAGCCAGTCGTCGCACAGCGACGGCGGCGGCGCGCTGGCCAGTTGCCGCGGCGCCCAGGAGCCGCAAAGCGGCGCCTTCGGCCCGGCCGAAGCGTACACCTTTGCGCACAAACGCGGCCTCGACATCCTCGTCACGTCCGAGCACAACCACATGTACGACGGCTCGAACGGCACCCGGGCCGACGCCGAACCGGCCGCCGCCAGCGCCTTGTTCCGCTCGGGCCTCACCGCGGCGGCCGATTACAACGCCGGCCATCCGGGCTTTCTGGCGGTCTATGGCCTCGAATGGGGAGTGATCGCCAATGGCGGTCACCTGAACATTTTCAATAGCACCAAGCTGCTGGGCTGGGAGCGCAACGCGGCCGGCCAGCTGCTGGCCGGCACCTTGACGCCGAAGAGCGACTACGCCGCGCTGTACGCGCTGATGCGCCAGCGCGGCTGGGTCGGCCAGTTCAATCATCCGGCGCCAGGCGGCCAGTTTCTGGTCGGCGGCGTGCCGCTCGGCTACAGTGCCGATGGCGACCAGGCCATGGCGCTGTGCGAAGTGGTCAACACGCATGCGTTTTCGACCAACACCAGCGAAACCGAAGCGCGCCGCAGCAACTTCGAATCGGCCTGCAACAAGGCGCTCGAGGCCGGATACCATGTGGCGTTCAGCACCAACCAGGACAACCACTGCGCCAACTGGGGCGCCTCGTACACCAACCGCACCGGCGTGCTGCTGCCGGCTGGCATGCCGCTCGGCAGCGCCGCCTTCATCGACGCGCTCAAGGCACGCCGGGTGTTCGCGACGATGGACAAGGGCTCGCAACTGCTGCTCACCGCCAACGGCCACCTGATGGGCTCGCGCTTCGTCAACCGCGGTGCGCTGGCGCTGGTGGCGTACTTCGCCAACGTGGCCGGCAAGGCAGTCTCGACGGTGACGATGTTCGAAGGCGTGCCAAGCCGCAATGGCACTGTCAGCGTGTTGTCAACCAGCGCCAGCGCCACCATCACGCCGACGCCGGGCGAGCATTTCTATTACGTCCGCGTGACCCAGGACGACGGCAACATGCTGTGGTCGGCCCCGGTGTGGGTAACGCAGTTGGCGGGTGCGGTCGCAGTCACGCCGCAGCGGTAAACAAGTGCTATTCTGCATGCGCCCGGCAGGCCATGCGCCGGCCCCGTCACCCACCGGAAAAACCGATGCACACTTCCACCATCCTGCGCGCGGCCGCCGTCGCCATCCTCACCGCATGCAGCGCGGCCGCGTTTGCGCTCGACCCCGGCCCCGACCCCCTCAGTTACGCCCACTACCAGCAGGTGAAAACGCGCGCGCTGCACATCGACCTGAAGGCCGATTTTGCCAAGAAAACGCTGTCCGGCTTTGCCGAACTGTCGCTCGAGTGGATCGACAAGTCGGCCCGCACGCTGGAACTCGACACGCGCGGGCTGACCATCACCAGCGTTCAGGCACAGCGCGCCGACGGCCGCTGGCAGGCGGTGCCCTTTCAACTCGACGCGCCTGACGCCGAAAAAGGCCAGGCGCTGCATATTGCGCTCGCCGCACTGGCCGGCCAGCCGGCCAAGGTGCGGATTCGCTACCGCACCGCGCCAAGCGCCGCCGCGCTGCAGTGGCTCACGCCGCAGCAGACCATGTCCGGCAAGCGGCCCTTCATGTTCAGCCAGTCGCAGACCATCGACGCGCGCTCGTGGGTGCCGCTGCAGGACACGCCGGCGGTGCGCTTCACCTACACCGCCCGCATCACGGCGCCGCCCGGCCTGCGCGTGGTGATGAGCGCCGATAACGATTCCAGGGCCAGCGGCAAGGGCGGCTGGCGCTTCGCCATGCCGCAGCCGATTCCGTCCTACTTGCTGGCAATCGCCATCGGCGAACTCGATTACCGCACGCTCGGCGCGCGCACCGGCGTGTACGCCGAGCCGAAACGGATCAAGGCCGCCGAGTACGAACTGGCCGACACCGAAAAGATGGTCGCCGCCGCCGAATCGCTGTACGGCCCGTATCGCTGGGGGCGTTACGACATGCTGGTGCTGCCGCCGTCGTTCCCGATCGGCGGCATGGAAAACCCGCGTTTGACGTTCTTGACGCCGACCATGATCGCGGGCGACCGCAGCCTGGTCGACCTGATCGCCCATGAACTGGCGCACAGCTGGTCGGGCAACCTGGTCAGCAACGCGTCGTGGAAGCACTTCTGGCTCAACGAAGGCTTCACCACCTACGTCACCACCCGCATCCTCGAAGTGCTGTACGGCGACGACGTGGCGACCATGAACCTGCAGCTCGAGCAGGAAGAAGCGCTCGCGCTGCTGAAAACGGTGGCGCCGGCCAAACAGGGATTGCTGACGCGGGACGCCGACACTTCGGCCCAAACCTATACCGACGACACGCTGGTGTATCCGAAAGGGGCCTGGTTGCTGCGCACGCTCGAGCAGCGCGCCGGGCGCGCCATATTTGACCCGTTCCTGCGCAGCTGGTTCGACCGGCACGCCTTTCAAAGCGTCACCACCGGCCAGTTCGTCGATTACCTGCGCGGCGAGCTGCTGGCGAAGCATCCCGAAGTGATGAGCGACGCCGAGCTGGACGAGTGGCTGTACGGCGCCGGCATCCCGGCCAGCGCGACGCCGGCGACGTCACCCCGCCTGGCCGCCCTTGACGCCACGCGCGATGCCTGGCTCGAGGGCGCGCTGACCACAGCCCAGCTCGAGACGGGGCAGTGGAGCGCCACCGAGTGGATGAAATGGCTCAACGACATCGACGGCAAGGCCAGCGCCGCGCAATTGACGCAACTCGACGCCAGGTTCGCGCTGGCGACAAGCAACAACAACGAAGTTGCGTTCCGCTTCTACCGCGCCAGCATCAACGCCGGTAACGACGCCATCCGCGCCCCGCTGCAGGCGTTTTTGATGAGCGTCGGACGGCAGAAGTTCGTCGTCCCGCTGTATGCCGCGCTGCTGAAAAACCCGGACCAGAAGGCGTGGGCGGTCGGCCTTTACCAACAAGCGCGTCCCCGCTACCACCCGGCGACCCAGGCAAGCGTCGACAAGCAGATGCGCGGTATCGGTAAAAAGTAGAACTCCCGGTGATGCGATTGGCGGGCATGTCGCCGCTGTTCTGCCGATGGGTTCAGCGGATCACTTTGCCGACTTGTTGTTCCACACGTCCATCAGCTCCTGCGAGCCCTGCTGGCGGATGCCGTTATCGGCCAGCACCGTTTCGGTCGCTTCCAGCATGGCCTTGCGCGGCAACACCATCGTTTCGCCGGCGCGCTGGTCGAAGTGGATCACCACCAGTTCTTCCTTCAGGTCGCGCAGCAGCGTCACCAGGTGGCGCAGGCTGCGCACCGGCGCCTTGTTGATCGAGTACACCACCGAGGCCACGCGGTTGTTGTAGCCGCTCACCAGCTTGTTCGGAAAGAACGGCGACGTCACTACCACCAGTTCCTCGCGCTGTGCGTCGGGCTGTTCGCCGCGGCGCGTCATCAACGGACTGGCGTTGTAGGCCAGCGCCTGCATGATGGCCGGGTTGACGGTGAGCCCGGTCATGAACTCGGGACTGGCGCGCGAAAACACGATCGGGCCGTAGATGAAGTAGGGCGGGTAGCCGCCGGCCAGGTCCGGGATCAGCATCTTGCGCCCGCCGCCGACCGGCAGTTCGATCGCCATCTGCTTGCCGGCGCGTACGATCGTCAATGGCAGCTTGCCCGCTTTTGCCAGTTGCTGCACGCGGTACTGGAAGCGCACCCGCAGGTTGCCCAGTTTGACCATGCCCTGGTTGTCGATCGGGTAGTCGCCGATGCGGGTGACGACGTCGAATTCCTTCAAAGGATAGGCCGGGTCGCTGCTGTACGGGTGTTGCACCACCACCCCTTCGACCGTTTTGTCGATCTTCAGAAAGTCGCGCAGGGCCGGGTTTTCGAGCGTCTGGATGTCGTCGTACATCGCCGGCTTGCCGTCGTAGCGGCCATCGGCGACGTCTTTCAGGAACAACTCGACTTCCTCGTTGGGGATGATGTAGCCGATGTTCTGCGCATTGTTGGCGCTGGCGAACGCCAGGCCCACCATCTTGTCGCCGGCGATCACCGGCCCGCCGCTGTTGCCGGAGTTGATCGCCGCGTCGACCTGGATTCGCAGGCCGGCGCTGGCGAAGGTGTACGGGACGAACTCGATGCGCGAGACGATGCCCTTGGTGATCGACATCGAATTGCCGCCGGTCGGGTAGCCATACGCCATCACCGCCTCGCGCACGTCCGGCAGCAGGCTGGCGCGCGCCACCGGCGCATGGGTGTCGAAAAACGACTCGTCGTCGAGCTTGAGGATGGCCAGGTCGATCCCGCGTCCCACCGCCACGACGGTTGCCGACAGCTTGTCGCCGGCCTGGCTGGCCTGGATCTGCACCTGGCTGGCATAGCCGACGACGTGGGCGTTGGTCAGAATCCGCTTGCCCTCGATGACCACGCCCGACCCGGTCATGTCCTGCGGCGCGGCCTTGCTCCACGGCTTGGACGGGTCTGGTCCGCGCAGGGTGCTGAAGACCTTGACGACGGCGTTTTCAATGTTCGGCGCAATGTTCGGCGCGGCGGTAGCGGTAGCGGTAGCGGCAACTCCCTGCGCGTGGGCGGCAAGACTGGCGGTGGCAACGACGATGGCGGCGGTGAAACGCAACATGGGCACGGTTCTTTTCAGGTTGAAGGTGCTCGAACGGCGAGCGGTGAAACAATATACACGCAGGCAGTGGCAAAAAATGCATAAATGATCACGCCGCATAAGGATGGGTCGATGACGGATTATCAGGCGCCACCGGCCATCGCCTCGTCGGCCATGCGCAGCAGCGCCGCGGCGCTCGGCGTCCCGACCGGCGCCACCGACACCACGCCGATGCTGGCGGTGACGCGGCCAAGCGGCGCACGGGCGTGCGCCAGCTGCAGCGCGTCGAGCGCGGCGCGGATCGCCTCGCCTCGCCCAGCGCCAGCGCGGGCGCTGCCAGCAGGGCGGCCACACCGATCAGCACGTGCCTGTCGCGCACCGAGCGCGCCTCGCTCGCCAGCGTGGCCAGCGGAATGGCGCCGACCACGAACATGGCGCTGCCGGCGCCGAGGCTGACGTCGAAGACCGCGCCGAAATGGCTTGGGCGCACACCAAGGAACAGGCTGCCGATCAGCGCGTTGTTCGACTTGTCATGGATTGCCCGCAGCAGCACCATGCTCTTCTGGCCGGCGGCGTTGTCGTGGGTGCCCCAGTATGGCCGCCCGAGCAGTTTCGGCGCCGGCCAGCCGGTGGTGCAGCACGCGGTGGCGCAACGCACGCCTGGGCGGCAAGCGCAGTTGCAGGTGCTATGACAGGTAGTCGGCGAGTCGTTTCATGCGCGCCTGGGGCCGTTATATGGCGCTGCCTGTCGGTCTATGGGTTTTATGTGTTTTACGTGTTTTACGTGTTTTATGTACGGCGCTATTTCACTATTCATCACGCTGCTTCGCTTCAGCGCGGATCGAGGCGTCAAGCCGGTGCGCCGCCCGCTGCGGCGTGACGGTGCCGAACAAAACGTCCTGCATCAACGGGTGCGGCATGGCGATGGTGTTTGCCGGCAGCATCGAGTAGTACGGGCTGCCGGTGACGGGCGCGCGGTTGACGGCGTCGAGGTAGGTGACGATCTGCGCCTGGCCTGCTGGATCGAAAAGCCCTGGCCCATGATGAATTCGAGGAAGCGCATGGCCGCCTCCTTGCGCGGCGTTTCGCACACCGCAAAGCCGGTTTCGCTGCCGATCACCGGCACCGCTTGCGCGCCGGCGTCGTTCCACGGCGGCAGGAACACGCCGGTCTCGAAGCCTGCGCCGTGCGTCATCCGGCCGGCCGCCCAGGTGCCCTGGAAGGCCATCGCCGCTTTGCCTTCAGTGAACAAGGCGATGCCGTCGTCGTAGCCGGTGCTCATGAAACCCGGCTGCACGTAGCCGCGCTGCGCCACCAGCTTGATCTTGGCGAAGATGTCGGCGCCGGCAGGAGTGGCCAGGCTCAAGGTGCCGGCGGCGATTTTCGCTTTCCCGTCGGGCGCGCGGGGCACTACGTCGGCAGGCGTGTGACGCCGGCTTTGGCGAACATGGCCTTGTTGTAGTACATGACCGTGGCGGCGATGCCGAAGCGCTTGCCGTCCGGCGTGATCCAGTCGGATTTGAGGCTCGGCAGCAGTTTGGCCCAGGCGGCGATGTGGCCGACATCGGCCAGCACGCCGCGCTCGGCCAGCGCCGCCGCGTACGGATTCGGGTTGACCGACATCAGGTCGGGCAGTTTGCGCGAGGCCAGCTTCGGCTGGATGTTTTCTTCGACGGAGTTGCCGATCATGAACTGCACGTCGACCTTGATGTCCGGGTTCAGGCGGGTAAACGCGGCCGCCACCTTGTCCATCTCGTCGGGCCAGTCGGGCGCCCAGATCAGCGCGCTGATGGTGGTCAGCGGCACGCCGGCCGCCGCCGCTGTTGATGCCGGGACGCTGCTGTTGTCGCGCTGGCAGGCCGCCAGCACCAGCAGCGAAGCGGCCACAAGCCACCTGCGGGCGTCGCGGATGACATAAAACTTACCCGCAAAGAATCCTTGTTGCGTACATTGCCAAATTTGAATCGACAAGATGCCATCAAACGCTTGATCTTTTGCCAGAGAACATGGGAAAAGAACCGCGCCAGCGCCAATTGCCGTCGCCGCCGACGCGTCGAAACACCTTCGGGCCGGCCGCAAGCGCCGGCCCTGCATGGCGCTTACGGCTTGACGAACTTGAGCGTCATGCGGTCGCTTTCGCCGATCGCCAGGTAGGCGTCGCGGTCGCCTTCCTTGTCGGCCAGGACCGGCGGCAGCGACCAGACGCCGCGCTTGTGGTTGGCCTTGTCCTTCGGGTTGGCGTTGATTTCGGCGGTGGCGGCCAGCTTGAAGCCGGCTGACTCGACCAGCTTGATCACGTAGGCCTGATGCACGTAGCCGCTCGACGCCTTGGCGTCCTGCTGCATCGACGCCGGCAGCCGATGCTCGACGACGCCGAGCACGCCGCCAGGTTTCAGCACCGTGTAAATACTCTTGAGCATGACGTGCAGCTTGTCGTCGCCCAGGCCGACCCAGTTATGGACGTTGCGAAACGTCAGCACCATGTCGACGCTGCCGGCCGGCGCGATCGCGTACGTCAGCGGCGGCTCGAACACGCCGATTTGCACCTTGTCGAACACCGCCGCGTTCGAGTTGAGCTTTTTCATGAACATCGTGCCGTAGCGGTTCTCCGGCTTGATTGTTTCGCCGGCGCCGATCAGCAAGCCCTTGTCGCGCAAGTACGGCGCCAGGATCTCGGTGTACCAGCCGCCCTCGGGTATCAGCTCGACCACCGTCATGGTCGGTGCGATGCCGAAAAAGGTCAAGGTTTCGTACGGATGGCGGGCGTTGTCGCGGGCGACGTTGGCGGTCGAGCGGTGGCTGCCGGCAATGGCGGCCTTCAGGGCGTCGTCCGCTTGCGCGGCGCCGGCAAGGCCGGCGGCCAGCAGAGCGGTCAGGATCAATCGCTTCATGTTTCAGTCTCCGTTGGTGGGTGTGGATCGGTGCATCGGTGCATCGGTGCATCAATACAGCGCAGGCGCTGCAAACTGCATTATGGAACAGGCACCGCAAGGGCGATCATCGATCAAGCCGCCGCGCCGGTCAAGCGCTGGTTTGCAGGCAGGGAGGCAGCAGAATTGTCTGTTCAGACTGTTTCATATCTGATAATGTCTGGCAAGTTAATGCCCAGAAAGTAATTTCAGAAAATTCTCCTGCTGGGCGCATGGACCCGATTGCGCTTGTGCCACAACAGCATCGCCGTCGTTGCATGGCGACTGCCCCGTCAGTGATTTGTCAGGAGATACCATGGAACGACGCGCCTTTCTGAACATTAGCGGCCTGGCCCTGGGCACCATGCTGGTGCCGGTACTCGGACACGCGGTGAACGCCGAAGAACTGCTGAGCCCTCTCGAGGCAAAATTCAAGAAGACACTGGCCGACGTTGCGCTCAACGCCGCCACCTCGGCCGGCGCCAGCTACTGCGACGTGCGCATCGGCCGCTACCTGAACCAGTTCATCACCACGCGCGACCTGAACGTCGAAAGCGTCACCAATACCGAATCGGCCGGCGTCGGCGTGCGCGTGGTGTGCAACGGCGCCTACGGTTTCGTCGCCACCAGCGACATGTCGCCCGACGCCGTCGCCGGCGCCGCCCGCCAGGCGGTGGCGATTGCCCGCGCCAATGCGCGCCTGCAGGCCGAGCCGGTGCGGCTGGCGCCGGTCAAGGGCGTCGGCGAAGTGGCGTGGGCGACGCCGATCAAAAAAGACTGGCGCAGCGTGCCGATCAAGGAGAAGGCCGAGCTCCTGATCGCCGCCAACAAGGCCGGCATGGATGGCGGCGCCAGCTTCATGCAGTCGCTGATGTTCCAGGTGAACCAGCAAAAATACTTCGCCTCGACCGACGGCTCCTACATCGACCAGGACGTGCACCGCATGTGGATGCCGGTGTTTGCCACCGCCGTCGACAAGGCCACCAACAAGTTCCGCTCGCGCCAGGGCCTGTCGTCGCCGGTCGGCATGGGCTACGAATACCTCGACGCCCGGCCCGAGGACAAGGTGCAGGCGGCCGGCGGCGTCTGCACGCTGTACAAGGGTTCCTACGACCTGGTCGAAGACGCCCGCGCGTGCGGGCGGCAAGCGAAGGAAAAACTCACCGCCAAGTCGGTCGCGCCGGGCAAATACGACCTGGTGCTCTCGCCAGAGCACCTGTGGCTGACGATCCACGAGTCGGTCGGCCATCCGACCGAACTTGACCGGGTACTGGGCTTCGAGGCCAACTTCGCCGGCACCAGCTTCGCCACGCTCGACAAATGGCAGTCGAAAAAATTCAAGTACGGCGCCGAGCGGGTCAACGTCATCGCCGACAAGACCGTTCCCGGTTCGCTCGGCGCGGTCGGCTACGACGACGAGGGCGTTGCGTGCAAGCGCTGGGACATCATCAAGGACGGCGTGCTGGTGAACTACCAGGCCACGCGCGACCAGGCCCACCTCATCGGCGAGACGGAGTCGCACGGCTGCTCGTACGCGGACAGCTGGAGCAGCGTGCAGTTCCAGCGCATGCCGAACATCTCGCTTGCCGCCGGCACCAAGAAGCTGACCCCGGACGACATGGTCAAGGACGTCAAGAAGGGCATCTACATCGTCGGCGCCGGCTCGTTCTCGATCGACCAGCAGCGCTACAACTTCCAGTTCGGCGGCCAGCTGTTCTACGAAATCGTCAACGGCAAGATCGGCGCCCCGCTCGAAGACGTCGCCTACCAGTCGAACACGCAGGAATTCTGGCACGCCTGCAGCGCCATCTGCGACCAGAGCGACTGGCGCATGGGCGGCTC
>Ga0326734_1000572_pt1 | contig 10009 bp, 7 predicted proteins | sample 15_GP2_1315_FD_207944 | JGI IMG/M metagenome (GOLD analysis project Ga0326734, IMG submission 207944) | Glacier ice microbial communities from Ngari, Tibet, China - 15_GP2_131.5 | ecosystem: Environmental > Aquatic > Freshwater > Ice > Glacier | place: China: Ngari, Tibet | collected 2018-07-18
AGCTGTTCTGGAGTAGAATTCATGTCGGGCAAGGTGGCGTTCGTGTTGTAAATTGTGTTTCTCAATAACTCACATTTTATCAATCACTTACGGCATTCTTGCCCTTTTTTATGCAAAATTCAGGTTAGACACCTATGGCTTATCGCTGCGGCTCGGCCGCCAAAGTATTGAAGTCCTCGATCCATCCCTGCATCCGCTTGTGCGCATGGGCTTTCTGGGCCGGCGTGGCGATTCTGACCGCGCCGAGGATCATTTGAATGGTCTGGTCGGTGTAGGTGTCGAAAAAGGCCTTGCGCTCGGGCGCCTCGGCGCGGTCGAACACTTCCCTGATCAGGTTGTGCAGCACGGCGATCGTCGCGTCGCGGCTCAGCTTTTCCTGCTGCACCTTGTGCAGCACGGCGATGACGCGCTTCTGGCGCCGCACCCGCTCGTCGAGCCAGATGGTGTTGTCGAGCAGGCGGGCGTCGGACGCCTTGCGCAGCACCGCTTCCTGCTCGGCGCTGAAGCGGCCGAACCACAGGTCGAACTGCTCCATCGACTTCTTGAAGCGCGCCTTCTGCTGCTCCTCGAGGTCGCCATGCATGAATTTTTTCCGGAAATCAACGTTATTTTTGGCGAACTTCTTTTCCATCTGCGCGATCTGTTCCGGGCGCACGGTGCGCGCCAGGTCGGCCAGTTCAGGCAACGCCTTGTAAGCGAGCAACTCGGTGCGCGCCTTGATGTCGCGGAAATTGGCGGCAAGGTCGGCGTGCGTCATCTGGTTTGCCAGCTGGCGCTGCCCGTTCGCCAGCAGCTGCGTGTAATCCTTCAGCTGGGTCTTGCGGTGCCACTGAAACAGGTTGTCGATGTCCTTCTTGACGAAGCCGGACTGGTCGGAATCGAGGTCGAGATAATTGTTCAGCCACCAATACATCAGCGTGTCGCCATGGTTGTAGGTGAAGCGGATGCTGCTGCAGCCGGCAATCGCCACCATCAACGCTACGAGCAGCATGGTGCGAAATCGGTTGATCAAGATCTCGGTCGTGGTAAAATTTTTCATCTATTCAACTCTTTCAAACTACCGCTCATGAATGTCGTCATCCTCGCCGCCGGCATGGGAAAGCGGATGCAATCCGCACTGCCAAAGGTCTTGCATCCGTTGGCGGGCAAGCCGTTGTTGCAACACGTCATTGATACTGCCCGCGAACTTTTGCCGAGCAAATTATGCGTTATTTACGGCCATGGGGGCGCAGCGGTGCCCGAGATGGTCGCATTGCAGCATGCCGGCGCACAAGTGCCGATCGACACGGCGCTGCAGCAGCCGCAGCTCGGCACCGGCCACGCGGTGATGCAGGCCGCGCCCCGGCTCGACGACAACACGCCGACCCTGATCTTGTACGGCGACGTGCCGTTGACTACCGCGGCATCATTGCGTCGCCTGGTCGAGGCCGCTGGCAGCGACAAGCTGGCGATCCTCACGGTCGAGCAGGCCAACCCGTTCGGGCTCGGCCGCATCGTGCGCGAGCACGGCGCCATCGTGCGCATCGTCGAAGAAAAGGACGCCAGCGAAGCCGAGCGGGCGATTCGCGAAATCAACAGCGGCATCATCGTCGCCCCGACCCGCCAGCTGAAGCAATGGCTGGCCTCGCTGTCGAACAACAACGCCCAAGGCGAGTATTACCTGACCGACATCGTCGCCAAGGCGGTGGCCGATGGCGTCGCGGTGGTGTCGGCGCAGCCGTCGGCCGAGTGGGAAGTGGCGGGCGTGAACAGCAAGGTCCAGCTTGCCGAGCTCGAGCGCCGCCACCAACTGAACGTCGCCCACGCGCTGCTCGAGCAGGGCGTGACGCTGATGGACCCGGCCCGCATCGACATCCGCGGCAGCCTCGTGTGCGGGCGCGATGTGACGATCGACGTCGGCTGCGTGTTCGAAGGACACGTCGAACTGGCCGACGGCGTCGCGGTGGGCGCCCACAGCGTGATCGTCAACGCGCGCATCGGCGCCGGTGTGCGCATCTTGCCGTTCTGCCACATCGACGGCGCCGAGGTCGGCGCGACGTCGGTGATCGGCCCGTACGCGCGGCTGCGGCCGGGCGCGCAGCTGGCCGAAGACGTCCACATCGGCAACTTCGTCGAAGTGAAAAACAGCACCATCGCCGCCCACAGCAAGGCCAACCACTTGAGCTACGTCGGCGATGCGACGGTCGGTTCGCGCGTCAATATCGGCGCCGGCACCATCACCTGCAATTACGACGGCGTCAACAAGCACCGCACCGTGATCGAGGACGACGTTTTCATCGGCAGCGACAGCCAGCTGGTGGCGCCGGTCACCGTCGGCAAGGGCGCCACCCTGGGCGCCGGCACCACGCTGACGAAGGATGCGCCAGCCGGCAAGCTGACGGTGTCGCGCGCCAGGCAAATGACGATCGACAGCTGGCAGCGCCCGCTGAAGGTCAAGAAGTAATCAGGTAGCGAAAGCATGCGCGAGGACGACGTGATAATTGTCTCCATTCGCCCTTTTGCAACACCCGCGTTCGCGCGGATGACGGCGACAACTGCCTGAAGGCGTCACGCCGCCAGCCCTTCGGCGACGTCCGCGCGCGCCGCCTTCAACGCCGGCGCCAGCGACGCGATCAGCGCCACCGCCATGGCGGCCACCACCGCCATTGCCATCCGGGTGAAGTCGAGCTCGACGAGCATCGGCGCGCGCAAGAGCGCTTGCCGGGTGGTGTACGACAGCGCCACCCGGTTGACCACCCATGCGATCAGCCCGCTTGCCACCGCGCTGATGACGACCGCGAAGGCGGCCATCCACAACGCTTCCGCCGCATACATCAGAAACACGCCGCTGCTGCGCATGCCGAAAACGCGCAAGGTCGCCACCTCGCGCCGGCGCTCGAGCGCGTTCATCGAGATGGTGGCGGCAACGATGGCGGCGATCACGGCAAACACCATGCCGGCGACGCCGGCGACGTTGAAGTCGGCGTCGCCGCGCCCCTTTATATAGGTGGGCGACAATTCCTGCCAGGTGTGGACGTCGACCGCCAGCCCGGCCGTGAACATTGCCGCGCGCAGCGTCAGGCGCATGGCGTCGAGTTGTTGCGGCTCGGCCAGGTAGACCACCAGCCGCTCGGTGTGTTCGGCGGCGACCAGGGTCTGCGCCGGTTCGAACGGCATCAACAGCGAGCGGGCGCTGCCGTTGAATCCGGCCGTGCTGTACACATCGACCAGTTCGGCCACTTCGGCCACTTCGGCCTTCAGCGGCGCACCCGGTTTGTCGACGCTGACCCCGGTCAGGGTCAGGTTGCTGCCGGGCGTGATGCCGAGCGTACGGGCGTGATTGCTGCTGAGCGCCACACCGTTCGGCTGGTCGGGCTTGAGCCTGCCATGCACCGGCAGCCTGGTTTCCGCCGCAACGTTGCTGATGCCGATGCCTTCGCCGCGAAACAGCGTCGAGCGCTGGCCGGTCGAGGCGATCCCTTCCACGCTCATCTGCGGCACCACCAGCGCCACCCCGGCCATTGCCTCGACCAGCTGCGTGATGCGCGCCGCCTCGGCCGGCTTGAAGGCTGAGCCGTGTGGCGGGCTGATCGCCGCATTGAACGCTGCGCTGACCCCCGCGCCCATCGACTGCGCGCGCGTGATCGTCAGGTGGCCGAGCCGCTCGCCCGTCACAGCCTGGTGTTCGAGCCGCGCGCGCACGCCGGCGATGCTGCCGGCAAACAGGTCGAGCAGGCACAGGCCGGCGGCGATCAGCAGCACCGCCAGCACGCTGCGCGGGCGTGCCAGCATCAGGGTGCGCAGCGCCAGTCGTTGCGGACTCATATTTTGCCGGCTCATCCCTGCACCCGGATTGCGCGGCGCGCGGTGTCGGCCGCCGTGCTGCAAAGCCGCCCCTCGTTCAGCTGCAAGGTGCTGGTCGCGCGGGTCAGCTGGCGCTGGTCGCGCGTCGAGATGACGAAGGTGGTGCCATGCTCGCGCTGCTGGGCGGCGAACAAATCCATGACGAGGCGGATGTTGCCGTTGTCGAGGCGCGACGTGGCCTCGTCGGCCACCACCAGCCGCGGCGACGTGACGAGCGCGCGGGCGATGGTCACGCGCTGGCGCTGGCCGGCGTCGAGCCGGTCAGGGTAGTGGTGGGTCTGGGTCTTGAGGCCGACCCGCGCCAGCAGTTCGCCGGCGAACGCGCGCGCCTCGGCCAGCGCCGCGCCGGCCAGGCGCGTGCGCAGCAGCAGCGGCAGCAGCACGTTGTCGAGCGCGCAGAGCGCCGGCACCAGGCTGAACGCCTGGAACACGTGGCCGATCATGTCGCAGCGCAATCCGGTGCGCGCCTGCCCGCACAAGGTCGCCGTCGGCACACCGGCGATGACGACGCTGCCTTCCGACGCCGTGTCGATCAGGCCGATCAGGTTCAGCAAGCTGGTCTTGCCGTGGCCGGACGGGCCGCAGACCGCCACCATTTCGCCGCACGCCACCTGCAGGCTGATGTCGGTGAGCGCATGCACGCCGGTCAGCCCGCGACCATAGACCTTGTGCACGCCCGACAATCTGACCAGTTCACCCGAGGGCCGGGCCAGGCCTTGCCTGTCCTGTCCTGGCCTTTCCTGGCCGGGCCTGTCCTGCCCTGGCGTCGTGCCGCTCGCCCCCATTGCATCCATCGCAGCACCTCGCATTGACCGCTGGCGGCGCCCCCGATGGGCATCGCGCTGGGTGTTGCCAGTAGACACTATTTCTTACTTGAATTTCTTGATGATACTCAACGGCAACGTCAGACGGCGATGCGGGTTTCGAATTTGCTGCGGAAGGTGGAAAAATAGGTCTTTACGTTGCGTACGTTGGCGTGGGCGGCAAACAGCCGGTGCGCCATCGCATGGTAGGCCGGCATGTCGGCGAGCTGGACGATCAGCACGAAATCGGGCCCCGGCGCCACCCGGTAGCATTGCAGCACGGCCGCCTCAAGCGCTACCAGCGCTTCGAATTCGGCCATCCGCTCGGCGGCCTGGACGTCGAGCGAAATCTCGACGATCGCGGTCAGCCGCGCACCGACCTTCTCGGGCGCGACGATGGCGACCTGGCGCGCCAGGATGCCGGCCTCGGTCAGCTGCTTGACGCGGCGCAGACAGGTCGGCGGCGACACGTGGACAAGTTCAGCCAGCTCTGCATTGGTGTGCGATGAGTCAAGCTGGAGTGCATTGAGGATGCGACGATCAACCTCATCCATTGAAATGGCGAGGTCAGCCATGCTTATTTTGATTGATCTGAAAATATATTGTCATTAAATGAAATTATATTTCATGGCGTTTGGTGGATGAAATAATATAACGAAAACTGCCGTATTTTGAAAGCCAATTTCATTATGGTTCCTCTAGGATACGTCTATTGTAAATTTTCGAATGAGGTCTTTCATGTGCGGAATCGTCGGAGCAGTAGCGCAGCGTAACATTACCCCCATCCTGATCGAAGGCTTGAAGCGCCTCGAATACCGCGGCTACGACTCCTGTGGCGTCGCGCTGCACGTCGACGGCCGCCTGCAGCGCTCGCGCAGCACCGCCCGCGTCGCCGAGCTCGAAACGCAGATGGCCAGCGCCGGCCTGGAAGGCTTTACCGGCATCGCCCACACCCGCTGGGCGACCCACGGTGCGCCGCTGTCGCACAATGCCCACCCGCACTTTTCGCCCACCGAAGCCGCCCCCCGCATCGCGCTGGTGCACAACGGCATCATCGAAAACCATGACGAACTGCGCGCCGAACTGGTCGCTCTCGGTTACGTGTTCACCAGCCAGACCGACACCGAAGTGATCGCCCACCTGGTCGACCATATGTATGACGGCGATTTGTTCGACACCGTCCAGCAAGCGGTCAAGCGTTTGCACGGCGCCTACGCCATCGCCGTCTTCACCCGCGAAGAGCCGCACCGGGTCGTCGCCGCCCGCCAGGGCTCGCCCCTGATCGTCGGCGTCGGCGCGGGCGAAAATTTTGTCGCCTCCGACGCCATGGCGCTGGCCGGCACCACCGACCAGATCATCTATCTGGAGGAAGGCGACGTCGTCGACCTGCAGCTGGGCCGCTACTGGATCGTCGACGTCGACGGCCGTCCCGCCACCCGCGAAGTCAAGACCGTGCATGCGCATACCGGTGCCGCCGAACTGGGCCCGTACCGCCACTACATGCAAAAGGAAATCTTCGAGCAGCCGCGCGTCATCGGCGACACCTTAGAGGGCGTCACCGGCATCATGCCCGAGCTGTTCGGCGACAATGCCTATAAAGTATTCAAGCAGATCGACCGCGTGCTGATCCTCGCCTGCGGCACCAGTTATTATGCCGGCCTGACGGCCAAATACTGGATCGAATCGGTCGCCAAGGTCCCCTGCAGCGTCGAAATCGCCAGCGAATACCGCTACCGCGACAGCGTGCCGCACCCAAATACGCTGGTCGTCACCATCACCCAGAGCGGCGAAACCGCCGACACCTTGGCTGCGCTGAAACACGCGCGCAGCCTTGGCATGCTCCACACTTTGACCATTTGCAACGTCTCCACCAGCGCCATGGTGCGCGAGTGCGCGCTCGCTTACATCACCCGCGCTGGCGTCGAAGTCGGCGTCGCCTCGACCAAAGCCTTCACCACCCAGCTCGCCGCCCTGTTCCTGCTGACGTTGACGCTGGCGCAAATCAACAACCGCCTGTCGGACGACGAAGAAGCGACGTATTTAAAACAGATGCGCCATCTGCCGGTGGCGCTGTCCGCCGTGCTGGCGCTGGAACCCCAGATCATCGCCTGGGCCGACGACTTCGCGCGCAAGGAAAACGCCCTTTTCCTCGGCCGCGGCATCCACTACCCGATCGCCCTCGAAGGCGCCTTGAAACTGAAGGAAATCTCGTACATCCACGCCGAAGCCTACCCGGCCGGCGAACTGAAACACGGCCCGCTGGCGCTGGTAACCGAGGAAATGCCGGTGGTGACGATCGCCCCCAACGACGCCCTGCTCGAAAAGCTCAAATCGAACATGCAGGAAGTGCGCGCCCGCGGCGGCCAGTTGTACGTTTTTGCCGACGTCGATTCGCGCATCACCTCCGGCGACGGCGTCCATGTGATTCGGTTGCCGGAACACTACGGTTTGCTGTCGCCGATTTTGCACGTGGCGGCGCTGCAGTTGCTGGCATACCACACGGCGCTGGCGCGGGGGACGGATGTGGATAAGCCGCGGAATTTGGCGAAGTCGGTGACGGTGGAGTGAGATAAATAAAAGCTAAAAACGAAAAATTGCGAGACAAGAATAGAAGCGCTTCCGGACCTAAGTTCTAAAGTGCTTCTCCGCAGGGGTCTAGCTTGCAAGAGCCCCTTTGTGAGAACGCGAGAAGCGCTTTTATTACACGATGGGGGGTACGACTCCCTCCTCGTCTCTGGACCCCCTAACGTCGGCTCAGTTCTGCCTGGCCATAGATGAATTTGAGCATGTTGGCACACAGCAAACATGCGGCGGCACGGGCGATTTAATGCTCATCCTTTAGGCGGTTGACCACGCTAAGGTCAGCTTCCTTCTCTCGGTTCGGCCGTGATACGCGGCGGTTGGATTGTCACTGCGTCCACATCCATCGCGCTCATGCACTGCAAAAAAAAAGCGAGCTGGAACTTGCCTCGCGACACTTTTACAGCCAGCGATTTCGGCGACTCAGTGAGTCCCATGGAACCTAATTGCTGAGCAAGCTGTTCAACAGTCACTCCCCTTCGGACCATTTCTGCGCGCAAAAGTCGATTGGCCTCCTTGTGCCAGTCAACGGCCTCGCTTGCTTGACTTCGTCTGCCCATAGTGTAGGATTATGATAAGTTAATTATCTTAAACGATAAGTTTATTGACAAATAGCAATGCTTGTTAGCGGCAAAGTATTTTTTTTAATCTGACTTTGCGGGGGCGGCGTTTGACAATTGACCGCACAAAAGGGTTGAAGCCTTGCAAAGTTGTTGAAACGTGTTTAGAATCGGAATGCCGATAAATGTCTTAAAAATCAATTACTTACGTTGATTCTAGCAGTATAGCAACTGTATAGCTCAATCCCTTAGGAAGCAACATGTAAATTATACAATTATTTTTCTTTAGGTAAAAAAAAGCAGGGCTGGAACCCTGCTTCTTTTCCGGTGCATTTTGCAACACGCCGCTCTCGCACGCGTAGTGTTTCACATCGAGCGCCGGCCGTCAACTTACGCCTGAACTCTATGAGTTCAGCAAAGCACAGGCACGCGTCACATGATTAACGAACTACCTACCAAAGCCCGCCTCTCCATAGGCCTGTCTGCTCTCGCCGGCGCCAGTCAGAGCCGCCAAGATTCATACGTCGAGCTCCGTGCGGACGCAAAGGCTCCCCAGTCGCCTAGCTCCATAGCGAGCGCAAAGGTGATTCATAGCGTTGTCGCTCAGATGCTAGAAGCGCCAAGACGGGGTGCCCACCATGGAACTTAACTCGGTACACCTTTCCGTCTCTCCTGCCCGTGTTGTTTCAAGTGCAGTTTCCAACTACGCGGAAAACAGAGACGCTCAAGAGCTCGCTTTAAATTCCGGCGATTTTGGAATTTTTGTTGAGACAGCCATGACGCGCCAAATTGGGCCTGTCCCCTCATTCCAGGACGCACTGAAGAGGCTTCGCTTTAAAGGGGTTTCGACGCTCAACACGACAGGGACGGTATCGAGTGAGTACAAATTGAGTGCCCTCATGCAGTTTTCCTCCGCGTATTTCTCTTCTAGCGCCAACGTCTGGTTTGCGCAAAAGATAATCGCAATGGTACGGGCGTCGCTTTCCTTGAGGGACCCCTCGCAACCCCGATATTCCAAATTTATTCACGGTCAACGCGACGTCATGGCGGGAGGAGCGCTCAAAGCAATGCCATCGTTCCTTCATTCCCTGCAGGGTGCCGGCTTACTTCTTGCGGGTCCGGCCGGAACAGGAAAAACCGCTTTCATTCAGCGTTTGCGTGCTTGTATTGGCGAAGAACATACGCTAATTCGGCTTGGCGGTTCAGCGCCTGCTGAAATGCGGTTTCTACCAATGCTGTACGTGCGGTGGCCGGATTGTGGCACCTTGGCGGGCCTTCTGGGAAATATTCGAAATGCACTGATTTCCGAGCTAGGGTCGGCCGAAACTGACGCACGAGCCTTCTCAAATTTCTTTGGCAAGCATGGCCAAAATATCGCTATTGCTACTTGTATTTTCTTAAACCTCGGGCTGTTTGTTATCGATGGTGGCGGCATTCGGTCGCTTCGGGGCGAGTATCGCGAAATCCTGAATTTTGTCGCGACTCTTCAAGAGTTCTCCGGAATACCAACGATTGTTTCGTGCACCTACCCGGTCGCGCAGGCCTTAACTCGTCTTGGTGGACGCGGGGCCAATCAGAGCAATGTTGGCGCCGAATATTTCGACTTGGTTCCCACGGGGAAGCTCTGGAATCGTTACTGCCAGTTTGCATGGAAGCTGGGGCAGTTCGACAAGAGTATCGAGATGCCATCTCATCTCCCTGACTGCATGTGGAATGCGTCCTTGGGCAATTTTCGGATTGCGACACAGGGCTTCATCGCAATTCATCAAGCGCTCATCAACACGCCACAGCTCACGGCCTCGGGAACGCTTTCGCAGGATGCAATCTTGGGAGTGCTTGAACTCAACCTTCGTCCGTTCGCCGAGCCGTTGAAAGTCATGCATCAGTTCGCAAGGGATGGAAGCGTGCCAGATGCGGACCTCTGGATGCATGGCGATTATCTTCCGTTTGAAGCCTTTAGCGGCACGCCGAGTGGCGATTTTGAGAACAAGAGAAGTCATCGACAACGCGCGTGAGCAGCGCCCTGGCCGAAGTAAACCGTGAAAAATTTTGAGGCGTTAATCGTCCCCTCCTTTCCCCACGGGGAAACCATCAATAGCGTAAGCGGGAATTTCACCCCACCTTCCAATCGTGAGGTAATCCTTCCAGAATTGCGGCTTCATTAATTACTGGAGCCAATGCAATGCGCAATGAATCGACAAGACAAGCCTGGATGGTTCGACT
>Ga0326734_1000573_pt1 | contig 9999 bp, 12 predicted proteins | sample 15_GP2_1315_FD_207944 | JGI IMG/M metagenome (GOLD analysis project Ga0326734, IMG submission 207944) | Glacier ice microbial communities from Ngari, Tibet, China - 15_GP2_131.5 | ecosystem: Environmental > Aquatic > Freshwater > Ice > Glacier | place: China: Ngari, Tibet | collected 2018-07-18
TGGTCGACGCGATGCTGACGCTGACCCGGTTCTACGCCAAGACGAACGAGAACGAAAAGAAAACCATCCTCGGCATTTTCGATGTCGAAATCCCGTTCGCCACCCGGCCGCAGGACCGCATGCTGGTGACCTTGGCGAAGGTCCATTATCTCAACAAGTCGGCCGAATACAAGATCCTCGACAAGCGTTATGAACTGGCGCTGCAAGGGTTGACCAAAGTGTCGCTGGGCCACCAAAAGCTGCGCGAGAACCTGGCCAACCTGCGTGGCGAGGAAATCAGGAACATCCTGGCGAGCTATGTGCGCGACCTGCAGGCGATCCGCACCGGTCTTTCGGCCAACCCAAACTGAACGGAGGTGCGCGATGAGCAAAGGCATTGAGGAAAACACGCAGCGAAACGCGGAAAAACATACCGAGCAAAACGGCCTGGCGACAGTGCCGCAGATCGAGGCGCTGGCCGACCAGTTGTCGGTGTGCGCCGACCAGATCCACGCGCGCGTGATGAAGGACATCAAGGCGCACAACGGCGGGCCGGTTGGCGACGCCGAGCAGGCTACGGCGCGCGCCTTGCTCGACGATGAGCTGCTGCTGCGCCAGCGCGCCAACAGCCTGTATGCGGACGCTGCCACCTACGTCGTCAAGACGCTTGGCAAGCCACAGCAGCATGTGATGGAACTGACGGCGGCGGCGGGGAAAAAAATCCGCAGGATCACCATGATCGGCGACGTCGTCGGACTGGTCGGCGGACTGCTGGCGCTGGCCGGCGCCGCCGCTACCGGCCAGCCGGTACCGATCCTCGCCGCGCTCGACAAAATCCGCAATCAGGTCAAGGCAGTGCAGGCCGACATGCCGAAGAAGGCGCCGGCCAAGCCTGCCTGAAGCAAGTATGAAACATGCCTGAAACGGACCAAACGTCGCGTGCGCCCATGTTCATCGCGTCCCGATCGCGCTACACTAATTACAGCCCAGCCACCGTTTTGGCGCCTCTTTTACGGTTCGAAAAGGTATCCCGATGAATGGCCTTGAGCAAGCACAACTTACGCTCCTCAAATCGATGCTCGAGCAACGCCTCGAAGCGCTTGCCAGGCAAACCCGTGCCGACCATCTTGCTGTGGGCGACCGCGCGGTCGAGGAAGTGGAAACCTCGCCCGCCGACAAGGCCACCGTGCGCCTGCTCAACGACATGGCGCAGGAGGCTGCCGACCATAATGCGATCCAGATGGTGGCGTTGAAACACGCGCTGTTCAGGTTCGACGACGGCAGCTACGGCGAATGCGAGGAATGCGGCAACCCGATCGGGTTTTCGCGGCTGCAGGCGCGCCCCGAAGCGCGCCTGTGCATCACTTGCCAGACGCGGGCGGAAAAACACAAGAGCTGAGAATCTCTTGGCCTTGCCGCATCTTCTTAACACATGTGCTGGCCCCCATTGATCGCAATGTTGGCGCCGGTGACAAATCCGGCCCCTTCCGATGCAAGGTAAGCCACCAGCGCGGCGACTTCCTCGGGTTCACCAAGCCTGCCGACCGGAATGCTTGGCAGGATCTTCGACTGCATGATCTCGTCCGGCACCTGCAGAGCCATTTTCGTACGCAAGTATCCAGGCGACACCGTGTTGACGGTAATTCCGTGGCGCGCCACTTCCAGCGCCAGTGCCTTGGTAAAGCCGTGCATGCCGGCCTTGGCCGCGGCGTAATTGACCTAGCCGAAGCCGCCTTGTTGCGCGTTTACCGAAGAAATATTGATGATTCTCCCTGAACGCTGCGCCATCATCGGCTCGAGCGCCTGCCGGGTGACGTTGAATACGCTGTCGAGGTTGGTCTGCATGACGCTGTTCCAGTCTTCGAGCGCCGTCTTGCGCAAGCTGCGGTCGCGCGTGATGCCTACATTGTTGACCAGCACGTCAAGTCGCCCCATCTCTGCCAGCAGCCTTTGCATCATCCACTCTGTGTCGGCGAAATCGCCAACGTCGACCTTGTAAGCGGTGCAGCGACAGCCTTGGTCGCGCTGGATGGCAAGCCAGGCTTCCGGGGCCCGATTGGCCGGCGAATACGTCGTCGCCACCCGGTAGCCAGCAGCGTCGAGCCGCCTGCACAAGGCTGTTCCCAGGCCACCCATGCCACCCGTCACTAGCGCTACCTTGATATTTTCCATGCTGCGCCCGCCTTAGAAAAGTTATCCAATCGACACCACTATTGCAGCGTGGAAGGTCAAGTCTAAAAGGATCATGAGGCGTAATATTGACAAATATTAAATTTGACAACAAAAAGAAAAGCTTTTAGTCAATACGACAGTGCGCCAAACATGCGCGATGCAGCCAACCCGGTCAGCGGATCAGCGCCGGCATGCTCAGCGGGTCGAAATCGACCCAGTCGCCCTCGACGATGCTGCCTTCGGCCCGTTCAAGGTGGTGAGCGCCGACCTTGCGCAGCACCTCCAGCGCGCGGCCCTCGCCGTTCTCGCCACCGTCGTCATCGATTGCAACGGCCAGCAGCATGCCGGCCGGGCGCGGTACGGCCTGGTTTTCGCCGCCCTCTTCCGACTCGCCTCTGTCTTTCATCTTCGAAAAGCTGAACAACGAGCCAACATGGGCGCCGACCAAGCCACCGACGATCGGGCCGGCAGGGCCGGTCACCACCGACGTCGCCGCGCCGACCGCGACCCCAACCATGCCCCCCACCGAGGCGCCTTCGACGACGCCCGACGGGGTTTCCTTGGCACCGGCCGATTGCATGTTGTCGCCGCCAAGCGGCGTCATGTCGTGCTGGCCCGGCTGGTTGACGAAAAAGGCGCTGATGCGATCAATGCGAAAGCCGGCGTCGACCAGTTCGCGCCGCGCCTGGTCGACTTCTTCCTGAAGTTGAAAATGGCCTGCGATAATTCTGGACATGCTGTGCTCCTCCTGCATTGGTGCTGCCATGGATGGTGTTCCCAGCATGCGCCACGGCGCCGCCGCGCACCGTACGCCAGCACACGAAGGCAGGTGGAATCGGCGCCGGGCTGGCGTCGCGACTCTAATTAATGCCATTGGCCATAACCGGTCGCATGCACCGGCTCGGGCGTCGACGCGTCCTGCCATTCGCGCGGATCGACGCGATAATACTTGCCGAACTCGGCGAACAGGGCCGGATGGCGTTCGGCCATCTGGTACGGTTTTTCAAAAAAAGTTTCGGTGGCAACCGCAAAAAACTCTGCCGGACTGGTCGCGCCGTAATGGTCGAGTACGCTCTGCTGATGGCCAATCGCGTCGGCGCGCAGATCGGCGTAGTCGCGCGCCAGCACCATTGACCAGTTGCGGTAGCGCTCCCGGCTGCCAAGGTAGGGCGCGCCATTGTTGCTGCCCGACTCACTGTCGAGCTGGTGCGCGAATTCATGCAGCACCACGTTCTGGCCATCGGTCCCGTCTTGGGCGCCGCGCCGCACGTGGTCCCACGCCAGCACTACCCTGCCGTCGCCCCACGATTCACCCAGCAGATCCTGGCGCGTTTCGGTCACCACCCCGGCAGCGTCGACCTGGTTGCGCGGCGCCAGGAAAGCGCCCGGATACACCAGCACCGTATCAAGTCCAGGATAGACGCGGCTGGGCCGGTTCAGCAGCAACATGCACGCCTGGCCGGCGATCGTCACCCGCATCTCGTCGTCGATATCGAGTCCTTCGCAACCGACAAATTTTTTCTGGTGTAAAAATTGCTGCATCAACCGGTGCAGTTGTTGCTGCAACTGCTCGGGCATGCGCGTGTAGACCGGGATATTGCAAGCGAGGATGTCGGTAAAGCCCGCCGGCATTGGCCGCCCCAGCGCACGTCGCAGCCGCCAGCCCGGCGTCATCATTGCCGCGGCAATGGCAAGTATGCTGGCGATGCTCCAGACCAGCTCTTGCATCGGACCCGTACCTTTCTGTTGGTAAAAATTGGAAGAGTGCGTTTTGACGTACCCGCAGCACATGGGGGTCATTATTCACTTTTCAATTGACAGCGGTGACAGAAAGAGAGAAGAGCAGAAACGCCGCTTGGATAAGCGGCGCAGCGCGATAAGTCAGTAGGCAGCGATCGGCGCGCCCGCCCGGCATGGAAAATTAATGCAAAAACGGGTAGCCATCGAAACAAATCGTGAAGATGGATATGGTTTTTGCCGGATACCATTGCCCTGCACCCGCCCTGCCGCAGTGCAGGCACTGCAAGGGGCAGGCACTGCAAGGGGCGGGCAACACCGCAGCGCCGACCAGAGCGATGGACATCGCAATTTTTTTGAGCGGTACTTTAGATATGATCCTTGGTTGCCGATGGCGCAGCGCCGAACAGCGCTGCCACCAGCGGGTCACGGGCAACAGGATTGCGGTTCACACGGATCGCGTAGTGCGTGTCGTCGGCCAGTATGTGAAAGTGGCGACCGGTACCGGCCATGCTCTGTTCGCGCAGGCCCGGACGTTCCTTGCGCGGAGCGGCGCCTTCGCGCTTCGGCTGGACGATGGCGGCCAGGAACGCTTTGACCCGGTCCGGATCGGGTGAAATCTGGTACACCGCCTTGCCAAGGTAGGTGGCCGTGCCTTCGATGTAGCGCGCCAGTTCGATGACGCCCGCTTCCCGCAGGTCGCGGATGTACTTGCGCGCGCCGGATGGCGAAAATTTGAGGAACCAGGCGATCTCGTCGGCCAGCATTTCGTGGGTCGACAATTCACCGATCAGTTTTTGCATGTTTTCGATGCGGCGCTGGGTGGCGGAAGTTGAGCGGACCCGCTCGATCGGCGCCATCGAGATCGGCGCACGTTCCGCCGGCTGTGGTGCAGCGCGCTCGATCAGTGCCGAATTGCCGGAATTGTGCATCGCGCCCATGTCGCCTTGCCCTGCATTGGGATGTGTCGGTGAATGCATTTTCGAGTACTCCATGAAAGAGGTCATCATTGGTCGGGGTCGCATGGATCGTTTGACTGCATAACAATTTTGCGGTTCCCTTCAGCCTGATGTCAGATTGCCCGTGTCATGGACAGTAGTCTGTGCGCCATCGAACATTTCCCGCCACTCTTATGCGCAGTGCGTAAGAAAAGTCGCGGACATACGGTGCGTTGGCGTACAGATCAGCTGTATTTACCTCGTTATGCTCAGCCCGTTCGCGTGAAGTCACGTGCGCGTCGATAAAAATTTTCAAATATTGCATATTCTTTTAAAAGGAAATTTCCCATGAAAACCATTATTCTTGTTGCAACGCTTGCCATTGTCGGCCTGACCGCTTGCGAAAAAACCACCGTCAACCCACCAGCGACGTCGACCACCGTGGTCACTCCAACCGTCGAGAAACAGGTTGCTGTTCCGGGCCCTGCCGGCGCACCTGGCGCTACCGGCGCAACTGGCACAACCGGCACAACTGGCGCGACCGGCGATGCCGGCGCAACGGGTGCAACTGGCGGTACCGGCGCAACGGGCGATGCCGGGAAAACGGGCGAGCCTGGCAAGACCGGCGACACGGTGATCGTGGTGCCAGAGAAGCGCTGATTACCAAGTACGAACCACAAACCACGAACTGAACTACAAACCACGCACCGCTACACTGAACAACGCGCCGCACCGGGCTCCAAAGGCCCGTGCGGCGCCGTCCAACCTTCGCCAACATCAACGCTGGCGCCAATGCCCGGTACGCCGCCGTCGATTTGACGCTGTGACACCGCGCTGTTGTAAAAAAAAGACATGCCCACGCAAGGTGCGCTATCGCACCGACCGCGTGACCTTGTGACCTTAATCTTTGCCCAACATCTTTAGAGAGATGAAGCACAATTTACTTTAACGTTACTGGAGTTTTCTGTGAATAATTCGAAAAAAATTGCCTTGGCAGTTGCGGTTTTTTGTTCCGCCGGGACCACGCTGGCGCAAGAAATCAATCCCTCCTGGTACATGCAGCCGAGTGTTGTCGGCGTCAAGCCAGACCGCGACTTCGGCATCGATGACCGCGAGTACGGCGGCGCCTTGCGCTTTGGCAAACCGATGTCGCCGATGTGGGACGTGCAGTTCGGCGCTTCCCATGTGCGCGCCGAAAGTGGCCCCAACAACTACCGCCAGACACTGGTCGGCGCCGATGCGCTATTGATGCTGTCGCGTAAGAATTTCCGCCCATTTGTCCTGTTCGGCGTCGGCGCCGCCCGCGACAAGGTCGAGAACCCGCTGCGCCGTGCCAGGGCAACCAATCCGTACGTCAGCGCCGGCCTCGGCTTTCAGTTGGGTCTGACCGACCAGTGGTCGATGCAGGCCGACATTCGCAGCGTGCGCGGCCGCTTGTCCAACGACGACGGTTTCGGCTTCACCCGCAGCAACAACAAATACGTCAACGTTGGCTTCAACTACGCCTTCAACCCGCCGCCGGCGCCTTACGTCGCCCCGCCACCGCCGCCAGCGCCGATGGTCGAGCAGCCAGTGGCGGCACCGGTCGTGCCGCCACCACCGCCGCCACCGCCGCCTGCCCGCTTCGAGAAGGTCACCATGTCGGCGACCGAGTTGTTCGGCTTCAACAGCGCCACGCTGAGCATGCCACAGCCAAAGCTCGACGACATCGCCGCCGCGCTCAGCGCCGACCCGAGCATCGCCGACGTCGACATCACCGGCTATGCCGACCGCCTCGGTTCCACCCAGTACAACCAGAAGCTGTCGGAACGCCGCGCCAACGCCGTGCGCGACTATGTGGTGTCAAAAGGCATCGAGGCCAGGCGGCTGAAGGCCTACGGCAAGGGCGAGTCGAACCCTGTCGTCACTTGCAACGACAAAAAACGTGCTGACCTGATCAAGTGCCTTGAACCGAACCGGCGCGTCGAAGTCGAACAGATCACCGTCGAACGCCGCGTTCAATAATCGTATCGCGCAGGCCATCTGAGCTTCAATGGGCCCTGCGGGGCCCATTCGTGTTGGAGCGTACTGGGGGATTCTCAATGGATGCGAAAGAATGGCTGCCTTTTTTGAAGCACGTTGGCCGCGTGTTGCGCTGTGCGGTGAACGAATGGATCGAACACCGCTGCGCCAGCAAGGGTGCTGCGCTGGCGTTCTACACGCTGTTTTCGATGGCGCCGATCCTGTTGCTGGTGATTGCCGTAGCGGGCTTTTTTTACGGCGCCGAGGCGGCCCAGGGCCAGTTGTTCAGCCAGCTCAAGGGGCTGATGGGACCGAAAGGGGCGGAAGCGATCCAGCTGGTGCTGGCAGGTGCGCGTAGCCAGGAAAGCGGCCTGCAAGCGACCATCATCGCCACGGCGTTGCTCATCGTCGGCGCCACCAGCGTCTTTTCCGAGCTCAAAGACAGCCTCGATGAAATCTGGGGCGTGCCGAAACCAACCGGCTCGAGCTGGTGGGAACTTGTTCGCACCCGCCTGCTGTCGTTCGGCCTGATCGTCGTACTGGGTTTCCTGCTGATGGTGTCGCTGGTGGTGAGCGCGGCGCTGGCGGTGCTGGAAAACTATGTTGGCGCACTGTGGAAAGACGCCACCGTGGTGCTGGGATGGATCGCGTGGCTGATCAGCTTTGGCGTCATCGCGGTGCTGTTCGGCGTGATCTACAAGCTGCTGCCGCGCAGCCGACTGTCATGGCACGACGTCACCATCGGCGCGCTTGGCACCGCTGCGATGTTCGAGCTGGGAAAATTCGGCATCGGCCTGTACATCGGCAACAGCGGCGTGGCCAACAGCTTCGGCGCTGCTGGCTCGACTATTGCAATTCTGCTGTGGGTGTACTATTCGGCGCAAATCTTCTTCCTTGGCGCCGAGTTCGCCCGCCAGTACGCAGTCCAGCTGGGCAGCCTGCGTGAGCCGGACTGCGTACTGGCGGGCGGCAACACTGCAGGCGCCACGCAGCCAAGTGCGGGCAAGGCGGCGCGCACGGCGTATCCGGTCGACCTGCAAAAAAGCAAAGAAGAAGAACAGTAAAATGAGGCTGGCGCAGCGGCCCTGCCGTGGCCTTGTTCCTTATTCGCCGAGCAACTCGGCCAGCACTTCCATGCCTTTCACCCGTTCGGCGACGACCTTGACGATCACCACCACCGGCACCCCAAGCAGCAAACCCCAGACGCCCCACAGCCAGCCCCAGAACAGCAGGCTGACGAACACCGCCGCTGGATTCATGCGGGCGATACGACCGGTCATCCAGGTGGCGACAACGGTGCCGACCAGGGTGGCGATTGCCAGCGAGGCACCAGCCACCAGCAACACCATGCGCAGCTGTTCGAACTGCATGAACGCAACCATACCGGTGGCGGCCGTGATCAACAGCGGACCGAAGTACGGCATGATGTGCATCAGGCCGGCAAAAATGGCCCAGGCGCCGGCGTTTTCGAGCCCGATTGCCGACAGTGCCAGCCACATCAGCAAGGCCAGCAGGCTGTTGGTGACGAGCAGCATGAACATATATGCCTGGATCGAGGTGTTGATGTCGTCGAGAATATGCACCGTGACTTTCTTGCGCGTCAACGATGGCCCGGTCAGCTTGACCAGTTTGCGCTTGAAGGTGTCGCCCGACAGCAGCAGGAAGAACACCAAAAACACCACCATCGTGGCCTGGCTGATGAAGGTGACCAGGCCCATCGAGCCGGCTAGCACCCAGTCCATCACCTTGATGCCGCCGCCAGCCGCCGCATTAGGGGCGATCTTCCTGGCAGCGGCGCGCGGTCCGCCGGCGCCGACATTCGCGGTGGCGCGTTCAATTTCGCTTGCCGCCGCCTGCATCTGCTGGATGGTGCTGGGCTGGCCGCCGTTGCCGTCGGTCAGCAGCTTGGTCACTTTTTGAGTAATTGTCGGCAGCTCGTCGACGACACTGACGATTTCGCCCTGCACCCGATACAGCACTGCCGCCAACCCCGCCAGGATTGCCACCGTGACCAGGGTAGCGCCGATGGCGCGCTGGATGTGCCAGCGCTCGAGCCACTGCACCACCGGACTGAGGGTATAGGCGATAAACACGCCCAGCAGCAGCGGAACGAGAAATTTTTCGGACCATTGCAGCGCCCACACGAAGAGCACGGTGGCAACGATGCCGATGGCCATGCCGCGCGCGTTGACATGCAAGGGAAATTTGAAAGAGTGGCCCGGCATCGCGGGTTCGCCGTCGTGGGCGGCAACCGCAGCGACGCAAACAGCAATCTCGTCGGTTGCCGGCGGCAGGGTTTGGTCTGCAAGCTTCATGAAAAAATGTACCAAAAAAAATCGCCGCCCGCGATGCCGGTCCGAGGCGGGCCCGGCGCGGACAGCGTGTTACCTGCTGTATTGACCGTATTACTTCACTCGAACGTCGTTCTTGACCGATACTACACCTTTGACAGCGCGCGCCAGTTGAACCGCTTTCTGGGCGTCTTGTGCCTGTGCCACGAAGCCGGACAACTGGACATCGCCCTTGAAGGTTTCGACGTTGATCTCGTTCGACTTCAAGGTCGGTTCGTTGAAGATCGACGCCTTCACCTTGGCGGTGATGACGGTGTCGTCGATATATTCGCCAGTGCCTTCCTTGGTCGAGGTCGATGCGCAACCGGCCAGGGTGGCGACGAGCGAAGCGGCAAACAGCATGGTGGCGAGGCGGCGTGCAATTTTCATGATCAAACTCCTTGGTGTGGTTGGGGTGAAAAATAGTCCGGCATTTGCCCGGGATGAAAATCAAACAGGCGTTGTTGCTTGCTGGTTGCTTGGTGATTGCCTGACAGGTGTTCCGTCATTCCTACTTGCCGTACTGCGATTTCGCCGCCGTTACGCAGCCATCCCTGACGGCTCCGGCGAAAGCATCGCATTTTTCCAGCGCGACCTTGTATTGCGCCGTCCGTTTGTCATCGCGGGCGTCGGTGCGCGCTTCGATGGCGCGCTTGTCGGCTTTGGCGTTGGCCTGGGCTGCGACCAGCGTGGCCTTGGCCTGGCTGATGCACACATCCTTGTCGTTGCCGGCGAGCGAGCCGCACTTGATCTTGTCGAGGTCATAGTTGGCCGCAGCGATTTTCAGGCGCGCAGCGGTGTACGCCTTCAACGTATTTTTGTACAACGCGTTGGCTTCTTCC
>Ga0326734_1000574_pt1 | contig 9991 bp, 6 predicted proteins | sample 15_GP2_1315_FD_207944 | JGI IMG/M metagenome (GOLD analysis project Ga0326734, IMG submission 207944) | Glacier ice microbial communities from Ngari, Tibet, China - 15_GP2_131.5 | ecosystem: Environmental > Aquatic > Freshwater > Ice > Glacier | place: China: Ngari, Tibet | collected 2018-07-18
GCATACGCTCGACACTAACCGGGTTTTTGCTTGCTCTTTTTTCAAGCGCCTTTTTTCCCTGGCGGCTCAGCCCTAGCTGATATACTGACGCCCCGCGAGCGAGCTGGTGTTCGTCCCTCCAGGGCGACGGTTCGGCGCGTATGACACGGGTACCCCGAACACGATGATCGACATTACGGCAGGTGCGGCCTTGGCCGCGGATTCACCGACAGCGGGACAGGACGCCGCCGCCGCCGCCGATTCGCTGCAGGCGCACTTCCACGCCGGCATTTCCGCCGACGAAATCGAGCAGGTTTTCCACCTCAAGCGCGCCCAGCCGACCTTGCAGGCGTTCACCGCGCTGTTCCACGGCGGCGCCGACGGCGTGCTGATTCGCCTGCTGGTGCTGCGCGAACTGGCCGCCGACAGCACCGCTTCGGCCTTCTCTCGCGCCGACATCAACCAGCGCCTGGCCTACCTGATCCCCGAAAGCCTGGAGACCGTGCTCACGCGCCTGCGCTCGCACGGCCTGTTGGCTTGGGACGCGCAAGCCGGGGTCTACCGCGTCACGCCGATGGCGCGCAACGTTCTCTCCGCGCTCGATACGCTGCTGTCGATGGGCGCCGCCGAGGACCAGGCCGAGATGGGCTTTTTGCTGTCGCAAGTGGCCGGCGCGCAGGCCGTCGGCGGCGTCACCGTGGAGCAGCTCAAGCACCTGCTGGGGCGCCTGGTCGACTTGACCGAGGAGTTCCGCGATGCGATCGCCTCCGGCTCCGAATTCCGGCTGCGTACCTCGCAGGCGAAGTGGCACATGGCCTGCGACTGGGTCGAAAAAGGCTCGCTGATCCTGCTCGCGATCACTTCGGACGAACGCGCCGACGCCGCCACTCACAAGGCGGCCCAGGCCATCGGCCGCGCCCAGAGCGCGCTGCTGAACATGCAAGGCATGTTTTCGCGCGCGTTGAACCAGATCGAGCGCCAGCGCGTACACCTTGGCCAGTCCGGGCTGTCGACTACCGACGTCAAGCGCTGGCTGCTGGCGCACGACGACTTGTCGAGCCTGGCCCGGGGCGCGATCGACCGCCCGCTGGTGCCGCTGTTCGGCACCCCGGCCGAGATGATCGACGTCGCCGAAACCGAACTGCTGGCCGAGCGCAGCAGCGTGGCCGGCCCGGCCTGTCTGCCGACGGGCGAAGATGCGCCGCTCACCGTCAACGACGCGCCGGCGATCCAGGTCGAACTCGACGACTGGCTGGCGCGCCTGTCGGACTTTGCCAATCTCGGCAATTTTCCCAGCTTTTCCGGGCACGGCCCCAAGTCGGTGCCGATCCAGGATTCGCTGCTGCCGGCCAGTTTTGCCATCGCCTCGTACCGCGCCTCGCTGCTGCCGCTGTTAGGCGACGTCGCCGAAGCGAGCCTGCAAGGCGCCACCGCGCAACTGGCGCGCCTGCCGATCACGTTTGCCGCCACCGACGACATGGTCGAGCTGAACGATCCGCACGTCGCCGCCATGTCGCTGGCCACCCTCTCACTAGACCTCGAAAGCGGCCCGTTCGATGAATGACGATTCCCAGATCCTGATTGCGCGCCTGCTCACGCACCAGACGCTGCGCCGCGACGACAAGATGGTCAAGCGCGTGCTGTCGGACGAACTGTTTCGCGCCGAAGTCGACAAGCGTCTGCTCGAGTCGGGCCTCAAGTTGCTGGACAACGTCTACGCCGACCACGTCACGCTGGCGCTGCACCGCGCGGTCGAGCCGAAGATTTTCGGCGCCAAGGACATCTGGCAAAACAATAACTTCGGCCTCACGCGCGACGGCGTGGCGCTGTTGGTGGTGCTGTGGGCGCAGATCATCCTGCCCAAGCGCGAACGCCAGGAAACCCACCAGAACGCCGACGACGACCAGAACGACCTGTTCGACAAAGACCGCCCGATGCCGCGTGCCGAAGACACCTCGATCGGCATCTCGTACACCGCGCTGCTGTCGGACTTCGGCGACAAGCTGGGCAAAAAAACCCGGATGGACATGAACCTCGGCACGCTCGCCAAGCTCGGTTTCATCGAGCGGCGCGCCGATCTGATTCTGGAAGGTCCGCTGCTCGACCTGATGATGGATACCGACACGCTCAAGGAGCGCATCATCAACGGCGCACTGGCCGACGTGTTCAAGCGCGCGCCGATCATGGTGGCGGTGCCGCGCGCGGTGAGCGCCGATCCGGTGGCCGGCCTTGCGGTCGATGCCGAGGCCGAGGCCGATGTTGAACCCATTGAACCGTTTGATCCCGCCGACACCCCAACCTGAGAGCCGCCATGTTCCACATCAAATCGCTAGAACTGGTCCATTGGGATTACTGGCAGCGCATCAAAAACATTCCGCTCGACGCCAAGATCATTACCATCGCCGGCCAGAACGGCTCCGGCAAGACCACCTTGCTCGATGCGCTGCGCACCCTGTTCGGCCTCGATTGCTCGATGGGCCGCACCTATAAGCATTACGCGCGCCACTCCGGCCAGCAAAACGCGTGGATCCGCGCCGTGGTCGACAACAAGGCGGTCGGGCGCCAGCTGTCGAACCGGCCGTTTCGCAGCTCGGGCTTTTTCAGCGACGACGAAGTGACGCTGTTCTGCCAGATCCAGAAAAACGGCGGCGACTGGAAGCGCCAGTATCTGATGCGCCCGGGGAATATCCAGATCGAGGAAGTGGCCGATGCCAGCGATTGGCTCGGCGTCGAGAACTACCGCAAGCGCCTGGCCAATGCCGGCCTGTCGCCGGCGATGGCGAAAGTGCTGGCGCTCGAGCAGGGCGAGACCGACAAGCTGTGCGAATATGCGCCGCGCCAGCTGCTCGACCTGGTGTTCCAGGTGTTCGGCGACAAGGAGGTGCTGGACGCCTACGATGAAGCCAAGCGCCACCAGCGCGATACCGAAACGGAGCTGAAGCGCTTCGAGACCGAGCTGGAAGCGTCGCGCACCAACCTGGAAGGCCTGCGCCTGCGGGTGGCCAATTTCCACCAGTGGGAAGACCTGCACAAGGAGCGCCGCAACCTGCTCGAGGAAGTGCTGCCGAGCCTTGAATACCACGAGGCGCGCGAAAAGGCCGGCGCGGCCAGCCGCCAGCTGCGCGACGCCCGCAAACCGATGGCGCAGGCCGACTCGCAGCTGATCGACAAGCGCAACGCGCTGGCCAGCCAGGTTCGCGCGCTGACCGACGCCCAGCAGCAGGAAACCCTGCTCGAACAGGAAGCGGCGGTGCTGGCAAGCCGCCTGGCGCAGGTGAACGGCAAACTCAAGCCGCTCGACGGCTTGCTTGAACAGAAAGAGCGCTTGCGCAAGCTGGCGGCCGATGCGGGCGCCGACATCGCCGAAGTAGCGGCCCAGTTAGACACCAAAGAGGCTGAGCTGGCGCGTCAGAAGGGCGCGCGCGATACGCTGGCTTCACGCATCGCCGGCGACAAATCGACCGTCTCGGCGCTGCAGGGCAAGAGCGCGATGCCGGAACCGGAAGCGGTGCGCGGCATGCGCCGGGCGCTGCGCGACGCCGGCATCGCCCACGCGATGCTGTCCGACATCGTCGAAGTGACGGACGCCAAGTGGCAGGGTGCGGTCGAAGGCGTGCTTGGCGGTTATGCGTCGGTGGTGCTGCTCGAGCATTCGAAAGACGCCACCGCCGCCTACAAGCTGGCCGAGAGGGAGCGCTATCGCCACTTCATCGTGCCCGAGTGCGTCAGCGCCCCGGTCTCGAAAGACGACAGCCTGTTGTCGGTGGTGCGGTTCTCGGCGCCGGCGCCGTCGTGGCTGATCGACCAGCTGGCGCGCATCGACCGCGTCGATTCGGTCGAAGCCGGTTTTAAACTGTCGACCGACGAATGGATCACACCGGACGCCTACCACCGCGAACGGCGCGGCGGGCGCTCGCTGTTCGTCGAAGCATCGCGTTATCGCTTTGGCCAGGCCGGCCGCACCGGGCGCCTCGAAGCTTTGCTGCGCTCGCTGCCGGCGCTCGAAGCGCAGGAAGATACGCTGACCCTGGCGATCAGCAAACTGGCCGCTGAAGTGGGCGCGCTGAAGGCGCGCATCGCCGGCGTCGACGCGGCCAAGGAGCTGGCGGCGCGCCACGCCGAATTCGAGGAAGCGGCGCGCAACAGCGTGCCCTTGAAAGCCGAACGCTTGACTGTCGGTTCGCGCCTGGGCGAACTGCAGGCGCTGACCAAGGCCGCCATCGTTGCGCGCACCCGCGCCGACACGGTGTGGCAAAACGCCCGCATGGCCTTGTCGGAAGCCGAAGCCGGGCTGCGCCTCGGCCACAAGCGCCAGATCGAGCAACGCGTCGAGCACGCGAAAACGCTGGCCGAACTGCGCCGCGCCTGGCGCCACCTGCCGTACTCCTGGCGCCGCCCGGCGCGCCGGGCGTCGCTGGTGGCCGAACACCAGAACGCCCACCAGGTCGACCTGCGCGTGTCGTCGCTGCAGCACAGCCTGGCGCGCGACGACTGGGAACTCGACGCCACCGTTATCGACCAGCACGGGCGCCTCGGCGAACAGCTGCAGGGCCGCCAGAATGAAACCGACGAGCGGCGCTACCAGAACAACCGTGCCATCGAGGCGACCGGCAATGCGCGCGGCGCCTACATCGAGCGGCTGCGCTACACCGTCAAGGCCTACAGCAAGAACATCAAGGAGTTGGGCGAACTGGCCGGCATCGATGTCCATGCCGACCCGGTGCGGCTGGAGAATGACGACGTGCAATTGTCGCAGGCAGGCTTGCACGTGCGCTTCAAGTTCGACGGCAAGGACCAGATCGGGATGAACGACGGCGAGGCGTCAGGCGGGCAGCAGGTGATGAAGTCGCTGGTGCTGCTGATCGGCTTGTTGAAGTCGGAAGACGGTTCCGGCGGTTTTGTCTTCATCGACGAACCGTTCGCCCACCTCGACATCCGCAACATCCAGCTGGTCGGCGAGTTCCTCAAGAACACCGAGGCGCAATACCTGATGACAACGCCGCTGACGCACAATACCGACGTCTACGACCCGTCCGAGCTGACTTTAATTACCAGCAAGAAGAAAAAGGACGCGCCGTGGGCGCAGCCGATTTTTGTGCTGCAGCGGCGGGTGGCGGCACCGGTGAAAACGGCAGCGTGAAGCTGCGTCGTCCTGGCGAACGTTCGCCAGGACGATGCAGCTTACGGCAGTCCCGCCTTCGCCGCCTTTTTCAACCTCAACCGCCAGCGCAGCACCCCTGCCGAAAACGTGCCGAAATATCCCCCGGTCACCCCAACCGCGAGCATCGTCAGCAAGCTGTCGGTAAACCGCGGCGGCGGCGTGTTGCTGCCCTGGTTCGCGTACATCTCGAAGCCGAGGTACAGGATGCGGGCGGTGAACAGCATCGCGATCAGGATGCCGAGGCGCGCGTTCGGCGTGAAGTAACAGCCTTCGTCGGTATCCTCGAAGCGCGTCAGGCGCAGGCCCCAGACGCCGTAGGCGACACCAAAAACGGCGCCGAGCGCCAGCCAGCCGAGCATCGGCGGGCGCGATACCAGTTCGGACGCCGGCACCAGCACCATCGCCAGGAACACCCCCAGCCCGGTCCAGTGGCGCGACATGATCGAACGCTGGCGCGCCATCATCGTCTTCAAGCGCGAGTAGACGCGCCATACCAGGAACGGGGTCAGTACCAGCAGGGCCAGGGTGGTCAGGTTCATCGATTCGGATTTCATGTGGCAAGGGCAATAGGGGGGCGCCGCCCTGCCGGCGCAGCGGGCCGCGTACGTCATGTAGTCGCCGGCAAGGACGCCGGACATCGACGGCGCCATTGTAATCGACAGAACGCGCCGACTGTAGCGCTTGCGGCGCCCGCGGCGGCCATGCGACTACTTCATCGATTGACAAGGTGTCCACGAATGCGCAACATGCGTGATCCAAAACACGCCGCGCACGACGGCGTATCATACGGGGACCATCCATGCAAAAACACTTCACTATCGTGCCGCTTACTCTTTCCCTGATCGCCTCCATGCCGCAGGCGTACGCCCAATACCAGCTGCCGCCGGCGCCGCTGCAGGCAATCGTCGACGCGCCGCGCGCACCAGGCATGAGCCTGTCGCCGAGGCGCAATCTGGTCGCCATGATTGCCACCCCGGCGTTGCCGGGCATCAATGAAGTGGCCCAGCCTGAACTGAAGCTGGCCGGCATGCGCATCAATCCGCGCACCTATTCGCCGAGTCGCTTCAGCTTCGGACTTGACCTCGCCTTGCTCGACGTCGGCACGCAGGCCGAAAGCAAGGTAGGCGGCCTGCCGGCGCCATTGCGCCTGGCCGACAGCGCCTGGTCGCCGGACCAGCGCTACCTGGCGTTCACCCATGTGGCGTACTCCGACAAGACCGCCGAATCGAAGGTCGAGCTGTGGCTGGTCGATATCGCTACCCGCACGGCAAAAAGACTCACTCACCAGCCGATGTCGTACGTCGCCGGCGCCGGTTTCAGCTGGCTGCCCGATTCGAGCGCCCTGCTGGTCAACCTGAAGCCGGCCGCCATCGGCAAGGTGCCTTTGGCGACAGGCATTCCGAGCGGTCCCGCCACCCAGGACAGCCAGGCGAACCTTGGTGCGCGCCAGTTGCGTACCTATCCCGACCTGCTCAAGAACGAGGAAGACGCAAAACTGTTCGAACATTACGCGACCGTTCAACTGGCGCTGGTCGACCTGGCCGGCAAGACCCGGATGATCGGCGCGCCCGATCTGTTCATCGGCGCGCGCGTGGCGCCAAATGGCAAGTACCTGCTGACGCAGGCGATGCAGCGGCCCTTTTCGTACGTGGTGCCGGCGTCCGGTTTCGCCCGCCGCATCGATGTGCGCGACCTGTCCGGCAAGGCGGTGCACCTGGTGGCGAACAAGCCGCTCCAGGAAGGCCTGCCGCCGGGGAACGACGCGGTATCGACCGGCGTGCGCGATGTCAGCTGGCGCGTCGATGCGCCGGCCACGCTGGTATGGGCCGAAGCGCAAGACGGCGGCGACCCGGCAATAGTGGCGGAAATCCGCGACATCGTCTACGCGCAAGCGGCGCCGTTCGCCGACAAGCCGGTGGTGCTGGCGAAATTAGGTTCGCGTTTCGACGGCATCCAGTGGGGCCGCGGCGACCTGGCCCTGCTGTCGGAAGGTTGGTACAAGACGCGCGCGGTCAAGACGTGGCGCATCGCGCCGGACCAGCCGGAAGCCAAGCCCGAACCGGTGTTCGCCTACTCGGCCGAGGACCGCTACAACAATCCCGGCCACCCGGTGATGCAGCCCGACGCCGCCGGCTTGCCGCGCCTGCTGATCGGGCCTGACGCCACCATCTTGTTAGATGGCGCCGGCGCGTCGAACGACGGCGACCGGCCGTTCATCGACCGCTTCAGTCTTACCACCAAAAAGAAGGAGCGTCTGTTCCAGAGCAGCGCGCCATTTTACGAAAACATCGTCTCGGTATTGAACGACGACGGCACGCGCTTGTTGACGACGCGCGAGTCGCCGCTTGAACGACCAAATTTTTTCGTGCGCGATTTGACACAAAGCGGCGCGGCGCAACTGACGGCGCTGACCCGTTTCCCGCATCCGACGCCGCAACTGAAAGACGTGCAAAAAGAGCAAATCCGCTACAAGCGCGCCGATGGCGTCGACCTGACCGCGACCTTGCTGCTGCCGCCCGGTTACGAGGCCAGGCGCGACGGCCCGCTGCCGATGCTGATGTGGGCTTATCCGCAGGAGTTCAAGAGCGCCAGCGCGGCCAGCCAGACCACCGGTTCGCCGTACCGCTTCAATGCGGTAAGCTTCTGGGGTCCGGCGGCCTTCCTGGCGATGGGCTACGCGGTGCTGGACAACCCATCGATGCCGATCGTCGGCGCCGGCGACGCCGAACCGAACGACACCTACCTGGCGCAGCTGGTGGCCGACGCCCAGGCGGCGGTCGACGAAGTGGTGCGGCGCGGCGTGGCAGAACGCCACCGCATCGCCATCGGCGGCCATTCGTACGGCGCCTTCATGACCGGCAACCTGCTGGCGCACACCCGTCTGTTCCGCGCCGGGATCGCGCGCAGCGGCGCCTACAACCGCACGTTGACGCCGTTCGGCTTCCAGTCGGAAGAGCGGCCGTTCTGGACGGCGCAAGAGGTCTACCACGCCATGTCGCCGTTCAATAACGCCGACAAGATCAAGGACGCGATGCTGATGATTCACGGTGAACAGGACAACAATCCCGGCACCTTTCCGATCCAGAGCGAGCGCATGTTCCAGGCCATCAAAGGCCTGGGCGGCACCGCGCGGCTGGTAATGCTGCCCAACGAGAGCCACGCCTACCGCGCGCGCGAATCGATCATGCAGATGCTGCACGAAACCAACGCCTGGCTCGACAAATACGTCAAGAACGCCAAGTAGGGTCAGGTAGGCGCAGGCAAGGGGTCAGACCCCGGTGTTGTTTTCTTAGGGGCTCGGCGTCCCCGTCTGACCCCGGTTGCGTTGAAGCCGGCAGACCCGATAGCGCTTTCAACGTATCCGACCCCGGTTGAGCTTCTGCAAACCTGGGGCAGGCCCTGGTTTTGTTTTTTAGGGGCTTGGCGTCCTCGTCTGACGGGAACGCCAAGTCACGGGTTGCGCCGAAGCCGGCAGCCCTGGTATTTCAGGCGCTCCGACCCTGCATCGGCCGGCAGCGCACACCCGGTCCTGCCCCGTTGCGCTACCTTATCAGTCACCGCTCTCGCGTTGAATTCGGTGTGATGAGCGGCGTCTACTGAGTCGGCCCATAAAAAAGCCCGGGCGATATGGCGTCGCCTGGGCTTTCCGCGGTGGCTTGCCGCCATTTCGATAGTGGCCGATTGCTAACGTCGGCCTGCAGCATTAGGCGTATCAGGGGGCAAGTGCCCAAGTCCACTCCGGAAGGATTATGTCCGGTTCACGCTGCGCCCCCTGCTCGCACAAAGCATGCAATTCACTGGCGCGCGATGCGCTGGCGATTCACTATTGTTCGATCCCCTTGAAAGTGCCTTTTTGGAACTCGTTGCACAAGTGACAGTTTTTCAGACTATCGAATCGAATCGAATTTTACGGCCATTTGCGCGGGCTTGGCGACGTCTACATTGCGCGGGGAAACCCGCAAGGCTACGATCGGCAGCGTATATCCATTTTGTAGCGTTTTTTCGCGTCCCTGGAATAGGCGATCCGGCACTCCTTGGTCGAATCGGGGAGCCGCTGGGATAGGATAAAATCTTGCCCCTCGCCGTAGAAGCAGGCCATCCAATTTCCCTCTGGTCCTGGCCGCATGTCCGTCCACACGGCCTCGGATTGCCGGCCGGCACCTGACGGTTTCTGCTCTGCCATCATCGATGGCGGGCCGTACATCAGGCCGGCTCCAGTCAGCAGCACAGCCTTTCTATACTCGAAAGGCACGAAGCCCTGCCACCCTGCTGGCGAGCGGGTTATCTGAATGGCCTCGCGCGGGAGCTCCTTCGGACATGCGATGCGCTGCTCGGTAGCGTGGGCATCGTGCATTGCCCACCATCCAATCGCCAGCACGATGAAAATATTTCGGAGCATGGTCAGCACGCTCATTCGTCACCTCGATTCGATGGTAGAAAAAGCCTCAGCGGTATTGCTGGCGTTCCACCAAGACCCGTCCGTATTCTGCTTCATGTGACGCGCAGGGATGAATTGCTCCTTAACGGGCCGCGGCTTTTGGTCCAGCTTGTCCGACCACTGACCCATTGCCCAAAACCCTGTTCCCGGCGCGCCGTGTCGCATAAAAAGCGCAGCGTGATTGCCGGTTTCCTTGTTTGGATAGCGGGCGTGAACGAATGTTGCGATCGCAGTTCCTGGTCGGATATTAGAATTATCCAGCACTTTATCTCCGGGCTTCCATGCGCGGTGATTTGGCACTCCAGCGTAGAATTGGACGAGCGCGACGCACTCAGTATTCCCCACTTTCGGGGTACCGCCAAGGGTACTCACACCTGGGTAGATGTAGGGCATCTTAGCTCGACTTTGTCCAT
>Ga0326734_1000575_pt1 | contig 9987 bp, 6 predicted proteins | sample 15_GP2_1315_FD_207944 | JGI IMG/M metagenome (GOLD analysis project Ga0326734, IMG submission 207944) | Glacier ice microbial communities from Ngari, Tibet, China - 15_GP2_131.5 | ecosystem: Environmental > Aquatic > Freshwater > Ice > Glacier | place: China: Ngari, Tibet | collected 2018-07-18
AGATGGCTTTGCGCAGCACCGGAAAATGCGCCACCGTTCCGGCCATGCCGACATAGCTGATTCCCTGCGGCGTCTCAACCTTGAAAATCTTGCTGTTTGCTTCAAAGCGGTTGCTAAGGCGGGTATCACCAAACGTCACCAGGGTGTCGGCGGCAATCACCACCTGGCCCGCTTTTTTGACGACGACCAGAGTTGTCACAAGAAAATTCGGCGGAAGTCTGCCAAAACCTGACCAAAGTAGGCATTGAAACGTGCCGCCGCTGCGCCATCAATCACGCGGTGGTCCCAGCTCAGGGACAGTGGCTGCATCAGGCGTGGCTGAAACGTCTGGCCGTCCCATATCGGTTCAATGCGACTTTTGCAAACGCCCATGATGGCGACTTCCGGTGCATTGATGATGGGTGTGAAATAACGCCCGCCAATGCCGCCCAAAGACGAAATTGTGAAGCACGCGCCTTGCATGTCGGCTGGAGAAAGTTTGCCGTCACGCGCTTTTTTGGCCAGTTCGCCCATTTCTTGCGAAATCTGAATGATGCCTTTTTTATCGGCGTCTTTGATGACCGGAACAACCAGACCATTGGGTGTGTCGGCGGCAAACGCAACATTGAAATACTGCTTGAGCACCAGCTGATCACCGTCGAGCGACGCATTGAACTGCGGGAATTTCTTGAGTGCGGCGACTGAAGCTTTGATCAAAAAAGCCAGCATAGTGATTTTTACACCCGACTTTTCGTTTTCCTTGTTCATCTGCACGCGGAACGCTTCAAGCTCGGTGATGTCGGCATCGTCATGGTTGCAAACATGCGGAATCATCACCCAGTTGCGATGCAAGTTGGCGCCGCTGATTTTCTTGATGCGGGACAGCGGCTGGCGCTCAATCGGGCCGAATTTGGTGAAGTCAACCTTTGGCCACGGCAGCAGGTCCAGTCCGGCTCCAGCGTTGCCACCGCCTGCCGCAGGAGCAAGTGCCTTAGCAGTCTGCGCCTGAGTGCGTGTATCGCCCGCCATTACCGACTTGGTATAGACCTGCACATCGTCTTGCGTGATACGGCCCTTGGGACCCGAGCCCTTGATTTCTGCCAGCGGCACGCCAAGCTCGCGGGCAAACTTGCGCACTGAGGGCGAGGCATGCGGCAGGCCGGTGGCCGGCGATGCCGCAGGGTCATGCGTTGGCGCGGTAGGCACTGCAGGTGCGGGTGCGGATTCAAATTTGGATGCAGGTGTGCCGGCACCCGGGGCTGGTTCCGGGTCACCATAGCCTGTGGCGCTAACGGCGGCGCTGCCGGCGGCCGGGTCCAGGCTGACACCAGGGCTGGCGGCACTGGCAGCACTGACGGCGAGGGCCGGCTGCGCGGGTGAAGCAGCAGCTGCGGATTGCACTGCAGCGACGCTGGCCACGCCTTCAAGAATTGCCAGCAAGTCACCAATATTGACGGTGTCACCTAGCTTGACCTTGAGTTCCTTGATGACGCCCGCAGTGGAAGATGGAATTTCCATCGACGCCTTGTCTGACTCCACAGTGATCAGCGACTGTTCGACCTTGACGGTATCGCCTGCTTTCACCAGCATTTCAATCACAACCACATCTTTAAAGTCGCCGATGTCAGGCACGCGCACCTCGACCGGGCCAGCGGCAGCCGGGGGTGCCGGGGCTGCTGGTGGAGCAGCAGGTGCCGGAGCAGCAGGCGCTTCTGTTTTGATAGCTACTAGCGCGGGAGCAGCTTGCGCAGGAGCCTGTTTTGGCTCTGATTCCGCAGCGCCTGCCACTTCCAGCGTCAACACGACCGAGCCTTGCTTGACCTTGTCGTCCAACTTGACCTTGATTTCCTTGACCACACCAGCGTGGCTGGACGGGATTTCCATCGACGCCTTGTCGGACTCGACGGTAATCAGCGACTGCTCGGCAGCTACCGTATCGCCGGGCTTGACCAGCATTTCGATGACGGTGACTTCGTCAAAGTCGCCGATGTCAGGGACTTGTATATCGACCAATGCCATGGTGTTGTCTCCGTTTGCTTGCGTCTTGAACTGAATTTTTTACGTCAAGCGTAAAGCGGATTAATTTTGTCGACATTGATGCCGTACTTCTGGATTGCCTCCAGCACCTTGGCCACCGGCACGGTGCCTTCTTCACTCAGCGCTTTCAGGGCAGCCACCACGATGTAATGCCGGTTGATTTCAAAATGCTCACGCAGCTTGCTGCGAAAGTCGCTGCGGCCAAAACCATCGGTGCCCAGCACCTTGTAAGTGCGGCCTTTGGGAATGTAAGAGCGAATCTGCTCGGCATAGGCTTTCATGTAATCGGTTGAAGCCACCACCGGACCGGCATGGGCTTGCAATTGGTCTTCAACAAACGAGGTGCGCGGCGTTTCCATGGGATGCAGCAAATTCCATCGCTCGGTGCTTTGACCGTCGCGCGCCAGTTCATTAAAGCTGGGGCAGCTCCAGACATTGGCGGACACGCCCCACTCTTTTTCAAGTAACTCCTGCGCGGCAATCGATTCGCGCAGGATGGTGCCTGAGCCCAGCAGTTGCACGGTCGGCGTCAGTTTGGCTCCCTCTTTGCACAGGTACATGCCTTTGATGATTTGCTCTTCGGTGCCAGGCTTGAGGCCGGGCATCGTGTAGTTTTCATTGAGCAGCGTGATGTAGAAGTACACGTTTTCCTGACGCTCAACCATGCGCTTTAAGCCGTGGTGCAGGATCACGCCGACTTCATGCGCATAGGTCGGGTCATAACTGATGCAGTTTGGAATTGTGCCGGCCAGAATGTGGCTGTGGCCGTCTTCATGCTGCAGGCCTTCGCCGTTTAGCGTCGTACGCCCAGACGTGCCGCCAAGCAAAAAGCCGCGTGCCTGCATGTCGCCGGCCGCCCAGGCCAGGTCGCCAACGCGCTGGAAGCCGAACATTGAGTAGTACACATAAAACGGCACCATGATGCGGTTGTTGGTGCTGTATGACGTGGCTGCCGCAATCCAGCTGCTCATGCCGCCAGCTTCATTGATGCCTTCCTGCAGAATCTGGCCTTTTTTGTCTTCTTTGTAATACATCACCTGGTCTTTATCGACCGGGGTGTATTGCTGGCCGGCAGGGTTGTAAATACCGATCTGGCGGAACAAACCTTCCATGCCAAAGGTGCGGGCTTCGTCCACCAAAATGGGCACGACACGCGGGCCGAGCGCCTGGTCGCGCAGCAGTTGGGTCAAGAAGCGCACATATGCCTGCGTGGTGGAAATTTCGCGGCCTTCGGCGGTCGGCTCCATGACCGCTTTGAAGGTTTCAATCGCCGGCACCGTGAAACTTTCGTCGGCTTTGGTGCGGCGATGCGGCAGGTAGCCGCCAAGTGCCTTGCGCCGCTCGTGCAGGTACTTCATTTCGGGCGTGTCATCAGCCGGTTTGTAAAACGGAATGTCGGCCAGCTGGCTGTCGGGAATTGGAATGTTGAAGCGGTCGCGAAAGGCTTTGATGTCTTCGTCGCCCAGCTTTTTGGTTTGGTGCACATTATTTTTGCCCTCGCCAATTTTGCCCATGCCAAAACCCTTGACGGTTTTGATCAACAGCACGCTGGGCTGGCCGGTGTGCTTGACGGCTGAATGAAAAGCCGCATACACCTTTTGCGAATCATGGCCGCCGCGGGTGAGCTTCCAGATGTCGTCGTCGCTCATTTTGGACACCATTTCCAGCGTGCGCGGGTCGCGGCCAAAGAAATGCTTACGCACATACGCGCCGTCGTTGGCTTTGAACGACTGGTAGTCGCCGTCGTTGCACTCCAGCATGATTTTGCGCAGCGCGCCCTCGGTGTCACGCGCCAGCAGCGGGTCCCAGCCAGAGCCCCAGATCAGCTTGATGACATTCCAGCCGGCACCGCGAAACTCGCCTTCAAGTTCCTGAATGATTTTGCTGTTGCCACGCACCGGACCATCGAGCCGCTGCAGGTTGCAGTTGATGACAAATACCAGGTTGTCGAGGTTTTCACGCGCGGCCAGGCCGATAGCGCCCAGCGACTCGACCTCGTCCATTTCGCCGTCGCCGCAAAACACCCAGACCTTGCGGTTTTCAGTATTCGCAATGCCGCGCGCATGCAAATATTTAAGAAAACGCGCTTGATAAATCGCCATCAGTGGCCCTAAACCCATTGACACCGTAGGAAATTGCCAAAAGTTCGGCATTAGCTTGGGATGGGGATAGCTCGACAAGCCCTTGCCATCGACTTCCTGGCGAAAGTTAAGCAGCTGCTCTTCGCTCAGCCGGCCTTCTAGGTAAGCACGCGCATAAACGCCCGGTGACACATGACCCTGAATATAAAGGCAGTCGCCACCATGATTTTCGTTTTCGGCATGCCAGAAATGGTTAAAGCCGGCACCAAACAAACTGGCCAAACTTGCAAAAGAGCCAATATGACCGCCCAAATCCCCACCATCGGCCGGATGCAGCCGGTTGGCCTTCACCACCATGGCCATTGCGTTCCAGCGCATATAGGCGCGCAGGCGCTGCTCAATCAACAGGTTGCCCGGCGAGCGCTCTTCCTGGTCAGGCTCCAGGGTGTTGACATAACCGGTATTGGCCGAAAAAGGCATGTCGATGCTTTGCTGTCGGGCATGCTCCAGCAGCTGTTCCAGCAAAAAATGGGCGCGTTCAGGTCCATCGGTTTTGATGACAGCCGACAGCGCATCCATCCATTCACGCGTCTCCTGGGTGTCCTGGTCTTGGAAGTTGTCAGCTAAAACGCCTGGATTGACGCTAGAGGCCGGCTGGTTTTCATCGAGATTGGCTGCCATGGTGTCTCCTGAATAAATCTTTTATTTGCCGCGTGCTTGCCTGCCGGTGCCTCAATGAGAAGCGGCGCTTGGAACTGCTCACGTTTTTAAACTGAAATTAGGTTTAATTTCGCAGTTTCTCACAATTAATTCAAAATTTCAAATAGCGCGTTGGTATTTTGTATTATGAAAATAACAGAGCATTTGTGAATCAGTTTTATGTCAACAACCGCCAACTGACCTACAGTAAATGCATGAAGCCAATTCACACACCCAAGACTCAAGCAAATTTGCTTCTTGACTGAAAATCACAGGTTTTTCAGATGTCCCAATTTCCCCGCCTTCCCACCGCAAACACCGTGACCCGGCCCGCCCCTGTGACGTCATGGCGGCGCTGGTGGCGCGGCCAGTCGCCGTCCCGGCAAGACCGCTTCATCGCGCTAGGGCCGCTGTTTGCCGTCATCTTGTTTCTCGCGGCCGTGATTGCCGCGTTCGGCTACTTGCGTTTAGAGGAAATCGACCGGGAGCAGCAAGCGGTGACGCGGGATGTGGAATATGCCCAGCAACGCCTTCGGCTGCGCTTGCTCGAGCGGCAAGAGCAGCTGATGCGCATTGGGCGGGATGTGTCAAACCACCAGATTGATGCGGAAGAATTTGTGATCCAGGCCGAGGAGCTGGTCAACCAAAATCCAGACCTAATGGCCGTTAGCTGGATTGATGGCAAACGGCGCATCAGGGCGTCCTATGTGTCGCCCAGCGCCAACCTGCTCAGTCCGCGCGCAGTGGGCGAGCAACTCAAAGCAGGAGAAACCGATGGCACCTACGAGCTGGCGCGCGATCTGCGCCAGCCAGTCTATTCCCGGCCGCTGATTGCGCAGGACATGAAGCGCAACAACGCTGCCAGTCTTCAGCTGCAGGTGCCGCTGGATGACCAGGGGAAATTTGCCGGTGTGATCATGGGTGAGTATTCAATCGATGGTCTGCTGCGTTTTGGCATTCCCACTGAAATTACGGCGAAATATGCAGTTGCGCTGGTGGATGACAAGGAACTGGTCTTAGCGGGCAATTTACCGCCGCGCAATGTCGCCGAGCAGCTGCTGCCTTGGTCTGAACGCGCGGCAAAGTATGAAATTCCGGTGTCCCCTGTCGGCAATGGCTTGTTAATACGGGCCGAGGGGTATCGCGCCTCGCAAGGCGTGGTGGGCAGCGGCCTTTTTTGGCTGGTCGGGGCGCTGAGCGTTCTGACAGTGTGGATGCTGCTCGGCAACTGGCGCCACACCCGTCGGCGCGTTCAGGCTCAGGAGGCGCTTTTGAATGAAACCCACTTTCGCCGGGCCATGGAAAACTCGATGCTGACCGGCATGCGCGCGCTGGACCTGCAGGGCCGGATCACCTATGTCAATCCGGCTTTTTGCCAGATGACCGGACTCAATGAAGACGAACTGGTGGGTTGTATTGCGCCGTTTCCGCACTGGCCAGAGTCAGAGGTCACTACCCTGATGGCTAGGTTAGAAGACGAGCTGAATGGCAGAACGCCTGCTGGCGGTTTTGAAGTGCGTGTCAAACGCAAAAACGGCAATATATTCGATGCCCGCATGTATGTCTCTCCGCTGATTGACCCACATGGTCAGCAGACCGGGTGGATGACCTCGATGACCGACATCACCGAGCCCAAACGAATTCGCGAAGAGCTAACGGCCTCGTACGTCCGGTTTACCACCGTGCTGGAAGGGCTGGACGCTGCAGTCTCGGTGGCGCCACTGGGCAGTGAAGAGCTGCTGTTTGCCAACAAGCTGTACCGCGCCTGGTTTGGTGGGCAGGTTGCGGGTCATGTCAGGCTGGTGGCCCAGGTAGGCGTGCCCACGTTCACCCCATCCGGCGAAGCACTCGATGCAGTGGACGGCATGGCTGGCTTTCCTACCGATTCGCTGACCGATGCCCAAACCGCCAATGACGAAATTTTTATTCCCGAACTTGCCAAATGGCTTGAGGTACGTTCGCGCTACCTGACCTGGGTTGATGGACGGCTGGCGCAGATGGTGATAGCCACCGACATCACGCCACGCCGCCATGCCGAAGAGCAGGCGGCGCAGCAAAATGAACGCGCCCAAAATGCCAGCCGCCTGATCACGATGGGAGAAATGGCGTCAAGCGTGGCACATGAACTGAACCAGCCGCTAACTGCCATCAATAACTATTGCAATGGAATGGTCTCACGCGTCAAAGCCAATCAAATCAGCACTGACGAGCTGCTGGTCGCGCTGGAGAAAACAGCCCGGCAGGCTTCGCGGGCGGGCCAGATCATCCAGCGCATCCGCGCTTTTGTAAAACGCAGCGAGCCCAACCGCACTGCTGCCGATGTGGCCACCTTGGTCAGCAATGCGATGGAACTGGCAGAAATTGAACTGCGACGTCATCGTGTTCGCCTGACGCACCATATCGCAGCCAGATTGCCGCAAGTCGTTGTTGACCGGATACTGATCGAGCAGGTGCTGATCAACTTGATGAAAAACGCAGCCGAGTCGATTGCCCAGTCCAATCGGCCCACAGTCCGGCGCAATGTTGAGCTGCAGGTGGTGCCTAAGCACATGGACGGGCAGGCGGTGGTGGAATTTTCAGTGATTGACTCTGGCAAGGGTTTGTCGCCTGAGGTCATGGAGCGGTTGTTCGAGGCCTTTTATTCCACAAAAACCGAAGGAATGGGCATTGGGCTGAAGCTGTGCCGCAGCATTGTCGAGTCTCACCAAGGCAGGCTCGAAGCAGTGAACCTTTACAATGGCGACGCCGTGGCGGGCTGCCGGTTTACCTTCTGGATTCCCGTTAACCCCTTGACTTTACCGCTACCGCCCACCCTCACGACGTTGGGCGCCGAGTCCGCTGGCACCCCTTGAAAATCGCCATCGTTTCCATTTAAAGATTACGCAGAAAGCAAGGCATGAGTTTGATTCCAAAAAAAGGCACGGTTTATGTGGTGGACGACGACGAGGGTGTGCGCGATTCGCTGCAGTGGCTGCTTGAGGGAAAAGATTACCGGGTTCGTTGTTTCGACTCGGCCGAAACTTTTTTGAGCCGCTACGACGCCCGCGAAGTCGCCTGCCTGATTGTTGACATCCGCATGGGTGGAATGACCGGACTGGAGTTGCAGGACCGGCTGATGGAGCGTAAATCGCCACTTCCTATTGTGTTTATCACCGGCCACGGCGATGTGCCGATGGCGGTGACCACGATGAAAAAAGGCGCCATGGATTTCATCCAAAAGCCATTTCAAGAAAATGAACTGGTCGATTTGGTTGAACGCATGCTGACGCAGGCCAAAGAAGCATTCAATGAGCATCAGCAATCGGCCAGCCGCGACGCCCTGCTGGCCAAGCTGACATCGCGCGAGGCCCAGGTGCTGGACCGCATCGTCGCCGGTCGCCTGAACAAGCAAATTGCTGACGACCTGGGCATCAGCATCAAGACGGTTGAAGCCCACCGGGCCAACATCATGGAAAAGCTCAATGCCAATACCGTCGCTGATTTGCTGAAAATCGCTTTGGGTTCTAGCGCGCCAAAGGCTTGAGATTTACAAGCCACTCCTTTTTTAATAGCAGCTCACGCCCGTTGCATATGCGCAAACGGGCGTTTTTACTTCAAAGTCGATGACATGACCGCCCAGCTGATTGATGGCAACGCCCTTTCACGCCAACTGCGCACCGATGTCGCCCAGCGCGCTGCAGCCTTGCGCACCCGTGGCATCACGCCAGGCTTGGCGGTGGTGCTGGTAGGCGACAACCCTGCAAGCCAGGTGTATGTGCGCAACAAGGTAAAGGCTTGCGAAGACAACGGCCTGCACTCGGTGCTGGAGCGCTACCCGGCTGATTTGTCTGAAGCTGATCTATTGGCGCGGGTTGACGCCCTGAACCAAGACCCGGCGATTCACGGCATTTTGGTGCAGCTGCCGCTGCCAGTCCATATCGATGCGCAAAAGGTCATCGAAGCAATTTCACCCACCAAAGACGTTGACGGCTTTCATGTCGGCAGCGCCGGCGCGCTGATGGTCGGCCAGCCCGGTTTTTGGCCCTGTACCCCTTACGGCTGCATGAAGATGCTGGAAAGCCTTGACGGCGGCAAGGGTTACGACCTGCGCGGCAAGCATGCTGTGGTGATTGGCCGCAGCAACATTGTCGGCAAGCCGATGGCACTGATGCTGCTGCAAAAAAACGCCACCGTGACCATCTGCCACAGCGCCACTGCAGATTTAAAGGCAATGACGCTGCAAGCCGATGTGATCGTTGCTGCCGTAGGCAAGCGCAATGTATTGACAGCTGACATGGTCAAGCCAGGCGCGGTGGTGATTGACGTGGGAATGAACCGCAATGAAGAGGGCAAGCTCTGCGGGGATGTAGATTTTGACAGCGTCAAGGAAGTCGCCGGTTACCTCACGCCGGTGCCCGGCGGTGTCGGTCCGATGACCATCACCATGCTGCTGATCAACACGCTTGAAGCGGCGGAACGCCTGTAAAAGTCTTACCGCGTTTGCCTATTCCGCCCTGCCAGGCGTTGGCACAGCGGATGGTTTTGACAAGCGCCACAAGACAAAACCAGAGCACAACCACTGACCCACCAGCATGGCGCTGCCCAGGCCGTGCCAAAGCCGTAAATTGCCGCCATCCGCCCGCGCACTAACAATACGCGGCGCGACAGCGAACTCGACCAGCAAAGCCAACAGCATACCTGTGACTATGAATTTAATAGCAGCTTGCGCCCGCATATGGTGCGCAAAACCACTTTTTTGTTTAAAAATGACAAGCATCAGCAAAGCGCAGCCGGTGCCGATCCAGGTTTGGGCGCTAAAAAGCCTGGCAGCCATGGCACCTGCTGCCGCCGGGCTTGGCAGGTGCATGAACAGCATCGGAACCACAACAAAGCCCAGCGCGGTCAAGCTGCCCCACCAGAGCGCTGCCGCGAACAGTCCAATACGCATCTGCACCAATGGCGACCTTAGAGGTAGCTGACAGTCACGATTTCATAGCGCCGGATGCCGCCGGGCGCCTGCACTTCAGCGCTGTCGCCCTGGTCCTTGCCAATCAAGGCTCTGGCAATTGGCGAGCCAATGTTGACCAGACCCAGCTTGATGTCGGCTTCGTCCTCGCCAACGATCTGGTAGGTCACGCTTTCGCCCGTGGCTTCGTCTTCTAACTTAACGGTTGATCCAAACACCACCCGGGTGCCGGGCTCAAAGGTAGAC
>Ga0326734_1000576_pt1 | contig 9975 bp, 7 predicted proteins | sample 15_GP2_1315_FD_207944 | JGI IMG/M metagenome (GOLD analysis project Ga0326734, IMG submission 207944) | Glacier ice microbial communities from Ngari, Tibet, China - 15_GP2_131.5 | ecosystem: Environmental > Aquatic > Freshwater > Ice > Glacier | place: China: Ngari, Tibet | collected 2018-07-18
AAAAAGCCGGTCCAGCGCAATCGACTGGCGACCGATGTGCATGATGCGGCGGATCATCCAGAGAAACATACCAATCACGACCAGTACGCCAATCAAGCCAAATTCCTCGCCAATGACCGCCATCAGAAAGTCGGTGTGCGCTTCCGGCAGCCAGTGCAGTTTTTCAATACTGCCACCCAGGCCGACGCCGAAAATTTCGCCCCGGCCAAAGGCAATCAGCGAGTGGGTAAGCTGGTAGCCCTTGCCCATCGAATATTTATCGCTCCAGGGATCGAGATAGGCAAAAATCCGCTCTCGTCGCCATTCATTGAACATCACCATCATGCCGAAAGCCACCACCACCACAGCGGCAATTACAAAGAACATCCGGGCATTGACGCCGCCCAGAAAAAGAATTCCCATGGCAATGACAGAAATCACGATGAATGCGCCCATGTCGGGCTCGGCCAGCAGCAACACGCCGACGATGCCAACCGCAAAGGCCATCGGCAGCACAGCCCGGAAAAAGCGCTCCTTGACCTCCATTTTGCGCACCATGTAATTGGCGGCGTACAAAAGTACCGCGAATTTCGCCAACTCCGAAGGCTGGAAGTTCATGACACCCAAGGGAATCCAGCGCCTTGCGCCGTTGACGCCCTTACCAATAAAGGGCACCAACACGACCGCTAGCAACACCAGCGACACCAGAAACAGCCAGGGCGCGTACTTTTCCCAAGTCGACATGGGAATTTGAAACGCGGCGTAAGCAGCAATCGTGGCCACCAGCAACGCAAACAAATGCCGGGTCAGAAAGAAGGTGTGTGCATAGCGGGCAAATTTTGGGTTGTCCGGCATGGCCACGGTGGCTGAATACACCATGATCATTCCGAACAGCATCAGCGCTACTGTGACCCAAACCAGCGTCCAGTCCAGACCGGACAAGCGAACAGGCGTCACCACATTGACCGGCAGACTGCGGCCACCCAGACGTATTGGCAAAGCTGCAGAAGCAGATTTACCAAAACCCGGAAAACGGCCCTGTACCCAGTTGGAAGAAGTCGTTTTTGCCGTCACAGCACCGCTCCCTGTTCGACTGCCAGTTCCCGCACCGCATCGCAAAAAACACGGGCCCGGTGCTCATAGTTGTCAAACATGTCAAAGCTTGCGCACGCGGGTGACATCAGCACCGCATCGCCCGGTTGCGCCTGCGCTGCAGCCCGGCCGACCGCTTCCTTCATGGACGCGGCATTAAGTAAAAGCGTCCCGCTGCCTTGCAGAGCCGCTTTGATGAGCGGCGCATCCCGGCCGATTAGCACAACCGCCCGCGCATGGCGTGCCACTGGAATGGCCAGCGGCGTGAAATCTTGCCCCTTGCCTTCGCCGCCCAAAATCAACACCAGCTTGCGCTCACTGCCCAAACCACTCAGCGCGGCAGCGGTCGCGCCGACATTGGTGCCCTTGCTGTCGTCAAAATATTCCACACCGTCCAGCACCGCGACCGACTCCATCCTGTGCGGCTCGCCCCGGTATTCCCGCAAACCATGCAGCATGGGCGCCAGCGGGCAGCCTGCGCAGGACGCCAGGGCCAAGGCAGCCAGTGCATTGGCGGCATTGTGGCGGCCGTGAATGCGCAGTGCTTCAAGTGGCATCAGCCGCTGAATGATCAGTGCTGGCGTTTCAGTTTTGCGATGTTTAAGGGATCCGTCGATCCCAGCCGCGCGCACCAGCCAGGCCAGGCCGTTGACAGATTCAATCCCATAGTCGCCTGGGCGCTTGGGCTCGTCGGTGCCAAATGTCTGGTAAGTGCGGCTTGCGTTTCCCTTGACCAGACCGGGCACCGCCCTCATCACCAGAGGATCATCGCGATTGAGCAGCATGAGTCCGCTGCTGCCGTAAACATGCGCTTTGGCCGCCATGTAAGCCGACAAATTTTCATGCCAGTCCAAGTGGTCCTGGGTGATGTTCAGCACCGTTGCCACGGTGGGCTCAAAATTTGTCACGCCGTCAAGCTGAAAACTCGACAACTCCAGGACCCACACGTCAGGCATGGCCACGGATGGATCAGCCGCCTGCGCATCAAGCTTTTCGGCCAGAGTATCAAGCAGTGTCGGGCCAATATTGCCGGCCACGGCCACGGCCCGACCGGCGCGCTCAATGAGCAGGCCGGCAAGCGACGTCACCGTCGTCTTGCCATTGGTGCCGGTGATGCCGATGACTTTGGGCGAATAAATGGTGTCGGCCTTCAAATCTGCCAGTGCCTGTGCAAACAAACTAAGTTCATTGCCGCATGGAATACCTTGCGCCCGAGCCGCATCCACGACACTGCTGATTGAAGCGGGCGACAAACCGGGACTTTTCAGCAGCAGGTCAAATTTCTTGATCTTCAACAGCGCTGCATCCATCGCCGCGTTCACAAAACCGACATTTGGCAAGCTGGCCTGCAAAGCTGCAAGTTGCGGCGGCGCTGGCCGCGTGTCTGCCACGGTCACGTCTGCGCCACAGCGCACGCACCAGCGCGCCAGCGCCAGACCCGAAGCGCCTAGCCCCAGAACAAGAATACGTTGATGCGCCAGGCTTTTCATCTCAGTTTGAGGGTTGACAGGCCAACCAGGCACAGCAGCATGGTGATGATCCAGAACCGCACGACAACCTGCGTTTCTTTCCAGCCGCATTTCTCAAAATGGTGGTGCAGGGGCGCCATTTGCAGCAACCGCCGCCCCTGGCCGTAGCGCCGCTTGGTGTACTTGAACCAGCTCACCTGCAGCATGACCGACAGCGCTTCAACGACAAAAATTCCGCCCATGATGGCCAACACGATTTCCTGGCGCACGATGACCGCGATGGTGCCCAGTGCCGCGCCCAACGCTAGAGCGCCCACGTCGCCCATGAACACCTGGGCCGGATGGGTGTTAAACCATAAAAACGCCAGACCGGCGCCGGCCATGGCAGCGCAAAAAATCAGCAGCTCGCCCGATCCTGGAATATGGGGAAACAGCAAGTATTTGGAATAAACCGAACTGCCGGTCACATAGGCAAACACGCCCAGCGAAGACCCAACCATCACCACCGGCATGATGGCCAGGCCATCAAGTCCATCGGTGAGGTTGACCGCATTGCTTGAACCGACGATCACCAGGTAGGTGAGGATCACGAAACCAAACACACCCAACGGATAGCTCACTTCCTTGACAAAAGGCACCAGCAAGCCGGCTTTGGGCGGCAAATCAACATCGAACCCTGACTGCACCCAACTGATAAACAACTCCAGCACCCGCATGTTGGAGCTTTCTGAAATGCTGAACACCAAATAGAGCGCGGCAACCAGCCCAACCACGGACTGCCACATGTACTTTTCACGCGAACGCATACCCTCAGGGTCCTTGAGCACCACCTTGCGCCAGTCATCAGCCCAGCCGATGGCACCAAAACCCAAGGTGACCAGCAGCACGATCCAGACAAAGCGATTGGCCAGGTCAAACCAGAGCAGGGTTGAAATGCCAATCGCCATCAAAATCAGCACCCCGCCCATGGTCGGTGTTCCGCTTTTGGTCAAATGCGTCTGCATGGCGTATTCGCGAATCGGCTGACCAATCTTGAGTGCAATCAGTCGGCGGATCACAAATGGTCCTGCCAGCAGGCCAATCATCAGTGCCGTGAGCGCGGCCATGACAGCACGCAAAGTCAGGTACTGAAAAACCCGCAGGAATCCCAAATCGGGCGAAAGGGTTTGAAGCCATTGGGCCAGGCTAAGTAGCATGAGGCGCTTTCTTGTCTTCTTTTTGTAAGTCGTCACCAGCTGCCATCACTGCCTGCACCACGCGCTCCATCTTCATGAACCGTGAACCTTTGACCACTATGCTGGCGACCTGCGGCATTTCGATCACCAGAGCAGCGATCAGCTCCGCCATGCTGCAAAAATGACGCCCGTTGCCAAAGGCAGCGCTGGCGACCCGAGACTGCTCGCCCAGCGTAAAAAGCCTGCCGATTCCCAGAGCCCGGGCATGGCGGCCGGCTTCTTCATGAAGTTGAGGCCCCTGGTTGCCGACTTCGGCCATGTCGCCCATGACCAGCAGCTGAGGCCCGGGCAGCTCGGCCAGTACTTGAATAGCTGCCTGCATGGAGTCGGGGTTGGCGTTGTAGGTGTCATCAATCAGGGTCAGATCACGCCCCTGAACCTGCGCCGTCAAGGCGCGCGACCGGCCTTTGACCGGTACAAAATCCGACAGGCCGCTGGCAATAAACGCCAAGGGCACACCGGCAGCCATGGCGCATGCAACAGCTGCCAGGGCGTTTTTCACGTTGTGCCGGCCTGCAATGTGCAGTGCGAATTCAAGCGCGCCCGACGGCGTTTGGGCACCAACGTGCCAGCCACCCGCGGTCCATTGCGCAGTAGCTGTGACATCGGCGGGTCCGGTGAGCGAAAAAGTCAGTACCTGACGCGCTCCGGCAAGACGCCGCCAGACCGCGGTGTAGGCATCGTCGGCAGGGAAAACAGCCACAGCATTTGCACTTAGCGACGCCAGCACCGCGCCGTTTTCTTCGGCGACCGCGTCAACGGTGCCCATGAATTCAAGATGCTCCCGCTGCGCATTGTTGACCAGCGCCACGGCAGGCTGAACCAGACCGGCCAGGTAGGCAATTTCGCCAGGATGGTTCATTCCAAGCTCGATCACGCCAATTTGATGCAAGGCGCGCAAGCGCAGTAACGTCAATGGCACACCAATGTCGTTGTTGAAATTGCCTTCAGTCGCGAAGGCCGCTTCCTGCTTCCAGGACCGCAGAATCGCGGCAATCATCTGGGTGACTGTCGTTTTTCCATTGCTTCCGGTGACGGCGATCAGCGGCAAGCTGAACTGGGAACGCCAGCCAGCGGCAATCTGGCCCAGCGCCAGCCGGGTGTCAGCCACTTCGATTCCGGCAAATCCTGCCTCTGCCAAGCCCTGCTGCGCAATAGCAGCTACTGCGCCGTCTGCCCTGGCTTGATGCAGAAATTCATGAGCATCGAAGTGCTCGCCCTTGAGCGCCACAAACAGGTCGCCGGGCTGCAAGCTGCGCGTATCGGTATGAACCCGCAAGGCATTGACATTGCCAACGCCTATCCGTCGGGCCAATGGCAGCCAGTTCATCAGGGTGTCAAGACTCAGCATGCAACCGCCCTGGGCTGGCGCGTGGCGGTCAACGTGTTCAAGATGGCCTGCGCCTGTTCCCGGTCAGAAAACGGCAGCTTTACCCCTTTAATTTCTTGGTAGTTCTCATGTCCTTTGCCGGCCAGCAGAACGACATCGTGGGGTTGGGAAAACTTAAGCGCATGGGCAATCGCAGCAAGTCGGTCTGGCTCCAAATGAACAGCTTGTGGCCGGACTAAACCCTTGCGCATTTGTTCAAGAATGGCCAGCGGATCTTCAGTGCGCGGGTTATCGCTGGTTAGCACCAGCTGATCGGCATTTTTTTCTGCGATGGCGGTCATTTGCGGACGTTTGCTGATGTCGCGGTCGCCGCCGCAGCCAAAAACACACCACAGGCGGCCACCCCGGCCTTGCGCAACCGGTTGAAGCGCGGTCAGCACTTTTTCAAGCGCATCCGGGGTATGGGCATAGTCGATCACCACCAGGGGCAAACCGGCTGTTGTTAAGGTTTCGGTGCGTCCGGGCACGGGCAAGAGATCAGTGCAGGCAGTCACCGCATCAGCCAGCGGCACACCCAACGCCCGCAGGCTGGCGATCACGCCGAGCAGATTGGACACGTTGTACAAGCCGACCATGGAAGTAGCCAAAGCATGGCACTCAGCGCCCTCCACCACCTCAAAGCTCAGCCCCTGCGCGTTTTGACAAACGGCCTCGGCCAAAAGCCGTGCCGGACCGATACTTGAAAATGTCCAGACATCCAACGCCGTATCAACCAGCGCAGCGTTCAGCTCCAGACCTTTGCTGTCGTCAAGATTGATGACGCAGGCCTGCAGGCCAGGCCAGGAAAACAGCATTTTCTTGGCTTGCCAATACGCCGACATGGACGCGTGGTAGTCGAGATGGTCCTGCGTGAAGTTGGTGAAAATCGCCAGCTGGATGCGGCATCCATCCAGGCGCTGCTCCTCCAGGCCAATCGACGATGCTTCCAGCACACAGGCTGAAAACCCTTCATCGACAAAGCGGCGCAGCTGCTGCTGCAGCAGCACCGGGTCTGGCGTGGTCAGCCCGTTGGAAACCATTGCGCCGGGTGTACCGATGCCCAAGGTTCCAACGACGCCGCACTCCCGCCCCAGCCGACTTAGCGCCTGCGCCAGCCACCAGGCTGTCGAGGTTTTGCCATTGGTTCCGGTCACGGCTACAACCTGCAAACATTCGGCAGGCGTACCAAAGTACTCGGCAGCGATAGGACCTGTGACTGCCTTGAGTCCGGCATAGGTCGCGACTCGGTCGTCGCTGAAACCGAAAGCCTGCACACCATCGTGCTCGACCAGGCAGGCGGCTGCCCCAGCAGCCAAGGCATCATTGACATGACAGCGGCCATCAGTCGCGGCCCCGGGCCAGGCAATAAAGCCGTCACCCTTGCCTGTTTTGCGGCTGTCGGCTGACAAGGTGCCGGTCACCCGCTCATGCAGCCAGTGGGCGGCCTGCACAGGGGTATGCAATTGAGTGAGAGTCAAAATGACTCCTCCACCGTCTGGGTAATGATTTGCGGTTTCACACTGACATCGGGCTGCACACCCATCATGCGAAGCGTTTGCTGAACCACTTCGCTGAACACCGGAGCGGCCACAATCCCGCCGAAGTATTTGCCATCGCTTGGCTCATCAATCATGACCCCGACGACGATGCGTGGCGAATCAATCGGCGCCATTCCAGTGAACCAAGCGCGGTATTTGTTGCTGGCGTAGCCCTTGCCAACTTGCTTGTGCGCTGTACCGGACTTGCCGCCCACTGAATAGCCAACGGTTTGTGCAAGCTGACCAGTGCCGCCCGGCGCTGCCGCCATTTGGAGCATGCGGCGCACGGCACGTGCGTTGTTTGCAGAAAACACCTTGACGCCAACAGCCGGCTCATCTTTTTTAAGCATGGTCACCGGAATAATTTCTCCATCATGCGCAAGAGCGGTGTAGGAATGGGTCATTTGAAACAGCGACGCCGACAGGCCATAGCCATAGGCCATCGTTGCCTGCTCGACTGGCCGCCAGGTTTTCCAGGGCCGAAGCCGACCCGACACCGCCCCAGGAAATTCAATCTGCGGCTTTTGGCCATAGCCCAAAGCGACATAGGTGTCCCACATCTCGTGGGGCGTCATTTTTTGGGCAATCTTCAGCGCACCGACGTTGCTGGACTTCTGGATTACGCCCTCGACGGTCAGAGAGCCATAGTTGTGGGTGTCGCTGATGGTGAAGCCGCCGATATTGAAACGGCCAGGTCCTGTGTCGATCAGGGTTTGCGGTTTGATGCGGCCGGCCTCCAAGGCCATGGCCACGGTAATTGGCTTCATGGTGGAGCCAGGCTCGAAGGTGTCGGTGACTGCCCGGTTTCGCAGCTGTTCGCCTGTTAAATTTTGGCGCTTGTCAGGCACGTAACTCGGGTAGTTGGCCAGGGCCAGCACCTCCCCGGTGACTGCATCGATCACCACCACACTGCCGGCTTTGGCCTTGCGGGCAATCACCGCATCACGCAGCTTTTGGTAGGCAAAAAACTGCACCTTGCTGTCAACGCTGAGCTGAATATCCTGGCCATCGACAGGTGGCACTTGCTCGCCAACGCCTTCAACGACGCGTCCGAGCCGGTCTTTAATGACACGGCGCGAGCCCGCTTTGCCAGAAAGCGCTTGATCGAATGCCAACTCAATGCCTTCCTGGCCCTTGTCTTCCACATTGGTGAAGCCAACAATGTGTGCAATCGTTTCGCCCTCGGGATATTTGCGCTTGTATTCCTTGCGCTGGTAAATCCCGGGAATGCCAAGCATGTTGATTTTTTGGGCCACTGGCTCTTCAATCTGGCGCTTCACCCAGACAAATGTTTTGTCGTCATCGGCCAGCTTCTTGTTGAGTTCGCTTAGCGGAATTTCCAACAATCGGGCTAGCTCGCTCAATTGGGCGGGGCTTGCCTGGACATCTTCAGGAATGGCCCAGATGCTTGATGCTGGCACGCTTGATGCTAGAAGCAACCCATTGCGGTCCAGAATGCGACCCCGGTTGGCTGGCAATTCCAAGGTTCTGGCAAACCGGACCTGGCCTTGGCGCTGAAAAAAATCGTTGGCATACACCTGGATATAGCCTGCCCTCGCAGCCAGGCCTGCAAATGCCAGAGCCATCATGGCAACAATAAATTTGCTCCGCCATACAGGCGTTTTGCTTGCGAGCAGCGGACTCGATGTGTACAGAACGCTTTTGCTTCTCATGGCTGCGCTTTCTGCCCAGCAGGCGTGACCGGTTCAGCTGCGGCCTTGTACTTGACATATTCGGTAATCGCCGGCGTGGTGGTTCGCATCTGAAGGCGATCCTTTGCAAGCTTTTCAATCTTTAAAGGAGTGGCCGCAGCCCGTTTTTCGACCTGCAGCCGCTCGCCCTCAGTTTCAATCTTGCGGCTTTGCGCGCCAGCCTTTTCAAGCTCCACATACAGTCGGCGCGACTCATACTGGGTTTGCACCAGATAAAGCGCGCTGGCCAGTACCGCCAAAAGCAACATGAAGTTCAGACGACCCATGACTTGCTCCGGCCTTTGCTGGCAAAAGTATTCAGCTTGATAGCGAGCCGCGGTACCGGACGGCTCATGCTGCCTCCTTGGTACGCTCGGCAACACGCATCACGGCACTGCGCGAGCGGGAATTACCGGCAACTTCTTGGTCGCTGGGTTTGGTGCGGCCCAGCGCAATAAGCTGCATGACTTTGGGCGCTGCAAACGGTACCCGCCGGTCGTATTCCTCGCGCGAGTGTGAGGCCATGAACTGTTTGACAATTCGGTCTTCAAGTGAATGAAAACTGATCACCACCAAGCGCCCGCCGGGCTGCAAAACCCTGAGGGATGCCTGCAGTGCCTGCTCTAGCTCTTGCAATTCCGCGTTGATAAAAATTCGAAGTGCCTGAAACGTGCGTGTTGCTGGATCTTTGCCAGGCTCGCGGGTTTTAACCGCACTGGCTACGACAGCAGCCAATTCAGCTGTCGTCTGAAGAAAGCCATGTGCCTGGCGGTGTCGGTCAATTGCTTTTGCCACCAGGCCAGCAAAACGCTCTTCGCCGTAGTCGCGAATTACCTCAGTCATTGATTCGACTGACGCATCTTGCAGCCACTCGGCCACGCTTTGACCGCGTGTGGTGTCCATGCGCATGTCGAGCGGGCCATCATTGCGAAAAGAAAAACCCCGTCCAGGATTGTCAATTTGGGGCGAACTGACGCCCAGATCCATCAACACGCCAGCGATGCTGGCTTCGGGTAGGTCTTGCAAATGCACAAAAGCCTGGTGGCAAATGGAAAACCGCGGGTCGTCGATGGACTGCGCATCAGCAATTGCGTCGAGGTCTTTGTCAAAGGCCGTGAGCCGCCCAAGCGCCGAAAGCTTGGACAGCAGCAGCCGCGAATGTCCACCGCGCCCAAATGTGGCGTCGATGTAGTGTCCGTCCGGGTTGATCTGAAGCGCCGAGATGGCTTCGTTCAACAGGACGGTGCGGTGTGTCCATGTGCCGTTCACCAGCTACTTTCAAAAAGAAAAATCTTTAAAGACATCGGGCATTTCGCCCTTCATTTGCTCCGCTTCTTGAGCTGCATAACTTGCCGCATCCCAAAGTTCGAAGTAATTGCCCATTCCCAGCAATACGGTTTCCTTGCTGATGCCAGCGGCCTGGCGCAGTTCAGGTGAGACCAGAACGCGGCCAGTCGCATCCATTTCGACATCCATTGCATTGCCCAAAAAAATCCGTTTCCACCACTGGGCCTGCATGGGCAGGGAAGCAATCCGCTCGCGAAACTTTTCCCATTCATTCAAAGGAAAAATCATGAGACAGCCATGGGGGTGTTTGGTCAG
>Ga0326734_1000577_pt1 | contig 9970 bp, 20 predicted proteins | sample 15_GP2_1315_FD_207944 | JGI IMG/M metagenome (GOLD analysis project Ga0326734, IMG submission 207944) | Glacier ice microbial communities from Ngari, Tibet, China - 15_GP2_131.5 | ecosystem: Environmental > Aquatic > Freshwater > Ice > Glacier | place: China: Ngari, Tibet | collected 2018-07-18
GCGGCGCTTGGCCTGCTGGTGGTGGCGGTGCGACTGGATGCGCGCCAGCTGCTTGGCGTGGGCGGCGCGCGAGTGGTGGTGACCGGGAGTGAGGGGCCGGGGCGGGCCGAAGGGCCAGAGCAGCAGGGCCAGGAACAGGAAGATGTGCATGGGGCAGGATGGGAAAAGGTGAGGGAAAGGAAAAGAATAAAGCGCACCCGGCCTGACAAATGGGCCCGCCCGATTGGCTGGGCGGCCGGGTGCGCTAAAAATGCGCAGCGGATTACTTTTCGGTAGCATCACTCGATGCTTTAGCATGAACCGCCGCTGCTGGTGTGAAGGGTAGTGGATTCGAACCACTGTTGCCTATCGCACGGGGCGATAACTGTCTTACCGCTGGACGAACCCTTCGTGCCTTTTCTATGGAAGGCTAATGCACTCGTTGACGCACGAGACGCGGCGTGAAAGGTCGCCACCTGTGGAGCTGGATGGACTCGAACCATCGTCTTACTCAATTCAATTCAACTGCATTCTTACGGGTGTAGCCAGTGTCCCCTGGCTGGGCAATTGTGCTTCTCGGGTACGCTCCTGCTTGACAGCACCGCCGGCAGGTAGCGAGCTGAATTAAACCAGTTCAGCTACGGCTTCTTCGATGCCCAGGGCAGCGAAGAGGGAATCGACATCACCGTTGAAAGTGATGTCGCTTTTGCGCACGCGGGGCTGCACATCCTGTGCAGCAGCCGCAACCTCGTTAGAGTTGGCAGGTAGTGGTCGGCACGTCATTAGTGCCATCATCAGCCCGTACAGCAAAACTTCATCTTGAGCAATCAAAGCCTGGCAGCCCCAATTAATCTGCTTGGCGAAGCTGATTTGGTAAACGCCCAGCGCAAATATAACACAACCTTGCAATTACTTGCGTACAGTGCCCGCAAATAAGTTGCGCACCTCGGTCACGCTGTGCGCTTGATTGAGGTAGCGCAGGGCGCGAATCACGCCGTACTCGTTGAGGTGCAGTTCTTTTTGCAGCACGCGCACGGTGGCCAGGTGGTCGGGGTTGGTGCTGAACTTGGCGAACAGGGCGTAGTCGGCGGCCGAAGCCTGGAGCATGAGGGGCTCGGCGCGCTCCACGTCGCGCATCTGGGCTTGGGCCAGGGGCTTGACGAACACGACGTGGGTGCCCAGCACCAGCGTCAGGCTGGCCAGCATCTTCCAGGAGCCGAAGCTGTCCTCGCCGAACGCGACCGGGACTTTAGCCAAAGCCAGCCGGCGCTGCTGCCAGCGGCGGGCGATGACGCCCAGCGCCAGCTTGAAGCAGAACTGGCGGATGCGCTCCATGCCCGGCTTGAAGACCATGCCGCTGCCGCTGAGGGCGGCGAGCTGGAAGAACCAGCCGGCCGTGAACGGGATTACGGCGTGGTCGACGAGCACCAGCACGCCGATGGCGGGCAGGGTGAGCAGCGCGCAGAACAGGGCGGCCAGCGGAAAGAAGAACAGGCGGGTAATAAGGTGGTGAGACATAATCATGGGGCGTGAAGAATGAAAGAAAAGAGAGGGGCTACGGGTGAAGGCCCGCAAGATAGCAGGCCTTCACAATATAGCAATAACTTGCGTGCAATAAGTTACGAATACATGCCGGCGCGGTCAAACGCCAGGCTCTCGCGGTGGTTGCTGCACACCGTGCCGTCGGGGTTGACGTAGAGGGCCATGGGCGCGCTGGGCCGGGGCGTGGTGAAGCCGGCGGGCTTGCGCGCGGCGAGCGTGCGCGCGACGAGGCCGGCGTTGAGCTGCATCACGCCCACCTGGGCGGTGGAAGCGGCGACGCGGGTTTCGGAGAGCTCGATGCGAGCGTTGTTGATGGCGGAGGTTTGGACAGTATTCATGATTGGGGGTTGGGTTAAGAAATGGGTTGGGAAATGATTGGGAAATGATTGGGCACGAAAAAGCCCGGCCTTGCGGGGCCGGGCTGGTAACATTGCGAAGGGGAGCTTAGGCCTCTTCCTCGACCTCGTCGAAGGCCGCTTCCCATTCGACCCGCTGCTCGCGCAACGACTCGTACAGGTCCATCGCCTCGTTCTTGGTCAGCGGCGTGATGGTGTCAACGGCCCCTTGCCACATCGTGGTGTTGTGGCCGAAGTAGCGCCCTTTGGCGGTCTTGTACAGGTAGGAGTTGGTGCCGGAGCGCTCCCAGTTGTTGCCGTCCCAGTACTTGTTGTCGGCCAGCAGCGTGGCCGTGTCCGTGTCGTAGGTCAGGCGGTTAACGATTTGTTTCATTGGACATGCGTTAGAGTGTGAAAAAAAGCCCTGCAATTCATGCAATCCATGTCTGAGCGGATAGGCTGGTTCCCGACGGGTCCGATTGAGCAGGCAATATACTAGAAAGGCAGCTCCTGGCCTTGTTCGTCGACGAGCGCCGGGTGCCAGCACTCGTCGCCGGGCGTCCAGGCTTCGTGGTGGTCGTCGTTGGCGTGCTCGTCCTGCCACTGGTCTTCCATATAGATAGGAGTGGGGTGAAACGAAAACGCCCCGCGGTCAGGCGAGGCGGGTAAGAAAATAGCATCATAACCCGGGGAGAAGGGACTTACCCACTTGGCTTGCGCCGCCTGGTGCCCGTCCTCACCCCCGTGAGTAGCTGGTTGTTAGTTGGAACAGGTGGGATGCTGCGCCAGCCAGTGGCTCAGGTTGGGGTTGAGCCAGCCGAAGCGCCGGGCATGAACGGAAGCACAGTCGGCGTAGAGCCGGGCGTGGGTGCCGGTGGGCACCGTGGTCGGCACGTGGCCCGCGGGATAACTCAGGCCGTTTGTCTCGTCGGTGTTCATGGCTTACTCACTTACTTGTGAGAAAGAACCAGCAGTAGTCACTACCTCGCCGCCGTGCGCGGCGATGAAGTCCCGCACCAGCTGCACCGGCACGTAGCCGAAGACGTTGTCGACGTCTTGTTTGGGGCCGTCGCGGTAGTCGAGCCACTCGGGTACTTCCACGCTGGGGAAGCCGACCTCGACCTCGTCCCACGGGCCCTCGTTGTTGCGGGGCGAGCAGTAGTGGTGCGCGCTGGCCTGCACGCTCAGGCTGGTGCCGTCGGCGCAGGTAATGCGGTCAACGGTGTCGTTGCGCAGATAGCTTAACTCACGCGGCTGGTATTCATGCACCGTGCGTGGCATGCGTTTGTTGCCCAAGCGAGCTTGAGCAAACAGGTCAACACAAGGCGTGTTGAGCAGCCAGTCGAGCTGGCTGGGGTTGTTATTCTGGTTCATGGGGGATGAGTAAGAGGTGAGAAAGATTACTTATGGTCAACCTTGACGCCCGCGCTGAGCAGGCGGTCTTCGATGTCGGCGCGGTCGCCGCGCGTGGCGCAGGGGATGCGCAGGTACATCTCGTTGCCTTGCTTGTCACGCAGCATCAGCGAGATGCTGTGCTCGTGAACCTGGGCTTCTACAATCGTGGTCATGGGGAAAGAGTAAGGGGTGAATGAGGTGATTAACGCTTGCACTTCTCGCCGTGCCACGGGTTGTAGCCCGCGGCTCGAATCAGGGCGTCCCAGGGCATGTGCTGGCCTTGCAGCACGGAGCCCTTGCTCCAAATGGGCTGGTCAGCTGGGTTGCGCACGGTGGCGGCTGGCACGTTGTCGGCCTCAAGCAGCAGGTCGCACCAAGTAAAGACATCCGCGCCGGAGCAAGGAATCTTGTGCATCAGCGGCACGTCGTTGACGCGATGCTCGATGTAGCTTACAAGGAAGGGCTCGCGCATGACTACTGGCCCCAGCCGTATTTACGTTGAGCCTGCGCCTGGGCGCTGGGCTCCTGCACCACCTCTTCCTCGGTGTAGAGGATGGTGACGACCAGCAGCGCCTCGGCGATGCCGGCCGTGAGCCACGCCCACAAGGGAACGTAATGGCTGCTCATCAACCCGACAAAGCCGGTGATGAACATGAAAAAGGGCAACACCGTGGCGATGGCGGTGCTGAGCTTGTATACCTTTTGGGTGTTAGACATGATTCGGGGGAGTAAGGGGTGAGTGGAAAGAGTGATTACTTGCGTGCAAAGAAAGCACAAAAGAAAGGGCCACCCGAAGGCAGCCCTGATTCTATTACGCCTTATTCCAGCGCACGATACCGTTGGGCGCGACCAGCTCTGCGTCTGACAACTCCCAACGCGTGATGTGATTCCAGTCGCAGTACGACTGCACCTGACGCCCGTGGGCGTCCGAAGCCTGCCAGTCGGCAGCTTCTTGTAGTACTGCCCACGCCGCGCGGGCGGCGGCAACGCGGTCGGTGTAGGCCACGGGCCACACCGAAATGCTTTCGCCGTTGCACTGGGTCGTTACCGACACCAGGTTGTTGCCGTTGAAACGAACCGACTCGTCTTCGCCATTGGCGTTGATGAAACATACACCAGCGCCAAGCAAGGCGGTAAAGAAAGCAATGTTCAGGGAAGTATTCATGACAAAGGGGGTAAGGGGTGAAATGAGAATTGAATAGTGAATGGAGAGTGGTTCGACCAACGCCCCTGCTGCAGCAGTGCGTCTCCATCCAATGCTTGTTGGTTTGGTGTTACCAGTATTCCTGACGCATGGTTCAGGACATTGCCACTGGCTTGACGGTAGGTATTAGGTTAACAGTAGCACGGTCTCGTCACGCCGTACTTTACCACTGGTTGACATATCGGAGAGCGACGGTATCGCTTTTACAGGGAACTCCCGGTGATAGTGGAATATCATCGCCGTACCACTACACGGCTGGGTGCTGGAGTACACATGGTTGTTCTGACGAACGCCAGCTTACGCTCTGTCAGACGACCGGCCAGGATCGCTTGCTTTGATTCTGTGGGGAGCACCACCAGGCTGTTTGCGCCTTGCTCAAGGGCTTTGGAGAGGACACAAACGACTTGTGCCCGCGTATTTATTGGGGGTAATCAGGGGTTGTTTGAAGTGGAAAGAGAGAGTTGAAGCGCAGATGCTATACCCTAGAGTCTCACGCGCTCCGCTACTGTAGTCTGGCAGCCGATGTGCCAGAGAGTAGAATAGGAGGGGAGTCTTCCAGTCTTTACACTCGCAGTACATACAGTACTACTACAGTGTAGACACCCGCGCGTAGAAAATGCAGCTTGCCCTATGTTTGGGCTTGCCTAACGGGTATTGTCCCGTAGGTGGTGGTGAGCTGAGCCGCCCAAAAAAAGGGGTGCTGGTTTCCCAGCACCCCCATTCTGTACCTACGACGCCAACGCGTCAGCGTAGGCCGTTTGGTCTACGTGCAAGGTCGCCACGCGGCGACCCTCGACTTGCTTTACCGTGATGCCGAACGTGCCCGAAACGGACAACGGGGCATTTGCGGTTTCAACAAGAAACTGCGGGAAATCCGCAATCATCTGTTGCGAAATCCGGCCGCCGTTGGTCGCGCCAACGGGGCCACCCGTCAACGCAAAGTAAAGGGCGGTGTTGTACTTGCTCCCATTATAGGAGCGTTCCTCACCTTTGCCGGTCTTTTTGTCCAAACCTATCATTGCTGGCAGGTTGGTTTCGCCGTCTATGTTGCTAACATAGGGGCCGAACGGCAAAGGTTGCGCCCCGCCGCGCTTGCCCTGTTGGGCCGCGACGAAAGATTGCTTGCTACCTAGCTCACTACGCAAGGTAGCGTAGACATCGGCAACGGGCGCGGTATCTGGCAAGCCAGCAATGAACGCCGCGACATCGGCAAGGGCCGCAAATTGAGCGTCATCTAGGATTGCAGCGTACTGCGAAAACTTGGCGCGGGCAATTTGAATCTTGTTCATAACAGTAATGGGTAATTGTGTTTGAACGGAAAGAGAAACACCGGAAAGCCGTAGCTTTTGGAATTCATTTCACTTTCTCGCTCTCTCGATAGGGGGGTATACAGTGCTATGACTTCCCCCACGACCTCCATAAATAATTTTCTATAATATTTCTGCACTCAAGTCATTGCTATATAAACGCAAGTGTGTAAGTTTGTGTATGATGGACCCGAGCGAGTACCAGATGCCCCAGGCGCACCAGCCAATCAACCACCCCCGGCACGGCGAGCCGATTCTCTACCAGCTGCCGGCGGTCTACCAGCAGGTGGAAGTCGGACCCGGCCTGATGCGCAGCGTGCTGGTGGCCGAGGCCCGGCTCTACGTGGACGACCTGAGCAACCGCGCCCCCGACACCCGCGACGGGCAGCAGATATGAGCCCCACGTTCGAGGTGACCAGCATCTTCCGCCACGGCCGCAGCGACTGGGAAGACCTGGGCCAGCACGGCGACCCGCCCCAGGTCACGCTGCGCCTGGTCATCCGCTGGCGCGACGTGGACAGCCTCGGCCAGTTCAGCTCCGGCGTGACGCCCGACCTGGTGGTGGCCGAGGGCGAGCCGGCCTGCGTGGTGTGCACGCACCGGGGCGATTTGATTGTGCTCGAAGACTACGACAAGCTCTGGGACCAATGGAACGCCTGGCTCAACGGCGAGCGCAAGCGCAAGACGTTCGGCGAGAACTACCGCCTCAACTAAAATATCACCCATGACCATGACTCAGCTTCTGCAAGCCTACAGCGCCCGGCCCGAGAGCGTCCGGCTCGGCTTCGGCACGGCCTCGTGGAACTCCACGCCCCAGATAGAAGCGCGCCACGTGCCCGCCAATCCGCTGGGCCTGGCCGGCACGGTGCTGCTCACCACCATGGCCGTGCCCGGCGTGAGCCGCAAAAAGGCCGACCAGTTCAAGAAGAAGACCCAGAAGGTCGCCCTGATTTACCGCGACGTGCCGGCCGGCGACCTGCGCGCCGCCACCGCCAACCTGACCGGGGTGCTCAGCAGCGTGCCCGACTGCGTGCACTCGCACCTGGTGCTCGAGCTCAACGTGCTGGCCTACCTGCTCCAGCTGCCCGCCTCGGTGGCCCTGGGCTGCTACGCCTACGCCCCCGACTGCGCGCCCGAGCTAATCCTGGTCGGCCGCGCCGAAGCCCTCACCCAAACCCTGCTCAACGATGCCTACGTTCGGACTACTGCCGCCGCCGCCCAAGATGACCGTGCCCGAGTACAAGCTCTGGCTCAAGGGCGAACAACCCAAGCCGGTGTTCACGCCGGAACTCTACGAGCGCCCAAATCTGCAGCAGGCGGTATGTATACCGACCGGAGTTACGCAGCTACTGACGGATGGGCTGACGTCGACACTGCCATTTCCCGCACTGGGCGGGCCGGTGACCTTGCTCATTACGCCCCGGCCGGCGGAGCGGCCCCGGTTCAGCCAGCACCTGAAAGGCGCCTACAACAGCAAGAGCTATTCTGAGTACAAGAAGCGCCTGGTGGAGCTGCTAAAAGCCAAAATAACGGAAGGGGCAATTGCCTTGCCGGCCGACTACGCCAGCGTGATGGTCGACTTCTACCTGCCGGTGCCCAAGAGCTGGACCAAGCGGCGCAAGGCCGCGGCCTACGGCACGCTGCACCGCAGCAAGCCCGACGCTGACAACTACCTCAAGGCCATCTGCGACGCCATGACCGAGGCCGAGGTGTTCGCCGACGACGGCCAGGTGGCGGTCATGGTGGCCCGCAAGTGGTACGTGCAGGAAGACGCCGCGCCGCGCCTGGAGTTTGAGCTGCACACCCTCGACCAGATTCTAAATCACCCGCTATGACCATTCCTCAATCCGTGCAGCTGCTGGGCGTTACCGTGTCAGTGCTGCCATACGACCAGGTAACCAAAACGGAAAAAAAGCAGCTTGGCTTGTCAAGATTTTCCGACAAAACGATTTGGCTGGCTGACAAGTGCCGCGGCAAGGCTGTAAGCCAGCAACTGAAAGAACACACTTTCTTTCACGAGTTGCTACACCAAGCATTGGATTCGGCCGGCTACACAGAGCAGAACGGCGACGAACAGTTTGTGGACCTGGTAAGCGGCTTGCTGCATCAAGCACTTGGCCCACACATGCGCTAACACAGAACAAATCGCCATCTAAACTCACCTAAGCCCATGAACCGCTTCGCTACCCTCACCTTCTGGCTCGTCGCCCTGCGCGGCCTGACCCGGCTGCACTTTGGCCGCTGCCCCCACTGCAACGGCGACGCCCCGGCCACCTGGGAGTGCGACGTGTGCGGCTACGGCGGGGTGCACGACCGCTTCTGGCAGGACCGCTGGCTGCTCAAGCTGCGCAGCAAGTATTTGTAATACCTTTTTCACCAACCCCAATGCTCATGCATTATTCTGTAGAAGACATCGCCAAAATGTGCCACGAAACCAACAAGCACTTCACCCGCTTGCTGGGCGACTTTAGCCAGCACAGCTGGGAAGAAGCCGAAGAGTGGCAGCGCAAGTCGGCCATTGCCGGCGTCGAGTTTGCGCTGGCTAATCCCACCGCTCCGGCCAGCAGCCAGCACGACGCCTGGTGCGCCGACAAAATAGCCGACGGCTGGAAGTACGGCCCGGCGAAAGACGCCGAGAAAAAGGAGCACCATTGCCTGGTAGAATATTCTGCGCTCCCACTTGAGCAAAGAACGAAAGACCACCTGTTCAAAGCCATCGTGGCTGCCATGACCGCAACCGAATAATTCATCAAACCTACAGTAAGCTTATGTATAACGACCGCATGCAAAATGATGCCGCCTACGACAAGTCGGTCGACCCAACGCCCGGCTCCGCCAACTTGCCGCTCAGCGAGCTACTGGGACATCTAGCCAGTACTGCTGACCAATTGGATAGCCTGGTGGCCAACCTGCGCGGCAACATGACCAAGCTGGGCTTTGCCGTGTACGACAACAGCCCGGTTCGCATTCCCAACATGGAGATACTGCACAAAAGATTAGCCGACGGCACAAGCACCACCGAAGCGCTCAGCGACGTGGTCTTTCAAGTTGGTTTGCATACCGACGCCATTTCTGGCATCGCCAATTGCCTGCAGCAGCAGCTCTCCGACCACCAGCTCGGCGCCAAAGAAGCCAAACAAAACGCTCACCGTTAATCAACCCAACAACCCATGGTACCTGAAGTAGATAAGAAAGACACCGAGTTTATGCTCAACGGCCTGCGCGAGCAGCTCGAAACCACCCGCCAGGAAGTTCTAAGCTGGGTGCTGCCCAAGGAGCAGACCAGCAACGACGCCGAAGCCCAGGCCCTGCGCAAGCTGGCTAGTCGCAGCGCCCAGCAGGCCCGCCAGTGGACCGGCCGCATGCTCAAGGAGCTCGACACGGTCTACCCCTACCCCCACAGCCAGGACAGCGGCAGCGACGTCATCGACAAGACCAGCGTGCCCCAGGTCAAGGGTTACGACCTGCCGGCGGGCTTCCCCGTGGTGCGCCGCGTCAAGCACGCCCGCATGAACCTGGCCGCAATCAACGCCGACCTCAACGGGCTGCTGGCCCAGTGCGTGCCCGGCAGCTTCTTCAACCAGTGCCTGTTCCGCGTGCAGGAAAACGCCATCCAGACCGCCATGTGGCTGGGCGAGCTGCTGCACGAGTTCTACGAGGCGCAACCCCAGGCAGAGACGTTCACGCTCGGCACGCTTGCCGGCATCATGGAAGGCGTGGCTGCCAACATTACGCCGGAGCAAGCCCAGGTCGTAGTAGAAGGCAACCAGCACATTCCGGCGTTTGCCGAGGCACTGGCACCGGGAAACGAAACAGCGTCGACGACTACCAGCTCTTCGACGCCTACCACCCCCGATTCGGACCCTTCAACTCCCGATTCGCCAGCCCCTATCCCGGAAGCCAGCAGCTCGTCAATTTCTAGTCCGACGCCCGAGCCCAAAGGTAAAACTTCGGCCAAGTCCACACGCAAGTAATTGCATTAACCAAGTTTTGTGTTACTTTTTAGGTGAGCCGGGCATCCGGCTCACCTATTTTTTTGATGACTTCCCCTGATTAGCCATGAGCTACGCCCACTTAATTGAACCCGACGCGCCCCGCAGCGAGCGCGCCCACTCCCCGTCCTACGCCGCCCGCCCCGACCGCGTCATGTTCGAGCCCGGCGACACGGTGCGCGTGCGCCAGCTCGGCGACGCCGCCCCCCGCATGGT